>OBKM01001300.1_pt1 | contig 10286 bp, 12 predicted proteins | sample 1519691 | NCBI WGS metagenome assembly OBKM01 (sample SAMEA37050418, study PRJEB22526) | metagenome | biome: saline pan; feature: lake; material: water | place: Egypt | collected 2015 | depth 0.5 m
TGTCATCGAGGTCGACGGCGAGCTCGTCCAGGAGAACGGCCGGTTCGTCTTCGAGACCGCGTTCGAGGCGTAGCCGGGTGCCGGTCACCCGCCGACCAGCGTCAGGTGGTGGCCGTCGGGGTCACGCACCCGGAGCCCGTCGTCCACCTCGGTGACGGCGAGTGCCTCCTCGCGGACACTGTCGACAGCAGCGGTGGGGTCGGCGGCGGCGACGCCGAGATCAACGTGTACACCGCCACGGGCGTCGGCGATACCCAGGTGGGGCTCCCACAGTTCCAGGTCGAACGAGCCCGTTGTCGTGCGGACGCGCCGGCGGTTGTCGCCACGGTCGACGACCTCGAAGCCGAGCGCCCTGTAGAACGCGACCGCCGGTTCGAGGCGCTCGACCTCCAGCACCACCTCGAAGACCCCGTCGATCCCCGGACCGGTGACGTCTCGCTCCCCGAGTTCGATACAGTTGCCCTCCGGGTCGTAGAAGTACAGCGACCGGCTGTCACCGAACGTCTCCTCGACCAGATCGAACTGCTGGTCAAGACGGTCGTACCAGGCGTCGTACCGGCTGGCGGGGACCGACAGGGCGTAGTGTGTGTGGAGGCCGCCACGCGGGACATCACCGGGTGCACGCACCACGAGATCCGCATCGCCGGCGGCGAGTCTGACCTCGCGCTCGCTCTCACGGCGGGGTTCGAGGTCGAGAAACGCCTCGTAGAACGTCTGGACCCGGTCGAGATACTTCGCTTCCAGCGCGAGCCACCGGAGTTCCCCGAGCATATCCGGGCGTTTGGCGAGCGGGCATATTACGCTTGTCGGGCCCGGACCCGGGGGCTCGGCGTCGACACGTCGGGTACTCACTCCCTGCGACCAGCGCCGACGGCAGCCTCGCCGACGGGGTCGTGACCCTCGATGCGCTCCTGGCCCATGTAGGGGCGCAGCGCCTCGGGCACGGTGACCGTCCCGTCGGGGTTCTGGTAGTACTCGAGCAGGGAGACAACCAGCCGCGGGAGCGCAGTCCCGCTCGCGTTGAGCGTGTGGAGCAACTCGGCGGACTCGTGTCGCTCGGGGCGGTACCGCAGCCCGATGCGACGGGCCTGGAAGGTCCTGAAGTTGGACGCGCTCGAAACCTCGAGCCACCGCCCACCACGGTCAGGGCCGTGTTCCATGTCGTCGGCCGGCGCCCACAGTTCGATATCGTAGCCCTTCGCGGCGGCAAAGCCCAGATCACCGGCACACATCTCGACCACGCGGTAGGGGAGCCCGAGTCGTCGGAGAACCGTCTCGGCCTCCTCGAGCAACCCCTCCAGACGCTCGTCACTCCGGTCGGGCTCGACAAAGTTGACGAGTTCGACCTTGTTGAACTGGTGGACCCGTCCCAGGCCGCGGGTTTCGGTGCCGTGTTCGCCGGCCTCCCGGCGGAAGTTGGGTGAGTACGCCTGGTGTTTGAGCGGCAGGTCGTCGGCCAGCAGGATCTCCTCGCGGTACATATTGGTGACCGAGACCTCCGCCGTCGGACACAGCCAGAGGTCGTCACGCCCGTAGGGCTGGTCGTTGCCCCCACCCACCCGGTAGGCGTCACCGCTGAACTTCGGGAGCTGGCTGGTGCCGGTCATCGAGTCACTGCTGACCGGGATCGGTGGGAACAGCTCCCTGTACCCCTGCTCGCGGTGGACATCGCGCATGAGCTGGATGAGGGCGTGTTCCAGGCGTGCGCCCTCCCCCTTCAGGAAGTAAAAGCCCCCACCGGTCACCTTCGCGCCGCGCTTGAAGTCCAGGATCTCCAGCCTCTCGCCGAGCTCGTAGTGCGGGACGACCGTCGCGGGGAGCTCGCGGAGGTCGTCGAACCCTCGCCGCCGGATCTCGACGTTGTCCTGTTCACCCTCGCCGGGTGGCACCCCCTCGTCGGGGACGTTCGGCACCCCGAGCAGCCGTGTCTCGAGTTCCTCGTCGAGTTCGTCGGCGCGGGTCTCGATCTCGTCGATCTCGGCTTTGAGCTGCTGTGAACGCTCGATCGCCGCCTCGGCCTTGTCGTCCTCGCCGGCCTGTTTGAGCTCGCCGATGCGACTGCTGATCTCGTTGCGCTCGTGGCGCAGGTCGTCGCCGCGGGACTTCAGTTCGCGCCACGCCGCGTCGAGTTCGAGTATCTCGTCGACATCGACATCCTCGGTGCCCCGGAGGGCGAGCGCCTCCCTGACCGTGTCGGGGTGTTCGCGGACGAACTGCCGGCTGAGCATGTCTCGACTTCGATGGCGGCGCGCAAAACCGTGTCGCTCTCCGGCCGGCGTTGCCTCGGCGCTGCACACTCCCGAAGACGTTTTTGCCCCGGCCGACAGAGCGGAACTATGCCAGTCACCGACGACGACCGGCTCCGCGAGATACTCGCCCACGACCGTATCGCCGTCGTCGGCTGTTCGGGCACGCCGGGCAAGGCTGCACACGACGTGCCCCGTTATCTCCACCGGCAGGGCTACGACGTGGTGCCGGTCAACCCCTACGCCGAGGAGATATTCGGCGTGACGGCCTACGACTCGCTGTCGGCGGTGCCCGGCGAGGTCGACATCGTCGACGTGTTCCGCCCGAGCGAGGAGGTCGGCGGCATCGTCGACGAGGCGCTCGAGCGCGGGGACGTGCAGGTCATCTGGCTCCAGCTGGGCGTTCACGACGACGAGGCTGTCGGCCGCGCCGAGGCTGCCGGCAGACAGGTCGTTCAGGGGATGTGCGTGAAACCGACCCACCGGCGGGTGCTGTGAGCCTGGCTCATCTCACCCTGGTCGTGCCGTCGAAGCTCCCGCGGTCGAAATCGATGTCGAGCAGCGTGAGCAGCGTTGGCGTGATGTCGTAGAGGTCGGCGTCGTCGAGCCGGGCGCGCTCGTGGTCGATGAACAGACAGGCGTTGTCGAAACTGTGCATCCCGGTGCGCGGGCCGGTCGTGAACACCTCACCACCCCCGTCGAACCCCGCCTTCAGGTCGAACCCGTCGGTCGGGAGCGCAACCAGGTCCGGCGCGATCGCCGTGTGGTCACCACGGAACGCCTCCTCCCGTGTCACGACACGGTCGATAACCTGCTCGCCATCGGGGCCCTCCATCGACTCGATCGCCCCGGCGAGCTCCCGGCGTGTCTGCTCGTACTCGTCTTCGGGCACACGCCCGCGTGGCTCCCGGCCCGCCAGGTTCAGGTAGAACCGGCCGGGGCTCAGCGCGTAGGCCCGTGTCCCGTCGGCGATATCGGCGAGCCCGTCAGGCTCCTCCCGGTAGGAGAGCCAGCCCTGCTCGTGGAGCCACGCGTTGCAGTCGACCTCGTACTCGAGTGTGGTGAACCCGTGGTCAGAGCCGACCACGAGCGTTACGTCGCTCGGGAGTGCCGCCCGGATCTCGCCGATGTACTCATCGAGCGTCCGGTAGAACTCGAGAAAGCCCTCCCGGCCGGGGCCGCCCCGCTCGTAGTCCTCGAACAGAAAGTGGTTGACCCTGTCGGGGGTCATGTAGACGCCGAAAAACAGGTCCCAGTCGTCCTTCCGGATGTAGTTCAGAAACGCCTCGTGGCGCCGCTCCATCGTCTCGTGGGCGTCGGCGAGAAACTCTCGCTTGTCCTCGCTGTGGCCGAGTTTCGCGTCGACATCGAGCCGGTAGCCCATCCGGGTGAGCGAGTCACGCAACTCCTCGGGGTATGCGGCCTCCTCGACACCCGGGGAGAGAAAGCCCGACACCATCCGCTGGAGACCGCGCTCGGGCGGAAAGGTGACAGGGACGTTCATCACCGTGGCCTGTCGTCCCGCCCGCTGCACCCGGTTCCAGACCCGCTCGGCCTGTACGTCCCGCCCCATCGGGACGTAGGTGTCATACGAGCCCGTCTCCCGGTCCTGGAAGCCGTAGACACCTGTCCCGCCGGGGTTGACCCCGGTCGTGAGCGCCGGCCAGCAGGCGCTTGACTCCGGCGGGACGATGCTGTCTATCGCCCCTCCGGCCCCGTCGTCCGCGAGCGCGGGGATGTGCTCGAACTCGGCGGCGTTGTCCACAAACAGACTGTACGGGACGCCATCGATACCGATAAACGCGACCCGTGGCTCCCCGTCAGCTCGGATCCTGTCGAACAGGCCCATATAACGGGTTCTGCCGTCAGGTACAAGAAGGTTCTTCTATCACAGCTCGGGGGACCCACAGCTTCGGTGTCTCGCCCCCGGTCACCGCTCGGTGTCCTGGTCGGACCCCCCGGTGTCGGGCTCGGCCTCGCGCTCGAAGTTCGCGGGGACGACCGTGGGATGGTCCAGGCCGACTGGCGGGGTGCTCGTTGCCATCACCATCGGATAGCCGTTCGACACGGAAGTAATTACCCATGCTCATAACTCATCGGTACGAGTCACCCTCATTATCCGGGGGCATGACCGGAGGGTCCGCTGGCCGTCGCCGTCTGTCGGACAGCTTTATGCGGACGGCCGGTCGTTCTCCCCCAATGGGGTTCGGTAGCACCGTATCACTCGTCGTTCTGGCGCTGCTCGGGGTGGGGCTGCCACTGCTGCTGTTTGGCTACCTGTTCTACCGGCTGGGCTGGCGTGCCGGGGAGGGGTCGGGAATCCGGGAGGGGGGCGGTTCCGGTGGCCTCGACGCCCCGCTGCGGCGGACCGTCGACTGGGCTGTCGTGGTCGTGCTCGTGCTCGTGGGGGGAGCCGGAGCGCTCGCCGGGATCGGCATTGAGGGCGCTGTCGACCGGGACCGCGTCGAGGAGCTCGTCGCGGACGGCACAGTCGAGTCGGCGTTCCTCCCGGAGGAGACACTGGTCGATCTCGTGCACACGGTGGCCGTGTGGGGCGGGTTCGGGCTCGTCGCGGCGGGGCTGTTGCTGGTCGCGGCGGGGGTAGGCTTTGCGGGCTACCGGCTCCGTCTCGACCGCCGGCTAGCCGCCGGCGCCGACACGACGCCGCCGATGGCGTCGAACGCGCTCGTGGGCGCCGTGGTCACGGTCGCAGCCTCGCTTCTGGTGCTCTCGCCGGTCATCGGCGGCGCCGTCGCGGGCTACCTCCAGGGGGAGGCCCCGCAGGCTGGCATCCGTGCCGGGGCGCTGGCGGGGCTGTTCGTCGCCGTCCCGGTCGTGCTGGTGGTGGGCTCAGTTGCGGTCGGGCTGTTCGCCGCCGGGCTGGTCGGGTCCGGGCTGAGCCTGCTCGCCGGGCTGCTGTCCGGGCTCGTTGTCGAGCTGGCGCTGAGTGCTATCGGCGGGTTCGCCGGCGGCTACCTCGGCCGGCCGCCGGACGACCGGTGACAGGGCAGCCCGGCTCACACCCCGATGTCGGGCAGGTCGACCTCGGTATCGCTCTGGAGGGCCGCCGCCTTGACCGTGTTGTACAGCAGCATCGCGCGGGTCATCGGCCCGACACCACCCGGCACGGGCGTGATTGCCCCCGCCCGCTCGCGTGCGCTCTCGAACTCGACATCGCCGACAAGCTCGCCGTCGACGCGGTTGATGCCGACATCAACGACGACCGCCCCCTCCTGTATCATCGAGCCATCGACAAGCTCCGGCACCCCCGCGGCCGCCACCAGGATGTCGGCCTGCCGGGTCTTCGCGGCCAGGTCCTCCGTGCGGGAGTGACAGACCGTCGTCGTGGCGTTGCCGCCCGGCGCGCGCTGGATGAACAGGTTCGCCATCGGCCGGCCGACGATGCGTGACCGACCGACGACGACGGCATCCTTCCCTGCCGTGTCGACGCCAGTCGCCGCGAGCAGCTGCTGGATGCCGTGGGGCGTGCAGGGCTTGTACCGCGGGTAGCCCGCCACCAGACGGCCAACGTTCTCCGGGTGGAACGCGTCGACATCCTTCCGCGGGTCGATGCGCTCCAGCACCTCGCGGTAGTCGACCCGGTCGGGCACCGGCGACTGGACGAGCACGCCGTCGACCGCGTCGTCGGCGTTCAGCGTCGTGATTGTCTCGAACAGCTCCGCGGCCGGCGCGTCTGTGTCGAGCCTGATGTCGCGAGTGTCGATACCGACCTGGTCACAGTCGTTCTGTTTCATCGAGATGTAGGTCTCACTCGCCGGGTCCGGGCTCATCAGCACCGTCGCGAGCGTCGGTCGGTGGCCCGCGTCCGCGAGTGTCCCGACCGATGCCGTTAGTTCCGCCCGGATATCGGCCGCGATCTGTTCCCCGTCGATGATGTCTGTCATGTCTGGAAGGGCGGCACGCACGGGCTTGATACTGTCGGACAAACCTGCACGCTTTTGCGTTCGGCGGCCCTGCCACCGGGCATGGGCGTGACCCCCGACGACACGATGAGAGCCGTCGAGACGAGGACAGACGAGTTGCCGGATCCGACCGGGGACCACCCCTGGAACGGTGGGAGCCGCCACGTGTCGAGCGCCGGGGGGGCCGTCGGGCGATAATGTCCGGGGCGCTGGTCATCGGCGGGACACGGTTCATCGGTCGCCACGTCGTCACGGAACTGCTCGCAGCGGGGTACGAGGTGACACTGCTGAACCGCGGCACCCGGGAGAACCCCTTCGCGGACCAGCCCGATGTCGACCACATCACGGGCGACCGCAAAAGCGGCGCGACCCTCGACAACGCGAACGAGACCGTCGACCCGTCCGTTGTTGTTGACTGCGTGGCCTACTACCCCGGGGAGGTCAGGATGGCGACGCGGGCGTTCAGCGACGTCGACGCCTACGTCTACATCTCGAGTGGCGGTGCGTACGGGCCGGACCAGATCCCAAAACGCGAGGGCGAGACGCCCCTGGAGCCGTGTACCGACGAACAGGCTGTCGACGATAGCCCGGCCACGTACGGCGCGCGCAAGGCCGAGGGTGACCGGGCGGTCTTCGAGGCCGCCACGGCCGGCGTGCGGGCGATGAGCGTCCGGCCGACCATCGTCTACGGCCGGTACGACTACACCGGCCGGTTTCAGTACTGGGTCGACCAGGTCCGCGAGCACGACCGGGTGCTCGTCCCCGGCGACGGCACCAACATCCACCACCTCGTCGCCGTCGAGAACGTCGCCCGGGCCATCCGGGTGGTCGCCGAGGAGGGCAAAGCCGGCGAGGCGTACAACGTCGGGGACCGCGAGGTGCTCACACTCGGCGACCTCATCGAGCGGATCGCGGACGCGCTCGACCGGGATGTAGGGCTCGTGACCGCCGGCAAGCGCGAGCTGCAGGCGGCGACCGGCCTCTCGCTCACCGACTTCCCGCTGTACAACCCCGACCCGCACATCCTCTCGACGGAGAAACTCACCAGGCTGGGCTGGGAGCCGCTCTCGCCCGGGGCGGCCATCGAGCGTGCCGTCGGGTGGACCGGTGACCCCGAGCGCGACCCCGGCCCCGACCCGGCGGCGGTCGAGCGGGCGCTGGACCGGCTCTGAGCGACTGTAAGCGGCGGGCACGGCCTGCGGGTCGTCCCGCGTGAGCGGTCGCCGGAGCGACGCTCGTCGGCGGCCTGGCCGGGCAGCGGTCCCAGGGAGTGGCCTGCTGAGCTGTGTCGGTGTCGGCATTCGGGGAGAGCGCTGCAGCCAGCATCGTCCGTGTCACGGGGATATACCAGCATCGAGCCCCGAGCGGGGACATGGACAAACAGGCGATCCGCGAGCGTATCTGGGACAGACTCGAAGCGGAGGGGGTCGCGCGGTTCCCGTTTCCGCCACACGGCCGCATCCCCAACGTCGCCGGCGCCAAGACAGCAGCACAGCGGCTCGCCGAGACCGATGCCTGGCGCAACGCCGACACACTCAAGTGCAACCCCGACTCGCCACAGCTCCCCGTGCGTCGACGGGCGCTGGCTGCGGGCAAAACGCTGTACGTCGCGGTGCCGCGGCTGCGCGAGGAGGCCTGTTTCCTGCGACTCGCGGACGTCGACGACATCGGTAGCGCAACCACGATCGACGGTATCAGCGAGTACGGAACGCCGGTCCGGCCGGCGGATGTCGAGCCCGTCGATCTCGTGGTCGCCGGGAGCGTGGCGGTGACAGCCAACGGCGCCCGTGTCGGCAAGGGGGAGGGGTACAGCGACCTGGAGTTCGCCCTGCTCCGGGCGTTCGACCGTGTCGACAACGCGACCACAACCGCCACGACCGTCCACGAGTTGCAGGTCGTCGACGACGCCCCAACGACGCCGCGGGACGTCCCGATCGACCTGGTCTGTACGCCCGAACGGACGCTGCAAACCGACCCGCCTGGGGGGAAGCCTGCCGGTATCGACTGGGACGCGCTCAACGACGAGCGCCTCGAGGAGATCCCGATTCTCCGGCAACTCGCCCCTGACTCCCGGTAGCGACTCGCCGTCAACCCAAACCGATATCAGTTGGAACCGCCCAGTCACCGGTGTGGGCATGTAGCTCAGCCCGGACTAGAGCGTCGGACTTCTAATCCGACGGTCGTGGGTTCGAATCCCACCATGCCCGTTGTCTGTGACCGGTCGTGAACAGCGACGACCGGGATCCGAACCACGCGAGGTGAGCGAGCGTGTTTGCCTAACCGGCCTGTCTCCCGGCGGCACACTCACGGGGGTGTGGGCGTTGTCCCGCTGTGGCTGGGGAAAGGGGGCGGTGGGTTTTGCGACGTTGCTGCGTGACTTGCCCCCCGTACTCCGGTCGGAGTCGTCACCGACAACCGACGCCACAGGCGCGGAGCGATTAACAGTTATGTGTTGTCAGCTTCAATCCCGGGGGCACATCGTTCGAGAATCGAGATTCTCGTAATCCTGGAAATCTCCGATTTTCGGACGGCCCCAGGGCAGTCGCCTCAACCGCCTGTACAACCACCTCACGGCGACTGGTACGAGCCGTGACCGGGGGTACGGCCTCGTCGGACCGGTCGTCACCGTGTCAGGGGACCTGTGCCCGGACTCCCGACCGGGCGATGGCCAACGGCACCGTCGGGGACCCGGGAGCGACAGATCCGGCCGGGAGTCGGTATCTGGCCCCCGGGTCTCAGGGTCGTTCTATCAGGAGGTCGTCGGTCACCTCGTACTGGCACGCGAGCCTCACCTCCTCGATTCGATCGTGTCGTGCGAGTCTGAGTCGCGTGGCCTGCTCGTCCTGTCTCACCGGACCCTCCACAATCCGTATCGCACACGTGCCACAGGTCGCATTGCCCCCACAGTTGAGCCGCTTCGCTATCCCCTTGTGTGGGCTCAGATCGGCTCTCAGCAGGACATCTCGGAGGTTCTCACCCTCGTCGCAGGCTATCGTTTCGCCCTGGAATCGTACGTCAGGCATAGCTGTACATCTCGTTACGTAATCTTAAATACCCTGATTCTGGGGGGCCGCCAGAGAGGAGCTGGCACGGGCCCGGAGCCGTCGCTCGGCACCCCTGAGAGACCGGGGTGGTGTCGGGCTCGCGACGGCCAGTAGGCCCCGGGAGTCACGACCGAACCAGCCATCCGACACGCAGAATCCACAGACTACACCGGTGTCGGCTGGCGAGACGAGCGGGTCCACCCCGGAACCGACACGCCGTGGCTTATCCGCCCGGCGACTCTCGACCCGCGTACCCCCGACCAGTCCCGAGGACAACCGGGCGGCATCGAACCCGAGACAATGCGGGGCCGGCAAGAACAGCACGGCCGCCACCGGACCGGCCAATGGGCGGTTCGTGCCGTCACCGGCTGCCGGTATCACGCTGCTCTGTACCGAGGACAGACGGGCTGTCCCCGTTCTCCAGGCGCTCGTGCTCGGTCGTCTGCTCGTCCACGGCGGGCCGGCACACTGGGTTGATGCCGGCGGCCGCGACGACAGCCCGGTTCACCCGGCGCACGGCAGACCGGGTCATCGCACCAACCGGTCACCGACCACCGGCGCCAGCGTGAGCCGACACCGCTGTGGCCGCGACTTGACGACGATGAGTTCGAGACGCGAGACAGCCAATCTTGAAACGAAGGAGCTATATCCCCAGACCGACAAGTATTGTGACCGGTGAATCGGATAATGATTGAGCCACTCAGCACGATCGGCGGTGCAGCTATACGGCTGATTGTTCTGGTAGGAATCGTGGCGTTATGGTACGAGGCTAGCAAGGAGCAGCCGCGACCGAACATCGGTCGCTACTGACCATACCGCTGATACCGTTGTCCAGTTACCAACTGGCTTCAGACAGCTCGGCGAGAGGCATCACCGCCGGTTCGGGTGACGGGGACACACCGCAGTTCCACGCTGTCTCTCGTCTGTGTCGATACCGGGTAGGCATCAGTCGAACAGCGCCGCGAGCACCGCCCCAGTGTCGTCGGGCAGGTCGGCAAGCGACCAGTCCTCAGAGACGGGCTACGGGCATCGAGGCCCGATATCGACACCGCCGTTCGTCGAGGACACGGCAG
>OBKM01001301.1_pt1 | contig 10276 bp, 8 predicted proteins | sample 1519691 | NCBI WGS metagenome assembly OBKM01 (sample SAMEA37050418, study PRJEB22526) | metagenome | biome: saline pan; feature: lake; material: water | place: Egypt | collected 2015 | depth 0.5 m
GGTCGGAACGGAGCGGATTCCGAACCGTCCTTCGGAGGCGGCCTGTCCGCCCACGTAACGAGGCAGTATCCGAAAGGGCAGTCGGTGAACGCATATCTTCGAAGGGTGTGTCCGTGCCGACTGCTCAAAGCGAGCCAGACGATACCCCTGACTCTGCTGACGCCTGCTGGCGTCCCCGTGGCAAAAACAACACTGAGACGCCATACACGGTCGAGGATAGGGGTAACGGCGGGTTGGCACCGCCAGCAGTCCACCACACCGACACTGTGGGACTACCCGTGCCCGAAAGGTGTGGTAGTCCGTCGATTGGACTGCAAACCTGAAACTCCCACCGCTCGGGATTCCTCCGCGTTCGCGGAGGAGGATGTCAAACGAGATACCGCAGCCACCTGTGGGTACTCCGATGCGATTCACTTCACCCCCCGACGACGACCGGGCTGTCTCGCCGGTTATCGGCGTGATTCTGATGGTCGCTATCACCGTGATTTTGGCAACCATGGTCGGCTCCGTCTTTCTGGATTTTGCCGGCCAAATCTCTGAACAGCCACCACAGGCCGCATTTGAGTATGAGTTTGATGATGAAGAAGATGAAGTGACAGTCACCCACGCCAGCGGTGAGCAAATCGACAGCTCATCGCTCCGTATTCTTGTTGATGGGACGGAAGCATATCCAGACGAGGAGGGGGAGTATGAAGTCGACAATATCGATGATACCGTGGAAGCCGGAGACTCCTTCGACATTACATACGACGGAGGGGGCGATCGACCTGAGGCCTCAATTCGCATTGTCTGGGAGAATCCAGCTACTGATTCAGCAAACACGCTCGACAGCCGCGAGTGGCCGGGGGAGTAGTTACGAAAACACTCGCTTGAGGTGTTCTTTCGAAAACAGCGAGGTCGGCTTATCCATGTGGACGCCGATCTCACCCGAAAGGGCGCGAAGCCCCAGCCGCTGAACCGGCTTTGGCAACGAGTAGGCTCGCCGGATGAGATGCCCAAGGCGAATCTCAGTTGCAAGTGCGTCTCGCCACGCTGACTCATAGATTGCCAGCGACTCCGGTCGGTTCGGCTGAATATGGCGAGCGGCACAGTCGGCAGCGGTCATTCCGTAGAGAATCCCGCCCCCGGTAAACGGCTTCGTCTGGGCGGCGGCGTCGCCGATGAGAAACACCCGGTCGGTCGTCACCGACTCAGGCGGCCCAATCGGGATCGCGCCCGAACAGAATCGGTCAGTCTCAACGCCGTAGGCGGCGGTCAACTGCTCGAAGCGGCTGTTTACATCTTCGCCAGGTGCGGCTGCCAGCCCGTACTCCACGCCAGCCGCACCGCGGGGGATGCGCCAGGCGAAAAATCGCGGGACAGTGAGGTGGACATCAACGTGGTCAGTGTGGTCTGGCTCATCGGTGAAGGCAAGCACCCCGTGGAGCTTTTCTGCTGGCTCGGGCAACTCGACAGCCTGCCGGACGCGAGAGACGGGGCCATCGCAGCCGGCGACCATGCGGGATTCGATTTCCAGTGGTTCGGCTTCGCCGGCGACGCTGACGGTGAGCACAACGCGGTCGTCATACTCCTCGACGCTGGTGACGGTGTGTCCCTCTCGGATTTCTGCGCCAGCGTCGCGGGCACAGTCGGCCAGCCTCCGGTCGAGTTCCACGCGGTCGATGACATTGGAGACCTCCTCGCGCTTGTAGAACAGATTCGGGTCGCTGTCGGGGCCGCCAGTGTAGAAATTCGCGCCATAGACGCGGTTTTGCAGCAGCTCATCTTTGGCGTCGTCGGGGAGATATCCCCAGATGTCGGTGCTGACATGCCCCGAGCAGGCCAAGGGGGTGCCGATGGTTCCCTTTTCGAGTCCGCAAACGTCGTAGCCAGCCTCCGCAGCCAGGCGGGCGAACCGCGCACCTGCGGGGCCGACGCCGACAACGACGAAATCGTACATTGGCTGCAATATTTTCTTGCTGTTGTTTAGCCTATTCGTTTCAGTCGTCGCTCGTGACTTTCGCTGGTTTGCGTCGATCCGACCGTGGCCCCTCGCGGTCGACCGCTGGAAGCAGGTCGCGGAGATACCGACCCGTGTGTGACTCCTCGGTGCGTGCGACCGATTCTGGCGTGCCGCTGGCGACGATCTCGCCGCCGCCATCGCCGCCTTCTGGCCCGAGATCGATGATGTGGTCGGCGTTTTTGACGAGATCGAGTTCGTGTTCAACGACGACGACGCTGTTGCCGTTATCAACGAGTCGCTGGAGCACATTGATCAGCTTGCGCTCATCCTCTTTGTGGAGCCCAGTCGTTGGCTCATCAAGCAGATACAGCGTGTCGCCGCTCTGTTTTTTCCCCAACTCTTCGGCGAGTTTCACGCGCTGGGCCTCGCCGCCCGAAAGTGTTGTCGAGGGCTGTCCGAGTGACATGTAGCCCAGTCCAACGTCTTTCAGGAGTTTGAGTCGTCGCCGAATCTGGGAGTTTGCCTCGAAAAAGTCGTAGGCTTCTGCGACTTCCATCTCCAGTACGTCGGCGATTGTTTTGTCTTTGTAGGTCACATCCAGCGTCTCATCGTTATACCGTGCTCCATCACACTCCTCGCAGGGCACCTGCACATCCGAGAGGAAGTTCATCTCGATGGTGACAGTTCCCTGTCCGCCACAGGCCTCACACCGCCCGCCTTTGACGTTGAACGAGAACCGGCCCTTCTTGTAGCCGCGCTGTTTGGCGAGTTTGGTTTCGGCAAACAGCTCGCGGATGTAATCAAAGACACCGGTGTAGGTCGCTGGATTCGACCGGGGCGTGCGGCCAATCGGTGACTGATCGATCAGCCGAACTGTCTCGATCTCGTTGATGCCGTCGATAGCCTCGTGGTCGCCGGGATCGACGCTCGTGTTGTTGTTCATCTCTCGTGCCAACCCCTTGTAGAGGATGTCGTGCATCAGCGTTGATTTGCCGGAGCCTGAGACGCCAGTGATTGCGGTAAAGACGCCAAGCGGGATCGGCACATCCAGCTCTTTGAGGTTGTGCTGGCGCGCGCCGCGAACAACGAGTTCGCCCTCTGATTCTCGTCGCTCTTCAGGAACGGGAATCTCCTTGCGACCCGCGAGATAGTCGCCAGTGATTGAGTGGTCTGTCTCACATACGTCATCGAAATCACCTTTGGCCACAATCTCGCCGCCGCGTTTGCCAGGGCCAGGCCCCATATCCAGAATCGTATCTGCTCGCCGCATGGTCTCCTCGTCGTGTTCAACAACGAGCAGTGTGTTGCCGAGATCACGCAACCCTTCGAGCGTGTTCAGCAGCCGGTCGTTGTCGCGTTGATGCAACCCGATTGATGGCTCATCAAGCACGTAGAGCACGCCGACGAGTCCGGAGCCAACCTGTGTTGCCAGCCGGATGCGTTGGCTTTCACCACCGGAGAGTGTCGCAGCTTCCCGATCCAGTGTGAGATACTCAAGTCCGACCTCCTCCATGAAGCTGAGTCGCGCCCGAATCTCTTTGAGAATCTCTTCGGCGATTTTCCGGTCGCGCTCCGAGAGATTTGACTCCATCCCCTCGAAATGTTCGCGTGCCTCACTGATCGACATCTGGTTGACCTCGGTGATTGCGGTTCCATCGACGAGTACATGGCGAGACTGCTCTTTGAGCCGAGTGCCGTTGCAAGCGGGACACTCCGTGACGGCCATATACTCCTCAATGTGTTCGCGGGTACCCTCCGAGTCGGTTTCGACATGCCGACGACTCAGATTCGGAATTACGCCCTCGAATCGCTTTTCTTTCCGTCGAGTGCCGTTGCGAGTTGATCGCTCGAAGACAACCTGGCTGTCGGTTCCATAGAGAAACTGCCGCTGAATATCCTCGTCAATCTCCTCCCACGGTGTATCGAGGCTAATACCGAAATGCGCTGCAACCGAGTCGATCCGGGTGCGGTAGTATGAACGGTTGTAGCTCCAGGCCTCGAACACGTGTTTCAGCGGCTTGCTCGGATCCTGAATAATGAGGTCTTTGTCGACCTCCTTTGTTTGGCCAATTCCTTCACACTCCGGACAGGCTCCGTAAGGGCTGTTGAACGAGAAGGATCGTGTCTCGATTGCTGAAAACTGAAACTCACTGTTTGGGTTCCCCAGTGTCTCGGAGAACTCGACAGTTAGTCGGTCGTCGCCGTCGCCAGCGAGATCGCCCGTCGACCGCGTGTTTGAGCCAATAGGCGACTCTTCGGGTGGGTTTGGAACAATGACTTTGAGCACGCCGTCGGCCTCCTCAAGCGCGGTCTCAACGCTGTCGGTGATTCGAGATTTGGCATCCGCTGAGAGCTTCACGCGGTCGACAATGACATCAATCGTGTGATCGAAGTTTTTGTCCAAATCCGGCTTTTCTCTGGTGAGATCGTACTGCTGTCCGTCAACCTCGACACGGGCGTATCCGTCGCTGACGAGTTCGTCAAACAGATCCTCGAAGGCACCCTTCTGGTCGCGGACGATGGGTGCAGCGATCTTTGCCTTTGTCCCCTCGGGAAACGCCAAGAGCTGTTCGACCATCGCCTGCGGGCTCTGTTCGCCGACTTCTTCGCCAGTGATCGGATCGTACTGCGTCCCAACCCGCGCATACAACAGTCGCAGATAGTCATGGAGTTCGGTGACGGTGCCGACTGTCGAGCGGGGGTTGTTGGCCGCATTCTTCTGGTCGATTGAGATTGCTGGCGACAACCCTTCGACTGCTTCGACTTTCGGCTTATCCATCTGCCCAAGGAAGTTTCGGGCATACGCAGAGAGTGACTCAATATAGCGTCGTTGGCCCTCAGCATACACGGTATCGAACGCCAGTGAGGATTTGCCTGATCCGGAGAGCCCAGTGACGACCGTTAGCTCCTCGCGTGGGATTTCCACGTCGATTTCCTTCAGATTGTGTTCTTCCGCGCCGCGAACCTCGATCACGTCACGGCTCATCTGTGACTCACCCGCCGAGCGGTTCTTTCGGCGACAACACAGAACATACCACAGCCACGGGTTGGATCGACTTAACCCGCCCGTTCCCTCTTCGGCATCCAGATCTGGCAACAAACGCTAAGTGGGTTGCTCCCAAACGCTCGGCTATGCTTGGTGGCTCCGCTGCCGCGGATGACACTGTCATCTGCATTGCCTGCGGGGAGTCGCTGCCGCGGTCGGCAGCCCGTGAGTACGATAAAACGGGCGACCGCTGGGAGCGACACGACAAAGAGTTTGAGCACTTCTGCAAGGACTGTTTTCGAGAGCTGTGCCACCAGCCGCGTACCGGACTGGAGTCGACTGTTGAGACAATCGAAGCTGAGGGACTATCAGCAGGTGAGTTTGCCGAGCGGTTTCTCTCGGCTGTTGCGGACGAGGAGTCGGACTCAACTGCGGAGCCTGAAACGTTCGAGGAATCCGACTCAAACGACACGTAGCCCGACACGTCTTTCTATCGGCCACCCGTTGGATCGGCTATGACTAATGGGCAAGCCGATGCTGGCACTGCCGAGGCACAAGGCCCGGTTCGGATCACAGAACGCGTTGCCGACCGCCTCGCCGAGAAGCGAGCGGAACTCTTTGATGAGTTCGGCATCCGCGATGAGTTTCCCAGCGACGTGCTTGTTGAGGCTCGCAAGCGAACCGAAAACGTCGCCAGCGAGATCGAAGCCGAGCTTGAGTCTCGCCGCGACCTCCGCGATCTGACTGCGTGGACAACTGATCCGGCTGACGCACAGGATTTCGATGACGCAATCAGTATCGCGGCCGACGAGGAGACCTACACGCTGTGGGTTCACATTGCCGATGTCAGCCACTACGTCCACCCTGATTCGGAGATGTGGGCCGAAGCAATCGAACGCTGCAACACGGTCTATCTGCCGGCCTATACCGTCCACATGTTGCCTCCGGTTCTGGCAGAGACAGTGTGTTCGCTTGTCCCACAAGAGGATCGACTTGCGCATACTGTCGAGATGACGATTGACCGCGAGACGCTCTCGTTTGAATCAGTCGAGATCTACAAATCTGTCATCCACAGCGACGAACGCCTCACCTACACCGAGGCCGAAAACCGGATCGAAGAGCCAGACTCACCACTGCATGAGGAGTGCACCCTCGTCTATGAGCTGGCCGACCAGCTTCACGAACAGCGCAAGGCGGATGGCTCGCTTGTGCTCAACCCCTCGCGGGATCGCGCTCACACCATCGTTGAGGAGTGTATGCTGAAAGCGAACAAGGCCGTCACCCACGAGCTGATGTGGGATCGCGGTGTTGAGGCGATGTACCGCGTCCATCCGCAGCCAACCCCCGACCAGTGGAATGAGGCACTCAAGGAAATCCAGGATCTCGACGGTGTTTCGATTCCTGGCGGCTCGTGGGATGAACCCAGAAAAGCTGTCAACGCCGCGCTCGAAGAATCGCCTGGCCGACAGCTCAACAAAATCCAACGCGCTGTCCTCAAAGTCATGCCGCGAGCCAAATACATGAACGATCCGTTTGGTGGCCACCACGCGCTGAATTTCGATATCTACGGCCATTTCACGAGTCCGATCCGGCGACTCTCGGATCTGATCAACCACTGGATCGTCGCCGAAAACGATGTGCCGGTTAATCTCGTCGAACTCTGTGACCGCGCCTCTGACAAACAGAAAGACGGCGAGACCGCCGAACGCATCTACAAGGAGTTCATGGAAGAACTTCACCTCGAACCGCATGCGATCAACGACCGCGGGCTGGAAGTTGTCGAGGACGCAACGTTTGCCGAGATGGATGAGGAAGAACGCGAGGGCGTTCACGAACTCCCAGATACCGCGCCGTAGTTTTTCTCTGCCATCTCATCGCAACTCTTCGCCATTTCATCGCAATTCGGCAGTTGCCACAGCCTGCATAGCCACACAGTTCAACATCCTACGTAGCCACGCAACTCAAATACTCCGCACACTAACGCTGATTGTGAACTCCTCCAAACTCAACGATGCCCTCCGCGAGGCTTTCGACGGCACCGCTGCAGATCGTCGCGTTGTCGTCCGCCAAGCCACCGACCTTGCTGCGGCCGACAAGTCGCTGACTGATCGCGGTGTTGCACTCACGGTTGATGAGGTCGTCAGCAACCTCAACGACGCGCCTGCGGGAAGCGATCTCGTCGAGCGTTGGAACTGGTGGCTTGGCGCGCTTGATATCGCCTACGGTGGGTACCAACAGTTTACTGTTCAGACGAGAGCTGACGATCCAGCACTCGACACGTAGCAACACTGGTCTCTTCTACCGATACGGCAACCCACGCTGCCACCGACGCAGCGATCCAAACCGACGAATGAAACCGTTTCCAACCCGTCGGCTTTGGTAATGGAGTTGCAGTTCCTCGGCGGAGCCGACGAAGTCGGCCGGAGTGCCATCCTCGTTAATGACCGGCTGCTGCTCGATTATGGCGTCAAGACAGCGACGCCGCCGCAGTATCCGCGCGATGTCGACCCCGAGGCCGTTGTTGTCTCTCACGGCCATCTTGATCACGCTGGTGCGGTGCCAACGCTGCTTTCTGGCGATAGTCGACCCGCAGTCCACTGGACGCCGCCGACGGCTGCACTCACTCGGATTTTGGCCCGCGATACGCTGAAGCTCCACGGCGGGACGCTACAGTGTCCATTCACCGAAACACATGTTGCCCGCCTCGGCGAGGTCGAAACCCGCCACGCATATCGGGAGTCATTCGAAGCGGCTGGCCACGAGATCACGTTCTACGACGCGGGCCACATCCCCGGCAGCGCGCACGTGCTTGTCGATGATGGTGAGACGCGGCTGTTGTACACCGCTGATTTTCATACTGACGACACGCGGCTGCTGTCGGGTTCGACCGCCCGTCCCGACGCGGATGTCGTCATCTGTGAGTCGACCTACGCTGACGTGACACACGAGCCACGCGAGCAGGTCGAACAGCGGTTTGTCGAGACCACGCGGTCAACGCTGTGGGAAGGCGGCACCGTCGTCGTCCCGGCGTTTGGGATTGGCCGCACCCAGGAGCTGCTCATGGTGTGTGCCGCCCACAATATTGACTGCTACGTCGATGGGATGGGCACCGAGGTACTCTCGGTGCTTCGGCAGTATCCTGATTTTCTGCGTGATCCCGATGCCCTCGACCGGGCGGCCCGCCACGCACGCGAGGTCACTGGTCGTGACGGCCAGCGCGAGCGTATTGCCGCCCAAAATACGGTTATCGTTACCACAAGCGGGATGCTCTCTGGTGGGCCGGCGATGACGTATCTCCCCGAGATCCGAACTGATCCGACCAACCGCGTGTCGCTGACGGGGTATCAGGTCGCGGGAACCCCTGGCCGTCAACTGCTGGAGTCAGGCCGGTGTGAACTCAACGGCAGTGTCTCACCCGTGGCTGCACAAACTGAGCTGTTTGATTTCTCTGCGCATGCCGACCACGAGGGGTTGCGGTCGTTTCTCAATTTCTACGAGGATGCAACCGTCCTCATCAACCATGGCGACGACTGCGACGGGTTTGCAGCCGAGTTGCGAACTGGTGGTTTCTCTGCGGCCGCGCCAGCGGTGGATGAGTGTGTGACCGTCTCACCAGGGTGAGTGCCGACCAAACGAAACGCTTTACACCACGACACCGAAATAATCAGTTGCGGGCTCGTGGGTTAGCCTGGTATACTTCGGGCCTTGGGTGCCCGTGACCCCGGTTCAAATCCGGGCGAGCCCATTTTTGCTGTCCCAAATTCATGCAGAGCGTGCTTGCCGTTTCAAGACCAATTTCTTTCACGTAGCAGAAAGCCCGCGCTGCAGCTCGTCGAAACAATCGCGCTGTCAGCAGAATCCAGTTACGCCACTGCGTAGCAGTCGCCGTCTTTCGAAACAAGATCGTCCTTCTCAAGACATTTGAGAACGCTGTACAAGGAGATTTTCTTCATATCAAGACTGTTCTGGAGTTCATTCACCGTGGCCGTTCCATTTGTTGACAAGAAAAGATAGACGAGTTTTGCGCGCGGCGACTCAAGTTCAGTCGGCATCGAAATCCGCTGTGTGGTTTCTGCGATCATATCTTTCCATTAGCTTCGACAATAATAAATGTGGGCTACGTTGGTTGTCGAAACCGTCGGTTCACCTGAACAACCTGATTTCGACCGTGTTAGCTGCTCAGCGTGAACCTGTGTGGACAATCATGATCGACATTTCACCCAGAAATACCGACTTATTTCGACTGGTGACGAATCCATGTGACAAAATACCATACATATGCGCACCGCACCCTGCAACACACTGACAACTGTCTTTGGTCGGTGGCGACTTCAGTAAGCATTGCAGCGCTGCGATCCCACGTCATCAAAAGCGACCGCAACCGCTGGCCCAAGTCAGTAGCTTCGGGTTTTCGGCTCGTAGGTTTTCTCTTCGCCTTCAAGAATGACGGGTCGGTACCAGAGTTCTGGGCTGCCATCGTTCCACGACAACATCGTGTGTTTCAGCCACTCCTCGTCTTTTCGCTCTTGGGCTTCCGCGCGCCAGTGCGCACCGCGGAACTCCTCGCGGGCAAGCGCGCCAATCGTGATCGCCTCAGCGAGATCCAGCAGGTTCTGGGTCTCAATCGTCTGCAACAGATCCGTGTTGAACGTCTGGGATGGATCCATCACCTTGACATCCTCGTACCGCTCGCGGGCGGCTCTGATCTCTCTAAGCGCGTCTTTCAGCCCCTCCTCCTCGCGGAAGACGTTGACTTTCGCGGTCATCGTCTCCTGCACCGAGGCGCGAACCTCTGAGTGGTGGATACCGTCTTCCTTGTTCAGTAGTTCATCAATCCGTTGCCGTTCGGTCTCGACAGTGTCGGCGATCAGTGTCTCTGGATCGGTCGCGCCGCCGGCGGCGACGGCCCCACCGTCGGCAACCGCATCGCCAGGCGATCCTGGCTCGCCAAGCTCGACAGGAGAGTCAATCGTGACGATCTCATACTCGCCGCGTTGGCCGGTTTCGATCTCGGCTGACTCTATCTCTTTGCCGGCTGCGTGGTAGCCAGCGCGTTTGCCGAAGACGATGAGCTCCGGCAGTGCGTTGCCGCCGAGTCGGTTCGCGCCGTGGACTGAGGCACAGGCACATTCGCCGGCTGCGTAGAGTCCAGAGACGCAGGTCTCGCCGTTTTCGTCGGTTTCGATCCCACCCATCGCGTAATGTTGGCCGGGTTTGACCGGCATCGGCTCTTCGAGTCCGTCGGCTCCCTCGAAGTCCTCTGCGAGGTGTAGAATGTTTTCGAGGCGATCCAGAATGCGCTCCTCGCCGAGATGGCGCATATCGAGGTGGACGTACTCATCTTCGAT
>OBKM01001302.1_pt1 | contig 10271 bp, 6 predicted proteins | sample 1519691 | NCBI WGS metagenome assembly OBKM01 (sample SAMEA37050418, study PRJEB22526) | metagenome | biome: saline pan; feature: lake; material: water | place: Egypt | collected 2015 | depth 0.5 m
CAGCGATGTCCGGTTCGGTCGCCTGCCCGGGTTCGCCGCCGGGTTTACCACTCACGCCGCGGCTGGAGACGTGCGAATCCGCCCTCTGCTTCGACCGCTCTCTTCGCTCAGATCGCGATCGTTCCGACTGGGCCGCTGACTGCGCCGGTTCGTCGGGCTGGATATCGACCTCATCGCTTTTGAAACGCTCCAGAAGCCGCTCGAGCTGTTCGTCAGCCGTCGCCGGTGGTTCCTCGGTCCGCTCGTCGATAGCCGCGTCGTAGACCGCATTGACGAGTTCGGGATCCGCCCCGACGCCGAGATACTGCGCCAGAAGTTCCGGCTTTAGCTGCTGGAGTATGACGCCCGCGACGACGATGATGGCGAGCATCACGGCCAGCCCGGCCAGGAAATCACCGATCGCGAACAGGGGTACTACCGAGCCCACGGCATCGCCCGGACCAGAGATTCCGGTGACCATGGCTTAGCTTCCCTCGTCTTTCTCGAAGTAGTCGACGCCGAGGAACTCGAAGAGCTCCTCGAACTGGTCTTCGCGCCGCTCCATTTCGTCCAGAATCGGCATATCGTCGAGCCGGCCGGCCCACTCGTCGACGAGCTCTTTCGTCTCCTGGAGCCGCTGCAGTTCGGGATTCCACATGATCACCCACAGCCGCAGCGTCTCCATCCCCTCGACGCTTACGTAGTAGTCGTGAACCGGTCCGGGATGGGCCTCGGTGAACTCGAAGTCCATCGGGGTCTCCCGCAGTATCGAGGTCATGTTCCCGCGACCGATCTCTATCGCACGATCGATCTCCTCGTCGGGGCCATAGAAGAGCAACGAGGCGCCCCAGGCGGTCTCGGGGTCGAAATCGACGAGCTTGCCCTCCTCGAGCGTCGAATGGACGAGTTTCTTGAGCTGCTGTCTATCCTTGATGCTGCTTCGGGCTTCCCCGAGTGCGGGCGCCAGAATCGGTGCCGGGCCGTCGGCATAGAACCGCTTTATCGGCCCGAACGCGTCTTCGAGATCGAACATATCACCGGCGGCGATGGGGTCGTCATCCCCCGGCGGGACGATAGACGACACCGCGAACCCTTCCAGAAACGCCAGCGCGGACCGGTTTTCCGCCTTGTATCCGTCCTTCCATTCGTCGTAATCAGCCAGCTCGACCTCGACGTCGGATTCCCGGAGATGGTCGTTGTCGACGACGATCACCGCATCCGAATGCTGGGCGGCGGCGGTGACCCCGAAGAGACCGTTGAAGTGTTGAGCCATGTCGCTGTTGATGTTCGTCGGGTCGGGGAGAACGATGAAATGGAAGATCGGGCTTTCAGGCACCTTCTCCTGTTTAATTTCGCGGGTGAGAAGCGGCGAGGCACCGGTTCCAGTACCCTTGACCGCGCTGTGGAGGATCATGACGCCCTCCGAGGCATCGACGTCCTCGAGTTTGGGCCAGTATCCACGGAACAGATCGTGTTCTTCTCGCTCGTTTTCGAACTTCGAAATCGCGACCATCGGGTCAGTTCCGGCGCCGCCGCCATCACCGATACTGTAGTCCATCGCGACCTCGCTGGGCTTGCCGTCCGCGTACTCGCGTGCGAAATACGTCGGCCCGATCTCCCCGCGGTTCGTGTTGAGTATCGCGGCATCGTGGAGGCCACGCTCCCACAGCTGGGTGCGGATCGATCCCTCTCGCCGAAGCGCGTTCTCCCGAAGCAATACCGAATCGATGAGATTCCCACCGCAGCCCCCGACGCCGAGGAAGAACCATTTGTCCTGAATGCCTCCGAAGTGGTCGTCGAGTTCGCCCTCGGCGGGCCGATCGAAATCGTCCTCGTCGGTCGATGTGCTCGTCGTCCGCGTGGACATCTCCGCCGATTCGTCGGTGCCGTGATCGGTCGTGGCGTCGCCGGTTGCCGTCTCGGAGCCGTGGTCGTCCCCGGTTTCATCGAGGGATGGCTCTTTTTCGGTTTCGGGCACCTCGCCGTCGAAGTAGTCCTCCCGGAGTGCGGTCAGATATTCGCTGTCGGACCGGGCGATATCCATCAGCTCCTCGAAGGAGTCGAACTCCTCGTCGACGACCTCGGTGAGACTCTCATAGAGGTTCGGATACTCCTGTAACACCTGCCGTGGCTCGTCGCCGTGATTCGAGACGATGTGGGCCGGGAGCCATGCTTTTTCTATTTCCGAATCGCCGTCACACAGTACACATTCCGTCGTTTCGCTTTTGTTTGCGGTCATGAGTCAGACGTCGAGTTTGTTCTCGTAGTTCTCCACGAGCTGTTGGATACAGAGCCGTGGGTCGCTGTCCGGTACCGTCGTTATCTCGATGTGGCCGGTTCCGTTCTCGTTGACCCGCAGGGTGTGGTCTTCGATCGGGTCCTGGGTCGCGAGGAACGAATCGAGTTCCTCGTAGACGCCGTCCTGTTGGTACATATCCGCGATGGCGTCGACCTGCATCGTGACGTGCCGATCGTCCGGTACGTCGACGAAGTCGCTGTCCTTGCGAACGCCGGTCCGAAGCCGCTGGAGGTGGTGGTAGGCGTCGTTTCTGATCTCGACTGGGTCCGGCGAGTCGTTCTGTCGACCAGCCGGGCTGTTTCGGCCCCCTGCTCCCGTCGTATCCGCCGAGGGCGACTCGACCGGCTGCGATGCCTTCTCGAATTCGAGCCGGTTACGATGGCGATCGACCGTGAACGTCCGGCCCGTGGCGGCGACGAAGGCCTCACGGATCGCTTCGACGTCGTCGTAGTCGAGTTCGGCCCCCGGATTCCCGAGCGACGACGGCAGATCGATGTATCCGCGATCGTTTTTTGCCGTCGAAACGGCCAGATTCAGCGTATCGACCGTCTCGTATAGCTCGTCGGCCGTCTCCACCGCCGACCGGATTTCGTCCGTCGCCGACTCGAAGAGACACTCGTTCAACGACTCGACGGCTCGCTGTCGCTGCTTTCGAATCGAGGCGACCGAAACCGAAGCCCCCTCGCCGTCGACGAACCGGGACTGCAGGGCTCGCCGTAACTCGCCGTCGAGTTCGTTGATGACGCTTTCGGTGTTTTCGAGCGTCGACTGGAGTTCCTCGCCGGCCTCCGTGAACGCCGTTTCCTGCTCGTCGATGTGCGGTATCAGCCCGCCGTCCCCGTAGATGTGTTCTTCCAGTTTGGCGAAGGCTGACACGGCGTCTCGGACGGGGACGTCTTGCTGGAGCAACTTCATCCGAATCGCATCGATGTTCCGGATGTATAGCCCGCCGTTCTCTATGTGTGCGGCGACCGCGCTTGGCAGATAAATCGTGTCGTAGTCGCTGACGTTCACGATGTCGGTGCCGTAGGATTCCCCGTACGGCGACTCGATGTATTCCCAGAACGCCGCATACCGGTTGTCGTAAAAGCCCCGGAGATCATCCCGGAGCTGGTCCTCCAGCCGTTCGATGTGGGCTTCGGGGGCTATCGCTTCGACGTCGCTTTCGATCTGGTGGGCCTCCGATAGCCGTTCGTCCCCGTCGGCGATGTCCGCACGAATGGCGTCGATTCGGTCGGCCAGTTCCTCACATTTCGTTTCGAACTCCCCCCGCTCGTCACGAAGATCGAAGATGTCCGTTCGGTCGAAGGAAAGCTCCTCGAGGTCATTCAGCGCCGGCTCGAGGCGATTCTCGAATTCGTTTTCGAACGTGGTCTGCTTCCGTTCGAGTTCGTCTTCGAGCCGCGACCCCCAGCCCCCACGAAGGTTCGGGGCGGTTCGCCACGAAAGCACCAGCGCCCCGACGACGAGCAGCGGGACGCTGCCGAATGCGACCCGCTGCAGCGCGGGAACCTCCAGAAAGAAGATCCCGCGGAACACCCAGTAAAACAGCACCGCATACACGATACCGGACAGCCCGATAGCGGCGATTCGGACGTTCTTTCGCTGGACTCTTCGAAGTGGGACGCCGTCGAAAAACGTCGCGCCGAAGGCCACCCAGGCCGCTGCAATCAGGAGAAACAGGATGTACACGATAGCGTCCGCGGCGACGAAATCGAATCCGATCTGCAGGAATATCTCGAACCCGAGGAATCGCTCGACGACACCGCCGATTACCGGCAGCTGGCTGACGTACATCTCCTCCAGCGGCCCGATATCGAGCGCACTGATCGACTGAATCGTCCCCGCCAGTATTGGTATTCCCGCAACCCCCCACAGAAGGATGGCGCGTTTTTTTGGCCCCCGTATCATGTCAGACAAAAGGTTTTTGTTTCGCTCTATTAACCTTTGTCCTGCACGAATCCCTGTCTCCTGGCTGGATCGTCCCCGACCGGATTTCTGGTTCTTCTGGCTGGATCGTCCTCGATCGGATTTCTGATCTGTACCTTCGGCGGGCGGGAACGGGATTCCGGAGGCGTCCACTGTCCCGATCTCGAACTCCCAATCATACCAATTCTCATATATGAACCGGCAAATATAATACCGTCGTGTGATACCAGATGGATAATGTGGGGGAAACGGAGCAACACGGCTCCCTTCGACCGCCGAGACGGCATCGGTATCGCCTCCGGTGGGCTCCCTACCGGTTGCTCATCAGTCACGCCACGGATCGAATCATGATACGAGTACGGCCAATACATTCGGATTCATTACAGGACGCCTGTCGCGAAGTCGCTCTCGAGAACCACGGGTTCCTCTATCCCGATACTCGAAAGTTGCGGCAGAAAATTCAGGACGAATACAGGCAGAAAAGCGCCGTACAGAGCAGCTGGCTCTACAGTCCGAAGGCGACTGCCGACCAGATCCGTAGCGAAATCGAATCGTATGCAGCCGGTGACGACCGGATAGAACAGCTCGACGACACGGAGGGCTACTTTTTCGGCCTCGAGGAGTTCCCCGAGTGGGACCGCGAAATCCTCGAGGTGTTTACGTCCGTGTTCGACTCCCGGGCGCCCATCATCCGGGAGAAGGAAATGGAGTCCAGAATCAAGGAGGAAGCGGTCGTCGCTGCAAACGATGTCTCACATCTGTTAGAAAAGTTCAGCAGCGAAGGCCGCGAGGAGTCGTATCTGGAGACCTTCGAGGCCGGCGGAACGCGGTACTACCTCCCCGGCCGGAAACTGCTGGACGAGGGCGACACCCGCCCCCTCTCGGAGGTCGAAGACCACCTGTCGAGGAAGGCCGAAGACGAGGGGAAACACAGGGGGACCGTCACCCGCAGCGACATAGAGCAGGCCCTCGAGGTCGAGGCGCCGAACAAACTCGTCCGAAAGCTCACAAAGCGCGGCTATCTCATCGATATTCGATCCTCCGAACGGTGGCTGGTCAACGCAGAGCAGTGTATTCAGGACTTCACCCGGGCAGCGACGAAAGAGCAGATCGTCCCCCGGATCGAACAGGAATTCAAAAACAACGATTACGCGCTGCGGAAAGACGAATTTTCCCGCATCGTTCAGGACGAACTCCAGGACAGCACAGGAGTGGTGCGGAGTCTGGACGAAAAACACCGGGATGAGATCCTCTCGAACGTCGAAAAAAGCGTCAAGAAGCTGCTGGCGGACGGCGATCCGGAGGAGGAACTGGAGCCGATCGATCTCTTCGAGGAGGCCGGTCGCGACATCGACGACCTCGAGGAGGGCGAAGAGCCCCCACCGGAGTATCTCGTGTGGGAACCCGAAGTTCGTCGGCAGGTCCTGGAGGAAGCCGAGCGACTCGACGAACTCCGTGGGGACGTCGACCCGCGACACTTCGCGGAAACTCGAAGACGAGATCGGCTCCTTCGGTCAGAACGATGAACTGGTCGAGGAGATGTACCTCCGGCGTGTCAAAACACGGTTCAAGGAAATCCACACCCCAGAACAATGAGCATACACGATATCGACCGGCAGTTCGAATTCGCCGGAGAGTCGAACGGAACCGTTCAAATGAAAGACAAAGACGGCTGGACCGTCGATCTGGACGTCGGCACTATCACCGAGATAGAAAAGCATGGAGAAGATGTCCACGCGGAGTGGGAGGACGTCGTCTGTCCCGTGATCTTCCAGATGACCAGATCGGACGGGTTCGACATCTCCGGGGAGCTTCATATCTCGGGCCCCATCGACGAGTGCGTCGATAATCTCGTTTCGGCCCTCGAACAGGACGTCGATACCGATGCCGTCGACGACATACTCGACGGGAAAGCGAGTACGCGACGAGCACGAGCACTCATCGAGTATCTCATCGATATGGAGATACTCGACGTCCAGAACGGCGAAGTGGTGTTACACTCCGAGCTCGACGACGATACTGTCTCCCAGGAGAACTTCATTTACGGTGGTAACGCGGGCCTGGACTATCTTCTGACGTGGATCGGCACCCTCGAGCGGTACCACGATTTCCTCGATGAATACTACGACCAGGTCGATGCGAAACTCGATAGCCTCGAGAAGATGGTCGAAAAGATGGGTGGCCAAAGGGATGGCCTCCAGAAAGAACTCGAAGAAGCCCGCCAGGAACTGTTTGCACTCACGGATGGGAAGGAACTCGCCCCGGCTGAAACGAAAGCAAACGGCATGGCTGTCGAGGCACCGGAAGAGATAGAGGATCCGATGGAACGGCGTCGGTTCGTCAATCTCTATAACCGAATCGCTATGCTGGAATCGACCGGGACCGGCGTCTCGGGAATGGAGGACGACGTGATACAGGAAGCCAAACAGCGGATCAACATGATTCGCAAAGAGCTCAAGACCACGAAGGACACCATCGAGAGTCAAAACGACAGACTCCGGGTGTTCGCCACCATGATCTACGACGCCGAAGACTTCGATCCGAAGAGGGAGTTCATCCAGAACATCCAGGAAATGCAACAAAAAAGCATGGATGCGATGCTCAATTTCATGTCTGCATCGAATAAAGTCATGGAGACGACGCCGGATGACGTGTACGGAACGACCGAAGAGGGCCTCGAAACCCCGATCACGGGTGCGGAAAAAGACCTGCGGGAGTCACAAAAGAAAGCGCAGGAAACGGAGGAGACACGCCAGGAGGCGCGCGACTTCATCGCCGGGCCGCCGTCGTCGTAACGCCCCGAGATGTATTCGGTAACGTTTCTCCGCACACTAAACAGGATCAATCGAATCACAACGGATACGATAGAGGGGGTCTACCAAATGGGGAGTTCAGAAGCGATCGATCGTCTGGACGAGCTGGTCGATTTGCTCGTCGACTACGACCAACTGGTATCCGGCATCGAGTTCGTTCCACCGGGTGAGGAACCATCCGAGCGGCCACTTGTCGAACGTTGCCTGGAGCGCATCCGGACTGATGGGTCACCCCCGGTGTCGACGTTGTCTGATGCAGAACAGGAGCAGATACGGTCCTCGGCTCTCGTCGAGACGGTCGGCGGCTACGTATTCGTCCCACTTCGATCGAGCGGCGACGGTGCTTTCGCGTGGCTGCCGCTGCTCGATATCCTCGCGGACGAATTCGAACTCCTGACCGACAGGTTCAGTCGCATCCTCTCGAGAGCTCGGACGGACTGTGAGCAACCGCTGAAAGGACTGTGGGCGGCGGCGTTTCACGCGGCGTCTATCCTCGCGTTGCGCGTCTCGATGCTTCGTCGCGAAAAGTGGTTGCGCTTCGAGACAAACGACCTCGCCGAATTCATCAAACCATGACATCAACGGAAATCCTGGCCAAATGGGACGAATCGATACCCACCTATCAACTCCGGGTCGGCACCTCCCGAATCAACAATCCCGGAAAGTACGCCCGTGTGAGCCTCAGTGGAACGGAGCGGTCGGCGGGCATCTTCGAAGTCGATCCCGTCGACAACACGTTCCGGGACGAGCGAGGCCTCGACCGGTTCGTCATTCTCCATCCGAACGTAGCCGAAGCGCTCGGATACAAACCATCGAAGGAACTGCTCATCCGCGAGCGTATCGACGTCCGCGTCGAAACCCAGATACCGGCGACGGCCATCCCGGAGTGCAGCGAGGTCGAGATCTACAGCGACGAGATCGGTGAAGACATACTCAAAACGTATCTGCAGAACAAAAACTACGTCATTCGCGGCATCACCGAGTCCGTTCCGATTGCGGATATCGAGAGACACACCCCACGCTCGTTCGATTACAGCGAAGACGAGTTCGCGTCGTTTCGGGTGACGCGGGCGGTCCCTTCTCGTGAGTCGCTGATCGTTCGTAACTCGACCGACATCACGGTTCGGTCTGAACCGCCATCGGAACCGGAGTCGATGGGGTCCAGCGGTCCGGGCGGCACCGCCTCCCAGGGCCCACCGACCGGCGGCACCGCCCGGGGCGACAGCGGCGATACAGGCGAGGGCGGTTACAGCGACCGGGAGGTCGGCGAGGGCTTTCACGTCTCCCCACAGCCGCCGGAACACACCTTCGACGACATCGTCGGCCTCCAGGAGGTCAAAGATCGAGTCACGAACCTGACGGCCCTGACGGACGATTCGTTCGTTTCGGATCTGGAAGCAAGATACGGCGAAGACATCGACGAGCTGCTACCTGACAGCTACACGATGCTGCTGTACGGCCCACCGGGCTGTGGGAAGACGATGGTCGCCCACGGTATCGCAAACGAGTTCCAGCAGGCGTTCGACAGCCGCTCCGGATCGAAATCCGTGGCCTTCATCTCGATCAAGGGCAGCGACATTCTGGCGAGCCTGAAGGGCCAATCCGAGAGTCGGGTCGAGGCGACGTTCGCGGAGGCGCGGCGGGCTGCAAGCGAAGAGGGGTATGCCGTGCTGTTTTTCGACGAGATCGAGACGCTGATCCCCGATCGGAACAGTCGCTCGACGGAAGCCCACGATAGCAGGCTGACGGTGGCGTTCCTACAGGAGATGAACAACATCGGGGACAACGTGATGGTTCTCGGTGCGACGAACCTGCCGTTTACCATCGACTCGGCGGCCTCGCGTCGGTTCAAGACGAAGCTCTTCATTCCGCATCCGGGCGAGGACGCGCTCGCGGAGCTGTGGCGCATGAACCTCGGGTCGCTCAACACCCAAGGCCCCATCGATTACGACGAACTCGGACGGGCCTCGACCGAGTATACACCCTCGGAGATAGACGCGATGCTGGAGACCGACGTCCAGTCCGACATCGTCGAAGGGATGCTGGAGAACGATCCGCAGCCGCTCGATATGGACTACTTCAAGCGGAAACTGAACCAGTTGCAGCCACGGATCATCGAAGAGTACATCAGCAGCGTCGATCAGCCGGACCTGTTCGCGGACGATCAGATGCAGGGCTATCGAGAACTGGAAGAGTACATCGAAAGACACAAAGATAACGTGGGAACGGACGGTGGCAGCTAACACGTGTCTCTCATGGTTGCTTTCGGACTGATCGACGGGAAACGGGGGGGCGTCTGAATGCCGTATCTGTTCGTCGGGGCGGGACAGGCAGGCAGCGCGATAGTCGATGACGTCTTCGATCACACGAACATGGAGCGGATCGCCACGCCGCTCGTGTTCAACTCGACGATACGCGACCTGCGAAACCTCTCGAACATCGGCAGCGATTCGTGGTATGGCATCGCCGAGGGTCACGGTCTGGTCGAAGGCGGGACCGCCGGCTTCGAAGAGCAGGTGACCGGCGGATTCGGCCGAAACCCGGTCGAAGCAAACGACGTCATGGCCGACATCGTCGATGACGGCCAGGTACAGCACGTCTTCGAAACCCGGTTCGGGGCCGCCGGAGACGACGGGGAACACGGACCCACGGAGATCCCGTATGCGTTCGTTTTCGTCGGCCTGGGCGGCGGTACCGGTTGCGGTATCGCGCCGCATCTCGTCCGGGAGATCCGGTCGTATACGCGTGACCGAACCCGCGTCATCGCCGTCTGCATTCTGCCGAACACCGAAGGTCCCGTCAGCGACAGCCACGCCGATTCCGACACCGAGGCGAGCCCGACTCGACAGGCCTGGAACACACGGTACGGGCTCGAAAAGCTCGAAACGGAGGTCGACGGCATCGTGTTCGCGGACAACCAGCGTCTCTCCTATCACGTCGCCGCCGAGGGACAGTTCTCCGAGTTCAACGAGTATATCGCCTCGTCGTTCGTCGATCTCGTCTCGGGACCGGCACTCGAACAGATCGATCCCGGCGAGTACGAGGACATCGATACCCCGATCATCGATCTCCGGGACATCGTGACGAGTCTCTCTTTCGGCATCGGTAGCGGCAACACGACAACCGGGTACGCGGCGCTCGGCCGCTCGGTTACGATGACACGCTCGCTTGCGGGATATCTGCTGCCTTTCGTCGGGAGGAAACCCATCGACAGCATGGCGCTTACACAGCTCGCTGATTCGAAGCTGAGC
>OBKM01001303.1_pt1 | contig 10259 bp, 7 predicted proteins | sample 1519691 | NCBI WGS metagenome assembly OBKM01 (sample SAMEA37050418, study PRJEB22526) | metagenome | biome: saline pan; feature: lake; material: water | place: Egypt | collected 2015 | depth 0.5 m
GATGGAGGGTAGGAACGCCGACTAAGGCCCGAAGGATCGAGTCCAGGTTCTTTCGCCGGGTGCGTATGTCGCCGGCAAAAAGTGCAAGGGGAGCATCAGTTGGGAGCCCGAGCCGAGCGCGGTCGGATGGTCCGGGTGCAAATTCGGTGGTGTCAACGCCGTTATGCACAACTTGTATTGTATCATGAGAGATACCGGCCTCGATTAGTTCTTGCTTCACTTTTCGGGACACAGCAACGACCACACGAGCCCGGGCCACTACACGCTGTTCAAGCTGAGCGTTGAGATAGGAGTAGATCCACCGATACCATCCCTTGAGTCCTGAGCCGACACGGGAATCATGAACGGGTGACTGCAGCCATGAGCTGTGAACGAAATGAACCATGTTCAGGTCAACGGGATACCAGGTATTTACGCCGTTGCCTATGATAATGTCGAAGCGATGTCCATACTTTTCGAGCCATTTCGTGCATGCGCGGGCAAAGCGAATGTTACCGAGAAGGGCAATGGGCCAATTCGCGCTGGGCATTTGGATCCAGGAGACGTTCGGGTCCACGCGAAGGTCTGGAGCGACACGGTTGGCCAAACAGGTTACCTGATGACCTGCCTGAGCAGCCGATAGGGCTAACTTAGAGTTAACCAAGCTTTGCCCACCGGCAGGACTGAAGTCGTTTTCGACGAGACAAATATTCATCTGCAGATGTCAGCTGTAATATTGTAGATTAGAAAAGCTGTGAAGTAAAATTGACACTGCCCATCAAAAAATCAGGAAGGCACCTCTGCCGATTGAGATATTTCAGTGTTGTTGTTGGAAAAGTTTTCTTTCTTAATTGCTTCCTGTTGAATACGGTCCAGGACCCCTACACAAAACCAAATTAGGGGAGTCATGACGTATCGCCCGGGTGTCAACCATCCGAATACCGAAAATACAAGAATCCCCAAAATGATGAGTCCTACGGTGCTGCGCGTGCGAAGCCAGTAGCGGACGGCCAGTAAGGTCGTGTAGCCTAGGACGATTAGGTATACCAGGCCGCCAGGAATACCCAGGGCAATAAACATGTCGGTGAAGTCTTTCTCGGTCGAAAATCCTCCGTCCCCGAACTGTGACGCGCCTCTGGTAATATAGCCCGTGCCCCGACCGAGTGGCTGTTCCACCGTATAATCAACACCAATCCACATCAGATTGATGTGAGTAGAGATGGTTCCTCCGTCCCCACCCTCCGGGAACAGACCCGTTTGGCGTTGCATGTTGAAATCAGCGCGTCCATCGCCATCGCTCTGAGCCACCTGCTCCAGCCCCCAGGTTAAACCAACCACGCCGACCACGATCGCGATCGCGAGGCGTGGGGCCCACACGGCCTTCGTACGCCCGAGCAGCGTCCACATCACCGCAGCAGTCAGAATGATGAACAGCACGGGCCCTCGAGTCCCGGATACGAACATGGCGGCAAAAAGAAAGGCAATCAGGAGGAGGGGAACGACAATGGCCCTTCTACGGAGCACTAGTGCAAGTAGGGCAACAATAGCAAAACCGAGGTAATTGAGATACTCCGTGATATTGGGGAAAACCGAAAGAGGGCGCAGATACTCTTCACTCGGGCCCAGTGCGGTGTACCCCCCGACCCGATACCATTCGAGCTGGTATTCCGGATATCCATAGAGGACCTGGTAAAACCCGAAGAGGGCCGCGACACAGGCCAACGGGACGATGAGACGAAAGAAGAGCGTGTTTAGAAATTTTTCGCTGCCGTACGACTTTCCTACCCAGTACCAGAGCAGGGGCACGAGCAGGAAGACCGCTCCGACTACTCCGACCATCAACCCGCCTTGTATAGGATTAAAAACCTGCAGAGCCATGATGGCCATTAGGAGGAACATCCACTTCGACAGGGCCGTGTCGAACTTCACTCGATCCGACGTAATGGCAACAACCCAGAGCACAACAGCAACGATGGCTCCTACGACCAACAGGGGGTCTGCTCCCGACCAATCCTCGAAAGGCATGATCCAACGCCGGAGGTCTCCCAAGAATGTAAGGTACCCGAACGTCGCAAGAATCGACCAGTAGACGTTGACGCAGGCAAGACCCAGCAGAATGGCCAAAAACACCAGCGTGAACGCCAGCCGGACCTGCCCTTCAATTACCAAGAAGATGAGCGCCGCCGTACCTCCAATTCCCAGGACGGCCATCCACAGCCAGCGCTGCAGGTCGATGGATCGGGTAGTTTGGTCGAGAATACTAGACATGAAAAATAGGACGATAGAGAGGAAGCAGTGGTCCCACGAAACGACCGGTCGTGGACGATCGACCGCTCTTCAATGGTGATCATCAATTGTTAGATAGTTAGCATGATGCGTTCTCTGCTGCTTTGGCTGCCGAGTACCAGGTACAATATCATATAGCGTATCTACGAATCGTTTGGAATAGGCCCTGGGACTAAAGTCCTGGGCGCGCTCGCGGGCCGCTGCACCGACGGACTTTGCAAAGTCAGAATCGTCCAGATAGCGAATAATCTGCCGGGCCAGTGTGTCGGCGTCGCCGTAGGGGGCGAGGAGGCCGTTCTCCTCGGGCGTGATAATTTCTTTGGGTCCACCGCTGGCACCGGCTACTACGGGTTTACCCAGCGCCATGGCCTCGACGATCACAATGCCAAAGGGCTCGTGATCGGATGCATGGACGACTATGTCCATCGCCTGCATCCATAATGGAATATTTTCCTGAAAACCAGCTACGGTAATGTGATCATCTAGATTGTGCTTTAGGATTAAGTCATGAAGTAGTTTTGGATAATCGGGCTCCAGGTCATGTTTTCCCCCCACGATGACCCCATGGGCGTCCGGATGGGTCTCGAGCACACGCGGCAGGGCCTCAATGAACACGTGGATGCCTTTCCAGCGCTGTAGGCGGCCGACGATACCAATAAGAGGGCCGTCGGTTGGCAAACCAAGCTCTGAGCGAGCCTCTTCCGGGGAAGGTAGGTCATCAGGATCAAACGCATCGAGATTTGCGCTTGGGTACACAAGTCGCGTAAGACGATGGGGCCAGAGATTTTCTTGACCTTCTGATCCGAACCCAGAAAGCGCAAATACGCACTGGGCCGGGAGGAGGGTGGCCAAGCGATCCATCCAGGAAAGGTGGCGCCCTCGCGGACATCCGAGCTGATACCAGGCTGACGGACGACCAGTGAGCAGAGCCGCCGGGCCTCCGTATAAATGCGGCTTACCAGACCAGCTAAATACAAGGTTGATATCGTTCGATCGAACAAACGAGGCAATTTTAACTATGGCTCGGATGTATCGGTGGACGTGGCGCAGCCGGCCTGTTTGAACGACGATGGTATCAGCACCGAGTTCACTAAATTCTTTAACGAGCGGACCTCCCTCAAAAAAGATCACCGTCCACTGAATCGGTGTGTTCTTCGAGTGGGCGAGCAGATCACGGAGCATTAGTTCACCACCTCCTCGTTGGGTGGCCATGGGCATCAATATAGCTACGTTCATGCTGTTACCTCGGTTGATAGGTGGTGAGCGAGCCGTTCGGCCGTGGTGGAAAATGCAAAATGGTTTACATAAAGCTGTCGTCCAGCTTCGCCTACATCCGTCCGGAGTGCAGGATCATGGTATAGATGCAAGGCCTGCTCCGCAAAGCGCTCCGGCTGCTGTACCGGAGCTAGGTGAGACGCCGTACCGTCGGCCTCGGAAAGCAGATTATCGGTCAGCGGACCGCATGTTGACACCGTCGGGACGCCGTGCTGCAGCCCCGTCATAAACGAGCCGCGGCGCGTGGATACGCCGTCCATGAAGGGGGCCAAGTGAACGTCCATCGCCTGAAAGTGACGCGATACATCTTCCGGAGGTAAGGGGCCGGCATCGAGCACGGGCAGACCAGGCATGGCATTCATGAATTCGCTACCGTGTGGGCCGACGTACAGAAGGAGCAGGTCGTCGGCTTCTTGTTGGACGGCCTCTGCCGCCGCATGTATGTGTCCGAGCAGCCGCGAGGCGTGCAGCGATCCAAAGACGCCAAGTACGAAGGTGTCTGGCGCAATGTCGAGGGTCTGACGAATGGCGGATCGACTCGCCTCCACGTACGGCATGTTCGACCCCACCGGGAGGTGGTTCACCCGCGTGCTCGGGAACCAGTCGTCATATTGCTGCACCCACGGATCGATGGAGAAAAAGACCTGATCTGCGAGCCGTCCGAGCGCCCAAAACTGCAGGCGCTGCCACGTCGTCATGATGGCATTCTTCCAGTTCGTCACGGGCACGAAGTCCTCGTGGAACATCACGGCGATCTGCAGCTCAGGCACGCGGCGCCTGAGTTGAAATAGGGCCAGCGGCAGAAACGGGTTTAGCCCCCAGCGCCCATAGCTAAACTGATTGAACTGCACGACGAGCCAGTCCGGTGGGTGAGCTACAACCGGTTCGACGAGCTCCAGCACGCCGCGACGCGGGGGATACGTGAACGACTGATCCACGGTCGCTCCCGGGATTGGATCGGCCTCCGTCTGCGCCGTGCGTACGCGGACGGTAGCGTGTTCGCTCAGGGCTTCAGCGAGGCGTGCGGTGTGGTCGCCGATGCCGTCGAGCGTGGGGGGCAACACCGGAAATAGGAGATCGATTGTCACGATTCTAGGTCTGGACCGGCGGAGTGAGAAGGAATGAGGCTAGCTCTAAACAGAACCGTTTCGCTGTACAAGGAACTAGTGAGGTTCGGGCAGAAGATTTCTCTTCCGGGCCCATGCTCGGGCGTCGAAGTCGAAAAGATGGTCGAAATACGCAATAGCACTGTCGCGGTCCCATAATCCCCGTCGTACCTGGGGCCAGCAGTCAGCTTCGTTCAGGGTGCGAAGGCGCACATTGACGTATCGGGCGGGTATCGTATCGTAGCCAAGCGCGCTCATCGCAGCAACGCGATGGTTTCCATGCTCGATACCGAATCGGTACTCGGATTCCCGCTTATACGCGGAGACGACAATGTCGCCTCCGAGCGATCGGTCGTACCCGGAGGTCGCAATCGAGTCATATACGTCCGTGAGGCGATCATACTCGATACGTCCAAACGCTGTTGAAACGGGACCATGGGTGTGGTGCCCGTGATAATCACCACACGGTTTGAGCCCGTGACGCTCATAAAATGCGCACATTCCAGAGTATACCATCTCGCGCCGCTCGGACGGAGACACGTAGCTCCAGGGAGCAAGAAATGTATAGCTGGGCAGTTCCTCGAGATACGCGGGTCCCTTCTCACATCCGATCAGCGCCTCCCGGGCATTTTCAGGTTGCCAGCGGTCGTAGTATTTTTCGAGCAGAGAGTGCTCATAATCCAAGTTATCAGTAGCCTGGTATTGCTTCAGCGCGGCGGAAAACGGATGCCAACCTTTATCGGAGTGGTTGAAGCCGTTGTATGTAATGCATTTATCAATCGGACAACGAAAGGATGGTTCTTCTCCGATACGTTTGTAGTGAAGCGCCTCCAGCGGGTCGTTGAGGAGGGGAGGAGGTTTGGGAATTCGCCGGATGTCAAAGCCGAATTGCCTGAGCGGCATCCGGACGAGTCGCTTCGCCTGTCGTAGCGAGTAATCGGTGATGGTTGATACAATTCCCATAAAATGAAAGTCCAGATGGTTTCACCCGGAAGTTCAGGACCAACTAACTTTTGCGGTCCAACTCCTCGGATATGGAGTATGTCTGGTGCCTGAACAATCGTCAATCTTGGATGAGACTAATACAATCTCTTACGCTTGGGACCTGAAACGTAGCACGTGAAACGTGGAAAAGGACAAAAGTCACGAATCACGTTTCACGGCGCGACTTCAGAGGGCATCGTCATTCCATTACTCGAATCACGGTTGACGCTCCACTAGAGCGAATGTGTGAATCGGTGTCAGCGGAACACCTTGGAAACCTCCTTCGAAGCAGGCACGTGTTTCTCGATCAGGCTCCAGAATCGGTTCTGCTGGTCCTCGCGTCGGAATCGTGAGCGAGCAAGGTTGAGCGAGTTGTCGACGGTCGTAGAGCGCTCGGCGAGCAACTGCTGGATGGCTTCCATCATCTGATCAGGATCGAGGGTGGTTGCTGGGGCGGCAGCTTCGTTTCGATGTAGCAGCCGGCCGGCGGCCGATTGCTCCGGACCGTGGAAAAAGATCGGCAGCCCCGTGCCCAGGTAGCTGACCAGTTTGGTGGAGAGGCTATAGCGGGTGAAGGGGGCGTACTTCTCTTCAAAGGGCAGGGGAAAGTACAGCACGTCGGTCGTCTCAAGGTCGCGCTCGATATCCTCCTGCGTGCCCCACGGTCGTTCGTCGACCGGGACGCCACGCGGGTCGATCGAAAACGAAAATCCAGGCCGCGTTGTCAGCGACACAGTGTCGTACCGGGCAGTTGCCTGCAGCTGGGCCAGCGTTTCGAAGAGCGCGTCGAAGTTGGAATCGTAGCTTAAGTGGACCAACCCCATGAAGTACATCCGCAGCGAGTTTGGCTGACGGGATCGTGGTTCAGGCGCAATGTCCTCCAATCCATCAGTAATAATCTCGTAGGACGCATCGCCGTAGCGCCGGCAGTATTCTTCACCCATCGGCTCGGAAATCACGATACGCTCCGTAGCTCGAGGCCACACGTGAGCCAGCTTGTCGAGCGCCAGCGGAAGAATGCGATGCTTGCGCAGGTTGTACGAGAGCTCGTCGTGCACATTGAGGATGTAGGGAAGATCGAGCGCCTGGGCGACCTCGAACGCGTACCAGAAGTCGATGCCGTGGGGAATGGCATGAATAGCTGTTACATTCTTTTCGCGGCAGAGGCGCCGCAGCTTACGCTTGAACGAGGAGCCGCACACGTAGTGAGCCAGATAGTCAAAGCCCAGGGTCGAGGGAATCCGGGTGCCCTCAATCCACCCGAAGTGAGGGCGGAGCGGCAGATGGGTCTCCGTCTCTGGAGAAGGTTCAGGCCGCTCCAGAGCCGTGCAGACGCTGCAGTATGGCATAGGAGCCTCAGCCACCAGCGACCGAAGGATGCGGGCGCCGCCGCCGGGTGACTGTAGGCCAAAAGGCTGAACGAAGGCAATCATGCGGCCTTGAGATTCAAAATTCAGAGATTAAGGAAAGAGGCATCTCAGCTTTGGTGAGATCGGTAGGGGTAGACCACAAGCTACGCCGCTTCTTTCTGCCGCTCCACCCAGCTCTGGTAGATCTCCTCGAAGATATCGTCCAGACTCTTCGTAATGTCCCACTGCGGGTAGTGGGCTTTCATTTTTGAGAGGTCGCTGATGTAGCAGATGTGATCCCCCGAGCGGTGCTCGTCGGAGTAGTCGTAGATCATTTTGTTGCCGGACACCTGCTCGGCCAGGTCGAAGGCTTCGAGTATCGAGCAGCTGTTTCCACGACCGCCACCCAGGTTGTACACCTCACCCACGCGCGGCTCCTCGATGAAGCACTCAATGAAGCGCGCCACGTCGAGCGAGTGGATATTGTCGCGCACCTGTTTGCCTTTGTAGCCAAAGATCGTGTACTTCGTCTCCGTAATATTGCATTTCATGAGATAGCTCAAAAAGCCGTGGAGCTCGACGCCTGCGTGATTGGGGCCGGTGAGGCAGCCGCCGCGCAGGCAGGCGGTCTTCATGTCGAAGTAGCGGCCGTACTCCTGAACCATGATGTCGGCCGCGGCCTTCGACGCGCCGAAGAGCGAGTGCTTCGACTGGTCGATGGGAAAGTCCTCGGGAATGCCGTTTTCGTAGGCAGGGTCGGCATAATCCCACCGCGTTTCTTTCTCGACGAGGTCGAGCGTATTGGGACGGTCCCCGTACACCTTGTTGGTCGAGAGGTGGACGAATACGCTGTCACGGGCGTGCCGGCGGGTAGCCTCTAACAGGTTTACCGTACCGACGGCGTTCGTGTCAAAGTCTTGAAATGGGATGTCGGCGGCCCGGTCGTGGGAGGGTTGCGCGGCCGTGTGTACGATCGCATACGGCTGCAACGTCTCGATGAGATCAATCACCGCCGTACGATCGCGGATGTCCAGCTCGTGGTGCGTAAAGTTCGGAAGCGTCTCTTCCAGGCGTCGTTGGTTCCAGCGCGTATCGCCATCGGGGCCGAAGAACTCGGCCCGCATATTGTTATCAACGCCGTGAATGGCCCAGCCGCGCTCAGCAAAGTAGGCGCAAACTTCAGAGCCAATGAGGCCAGAGGAACCGGTGACGAGAAGTTTTTTCATGGAGAAATGGGAATTGATGTTTGGGGTAAACTTAAGTATTTAAAGTATCGTATGTAGGGAGTTAACTGAAAATAGAGTGCAACGTGTTCATTTCTGACTTGACATATGGTGACATTAGGTATTTACACTTTATAATGGCCTAGGTTATCTCTGGTATAAATGGATCGGCTCTGAAGTATTTCTTCAGTTTTGTTCTACTTTTATATTCGAGGCGGGCGTACGTTGCACCCTGCGCTTTGCGTCTTTAATCTGATGTTCCTTGAAAGTCCTTCTTGCCTTGCTCATATCAACCCGGTCGTCCTGAAAGCTCCAAGTGATGCTACCTAAGTGGTGGAATTTATCGAGGTATGATTCGGGCATGCACTCGAAGTTTAAACCTTTTAGCCGCATGTCTTCAATAAGCCTGGCACCCAAGTCATACGTTTTATATCGTTCATCTTCTTTGTCCCATTCCTTGTGGAATTCAAATGAGGTGCCTATGAAGTTGCGAAGGTTTTCACGTGCGCAGAAAATCCAGGTAGACAGGTTTTCCTTGTCTTCTACAATTTCTCCACTCACCGGCTCAGCCCCTACTCCCGAGTAGCGACGTTCTCCTCCTAATAATAAGGTGTCGGGGTGAGTCTCCATAAAGTGAATCAAGTCTTCGAGCCATCCATCACCTGTAAACATCATGTCCTCATGGACGCCAACCCAGTATTTTGTTTGTACATTTTCCGCCATGAGATCATACCATTCATGCTGCGGACGCCCCTCGGGTTGTTCGATTAACCGAAGCGGCCATCCTTCGTTGATCAGCGACTCGATCAATTCGACCGAGCCATCTGTGGAACCGTTGTCTCCAACCCATATCTCGTAGTTCGGGTATGATGTATGTTCAACAAGCGTCCGCAAAGTGAGCTCGAGCGGGTAGCGGTTGTTCAGGCTCGTGATGAATATAGTTACACTCGGTGCATCCTCTGAGAAAAGAGGGGGAGAGTCAGTAAAAGCATTTTTGAGCTGTTTGCGAAGAACGCGAAGGTGGTACGTCGCTATCCAGCGGCCTGCCAGTAGTCTGTTTTTTAAGGAGCGTATCATTTTTGTAGATTACAGTAAGACATTACCAACCTGCTAATTGCAGTATCTTTTGAAGGGCACGTACATCAATTCTGTGTCTGTGCGGCTGCGTCCGGTTCAGCCATTGATGAGCCGCGCGGTCGAGGGCAGAGCGCGGGTCCTGCAGTGATCCGTTGATGTCGTAGCCCATAGCTTGCGCTTTTTGTGCCCAATCCACGTCCCACACGCTCAAGCGGCGGAAGGGCATCGTTCCGCACTCTTCGAATAGCTGCACTAGTTCCTCGTCCCACCAGTAATACGGCTTAGTGTCAATAGTCGTCATATCGATGCCCTGATCTTCATATTCGTCAAACCACGCGTCGGGGAAGGGCTCGGCCTGCTGGATGGCGGCATCCATGTGGTGGTACTGCCGATAGATCGTCACTGGGCGCTTCGCCGGATGCTCCAGCCGCTCGTAGCACTGATACCAGCGCTGCTTGCTTTTCATGCGCTCCCAGTTGGCGTATTGGTAGTGGAGAACTCGGATCTCATTGAAGTCGAGCGTCGGGGCATTGTCTGGGGTCGGCACGCGCGGGCTATGGATCTTGTGGCCTTCGTGAGGACTTCCGTCGTCCACGAAACCGAATGGAATCATGTGGTCTGAGAGCCAACCCTCCTTAATCGACGGCGTCACGTTGGCCCATCGGAATCGGAGTACGGTTCCTTTCGGGGCATTGCATATCTGCTTCCACTCGTCGCTCGTCATCCAATTGGCCGTGAGCATTTCGTCGGCATCGAGCGCAATCAGGATGCGTTTCCTGCCTACGGAGATTTCCCGGGCCGTGCGAATCAGTAGCTTCTGCCGGGCTTCTTCATCGTAGCCCGGATGATTATTATCAATGAGTTTCACCTTCTCGTACGAACGCGCGATCTCCCGCGACCCGTCGTCGGAGTGCTGGTCGGCGACGACAATATGATCCGCCCAGGTCGAGGCGCACTGCAGAAATCGAACGAGGACCCAC
>OBKM01001304.1_pt1 | contig 10257 bp, 7 predicted proteins | sample 1519691 | NCBI WGS metagenome assembly OBKM01 (sample SAMEA37050418, study PRJEB22526) | metagenome | biome: saline pan; feature: lake; material: water | place: Egypt | collected 2015 | depth 0.5 m
CCTCGACGTACGCGAACCCGTCCGCGAGCGTGAACGCGAGCTCCTGTGTCGCCGTCGACCCGGCCTCGCGGATGTGATACCCCGAGATCGAGATCGGCTTGAACGCGGGCGTCTCCGCGACCGCGAACTCGATCGTGTCGGTGACGAGATCGAGGGAGGGCTCCGGCGGGATCACCCACTCCTTCTGGGCGATGAACTCCTTGAGCATGTCGTTCTGGAGGGTGCCCCGAAGCTCCGCACGCGGGACGCCCTGCTGGTCGGCGATGGCGACGTACATCGCGTAGATCACCGGGGCAGAGGGGTTGATCGTAAAGGAGGTCGACACCTCGCCGACGTCGATCCCGTCGAAGAGCAGCTCCATATCGCGGAGCGTGTCGACGGCGACGCCCTCCTTGCCGACCTCGCCGAGCGCCATCTCGTCGTCGGAGTCGATCCCCATCAGTGACGGCATGTCGAACGCGGTCGAGAGGCCGGTCTGGCCCTCCTCGATCAGATAGTGGAACCGGTCGTTCGTCTCCTCGGCGGTACCGAACCCCGCGAACTGGCGCATCGTCCACGTCCGACCGCGGTACATCGTCGGATAGACGCCGCGAGTGTACGGCTCCTCGCCCGGGTAGCCGAGATCCGCCTCGTAGTCGAGGTCGGCGACGTCTGCGGGGGTGTACAGCCGGTCGACTTCGCGGTTCGACACGGTCGCGAACCGTTCGCGACGCTCGCCATGGCGGTCGAGCACGGGATCGAGCGTCTCCTCCCGCCACCGCTCGTGTCCCTCACGGATCGCGGCGAGCTCCTCGTCGTCGTACATGCGTAACGGTTCCGCCGCTCAATTTATAAATATTGATTGTGATCGTTCGGCGAACGAGCGTCAGTTAACACCCGACCGTCGGGTGACGCCCGTCGAGGGCCATCGCCCGTCGAGAGCCGTCGCCCGTCGAGGGCCACCGCCCGTCGAGAGCCGTCGCCCGTCGAGGGCCACCGCCCGTCGACGCCTGCCACGGATCGCCGCTCCTTTTGTACTACGAATCGAGCGATCACGTATGAGAACGGCTGCACACCGGGCTAGCGGGTGGGCGCGATGACGGATCTCGTGACGTTCGGCGAGACGATGCTCCGGCTGTCGCCGCCTCGGGGCGAGCGGCTGGAGACGACACGCGAGCTCGACGTCCAGGCCGGCGGTGCGGAGAGCAACGTCGCCGTCGGCACGGCCCGACTCGGCGTCGACGCCGCGTGGCTCTCGAAGCTCCCGGACTCCCCGCTCGGTCGGCGGGTCACGGGCGAGCTCCGGAGCCACGGCGTCAAGCCACGAGTCGCGTGGGCCGATCCGGACGCGAGCAGACTCGGAACGTACTACCTCGAACACGGCGGGGAGCCACGCGGAACGGGCGTAATCTACGACCGCGCGGACGCCGCGATCACGACGGTGACGCCCGAGGAGCTACCGACCGGCGTCCTCGAGGACGCCGACCGCTTTCACACGACCGGGATCACACCAGCGCTCTCCGAGCGGACCGCCGAGACGACCGCCGCGCTGTTGCGTGCGGCCGGCACCGCCGGCGTCACTCGCTCGTTCGACCTGAACTATCGGTCGAAGCTGTGGGCGCCCGGAGCGGCGAGAGCCGCCTACGAGGAGCTGTTCGCGGATATCGACACGCTGTTCGTACCGCGTCGGGACGCCCGCGAAGTGCTCGACAGAACAGGTGACGCCGTGGAGATCGCTCACGGGCTCGCCTCCGAGTTCGGCATCGACACCGTCGTCGTCACGCGCGGACACGAGGGAGCGGTCGCGTTACGCGGAGGGTCCGTCTACGAACAGGAGGTGTACGAGGCGGAGACGTTCGACGCGATCGGCACCGGCGACGCGTTCGTCGCCGGCTTCCTCGCGAAGCGGCTCCGCGGCGGCGACATCCCCGCAGCACTCGAATGGGCGGCCGCAACCGCCTCGCTGAAGCGAACGATCGGCGGCGACGTCGCCGTCGTGACCCGCGGGGACGTCGAGCGAGTCGTCGACGGTGGAAGCGGGATCGACAGGTAGTTGAGCAACTCTTAGTACGACGGGGGCGTCGTGTCCGGTATGCACGTCGTCGTCATCGGAGCGTACGGAAGCGCCGGCGCGGCCGTCGCGAGCGAGCTAGCACCACACGTCGGAAAACGCGTCGACGAGCTCACGCTGGTCGACGACGGAGACCCCGGCGGCGGACTCTGTATTCTGGAGGGGTGTATGCCGTCGAAGGAGCTGCTCTCGGCGGCCGCTCACCGATTCGAGGCCCGCGACGACGGGCGGCTCACTGGGAAGCCACACGAGCTCGATCTGGACCGGGTCGTCGCCGAGAAGAACGACCGGACTCGCGACTGGGCCGGCCATCGCCGGGAATCGGTCCACGAGCTGGCCGAGCGCGACGGGATCGAGTTCCGCCACGCGCCCGCCCGGTTCGTCGACGACCGCACGGTCGAGATCGGCGGCGGCCCCGACGAAATCGGTGACGGGGAGATCATCGAGGCCGACTACGTCGTGATCGCGACCGGCTCCGTGCCGAACGTCCCGGCGTTGCCGGGCCTCGACGAGCTCTCTGCTGACCGCCTGTACACGAGCAAAGACACTCTCCACGCGACCGATCTCCCCGACACCGGCGTCGTGATGGGGTTTGGCTACGTCGGCATGGAGATGGTGCCGTATCTCGCGGAGGCGGGCGTCGACTGCACCGTGATCGAACACGACGAACGTCCGCTCGACGAGGCCGACCCCGAGTTCGGTGACGAGCTTCTGGCGATCTACCGGGAGGAGTTCGACGTCGACGTCCGGACCGAGGTGTACGAAACGTCGATCACGGAGACGCCGGACGGAGTCCGTCTCGGCCTCGACGACGGGACCCACGTCGAGGCTGACGCAGTGTTCCAGTTCACCGGGCGAAAGCCGAACCTCGATCCGCTCGAGCTGGAGAACACGTCGCTCGATCCGAAGCTGGACGAACGCGCGTCGGAAGCGCCCGAAGACGGATGGATCGACGCGACGATGCGACCGCCGAACGACGATCGAACGTTCGTGGTCGGCGACGCCAACGGCCGGGAGCCGATCCTCCACGTCGCCAAGGAGCAGGGGTTTCAAACCGCCGAGAACATCGTCCGCCACGCCCGGGGCCAGCCCGTCGAGCCGTACACGAACGTGCACCACCACGTCGTCTTCTCCGGGGCGGGCGTGTACCCGTTCGCACGCGTCGGCCACACGCCGCGGTCCGCCGCCGAGGCCGGCCATTCGATGGTCGTCGCGACGCGCGACGCGAGCGACGACGGCGTATTTAAATCGAAGAACGTCCCGCACGGGCTCGGGCGGCTCGTCGTCGACGCCGACGACGGCACCGTGCTCGGCTGGCAGGGGCTCCACTACCACGCGGACACGATCGCGAAAACGTTTCAGATCGCCGTGGAGATGGAACTCGACGTCAGGGAACTGCCGGATCGCGCGTACCATCCGACGCTCCCGGAGAACGTCGACGGCCTCATCAGGGAGTGTGCGGCGGGCGTCAGCGACGAATGAAAAAACGAGGGTCTACTCGAACTCCTGCTCGTCGGCCTCGTCGAGCGTGATCTCGGTAACTTCGACGATACGGTCGTCCGCGACCAGCGTCTCGATCGCCTCGGCGGGCACCTCGTGGTCGAGGTTGTACACGGTGATCGCCTCGCCACCCTGCGTCTCACGGGCGTTGAACATCCCCGCGATGTTCACCTCGTGGTCGCCGAGGACGCTCCCGATGAGTCCGATGACGCCGGGCTCGTCGTAGTTGCGCGCGACGAGCATGTGGCCGTACGGAACGGCGTCGACGCGGAACCCGTCGATCCGGACGATTCGCGGGTCCTCACCGGCGAACAGCGTCCCCTCGACGGCGAGTTCGGAATCACCGTTCCGAACGGTGACACGGACGAGACTCTGGAAGTCCTGGGTCTGTCGCGTCTTCGCCTCGGTGACGTCGATGCCGCGCTCCTCGGCGAGCCGCGGCGCGTTGACCGCGTTCACCTGCCACTCCAACGGCTCGAACACGCCTTTGAGCGCGCTCGCAGTGACGAGTTCGACGTCCTCCGCCGCGATGTCACCCTCATACGTCACCTCGACGTCGGTTATCCGACCGTCGAGCAGCTGTGCGGCGACCTTCCCGGCGGTCTCGGCCACCGCGAGATACGGTTTGATCCGGGGGAACGCCGTTTCGTCGACCGACGGCGCGTTCAGCGCGGTGAGCACGGGCTCGTCGTTGAACGCCGCGATCACCGCCTCCGCGGTGTCGACGGCGACGTTCTCCTGTGCCGCCTCCGTCGCCGCGCCGAGGTGTGGCGTGACGACGACCTCCTCGACGTCGAGCAGCGGCGAGTCGGGGTCGAGCGGCTCCTCCGCGAACGAGTCGAGCGCGGCACCGGCCAGCACGCCGTCGTCGACGGCGGCCGCCAGCGCGTCCTCGTCGACGATACCCCCGCGAGCACAGTTGATGAGGTACCCCCCCTCGAGCTCGGCGAGCTCCGCCTCGCCGATCATTCCCTCCGTCTCCGGCAGCAGCGGCGTGTGGATCGTCGCGAAGTCGGCACGCGCCAGCGTCTCGTCGAGTTCCTCGACGAGCTCCGCGCCGAGACGCCCGGCTCGCTCCTCGGAGATGTACGGGTCGTACACGACGAGGTCCATGCCGAGCGAGTCGAGTCGCTTTGCGACCTGCTGCCCGACGCGACCGAGCCCGACGACGGCGAGCGTCTTGTTGTTCAGTTCGGTGCCGAGGAACTCGCCTTTGGCCCACTCGCCCTCACGGAGTCTGGCGTGCGCCTGGGGGATCGAACGCGCGACGGCGAACGTCATCGCGACGGTGTGTTCGGCGGCGGCGCGAACGTTCCCCTCCGGCGCGTTGGCGACGATCACGCCGTGCTCGGTCGCGGCCTCGATGTCGATGTTGTCGACGCCGATCCCCGCGCGCCCGACGATGACGAGATCCGGCGCGGCCTCGAACACCTCGGCGTCGACCTCCGTTCCGGACCGAACGACGAGCGCGTTGGCGTCGGATACCGCCTCCAGCAGCGCCTCACCCTCGACATCGTAGGCGGTTTCGACCTCGTACCCCTCCTCACGGAGTCGGTCCAAACCCGCATCAGCGACCGGGTCCGTCACGAGTACCTTCATATCCATATCGACCCACGGCGCGTTGTTAACCCTTTCTCAATCGATCCGACGAGCCGCGAATGTCGATCCACGATGATGAATCTGAAGTGTAACAGCCGGCCAGAAATACGTCCGATCGTGACCATTCACTCGACCGGAGAGATATCGAGACGGGAGTTTCGATCGCTCGTTCGAAGGTTTGTATTGTCCGATTTCCACAATACTTTAGCGTACTCCGAGCATACGTGTACGCATGAGCGAGATGTCCAACGCGAGCGGTCCGTTCGTCGTGGTCGGCGGTGACGCCGCAGGGATGAGCGCAGCAAGCAAGGCCAAACGGGAGAACCCCGACCTCGACGTGGTCGTCTTCGAGCAGGGTGAGTGGGTGTCGTACGCCGCCTGCGGCATGCCGTACTACCTGAAAGGCGACGTCGAGACGCTCGAGGAGCTCGTCGCGGTGACCCCGGAAGCGTTTCGCGAACACCGCGATGTCGACCTCCGAACGGGTCACGAAGTCGTCGATATCGACCCCGATGCGAACGTCGTCACGGTCGAGACCGACGGCGACAGATTCGAGCAGTCGTACGGGAGCCTGCTGATCGGAACCGGCGCGAGAGCGGTCGTTCCGCCGTTCGACGGCATGGGTCTCGACGGCGTGTTCACGCTTCGCGGGTTGGACGAAGCGGCCGCGATCGACGAGTACATCGAGACACACGACCCGGAGACGGCCGCGATCGTCGGCGGCGGCTACGTCGGTATCGAGACCGCGGAGGCGCTGACCGCCCGCGGGATCGACGTCTCGATGTTCGAGATGGAGTCGCGAACGCTCCAGCCGTTCGCCGAACCAACGGCGCGGGCGGTCGAGAAACACGTCCGCGAGCAGGGCGTCGACATCCACCTCGAGACGGCTGTTCGCGGGTTCGAGAGCGGTGACGACGGCTCCGCGGACGACGGTCGTGTCATTGCGGTCACCCTCGACGGGCGGGCGGAGCCGGCGGAGCTCGTGATCGTCGGGGTCGGCGTCGCGCCGAACGTCGAGCTCGCGGAGTCGGCCGGGATCGAGACCGGCCCAACCGGTGCGGTCGCGACCGACGAGTACGGGCGGACGAACCTGCCGGACGTGTACGCCGCGGGCGACTGCGCCGAGGCCGACCACGTCGTCACCGGAGAGCCGGACCACGTCCCGCTCGCGCTGACGGCAAACCGAGCTGGCCGAGCGATCGGGTCGACGGTCGGCGGCGACCCGACGCCGGTGGGACGGACCGCGGGCACGGCGATCCTCAAAGCGTTCGATCTCGAGGCCGCACGGACGGGGATCGTCGACGCCGAGCGGGCGCGGGCATACGGGTTCGACCCCGTCTCCGTCACGGTCGACGCGCCGACGCGGGCGCACTACTATCCCGGCGGGAGCGAGCTGTCGCTGACGCTCGTCGCCGACCGCGGGAGCGAGCGCGTGCTCGGTGCGAGCCTCGTCGGCGAGGAGGGGGCAAAGCGGGTCGACACCGTCGCGACCGCGCTCGAATCGACGCTGACGCTGTCGGAGCTACGCGACCTCGATCTGGCGTACGCACCCCCGTTCAGCCCCGTCTGGGACCCGGTGCTCACCGCGGCGAAGGTGCTCGACGGGAAGCTGTCCGGGTGAGCGTCTCGTCCGCCCGTCACAGCATCCGGTCGTCCTCCACGACGCCGCGATTTCGGAGCGCGTTCGGGGTCCCGCTGGTCTGGATGATGTCGAACGCGGTCATCAGATCCGACCGCGAGATGAGGCCGACGAGCTCGCCGCGGTCGTCGATCACCGGGAGCCGTCCCACGCCGTTCCGCTGCATCGTCTGCAGCGCGGTCATCGCGTCCGCCTCCGGCGTCACCGAGGCAATGTCAGTCTCCATCACGTCGTCAACTCGGTACGCGTCGCGTTCGACGTCCCGCACCGACCGCGCGTCCTCCAGCGTCACCATCCCGACGAGCTCGTCCCCGTACAGCACGGGATACCCCGTGTGCCGCTCGCGGAACATCCGTTCCATCAGCTCCGCGACGCTCGTCTCCTCGGTGACCGTGTGAAGCTCCTCTCGCGGAGTCATCACGTCGTCGACCGTCACGTTCTCGAAGGCGGCTTTCAGGGTGGTCTGTTGGGCCTCGCCGGAGGCGGCGATGTAAATAAAGAAGGCGAGGAGGATGAGGATCCAGTTGCCGAACAGCCCGACGATCGCCATCATGAACGCGAACACCTTCCCGATTGCCGCCGCACGCTGCGTCGCCTGCGCGTGCGGCTGGTTGCGCGCCATCAGCGCACGGAGCACCCGTCCGCCATCCATCGGGAACGCGGGCAGCATGTTGAACGCCGCGAGCACGACGTTGAGGATCGCGAGATAGCCGAACACGAAAAGCACCGCGCTCGCGTCCGCCGGCGCAAGCAGGAACACCGCGTAACAGGCGACGCCGACCGCGACGCTGACGATCGGGCCGGCGATGGCGATCCAGAACTCGTGTTTCCAGTTCTCCGGGAACTCGGCGAAGCTGGCGAGTCCGCCGAGCAGCCACAGCGTGATCGAGTCGATCTCGTAGCCGTAGCGTAACGCGACGAGTGAGTGGCCGAACTCGTGGAGTAACACCCCGCCGAACAGTCCGATCGCGGCCGCAAACCCGAGTATCCACGGCATGGATCCGGCGCCAATCGCCTCGGTGTCGATCGCGACGCCCATCGTCTCGTTCATCAGCTCCGCGATGGTGACGACCTCGGCACCGATGAGAAACGCAAACAGCGGCAGCACTATCAGAAACGTCCAGTTGAGTCTGATCGGGATCCCGAAGGCGCTCCCGATCCGAATGCCACGCATGCCTTCCGATTGGTCGTGCCGCCGTTTAAACGTCCGGGCCCCGGCGGAACCCCCGGACGCGCCGGACGAGCGGCACCACGTCTCCGCGTCGCCGACCGCTTATAAGGATTCGGCGCAATCGTTCGGGCATGAGCGACGCGACGAACGCGAGCGAGGCGGCCGAGACCGGAGCGGAGCCGGTGATCAAGCGTGGCGAGGAGATCGAGTACGAGCCCGTCGATGCCGCCGATGGCCTCCGGAAGGGCGTGCTCCTCGACGAGTCCGACGGCGCGCCGACCTTCGCGATCCGGCGGTTCGAACTCGATGCGGGCGCGTCGGTGCCCAGACACACGAACGCGGTCGAACACGAACAGTACGTCCTCGCGGGCGAGTACGTCGTCGGGATCGAGGAGAGCGAACACGTCGTTTCCGCCGGCGACGCGCTGTTGATCCCGGCGGGCGTCGAACACTGGTACCACAACGACGGCGACGAGCCCGCGGCGTTCATCTGTGCGGTTCCCAACGGCGACGACGAGATCGAACTCGTGGATGCCGTCGACGGGAGCGAGTAGCATCGGTCCTCCGGCCGAACCCGGCTACCGATCGAGCCACTCGACCCCGTCGACGACGTCGACGAACGACGGACCGAACGCACCCGCGGGCGTGGTGAAGCCGGACGGGGCGTCCCCTGCAAGCACCCGTTCGGCGGCCGCAAGCGACGCCCCGACGGTGAGGTCGTACGGATCCGGCGTCCGGAGCCGCCCGGTCACGACGCTCCCGTCGTCGCCGGCAGGTCGGGTGTCGTCGGAGCGGTCATCTACGTCTCGTCCACCCGACGCGCGCGCCTCGCCCCAGACGTACACCTCGTTTTCCGCCCGTTCGTCCGCCGTCGGTCCCTCGACGCGGGAGGCAACGAGTCGATCGAGGAGCCACCGAACCGGGCGGCTGCCAACGAGTGGCCCGAGCGGGCGAGCCAGTCGGAGCAGGCTGAGGAGTCGCGGATGGAGCGCGGCGTACACGGTTACGGTCTCGATCCCGGTGGTGTGGGTCGCGGTGACGATGTCACCCCACGGGACGGCGAGCGCCTCCCGACCGCCGCGACCGAAGTCGATTCGCCGCCGCCGCGATCCGGTCGGGAGTCGACGGAGCTCGCCGTTCTCGCGGACGACGGTCCCGTCACCGAGGCCACGGATCGCCGTCCGAGCGGTGCCGCGGGACACTGCACCGTCCGCGTCGAAGCCGAGTGCGAGTTCGGTCGCGTCAGGGAGCCGGGTCGCGAGCTCGGCCGCGAGACAGTCGGTGGGGACGACGTCGAAGCCGACCCCGGGAAGCAGCGTGACGCCTGCGGCCGTCGCGTCGGCGTCGAGAGCCGCGAGCGCCTCGAACACCTGCCACTCACCGGTGACATCGAGGTAGTCAGTGCAGGTTTCGATGCAGGCGTCGGCGAGCGGCTCGGCGGTCGCCGCGAACGGTCCGGCGCAGTTGAGTACGGCGTCGACGTCGCGGACGCTATCGGCGGTGACGGCCGGAATCGACAGATCGAACTCCCGGACCGAGCAGCGGAGCTCCCGCCCGAGTGCTCGGAGTCGGTCGCCGTCTCGACCCGCGAGGATCGGGTCCAGCCCGCGCTCGATGGCCGCCCGAGAAACGAGCTCGCCGGTGTAGCCGTACGCGCCGTACACGAGAAGGGTGTCGTCCGAGCTGGAGCGCACGGACGGTCGATGGAAGCGACGCCACTTGAGGCTCCCGGCGCGACCGGAGTCGAGCTCGCGGCCCCGCCACGGCGAAACCCGCCGACCGGACGAGTCCGGTAAGGTAAAGAGTCCGAGCCGTATACTGGGTACTGAGGGGCCTTTAGCTTAGTCTGGCTTAAAGCCCTCCGCTCATAACGGAGTGATCGTCGGTTCAAATCCGGCAAGGCCCACTTCTCGCCGCAAGCGTTCCGGGAGCCGCCACGGAGACAGCTCCCGCGGCCGCACCCCGCCCGCGTTTCGGTAGTCGAGTGGGACGGATTCATCAACGCCGCCCCAACTGGGCGAGGTGAGGGGATCGTAGACCGCTTGTCATGGTGTGTGTTCCACGCTCGTATCCCCGAACCAGCCGTGCGGTGCTGCGCGCGTCGTGATCGATCTCGGGCGTACCTCGCTCACGAGGGTGGATAGGGTGTTTATTCGGAAGCAGTCGTCGTACGATCCGTCTCCTCACCCAGTGTTTCAACGGCCTCGATTTCCTCGATGATATCCTCGATGATCTCGCGCTGGTACTGGCTCGCGTCCGCGACGGTGCTGGTTTCGGCGGTGAGGGATTTGCTGGTCG
>OBKM01001305.1_pt1 | contig 10257 bp, 6 predicted proteins | sample 1519691 | NCBI WGS metagenome assembly OBKM01 (sample SAMEA37050418, study PRJEB22526) | metagenome | biome: saline pan; feature: lake; material: water | place: Egypt | collected 2015 | depth 0.5 m
CGTTGCGTTGGCCCTTGCACTGTTGTTCATCACGATCAACCTGGTCAGTGCGGAAGGGGCCGGCAGTCTGCAGTTCGTGATCGTCGCCGTCCTCGTCGCCGTGATGGCTGTCTTCGTCGCGACCGGGATTCCGGAAGTCGACATCCTCGGTGTGGCTGGCCCCGACGCCAGCCTCGATCCCGTAACGGGTGGCATCGTCACCGCCACGGCCGGGATCTTCGTCGCTTTCGCCGGCGTGAGGTCAAAGATCCTGGCCGCGTGATTCCGGCGGCGATGATCGGCTCCGTGTTCATCGTGACGACGATGTACGTCCTGACGGTCTACGTCGCCTATGGGTTGATCGACGTCCAGACACTCACCCAGGAACCGGCGACGATTCTTGGCTCGGAGTACGCTGCCCCTGGCGGTGACGGCGGCGCGTTGACGGCCGACGGCGAGGGAGCAATCATCGCGCTTGCAGCAGAACAGATTCCACTGCTCGGGTCGATCGGCGTCTATGCAGTCATCGCGGCCGCGTTACTCGCCTTGGCATCGACGGCAAACGCCGGCCTCCTCGCTGCCTCACGGTTCCCCCTCGCGATGGCCCGTGACGGGGTCTTCCCCCGGTCCCTTGAGCACGTCAGCGAGCGGTACAACACGCCGACACGGGCAGTTGGCCTGACGGGGCTTGTCATCATGGCGATGGTCTTCCTGCCGATCCAGACGGTCGCCCGTGCCGGCAGCGCCTTCCAGATTCTTGTCTTCGTCCTGTTGAACATCGCGGTACTCGCCTTCCGAGAGGGCAGCTACGACTACCGCCCCGAGTTCACCTCTCCGTTGTACCCCTGGTTGCAGCTGTTCGGAGTCCTCGGCGGGATCGTCGTCCTGTGGGCTCTCGGACTGGTCTACGCGACTGGTGCCGGCGCAATCGTGTTGCTGGCGACGGTATGGTACTTCGCCTACGCACGCAGCCGGATGGACACCGACAGTGCCGTCGAACAGGGCATTCGCGAGGACATCGCCGACTCGGCCATCGAGCGGACCAGAGAACTGTTCGCCCGTGAAAAGCGGTACAACGTCCTCGTCGCGTTGACCGACCGGACCTCCAAAGGAGCCCGGTCGGGGATGTTGCGCATCGCCAGCGACCTCCGCCGGTTGCGGGATGCTGCAATCGACGTCGTCGACTTCCGGACGACCCCCGAGACGCTGCTTGGCAGCGACAGTTCGGCGACCACCGACCGGCCGGACTGGTTACCCGAGGACCCGTCTGAACAACCCGAGTGGTTCCCAACGACCGATCAGTACCGGACCTCCGGTGGGGTCGTCAGCGAGGAGGCCGCGGCCGGCTCCGCAGCGGTCCGGTACCGCCAGATCGACAGCGCCGACACCAACCAGGCGGTCATCGACTTCGCGACCTACGAGGACATCGACTTCCTGTTGCTCGAGCGGCAGAGTGACGAGACCTTCAGGGGGCTGCTTGGCAGTGACACCGACTGGATCCTTCGAAACTCCCCGGCGAATGTCCTGCTGGTCGAAGACCGTGGCTTCGACGTCATCGACGAGATTGCCGTGGTTACCACCCGCGGTGGGTACGACCCGGTCAAGCTGCTCGTGGCCGACGCAATCGCCGAGGAGACCGGTGCCCAGATCAACCTAGTGCAGGTCGTCGGTGAGGATGTCACCGATGGCAAACGCCAGACGATCGAGCAGTACCACAACGAGCTCATCTCGATCCTGACGGTCACCGCCCGGTCGACGGTGCTGGAAACCGACGAGCCACTCGATGGCATCGAACGATTCACCGCCGATGCCGACCTGCTGGTCACGGGCATCGAACGGACCGGTGCCCCGGGGTCGCTGTTTGGCCGCCCCGGCGATCAGCTCGTCGAGCGGGTCGACTGCTCTGCGATCATGGTCCAGCCGGCTGCATACCACTACGACGGTCTGACACGCCGGCTCGCAGACCGGTTCCTCTAGCGGCGGGCCGCTTGGGGGAACGACACCGTTATTATCGTCCTGACTGAATGGTTAGTCAGCTCTTTCCCCAGCCTCACTGATGGTCTCGCTTCGACGTCCCGACACGCAGTTCGACGTTCCGCCGGTGGTCCTCGCCGTTGTTGCCAGTACCTTCTTCGTCGGCTTCGGGGGTGGCGTCGTCTTTCCGATTTTACCGAATCTCGGGGCCGTCCTCGGGTTATCGTCGGTGATGGTCGGGGTTATTCTGTCGACCAACCGGTGGGTCCGGCTTGTCGCAAACGCACCCGCTGGTGCCCTCGTCGACCGGTTCGGGACACGAAAGCCGTTTGTCTACGGGCTTTTCGTGCAAGCCGTCGCTACGCTTGGATACGTCATCGCGCTTGTCTTACCCGATCCGAGTGTCCTGCAGGGCGTTGCCGAGGCGTTGCCACACATCGCCACGGTCGGCGCCGAGCAGTGGCTCTCGGTGCTCGCAGTGACCGTCGCTCCCGAGACGTGGTTCCTGTTGGCACGGGTGTTCTGGGGGCTTGGCTCTGCGGCGGTGTTCGCGACGGCGTATACGATCGCCGCCGACTCCGCAACCGCCGACAACCGTGGCCTCAGCATGGCCGTGGTCCGTGGCGGCTTGTTGCTTGGCTTTCCAGCCGGGCTCGTGATCGGTGGCGTGGTCAGTTCGCTGTTCGGCAACGTCGCCGCGTTCGCGACGGCAGCGGCCTTTGCCTTCGTCGCCAGTGGGGTTGCCTACCGACTGGTCCCCGAGACCCACGTCACCGATGGAACCCGTGACCAGGTCTCACCGCTTGCGATCGACACCTCGGTGCCGACGCTGACGGTCGGCCTTGTCAACTTCGGGCTCATGTTCGCGTACATCGGGGCTCTCTTCTCGACGCTTGTGTTGTTTCTCGAGGCGAACACCCTCTCGGTGCTCGGCCTCGATGCCCAGGGCACCTCCGGGCTGTTCATGGCTGGGACCGTCATCGCCGCCGGTGGGGCGATGCTCGTCGGTGGCCAACTCTCCGACCGGCGCGACTCACGGGTGCCGGTGTTGCTTACCTTCCTCGCGCTTTTTATCGCTGGCTTCGGCCTCCTGGCGGCGGCTGATTCGCTGGTGGTCCTCGCGGTTGCGTGTATACTCATCGGCGCCGGCCAGGGTGGCACGAGTGGCCCGATGATGGCGCTGTTGGCCGATCTTACGCCTGAAGACCGGATGGGACGGGCCTCGGGCACGAACAACGTCTTCGGAGACGTCGGTGGGGGCCTCGGGCCGCTTGTCTCGTTGCCGTTGATCGACATCGTCGGGTTCGCGCCGATTTATCTCCTCTGTGCACTGGTTCCGTTACTTGCTGGTGTCGTTCTGATCGCCGGTGTCCACAAACAGACCGGCACGGTGTTCCCTGGTCGGACCGTCGCCGAGGCCTAACTCAGGCATCACTCGCACCGCGGACGGTCTCCTCGACGGCCGCGACCCCGTCGTCGTGGACCAGATCACCGACGACGATCACGTCGGCGTGCTCTGCCATTGTCCGGGCGGTCTCGTAGTCACGAATCCCACCGCCGTAAAACAGCGTTGCTGCGTCGGTCGCGTCGGCGGCAGCCTCTACGATATCCGTGTCACCGAAGGTCCCCGAGTACTCGATGTAGACGATCTCCTGGCCGAACAGCCGCTCGGCGACGGTCGCGTAGGCCGCGACGTCCTCCGGTGTCTGCTCGCAGTCCGCGTCGGTGTAGGTCGCGACACTCGCCTCGGGGTTCATTACGATGTAGGCTTCGGTCGTGATCTGCTCCCACGGCAACCCCTCCTCGAGACGGGCCCACTCCTTGTGGGCACCGACGGTGAAGAAGGCATTGTGGGTGTTGAACACCGTTGGAATGAGGTACCCATCGAGTGCGGTGTGGTCGATCGCTACGTCGGGTGCATTCGGTTCCAGGTACAACGGGATCTCGTGGGTCGCACAGGCCTCCACGACCGTCTCCATGTCCGTCTCCTCGATACCGGTTGTCCCCCCAATCGCAATCGCATCCGTACCACTCTGACAGACATCGTTCATTGTCTCGCCGTCGACGAGTGACTTGTCGGGGTCGATCTTCACGATGTGCTGCCAGTCGTCCCACGGGGCACCCATACGCGAACGAACTGAGCTTGCGAGTTTAAATGTTGTTACTTGTCGCAGGACGGAACGGCTTTGTACCGACCGTCGAAATGAGGGGTATGCGACGGGATTTCGGGATCGTCGATGGCGTCGTGGGACTGCCCCCAATCGCCGTGGGTGTGCTGATCGCCATCACGGTCCTCGGCAGCGGCGCCGTGGTCGCCGGGCTGTTGCTCGTTCTCTACCGCCGGGGCCCGCTGCCGACCGCACGGGTCGAGGCAGTCGGGCTGTTGTGGCTGTTGGGCTGGGGATTGCGGACGCTGCTCAAACACCTCCTGGAACTGCAACGCCCGGCGGTCGAACCGGCACCACTGGCGGGTGACGTTGGCCTCCTGCCGGCGCTGCTGGTCGATGGCCACGGGTTCGGATTCCCGAGTGGCCACGCCGCGAACGCGACGATCGTCTACCTCGGACTCGCCTGGGCAAGCGGCCGCCGCCGGGCGTATCCGGTTGCCGCTGTCGTGGCCCTCGCCGTTGCGGTGAGTCGGGTCGGGCTCGGCGTGCATTACACCGGCGACGTGCTCGGCGGCGTCGCGCTTGGGGTGTTCGTGTTGGTCGGTGGGTTGTGGCTGTACACGAACCTTGAGCGGCTGTTCGTTCCCATCGTCCTCGTCGGGATCCTCTCCTTTGCCTTCCTCAGCGTCTTCCTGACGAACCTCGCGCCGCGACCACTTGCCTACACTGGCGTTGCGCTCGTCGCCTGGCTCGGGTGGCGACGCAGCGACCGCCGCGAACAGCTCCGACGCTAGGCGATGGCCTGCCAGTCCCGGATCCGGTCGGCGCTGACACCGGGTACCGCTGCCGCGAGTGTCTCTGGGTCGGCCGTTCCGAGATCCTGGATCGACTCGACGCCGGCGTCGACGAACCGTTCGGCCAAGGCAGGACCGACGCCGTCGAGGACCTCGAGATCGGTCCCCGAGGCCGTCTCCTGGGCGCGGTACTCTCGGTAGTTACACACCGGACAGCCAAGCGTCCACGGGTCTCCGTCCTCGTACTCCACGGCGAGTTCCTGGAGATCGTGGTGAGGACACGTCGCCGCCTGCGTAACCAGGTCACCACGACGAGGCAGTGGGACCGAGTACTCACACTCAGGGTAAGTCGTACAGCCCGCAAGCCGGGAGCCATTCGCCAGCTGTTTGACCGCGAGTGTTCCCGCGTCACACTGTGGACACGGGCCGAGATGGACGCCTTCACCGGCGGCCGCGGCGACACACCGCGGGCAGCCGTGGACGAAGGTGTCACTCCCGGCGAGCATCTTCACGTGGGCCATGTCGTGGTCCTCGCAGTGGGTATCGATGCGGACCGGCCGGCCGGTGTCTGGCAACGGCAGGGTGAACTCACAGTCGGGGTAGCCGTCACAGCCGACGAAGTAGTTCCCGCCTCGGCTCTCTCGGACGAGCAGCTGGCTGCCACACTCGGGACACGGCCCAAGCGCCCGGTCGGCCTTCAGTGACTCCTGGAGGTGAGCTCCCACCTCCTCGTGGGCCGCGGTCAACTCCGCGAAGATGTCGCGTAACAACGCTCGGGAGGCTTCTGTCGTCTCCGTGAGGGTCTGCTCACCGCGGGCGATCGCGTCCATGTCGGCCTCGAGGTCCTGTGTGAGCTGCTCGTCGACAAGTGCTGCCGCGAACTCATCAGCGGCGTCGACGACGGCCCGTGCGAGTTGGGTCGGCCGGGGTGGGTTCTCTTCGATGTACCCCCGGTCGTAGAGCTTCTCGATCGTATGATGGCGGGTCGCCTTCGTTCCGATGCCACGGTCGGCCATCAACTCGACGAGCCGGGACTGGCCGTACCGCCGGGGCGGTTGCGTCTCTTTCTGGTTGCGTTCGACCTCGACGATCGAGAGGGTATCCCCCTCGGCCACCGCTGGCAGGCGGGACTCGGTGGCATCGGTGTACGGATAGACCGCGAGGTAGCCAGGCGCCACGAGCCGGCGGCCGGTGGCTTTGAGCTGGACCGGAACCGAGGCCTCGGGAAGCACGGCGGTGAGCCGGAGCTGCTCCCACTGGGCGGGCTCGGCACACGTCGCGAGGAAGTGTCGCACCACGAGCTCGTAGACCTCCCACTCCGGGCCCGAGAGATCGTCTGCAGCCGGCAGTTCACCGGTCGGGTAAATCGGTGGGTGGTCGGTGGTCTCCTCGTCTCCCTGTGTCGGCGAGATCGGTGCCTGGTCGGCGATTGTTGCCGCGTCCTCGCCAAACTCCGGGTGTGCGCTTAACGTCTCCAGCAAGGCTGCTGGATCAAGATCTTCCGGGTAGACGGTGTTGTCCGTCCGCGGATACGTGATGTACCCGGCCGTGTAGAGGTCCTCGGCGATCGACATGGCCCGCTGGGCGCCGTACCCGAGGCTCCCGGCAGCCCGAATGAAGGCCGTCGTGTCAAACGGCGCTGGGGGGGTGTCGGTGCGGTCCCGCCGCCGGACGGTCTCGACTGTCGCCGTCGGTGCGTCGGTGAGAGCCGTGGCGGCGGCGTCGGCCTGCTCGCGGTCCCAGATCCGTGTGGTCTCGCTGCCGTCTTCGCGGTGGAAGTACGCTGCCTCGATGTGCTGCTCCTCGCCGAGTTTGGCGGTAAGTTCCCAGTACGGCGTCGGATCGAAGGCCTCGATCTCCCGCTCCCGGTCGACGATCAGCTTCAGCGTCGGTGTCTGCACCCGCCCGACGGAGATGAAGTCATCGCCACGTTGGCCGGCCGCAAGCGACAGAAACCGGGTCAGCGAGGCGCCCCACAGCAGGTCGATGATCTGGCGGGCCTTGCCGGCGGCCGCAAGCTCGAAGTCCAGTGTCTCTGGCTCTGCAAACGCTGCCTGGACCTCGCCGTCGGTGATTGAGGAGAACCGGACCCGGTCGATCGGCACCGACTCGTCGACGGCCCGGACGAGGTCGTAGGCTTCCTTGCCGATCAGTTCCCCCTCCCGGTCGTAGTCCGTCGCGATGCTCACCCGGTCGGCCTCGGCAGCAAGGGCCCGCACCGTATCGACGATACCCTCCTGGGTTGGGGTCGTCTCGACGGCCGCATCGACCAGTTCGGCCGGCTCGACGTGGGTCCAGTCGTGGTACTCCTCGGGGAAGTCGACCCCGACGACGTGCCCAGAGAGCCCGACACAGGCGGTGTCCTCCCACCGGTAGACTGTCGTCTCGTAGCTCGTGTCGGCAGTTGCGGTCTCGTCGCTGAGAATCGCCGCGATACGACGGGCGGCATTTTCCTTCTCGGTGATGATCAGTTCCACCGGTGGTCACCTCCGGGACGGTCGGTCATCACCACATCGTACGCAAGTGGGTATGCTAAACGTTTCGGAGAAATCGCCGGACAGCGCCGGCGTGTGTGCCCGCGGGCGCCCCCGAGACGATGTCCAAACACCTACGTATCACAAGGCCGTCGGTGGGGACGACGTGAGTGCAGAGTCAGACGCACGCATCGACATGACGACGGGGCAGATTACGCCCAAGCTGTTCCACCTCGCCTGGCCCCTTGTCCTCGGGAACCTTCTGCAGACGGCCTACAACCTCGCCGACCTGTCCTGGGTCGGCCGCGTGAGTTCGAATGCCGTCGCCGCGGTCTCGTTGATGTTCCCGCTGTCTTGGATGTTCGTCTCGACGGCGCTTGGCCTGACAGCGGCGACGATCGCGCTGGTCTCCCAGCACGTCGGCGCCGGCGACGACCGTGCGGCCGACCGGATCGTCGGCCAGACGACGGTGCTCGCGGTCGTGGTCTCGGTGGCCCTCGCCGCGGCCGGGTTCGCAACGCGGCACCGGATCCTAGAGCTGATGGGCGCCCGTGGGGAGGTCTTCGAGCTCTCGCTTGTCTACATCGAGGTCATCCTGCTGACGCTGCCGTTGACCTTCCTCTTTTTCGTGTTCCGGGCGTCGCTGCAGGGTGCTGGTGACACCAAGACGGCAATGTGGCTGGTCGCGGCCTCGGCCGGCGCGAACATCGTCCTCGATCCCTTCCTGATCCTCGGCTGGGGGCCCTTCCCCGAGTGGGGGGTTTTCGGGGCCGCGGTTGCAACGTTTATCGCCCGGCTGTTCGCCGCCGTCGTTGGGGTCTGCATCCTCGTCACCGGTGCCTGGGGGATCCGGCTGCGAATCGGTGATCTTCTCCCGGATCTCTCGGTGCAACGACAGCTACTCGACGTCGGCTATCCGGCGACGCTCGATGGGTGGGCCCGGTCGTTCGCCGCCGTCGTCATGGCCGCCTTCGTCGCCCGGTTCGGTGCCGCAGCCGTCGCTGCCTACGGAATCGGGGTCCGGATGATGTCGGTCTCCTGGACGGTCTCTGGAGCCGTCGGGCAGGCGACGGCCACCGGAGTCGGCCAGAACCTCGGCGCCAGAACGCCCGGCCGGGCAAAACGGATCACCGTCACCGCCACCGGCGCGACGATGGGACTGCTCTTCGTCGTCGGAGCCGTTGCCTGGCTGGTCCCGGAGGTGTTCATGCGGATCTTCGTTGATGACCCGGCAGTCATCGACGAGGGGGTCTTGTTCCTCCGGGTCGTGGCCCTCTCGTGGGGCTTTTTCGGTGGCCTGATGGTCATCCAGGGTGCCTTCCGTGGGGCCGGTAACACACGAATCGCGATGGTCCTGTCTTTGCTCAGCCGGTGGATCCTCCGGGTGCCGGCGGCGATCGTCCTTGCCTTTGGCACCGTGGCAGTGGCCGTCGGCGGCTGGCAGGTCGCCGGCGTACAGTTCCCGACACTCGAGTTTGCCTTCACCGGCTTGGACTGGGGTGTCGTCGGCCTCTGGTGGGCATATGCCGGCGCCGCGGTTGGGTCGTTTTTCCTCGGTGTGGTGTGGTTCCTCCGGGGAACGTGGACCGAGGGCATCGTCGAGGAAGAGAAGCCCCCGGCGGTCGACGCAGAACACCGCCGAGAGCGTGAGGAGCCGGTCATCGAGGAGGGCGCCGAAGACGACGACTGAACGAGTCGGCCTGTCGTGGGGCCACAGGACAGTTCCGTGTCCCTACGCCTCGAGTTGCTCGCGTAACAGCTGGTTGACCGTTCCAGGATCTGCGCTGCCGCCGGTTTCTTGCATCACCTGCCCGACGAGGTAGTTGATCGCGTCTTCCGCGCCGGCGTGGTAGTCGGCGACGGCATCGGGATTGGCGTCGATCACGTCAGCCACAGCCGCCGCGACGGCGTCGCCGGTGGTTTTCCCCAAGCCTTCCCGGTCGATCACCGTCTCCGGATCGGCGCCGGTGTCGAGCATCTCTCGGAGGACGACCTCGTGGGCGTTTTTCTCGGTGATCTCCCCGTCGTCGACGGCCGCGAGCAGCCGGCGCAACTCGTCGAGGCGGTCTGTGACGTCGGTCACCGACAGATCCCGGTAGTTGAGCTCGCCAAGTAGGATGTCTGCGATCCAGGTCGCTGCGAGGGCCGGGTCGAACTCGGCGGCGACTTCCTCGTAGAAATCGGCCACCTCCCGGGTCACGGTGAGCTTGTCAGCGGCCTCTGCCTCGAGGCCATACTCCGACCGAAACCGCTCGCGTCGTTGCTCCGGCAGCTCTGGGAGCTCGATCGCGGCGGCGCGGTCGGCAACCGCAAGCGGCGGCAAGTCCGGCTCCTCGAAGTACCGGTAGTCTTTCTCGGTTTCCTTCGAGCGCATCGCGACGGTGATCCCCTTCGCCTCGTCCCAGTGGCGAGTCTCCTGGTCGAGGCCCCGGCCACGCCGCAGGGCGTTTCGCTGGCGGGTGACCTCGTAGGCAAGTGCCTTCTCGGCGCCTTTGTGTGAGGAGATGTTCTTGACCTCGGTTCGAGGGGCAGCCGCCAGTGTCTCCTGAGTCACCGACTCACCGGAGACAAGCGAGACGTTTGCATCGACACGCAGGGAGCCGTCCCGGCCGGCGTCGAAGACCCCGAGGTACTCGAGGACCTCGGTGAGCTTCGCGAGGAAGGCCCGGACCTCCCCCGGCGAGCGAAAGTCCGGCTCGGTGACAATCTCGAGTAAGGGCATTCCCGCCCGGTTGTAGTCGACGAGGGTGTACTCCGCGGTCTCGATCGACCCGCCGACGTGGCGCAACGACCCCGGGTCTTCCTCCAGGTGGGCCCGCCGGATGTCGATGGTCCGCCGGGTCCCTTCGTGGTCGATCTCTAGACTGCCCCCCTGGCAGATCGGGTCCTCGTACTGGGTGATCTGGAAGTTCTTCGGCCGATCGGGGT
>OBKM01001306.1_pt1 | contig 10254 bp, 13 predicted proteins | sample 1519691 | NCBI WGS metagenome assembly OBKM01 (sample SAMEA37050418, study PRJEB22526) | metagenome | biome: saline pan; feature: lake; material: water | place: Egypt | collected 2015 | depth 0.5 m
CTGATTGTGCGGTCTACCGATACTGACCGCGTGGCCGACTGATCTCGCGTCCCCAGCGATCCATTCGACGCGGTCATTCTTCGTGGAACCGCCGACAATTCGTAACCGATTACCGCTTTGGCCCCACTTTTCGAGCAATGAGCACGATCTATGTCGCCGGTGGGGTCGGCGTCGCGCCGACCGAAATGGCGGCCTACGACGCCGCGCTTGCGGACAGCAACCTCCACAACTACAATCTCGTTCGTGTTTCGTCGGTCATCCCTGCGGGGGCAACGCTCCACGTTGTCGATTCGGTTCCGGATCGTGGCCCGGCGGGCAACCAACTGACCGTCGTGCAGGGAAAGGCCGTTTCCGGACCCGACACGTCGGCCGATCGGCTTGCGGCGGCAATCGGCTGGGCGACCGGCCCCGGTCCGGGACTGTTCTACGAGGCCAGCGGCACCGACCCCGCGGCCGTCGAACGGGCGGTCGAACGGGGGCTCGACGCGGGCTGTGCGCTCCGCGACTGGGAGTTCACTGACCGCGACACGCTGGTGTCGACAACGGAGCCGGTCGAGGGCAGCCACACCGCCGTGGTCGTGGTTGCGGCCTACGGCGAGAGCGAGCCGATTCTGTAGTATTGCGCGTCGAATTCGCCCCCGCCGACGGCTTTTTACGCATCTCTCACCAATCTCGGCTGTCTTTCGTATGAACGGAAACTATCCCGGGTCGGGACGTGGGGTCGCCGCCGGTGGAAGCGGAACCGCTGATATCGAACTCTCTGGAGGACAAAAACAGGCGCTTCGCCACGCTGTCGCCGGCATCGTCGCCGAAACCGAATCGTATCTTCCCGAGGGCTATCAGGTCGGCTCGGAGCTACAGTACGGCGGGCCAACTGCGACGGTCGCGGTCAACCCGCCCGCCGGCCATCCCGTCACCGCTGGCTACGAGCCTGATCTCGAAGACCTCGACGCCGGGCTCGATCCCGAAACCCAGCGCGAGGTCGCCCAGGGACTCGCCGCCAGTGCCGTCGTCCAGGTCATGAACGCCGTTGGCGACGGTATCACGCCGACCGCCCGCTGAACCGATTTCGACCGCCCGTTGAGCATTTCTATCCCAACTCGCGAAGCGCCGCCAGTGCCTCATCGAGATCCTTCGTCGACGTCGCCAGCGCAAAGCCGTCAACCTGCGCGAGCGCGCCGGCGTGCTCCCAGAGGTCTTCGGGTTCGATACCGTGGAGCACGACGGCGTTCGGCGTCGGCTGGACGACGCGCATGGCGACCATCGGCCCCTCGCCGCGCGTTACATCAGTGAACACGAGTCCGCGGTCGGTGCTCTGGCCGTAGAGCCGATAGAACTCCTCGTTCGTGAGCCGCGTAATCGTCTGAATCGAGTTGATCACGGTGTGGCCGTTGACATAGTCCCGGCTGCCATCGGTGATTTCGATTGCATCCAGCGCGTCGTAAAAATCCGACAGCGCGACCGCCGTCGGATACTCCCGGAGGTCGTAGACGATGTCGCTCTCGAAGCCCGCCGACAAGACGCGGCCGTACTGCCGAATGCGACTTCCCCCACGGGTTTCGTCGATATCGAGCAACGCGCTGACCATCCGGCGGACGATGCCGATACCGGGCGAGGAGCGCCGGCCACTTTCGTAGTCCGAAATCACCGACGAGGAAACGTCGATCTCCGCGGCCAACTCGGTCTGTGAAACGTCGAAATCCGTTCGCCACTTTTTGAGCGTTGCGCCCGGGTCGTCGCTGAGGGTGACCTCGCCGGCGATTCGGTGCGCGAGATCCTCGCGGGTCGTCGTCGTCATCGACGGACTCCCGAACACATCATGCGGAAAAAGTGGGGCGTTGGCCGCAAAAGCGTACCGAAACCGACTCTCGACAGCTGTCGTACCCAGGCGTCGAGTTTGTGCGCTGTCGTCGCCTCTTCTTGTTTCTACCGCTATTGCTCTGTGCGGCCCGTGTACTTCACCGACTCGAGCCGGTAGAGTTCGAACGAGAGGTCGCGGGGACGGTCATCGTAGATTGGGACCCACGGAATGTCGATACTATGGAGTTGGTCGGCGGCCCGGCCGTCAAGGGCCGGTTCGGCCACGCTCGAAAGCGTTCCACGGGCGATGACGCTTCGCCACCGCCCGCCGCTGTTTTCGGTGACGACAACCGAGGCCGGCTGGCCGTCGCCGACAATCCGGCTTTTTTCGCTCTCTGCGCCGACGCTCATGCGAAAATACAACTCACGGTTGTCGCTATCGTAGCCATACGAAACCGGAATCGCGTACGGCTCGTCGTGCTCGGCAAGCGAAATCACGCCAATCCCGCCGGTTGTGAGCACGTCGTCGATTTCGGCCTGCGTGAGCGTGACGGCGCTGGCATTGGACATTGCTAAACAAATGTTCATGATTCACAATGAATCTATCGGCGACCCTCGAAACCGGGTCGGTTCCGCGATGTCGGCGTCGGCTCCGCAACCCCTAAGCGGTCGACAGCCCTTCGTTCGGTAATGGCCGACTGGACCGAACGCTACCGCCCCTCGACGCTTTCGGAACTTCGGGGCAACAACAAGGCCCGTGACGCTTTCGGCGACTGGGCGCACTCGTGGGACGATCACCGAGAGGCGGTGATTCTCCACGGCTCACCGGGCGTTGGCAAGACGAGTGCAGCCCACGCGCTTGCGGCCGACATGGGCTGGGAGACCGTCGAGCTCAACGCGTCGGATCAGCGAACCGCCGACGTCATCGAGCAGTTCGCCGGTCGCGCGGCGATGAACGCGACACTTTCGGGCAGCGCCTCGGGCGGCGGAGCGGCCGGCGACGACACGGCCAGCCGACAGCTCGTGATTCTCGACGAGGCCGACAACATCCACGGCACCTACGACCGCGGCGGCGCGGCGGCGATCACGAAGCTCGTCAAACGCTCGGGCCAACCGATCGTCCTGATCGCCAACGAGTTCTACGAGATGAGCCGTGGGCTGCGAAACGCCTGCCGGGAAATCGAGTTCCGCGACGTTTCGACGCGGTCGATCGTGCCCGTGCTTCGCGACATCTGTCGTCGCGAGGGCGTCGAGTACGAGCAGGCGGCACTCGACGCGATCGCAGAAACCAACAACGGCGATCTTCGCGGCGCGGTCAAAGACCTGCAGGCGGCAGCCGACGGCCGGGAGAAACTCACCGAGCGCGACATCGTCACCGGCGACCGCGACCGCTCGCTGGGGATTTTCCCGTTTCTCGACGCGGTGCTCAAAGAGGAGTCCGCCGGGGAGTCGTTGCAAGCGGCCTACAGAGTTGACGAAACGCCCGACGACCTCACGAAATGGCTCGAAGACAACATGCTCGCTGTCTACGAGCCGCCCGAAGCCGCCCGTGCGTACGACTTTCTCGCCAACGCGGACGTCTGGCTGGGCCGGGTTCGCGCCAGCCAGAACTACCGCTACTGGCGGTACGCAACCGATAACGCCGCCGCGGGAACGGCTGCGGCGCGCGACGGAACAAAAGGTGGCTGGACCCGCTACGGCCGCCCACAGTTCTGGCCCGGTTCGAACAGCACGGCCGACGAGGTCTGTCAGCGAATCGCCGACCGCAGCGGGATGAGTATCGAAATCGCCCGCCGCGCGGTGCTGCCGTATCTCTCGGCGATGATCCACCACTGCAAGCCACGCGAGTTGACGGTCGCCATGACGGCCGCCTACGACTTTGACGCGTCCCACGTCGCTTTTGTCACCGGCAGTGGCGAGTCGACGAAAAAAGTGCAGTCGATCGTTTCCGATGCCGAAGCGCGCCGCGAGAACCGTCTCGAATCACACTCAGACGGCGCGTTCGCCGGCGGTGACGCAGCGACCGACGAGTCGAAAGACGAGTCCCCCGACAGCGACGGGCGTGAAGCTGCAGTGAGCGAGACTGCAGCGAGCAAAACTGCGGCGAACGACGACGACACGAGCGCGGGGGAGGCGACGACGAACGGAACAAACGGCGGCGAGCGCACGGATACGGATGACGAGAATCAGGCCGGCCTCAGCGACTTTTTCTGACGAACGCGGTGACGACGCGACCGATTTCGTTGATGACGCGGTTCCCTGATAAAGGCACGACACTCGTGGTGATAACGCGATTACTCGTGTTGACGGTGGGGAAGTTGGACACGGTCGGCTTGACCCGCGGTGAACTGCCGCCAGAGGCCAACACCAGAGAGGGCGATAGCCGCGAGATACAGAAGCAGGTGAAGCTCTTGGATCGCTGCGGTGTACATCACCAGATCGCGACCCAAGAGCATCGTGACGAACACCAATCCGAGCGCACCTCCGGCGAACACCTGGCCGAACCGATCGGCGCTATCCGCCCAGTAGACGGCCGCGAGCAACGAGACGACCGCGACGAGCGACAGCGTGTAGTACCACGCCTGTGCGCCCGGTGAGTAGCTCAACAGCGGGACAGCACGGCTGAACAGGCCGCTTGCGAGCAGGGCCCCGACCGCGACCCCGAAGGCGAGTTGGCTCCGGCGACCCGGCGGCCGACGATGATGGTCGTGATAGCCATCCAGTGTCGTCACCACGAGCAGGCTAAAAATTGTGAGCGCGACAAGCAGATGTGCAGCGTGTGTTGGGGCCTGGTATCCCCACGGAACGAGACCGTTGATCGTCACCGTCACGGCACCAATCGAAATCTGCAGCGGCAACAAAACGACTGCGAGCGTTGCGGCGAGCCTCGCACGCACGCCACCGGCTTTCCAACTCCACAGCGCTGTTGCGGCAATAAAGAAGCCTGCAATCATGGCGACGAACCGGTGAAACCACTCGATGAAGTCCGGGTTGATCGTCAGCGCAGGAACGAGTTGATCCGAACACAGCGGCCACTGAGCTTGACAGGCCAAGCCGGAACCGGTCGCGGAGGTGTAAACGCCAAGCGTAATCAGTGACAGCGTCAGCGCCGTGGTAAACGCGGCAAACCGTCGGAAGCTGAGCCAGTCGGGGCGATCAACCATTGGCAATAGCTCGGTCGGCGAGCTATTTATGCCTGTCTTCCGCCACGCTCGCGGCGGGTCGGCCGTCGGCAGCAAGTTTGGCGGTACTGGCTCCCTTGTGGCTGTTTCAGTGGTGAACCGTCTGTCCGGACGGTCGGTCGGCACCGGCAATCACGGACAGCAGGTCACGCTGAACCCCGGTCAGTTCGAATAGCTGTGTCATACGCAACACCCTCTCGCAGGGAGACACATTGGCAGACAGGCTCAACTGGATGGTATACAGGCCCAACCGGATGATGGTAGACAGGCCCAACCGGATGGTACTTCCTCGGAGGAACGTCCGACTGTCCGTTCTGCGGGTCACACACGGCTTCACTCTGGATTCAAGTAGATGCAGATCATTCATTTACTATGAACCGAGTACCACCACATATTCAGCCACCACCGCTTGACGAGCGTCGTCCTCAACTGGAGGCGTATCTCGACCGCAAGCAACTCGATGCGGTCTGGTTCGCCCGCCCGAACGGGTTTGCGTGGCTCACGGGGGGGAGTAACGCCGTCGATCGCCACGCACCCATCGGCATCGCGGCGGCTGGCTACGACCGTGAGGCGGGGTTTCGGGTCGTCACCGATTCCATCGAGGCCGACCGGCTTCGCACTGAAGAACTGCCCGACCGGTTCACTGTCGAGGCCGACCCGTGGCACGAGCAATCGCTGGCCGCGGCGGTCGCCGAGCGGTCGCCGTCGGCCGTCGCCGCCGACTTTGACGTTCCCGGCGCGGTTTCATGCGACCCCGCCCGACTCCGCCAGCCACTGGGCGAGCAAGACATTGAGCGCTACCGCAGGCTTGGCCGCGAGGTCGCTGCGGCGGTCGAGTCGGTCTGTCGGTCGCTGTCGCCAACCGACACCGAACGAGCCGTTGCTGCCGATGTGCGACAGGCACTCGAATCGCGGGCGATTACGACGCCAGTCGTTCTCGTTGGCGGCGGCGAACGCGCCGAACAGTATCGACACTTCACGCCGAAAACAGCGGCACTTGGCGCGTACGCCGTTGTCTCGGTCACCGCCGAACGCGGCGGCCTTCACGCCAGTGCGACCCGATCGGTCGCCTTCGACGCCCCCGATTGGCTTGCCGAACGCCACCGTGCGGCCGCGACCGTCGAGGCCAGCGCGCTGGCGGCGACCCAGCGGGTCGGCACCGAAGGCGGAACCGCGGCCGACGTGTTCCGAGCGATCCAGACGGCCTACGATGCGGTCGGCTGGGCCGACGAGTGGACCGCCCATCACCAGGGGGGTGCGGCGGGCTTTGCGGGCCGCGAGTGGATCGCCACACCGACACATTCGGCGCGCGTTTCGCTGCCGATGGGATACGCGTGGAACCCCACGGTTCAGGGTGCAAAAAGCGAGGGCACCGTGTGTGTCACCGCCGACCGAATCGAGCCGCTGACGACGACCGGCGACTGGCCGACTGTTTCGGTCACTGCCGTCGACGACGGCCGAACGTTCGACCGGCCGGACGTTCTGTCTCGGTGAGCGGGCCGATTGTCTCCGGCTGACTGCGTGCCGAAACTGTTTTTCAACTGGTGAGTCTTGGCTCCGATATGTCCTGGTACGCAATCGATAGCGCCGACGACGCGTTCGACTCGACACGGTCGTTTCTGTCGGCGTGTTCGCTCCGCGGCTGGCTTATTCTCGGCTTCATCGCCATTTTCGTCGGTGTCGGCGGTGGCTCTGGAACCGGGCTGTTGAACATCGGGTCGTCGTTTTCGTCGGGTCAGCCCCCCGGCGAGATGGCCGGCGAGGGGTTCGGCGAACCGGCTCCCGATCCGGCGTCCGAACTCGCCGCGTTGACGACGATGCCCGAACTGGGAATCATCGTTGCGATAGCCGGCGGCCTTCTGCTTTTGTGGCTGGTGGTTTCGTTGTTGACCGAAACGTTACGGTTTGTTTTTTATGAGGCGCTTCACACCGGTTCGGTCGCGCTGCTCGAACCGGCTCAGCGACGGTTTTCGCAGGCGCTCGGATTGTTTGGATTCAAACTCGCCGTCAATCTTGTCGCCGCGGTGCCGGTCGTCGCGGTGGCGCTGGCGCTCTGGTTCAGTGATTCGCTCCTGTTTGGCTCGGAGTTCTCGATTCTCGCTGGCGTGATTCTTGTCGTGATTTTCGGTGGCTTGCTCGCGCTCGGCTACGCGTTCGTCATGCGGGTTACCGACGAGTTCGTCGTCCCGACGATGGTCGTCACCGATAGGGGTGTCCTCGACGGCTGGCGGCGTTTTTGGCCCGTTCTCCGGGGACAACTCTCGCAGTTCGCCGTCTATCTCGTTGCGCACTTTTTGTTGTTGTTGGCGATCGGAATCGGTCAGTCGATCGTCGCGCTCGTTATTTACGGGGCGGTTCTTGCGGTTGCCGCACTCGTCGGCCTCGTCGTCATTTTCGGCGTGTTTGGTGGCTTCGGCGCGGTCGCGGGATCGACGGTCGGAATCGTCGCGCTCGTGTTGTTGGGTGTCATCGCCCTGGTGGCCGGGTTTGTTCTCATGCTTCCCGTGCAGGTGGCCGTGTTGACCTACGTGACGAGCTACGAGGTGTCGGTTCTCGGTGCGGCTGACGAGGAACTGCAGTTGCTTCCCGAGAGTGACTCCCAGCCCTCGTCGACGGATGCGATCGTCAGTTGATCACGGTGCAATCGAACCGGAGTGTTCGCCCGTCTCGGTTCACACTGCCAGCCGTCTCACGCTCGCGACCAGCGGGAACCCCCGAGCCAAGGATTTATACGGGGCTCTCTGAACGGTATATGTACCATCCCGGTGGTTTCGCCGGTTCGGAACATCATGACTCGGCTCACCCTCTTTGATGACGACGCGGCTGTGAGCCCCGTTGTTGGCGTTATTTTGATGATCGGCATTACGATCGCGCTCGTCGCGCTCATCAGTCCGTTCGTCTTCGAGGTGAGCGACGAGTTTTCGAGTGCGCCGCCACGGACGAGTTTTGAGTTCACCTACACGAGCAACAACGCAGTGACGATCACCCATACAGGGGGCAACGCCGTTGACGGCGACCGAATCCGCATCGCGGGTCTCGAAAACGAGACGATCGACTTCAGCGGACAAACGTACCGACAGGGCGACCGTCTCGTGACGCGCGAGCCGACTGATGACGAGGCAACTCGGGTTCGGGTTGTCTGGACGAATCCCTCCGGGGGTTCGTCGAGCGTGATCGGCTCGTCGATTATTCCGCGTCGGTAAGAGTACGCCTCGTCGATTATTCCGCGTCGGTACGATTACGACTTATCATCAGTTACCGCTCTCGCGCTGACGACGTGGCCATACATCGTCCAGCCGTCTTCGTCTGCGGCTTTCCGGCCGACGAGAATTTGTTCGTTGTCCTCGCTCGAAATAAGACGGTACTCGAACTCGTCGTCAGTGCGGTGACCCTCGGCGCGAAACTCCTGCTGGAAGAACTCGGTCCACGCCATGTGAAACACCGCCTCGGTTCCATCGTCGAGTTCCAGCCGAACCGGATCGGGAGTGACGTTGTGAATGCGTTTTGCCAGTGGATTGAGATCTGCCATGCTTTCGGGTTGGCAGTCCGCCCACTAAACAGTCGCTGTCGTCGCCCGCGTGGTTCCAACGGGATTAGGGTGCTCGGGACAAAGGGTTCAGTATGAACAATGACGCGCCAGCCGATGACTCGTCCGCCGCGAGCGACGGGCTCGGCGACACCGACCGCTGGATGAACGAGGTTCGCCAGATGCGTGCCGACAAGAACCAGTTTTTCATCGACCACCCGCAGTCACCGATTCCGCCCGAACACCGCGACGACTTCGAGGGATTGGCCTACTTCGACCCCGATCCAGACTACCGCGTTTCGACCCGCGTCCGCGTCTATGGCAATCCCGATCCGATCGACCTGGACGTGACCGCCGGACAGCCGATCCGGTATCTCCGCCCGTTCATTTTCGAGTTTGAGCTTCGTGACGAGCGCATTCAGATGGCCGGCTACCAACAGGAACAACAGGACGACCGGACGATTTTCATTCCGTTCCGCGACAAAACCACGGGACAACAGACCTACGATCGGGGTCGCTACATGGAGATGGAACCCGACCGTGATCTCGAAAACGGCGACGTGGTGACGCTGGATTTCAACCTCGCGTACAACCCGTTTTGCGCCTACAGCGAGACGTTCGCCTGCCCGCTGCCGCCGGAAGAAAACTGGCTCGACGTCGCGGTTCCCGCCGGCGAGCGCGCGCCGCCGGAGCTACTCCAAGGGTGACGTGACGCCGAGTCTCATCACCCGCTGATCCACACGGTGGGTTTAACCTACTGTCGCCCCTTCTACTGTGTACCGATGCTTCAGGAAATACGCCAAGCGAACAGCGACACCCGCGTCCAGTACGTACTGATGATCATCTTCGGCGGGCTCTGTATTCTCGCCGCGTTTTCGCCGTTCGAATACACGCTTCGGATGACCACCGTTGGGACCCTGTTTGGATTCACCGCCGGCATCTGGGTTTCACACCTCGTCCAGGTACTTCGGCGGGCCATCGACGCCAACAGCGCGGTCAACCTACAGGCTGAGTAATATGAGTTCGACAAAGCCGTCCGCTGACAGCACGGAGTCGACCGAGAGCGGGGCGTTTCTCTCCGGAATCGAGTTTCTGACCGGTGAGGATCCGAATCTCGGCTCGTTCCTGTTGACCATCGGCGCGGTCACCTGTGTGTTTATTGCGCTGTTTCAGCTCGGGCCGGTCGAGCCACCGGTCTCACACCTGTTGACTGCCGGTGTCCTCATTATCACCGTCGTGAGTGCCGGGTTCGCCGCGTTGCTCGACTCGCTCGGCTACTTCGATACGACGCCGCCGGAACAGCGCGAGGAGCCCACCGCCACGACTACCACCGAGTACCCGTGGGTTCCATCGACGCCGGTTTCGGCCTCCCTCCCACCGATGCTCAACTTCGATGCGGAACTCCAGGCGTTGTACACCTATTACGACGGCGACCTCCCCCAACAGTTCGACCCATTTATTTCGGAGTACAAGCGGCTCAAAACGAATCCAAGCAGTCGATCGAGTATCGCTAGTGATCTTCGGGCCGACCTCAACCCAATCGGGACGATCCTCGACGAGGAGAGTTCGGCCTACGACCACTACGAACGGATCAGCGAGGGGCTGTTCCGGTATCTCGGCGATACGGCCGATCACTTCACCGCAACCGACCCGGTCTTCTACAACAGCAACGGTGTCGAACACGATGTGGCCGACATCAACGACGAACTGGGGCGGGCCGAGGTCACGATCGACAACGACGGTGAG
>OBKM01001307.1_pt1 | contig 10247 bp, 8 predicted proteins | sample 1519691 | NCBI WGS metagenome assembly OBKM01 (sample SAMEA37050418, study PRJEB22526) | metagenome | biome: saline pan; feature: lake; material: water | place: Egypt | collected 2015 | depth 0.5 m
CATACGGTCAGGTTCACCGGCAACAAGTAGGGTTTTGGGATCCACGCCGACGACCGCTTCCCACGGAGTCGTGACCGCTTCCGTGAACCGCGGCATGCCTGACGCTACTATCCGATCGACGATATGGGGTCCGTCGCACCGTGAGAAGGGCCGAACGAAGTCGATACACGACCCGATCCGTCCGGAGTAGCGGCGAACGATCAGTATATCTAAACTTTTTTGTGTACGTGTTTACTGCTGTTTGGTATGTCACATCGACACAATGGCGGCGCTGATAACCCGCGCCACCTCGGTCGACGCGAATGGCTTTCCGCGCTCGGCATCGGCGGTATCGCAACGCTCTCCGGCTGTGTTGGTGGGGAAGACGAGGAAGACGAAGCGGGTGGAGACGAGGATCGGGACACGTACGACACCGCGGCCGCAGCGAGCTTCGAGACGCTCAACCCGATATACAACACCGAGAACGGTGCCGGTAACGCGATTGCGCGTGCTCTTGATCAGGGATACACCTTCAACGAGGACAACGAAGTCGTGCCGCTGCTCTACGACCTCTCGACCGAGGACGGAGCGGTGTGGACGTTCGAGGTGCGCGACAACCTGGAGTTCAGCGATCCCTACGGACAGGTGACCGCGGAGGACTTCGTCTACCTCATTCAGGAGGTCCACCAGAGCGACTGGGCAAACTCGGCGGCCACGATCAACTGGGGCGGCGTCGACGTCGAGCAGACGGGAGAACTCGAGTTCCAAGCGACCCTCGAGAGTCCCAATCTGCTCTGGCCGGAGACGTTCGACCCGCTACTGTATCCGATCCCCCGCGATCTGATCGAACCGTACGTCGAGGACGAGGACGTGGAGGGGATGCAACAGGACGAGGAGCTGCTCGAACTCACGTTCAGCGGCAATCTCGGCCCGTACGTGATGGACGAGTGGAACCGTGGGAGCGGAACCCAGTACAGTCGAAACGACGACTACTACCTACAGGAGGCGGACGATCTCCCGGACGAGTTCGACGACGCGCCGTACTTCGAGGGCGGATCGATCACGTACCTTGAGGAACAGTCCTCGCGGCTCGGCGCGCTCGAAACCGGCGAAGTCGACAGCGCCGCCATCCCGCCCGAACGATACGAGGAGTACGATAACCGCGACGACGTCTACGTCAATCAGGTCCCGACGCCGTACAACACGATCATCTCGGTCAACATGCGTGATAACGGCTGGAACACAGGGCCGGGCAACCTCTTCCGGCACAAAGAGTTTCGACAGGCCGTCAACGCCGCCATCAGCAAGCAGGACCTGATAGACGGCGTGTACCGCGGGCTCGCGGAGCCGCACTACACGTGGCAACCGCGATTCACTGACTTCTACCCCGGCGACGACGACCTGCCGCAGTTCGGCATGGGTGACGAGTACGGCCGGGAGTTCGCCCGGGATCTGGCACAGGAAGCCATCGACCAGTCGGAGTACGATTACGAGTTCGACGGGGATGAACTCGTTGACCCCGACGGCAACCAGGTCGAACTCGACATCTACCACAGCGCCGGCCAAGAGACCTCCCAGCTCACCGCGGAGTTCATCTCCGAGGAGATGGAAGAGAACCTCGGCATCGACGTGAGCGTCGAAGCGATCGACGGTACCCGGTTCGGCGAGGAGTTCTGGACCGCGGACCCCGCGGAAGACGGTCTGACCGACGAGGTCAACGGCGAGGAGGTCTCGTGGGACACGGACGTCAGTCCGGGGCCCAACAACCCCGGTCCGCGCTCCGCGACGAGCAACGAGGACTGGGATATGTCCATCGTCTACGGGCTCAACACGTACCCACGCAACCCGCTTACCAATCAGGTGTTCTTCGACGGCGCGAACGCGCAGTACAACCCGGTCGGTTACTATCCTGAGTTCGACGCGGAATCGCTGTTCGCCGACATGCGGCAGGCGACGGACCGCGACGAACTCATCTCGATCCTCGAGGAGCTGTTCATCAACCTCGCGGAGGAGCAGCCGTACATCATGCTTCTGTTCAGCGATGACCTCATCGGCTACCGTGAGGGGCTGGAAGGACCGATCGAGAACTTCTCGAACGGTTGGGACCTCCCGGTCTGGACCTACGAGTAACTCGCCGATATCCTAATCCGGTTTATACTTAGACACAACGATTCAAATGGGACTTGGAAGGTACATTACTGCTCGCGTCGCGTGGGCCGCAGTGGTTTCGCTCATCATCGTCACGATCACGTTTGTCCTGCTCGCAGCCGCGCCGAACCCGTCGATCCGCGAGGCGGCGACGCAAGCGGCGCTACAGGGCGGTGACCCGGCGGCCGCAGCTGAACGCGAACGGGAGCTTCGAGGGCTAAACGAGCCGCTCCACGTTCGGTATCTGGACTTCCTCCAGAGCGTCTATACGCTTGACTGGGGCTGGTCACAGCACCGGAGTCAACCGGTGACCGAGGCGCTGTGGGAGGGTCTGTACTACACCGCACAGTACTCGATCCCGTGGACGATTCTGACCGTGATACTCGGTCCGATCGTCGGGGTCTACTCGGCGGCGAACATGTACAGTTGGAAGGACCACGCAGCGACCGGCTTCGCGTTCTTCGGCTACGCGATCCCGAACTTCTTTTTCGGGATCATTCTGCTGCTGATCTTCGGCGTGTGGCTCGACGTGATCCCCGTCGTCTACGACACGAGCGTTCCGCTGTTTAGCCTCGATAACGTGATCCAGCTGATCATCCCCGTGTTCGTGCTGGTCACGGGTTCGATCGGCGCGACGATGCGCGTCTCACGTAACGAGTCGGCGGAGTTCCAGAACTCCGACTTCATGAAGACGGCGAAGGCCAAAGGCGTCTCACCGCTTCGGGCGTACGCGTACCACGTGATGCGGCCGACGCTCGTGCCGCTCTCGACGACCCTCGTAGGGCAGCTGTTGGCGCTGTTCCTCGGGTCGTCGCTGCTCGTGGAGGTCGTGTTCGGCATCCCCGGTCTCGGCCGACTCACGTTCGACGCACTGGTCGCACAGGACACGAACCTCGTGTTGGGATCGACGCTGGTGTTCACGTTCATCGCCGTCGTCGGGAACCTCGTCGAGGACCTCGTCTTCACGGTACTCGACCCGCGGATCAGCTACGATGACAGATAACTGGAGGAGATAACTATGGCAACACAGAAACCGGAACGCTTCGATCAGGTCGACTGGAGCGAGCTCTCGGGGTCCGGACGACTCGACCTGTCGATCAACTCGATCGGCATGTTGATCACGTCGCTCCCGGTCGTCCTGTTGGGGCTCTACGATTGGCGGTTCATCGGCGACCGAACGAACACCTTCGAGTTCATCGGGCTGAGCCGGAACCTCGAGTCGCTGGACTATTTCTTCATCTTCACGCTACTGCTGTTCTTCTTCTACCTGATCCTGCCGCTCTACCAGAACCCACGGATGACCAAGTACTACTGGAAGGAGTTCAGGCGGAACCGGCCCGCGGTCGTCAGCCTCGGCTGGCTCCTGATCGTGTTCGCCGGCGGACTACTCGGTCCGCTCGTGATAAGTGCTCCCGAACAGGACATCCTCATCGGACACCAGCCGCCGGTGTTCCTCTCGGTCGACGCGGCGAACGTCGCCAACTGCGTCGGCGACATCGTCGGCGGGCAGTGTCAGGGAACCTGGGAGTACCCGCTCGGGACGACTCGGGGCGGAAAGAGCGTCTTCACCAGCATCATCTACGGGATGACGATCAGCATGCAGATCGCGTTCATCACGACGACGATCGTTGCGGCCATCGGGATCTCCTTCGGAACGGTGAGCGCGTACGCCGGCGGGTGGGTCGACGAGGTCCTCATGCGGTTCGTCGACATCATCCTCTCGTTCCCGACGCTCCTGATGTTCCTGCTCATCCTGTATATCTACGGTGCGGGACTAGGAATGTTCATCCTCGTGTTCTCGCTGTTCGCATGGGGTGGGACGGCGAGATACGTTCGCAGTAAGTCGCTGTCCGTCTCCGAGGAAGAGTACATCAAAGCGAGTCGGATAAGCGGTGCGAGCACGTACCGGGTCGTCCGTAAACACGTCGTCCCGAACACGGCAAGCAGTATCATCACCCAACTCACCCTGCTGATTCCCGGGTTCCTGCTGGCGGAGGCCCAGCTGGCGTTCCTCGGGCTCGGGGACTCCAACATCCCCTCGTGGGGGCAGTTGATCTCCGCGGGACGCAGCGACCTCGCGTTCGCCCCGTGGATCGTGTTGGCTCCCGGGATCGTCCTGTTCCTGACCATCCTCGCGTTCAACTTCCTCGGTGACGCGCTATTGGACGCGTTGAACCCCGAAGCGGAGGCCGAGAGCGAATAATGTCCACCGCAGAACCACTACTCGAGGTCGAAGACCTCACGACGACGTTCAGCACAGACGACGGAGAGCTCATGGCGGTCGACGGGATCGACTTCAGCGTCGACAGCGGCGAGACCGTGTGTATCGTCGGCGAGTCCGGGTCCGGAAAGACGGTCGCAACGGAGTCGATCACTCGGATCGTCAAATCTCCCCCGGGCCACGTCGAGGGGTCTGTCCGGTTCAAGGGGCAGGACCTGCTCGAAATGAGCGAACCGGAACTTCGCGATATTCGGGGGTACGAGATCGCACACATCTTCCAGAACCCCCAGGAGGCGATGAACCACTGTTACACCGTCGGCTGGCAGATCATGGAGGCGCTCCAGATCCACCGTGACGTCTCCAACGAGGAGGCGAGAGCGAAGGCGGTCGATCTGCTCGACAAGGTGGGGATCGCGAACGCGAGCTCGCGTTTCGACGATCACCCACACGAGTTCTCGGGAGGGCAGAAACAGCGAGTGATGATCGCGATGGCACTCGTCGGCGACCCGGATCTGTTGATCGCCGACGAGCCGACGACCGCGCTCGACGTCACGGTACAGGCACAGATCCTCCGCCTGCTCGACGACCTACAGGAGGAGTTCGACATGGGGATCCTGTTCGTTACCCACGATCTCGGCGTCGTTGCCGAGATCGCGGACCGGATAATCGTGATGTACGCGGGCAAGGTAATGGAGCGTGGTGGCGTGTTGGACATCTTCGATCACCCGGCACACCCGTACACACAACAGCTTTTGAACTGTCTCCCGGATATCGGCGGTAACACGGGTGGAATACCGGGGAAACTCCCCGATCCACACGATCCTCCGGACGGGTGTCGGTTCGCCGCGAGGTGTGACCACACGATCGACGCGTGTCGGACCGGGCAACAGCCGGAGGAGGTCGAGGTGAATCCGGGACAGAAGGCTTCCTGTGTCTACTATCGACCGGGCCATGACGACTCCGTGATCCGTGACGGCATTCAGAACACGGAGCCGGACACGACGGAGGTCGGTTCGGCCGATGACTGAGGACCCGTTGTTGTCCGTTCGCGACCTGAAAAAGCACTATCCGATCAAGAAAGGGCTGTTCAACCGACAGGTCGGTGCGGCCAAGGCCGTCGACGGCATCAGCTTCGACATCGGCCGGGGAGAAACGCTCGGACTCGTCGGCGAGTCGGGGTGTGGGAAGTCAACGGCTGCGACCTCGATCATTCGTTTGGAGGAACCGACCTCCGGTGAAGTGATCTTCAACGGCCGTGATCGATCCAAGGGGAGTACGAATGCCGACGGAGTCCACTCGAACGATATCACGAACTTCAGCGACAGAGAATTGAAGGCGTTCCGTCGGGACGCACAGATGATCTTCCAAGACCCCTCATCGAGTTTCGATCCGCGAGTGAAAGTCGGTAGCTCGGTCGCCGAGATGCTACAAGTACACGGCATGTCAGATCGGCGTCGTCGACGGAAGATAGTCGAAAACCTGCTCGAACGAGTCGGCCTCTCGGCATCGGATTACGATCGGTATCCACACGAGTTCTCCGGCGGACAGAAACAACGGATCGCGCTGGCCAGAGCCCTCGTGTTGAACCCGGATCTCATCGTCGCGGACGAGCCGGTGTCGGCACTCGATGTCTCGATCCAGGCGGAGATCCTAACGCTCATCAAGGACTTACAGGCGGAGTTCGACCTCTCGTTGCTGTTCATCAGCCACGATATGTCGGTTATAAAAAAGGTGTGTGACCGGGTCGCCGTCATGTACCTCGGCGAGATCGTCGAAATAGGGCCGACGGATCGAGTGTTCGCCGATCCACAGCATCCCTACACCGAGGCGTTGCTCTCGGCGATACCGACCCCGGATCCTCGCTCGACCGCCAAGGGGATAGAGCTGAAGGGAACCGTTCCGAGCCCGACGGATCCGCCGAGCGGCTGCCGGTTCCACACGCGCTGTCACCGAGTTATCCAGCCTGAAGGACTCGATATCGATCAATCGAACTGGCGCGGGCTTCTCACCCTTCGTGATCGACTCGTTGCCGGAGCGATAGACGTCGAATCGATGCGGGAAAACCTCGGAGTCGCCGAGGATTCCGACGGGACCGGGATCAGGTCACAGCTCCGGACGGAGTTCGATCTGGAGGACCAGTTATCGGACGCGAAAGCGGAAACGGCGCTGAAGAACGCGCTCGACCGCGTGGTCGACGGCGATAGTGAGGGCGCAGGAGAGGTGCTCACGAGCGAGTTCACTACCCCCTGTGAGGAAACGGTGCCCGATCGGACTCGCCACGCCGACGACCACGAATCAGCGTGTCTGCTTCACGATCGCGAGGGCGTCGTCACGCCGGCCGCCGCGGACGACTGATCCTTACGTAAGTCAAGGAGAAAGCCCCGTGCTTTAGCGCGGGGATGAATCCGACAAACCCTACACAACCGACATTATCAAGAATCTCGGCATAGAACATAGTAGCAAGCCAATCGCGTGAAGTATCAATCGGAAGATCCGGGGTCGCTTCCCGCCGACACGGACGGTTCCGCGCCCACCATCTCGGTTCACAACGAGGTGGGGTGTACGTGGTTGAGATTCGTTCGCCGTCCTCACAGAACCCATAACCCCGCTGGGACGGGTGGTAACGCTCGTGTACGGGAGGGGGTGACGGCTTAACCAAAGCACACCCCGTTCGCGGTTGCACTTCGCCACGAAGCGGTGTGGCGGAGTATGGTCGATGGCACGACCCGTGTCAGGCTCCTCGAAACGAGGTGCGTGAATCCTCGCGTTCGCACAGTCCGTTTGGGACTGGGCGCAGGGAGCGCCACAAGCGGGGGGACTCGCAACGAGTCAGCGTCACCATGCGCTCATCGCCCTGACGTGGAGCGCACGAACCCGGTACTCCCTTCGTGGGGGGAAAGTTGCCCTCGGGGGCTTGGGAACGGCCCGATGCCCCACGCGGGAATCCTCGCCCTTCAGGGCGGGGAGGATGTCAACACCCGTTTCGAGTGGCGAGCGTTCTCAAAGCGTCGCGAGATCGACCCGCCGAGGTTCCGGAACGTTTCGATTCGAGTCGCGTACGACGCCGATATCGCCGTTCTCGCGACCTGACGATCGGTCGAGAACGACCGTTGCCCCACAGGAGAGCGGGGCGATGACGCCGGCGGCGACCGCGTGTGGCTCCGCGAACGACACACGGAGAACCACTCCAGTTCCCTCTGTCATCCCGTAGTCATCCGCGATTCCCGTCGCGAGCGCGAGAAGCGTTCGATGCGATACGTCGCCGTCGCCGCCCCGGATGACGATGTCGGCGGGATCGACCTCGCTCGGAGGGGTACCGGGGTTCTCGCTCCAGAGTTCGCCTTCCCAGTGGGTCGTCTCCGGACGGTCCGGCGCGCCGCCGAAGACGGTCAGGTTCGTGCCCGGATCGGGGTCGAAGTCCGATTCGTCGGCAACCGGTGCCACCACGACGCGGTCGCCGGCAGCGATCCCCGCGTGAGGGTCGAACCGGACGGCTGCGCCGAGTCGCGCCGCTCCGAGAAACGCGACCGTCGTGTGAAATCCGGGCTGCGGGTCGACCGCAACGGTCGATCCTTCGCGCGCCCCGAGATACCGCAACACGTTCGCAGCCTTGTACGCGTTCGTGATCAGGTCGTGATACGTCCGCTCGCTTCCGTTCGGCGTGACGAGCGCGGTAGTCCGTGTCCGGCGGTCGCGGCCGAGCAGGTCGCCGACGACCGCCATCTCAGGGCGCGCCGGCGATCACCATTCGGGAGTCGTCCGCGCCGAACGTGAGCGTCCGGGTCGACCCCGGATCCACGCGTACGGCGTCGCCGCCGTCCATCTCGACCGTCTCGCCGTCAACCGTGATCGACGCGGTTCCCGCCAACAGGAGATACACCTCCTCGTGATCACCGTCCGCGTGATCGTGTTCCATACCCTCCCAGCCGTCGTCGGCCTCGACGACGGTCACACCCAGTGCCTCCGAATCGAGCGCGTCACGAAGGAAGTACATTCCCGGTGCGCGCGGCTCGACATCCGTGTAACTCGCTCGGTCGTAGCCCATACTCGCGATACGTGATGAAGCACCGAAAACCTGCCGTCGATGCCCATGCGGTGACGCGGCGTCCCGATGGGTCAGAACGAACCCTTGAGCTTCTCGAAGAAGCCGCGGTCGACGTCGATGTCCTCGCCGCCCGCCTCGGCGAACGCCTCCAGCGCCTCCCGCTGCTCCTCGTTGATCGAATCGGGGACGACGACGCCGACCTGTACGTACAGGTCTCCTCGCCCCCGCCGTCGGAGGTGTGGCATTCCTTTCCCCTTCAGTCGGAACGTCTCCCCGCTCTGTGTTCCGGCGGGGACGTCCATCTCCACGGTGCCGTCGACCGTCTCGACGTCGACGGTGTCGCCGAACACGGCCTGCGGGAACGAGATCGCCTCCTCGACGCGGAGGTCGTCGCCGTCGCGTTCGAACCGCTCGCCGACGTCCACGTCGATCTCGATCAAGAGGTCACCGCTCGGTCCGCCGTTCTCACCGGGAGCCCCCTCGCGCTCCATCCGGAGGCTCTGCCCCGACTGAATGCCCGCAGGGATCTCGACGGAGAGCGTCGCCTCCTCACGGACGACGCCGTCGCCGCCACAGTCCGCACAGTCCTCGCTGTACGTCTCGCCGGTGCCCTCACACCGTGGACACGTCGACGTCTGTTGGACCCGGCCGAGCGGCGTCTGCTGGACCTGCCGGACCTGTCCCTGCCCGTTACACTGCCGGCACGTGCTCACGTCGGCGTCGGGCGGATGTCCCGCGCCGTCACAGGTGTCACAGGTCGTCGGTCGTTCGAGCGTGAACTCCTTCGTCGTTCCCTCGAACGCCTCGTCGAGGTCGATCGTGAGCCCGGTCCGAAGGTCGCTCCCCTGTCGAGGCCGGTCGTCCCGACGACCGCGGCCGCCTCCGCCCCCGCCGAAGAACTGATTGAAGATGTCCTCGAAGCCGCCGGCACCGCCGGCACCGCCGCCGAAGGGCCCGCGGCCACCACCGGGCCCCCCGCCACCGGTCGCGCCCCGCTTGTCGGCTTCGGTGAACCGATCGTGGCCGAGTTGGTCGTACTGCTGGCGCTTCTCGTCGTCGGTGAGCACCTCCTTGGCCTTCTGTATCTTCTTGAACCGCTCCTCGGCGTCGTCGTCGTCGCTGACGTCCGGGTGGTGTTCGGCGGCCTTCTTGCGGTACGCCCGTTTGATCTCGTCTTCGTCGGCGTCCCGCGACACGCCCAAGACGTCGTAGAAGTTCTCGCTCATGCGTTACGTTCGTTGTTGAGTCGTTCGTGGCTGCGTCGTGTTAAGCGGCGCGTCCGAAGGCCGAGCGGTCGGCGCGACGGTTCGTGGTCTTGGCGCTACTCCTCGTCGTCTTCGTCGTCCACGTCCTCGAAGTCGGCATCGACGTACTCCTCGTCGTCGGCGTCCGCGTCGCCGGGTCCGGCTCCGCCCATGCCGCCGGGGCCCGCACCGCCGCCCATGCCACCCATGCCGCCGGGACCGCCCGGTCCCGCAGCGCCGCCGGCACCGCCGGGACCGGCCTGTGCGGCCTGTCCCTCGTACATCTGCTTGCCGATCTCCTGAAGCGCCTCGGAGAGCGCCTCGGTGACGGACTCGATCTCCTCGGTCTCGGCGTCCTCGTTCTCCAAGGTCTCCTCGACGTCCTCGACGGCCGCCTCGATGTCGTCGATGAGCTCCTGATCGAGTTCCTCCTCGTTCTCCTCTAAGAGCGTCTCCGCGCGCTGGATCGACGTTTCGGCCTCGTTACGGGCCTCGATCCGTTCGCGGCGGGCCTCGTCCTCCTCCTTGTGTTTCTCCGCTTCCTCCTGCATCTCCTCGATCTCCTCGTCGGAGAGGCCGACGCCGCCCTCGATGGTGATCGACTCGGCGT
>OBKM01001308.1_pt1 | contig 10240 bp, 10 predicted proteins | sample 1519691 | NCBI WGS metagenome assembly OBKM01 (sample SAMEA37050418, study PRJEB22526) | metagenome | biome: saline pan; feature: lake; material: water | place: Egypt | collected 2015 | depth 0.5 m
TCACGACGACCGTCATCGACTGTCCGACCGGACTGTAGCGGCAGTCTCACGGCCCAGACCTGCCGGGACCGACAGCCCGAGTCCCTGCTGGCCTGAGTCCGGAAAGTATATGTTCAAGCGACGTTCGACCTGTAAGTAGATGCAGTTGCACGGCTGCCGTTCCGACGTGACTCTGCCCGCCGCCGGCAGCCGTGCGTTCGTCCGACCGCCACGACCGGGCCGTTAGGCCCGACTCAATACTATTCTCACCGACGGTCCGTATCGCCCGCATCGCCCGCTCGTCGGAGCTGGGCACCGACTGACACCCGACAGCAGACACCAGACACCAGCGATATCCACATGACACACGACCGCGTCGCGCTCGCCTTCTCGGGCGGGCTCGACACGACAGTTTGCGTCCCGTTGCTCGAAGAGGAGTACGACTACGACGAGGTAATCGGCGTCACCGTCGACGTCGGCCAGCCGACCGAGGAGCTCGACGAGGCCGCCGAGACCGCGACGGCGCTTGGCATCGAGCACCACGTCCTCGATGCGACCGACGCCTTCGCCGAGCTGTGTTTCGACGCGGTGAAGGCAAACGGCACGTACCAGGGCTACCCGCTCGGCACGGCGCTTGCCCGCCCGGTGATCGCCGAGGCGATCCTCGAGCTCGCAGAGACAGAGGGCTACGACGCCGTCGCACACGGCTGTACCGGGAAGGGAAACGACCAGTTGCGGTTCGAGGCGGTCTGGCGCGCCAGCGACCTCGAGGTGATCGCACCGGTCCGCGAGCTGGGGCTGACCCGCGACTGGGAGACCGAGTTCGCCGCCGACCGTGGCCTTCCCGTCGAAGGGGGCGACGGCGGACGGTACAGCGTCGACACGAACCTCTGGACTCGGTCGGTCGAGGGCTCCGAACTCGAGGACCCGTCGACGATCCCAGAGGAGTCGATCTACGAGTGGACCAAGCTCCCCGGTGACGACACGACGCAGCTGACGATCGCGTTCGAGGCCGGCCGACCGGTCGCCATCGACGGCCAGCAGCTCGAGCCCGTCGCGCTGATCGAGCAGCTCAACGCCGAGGCCGGCGCGTACGGCGTCGGTCGGTCAGATATCATGGAAGACCGGATGCTCGGGCTCAAGGTCCGGGAGAACTACGAGCATCCAGCCGCGACCGTCCTGCTCGCTGCTCACGAGGCCCTCGAGGGGCTCGTGCTCACCCAGGAGGAGCGTTCGTTCAAACAGCTGGTCGACCAGCAGTGGGCCGAGACGGCCTACCAGGGACTGATCGGTTCGCCGCTTGTCGACGCACTCGAGGCGTTTATCGACACCACCAACGCCCGGGTGACCGGTAGTGTCACCGTCCGCCTCGACGGTGGAACTGTCCGTCCGGTCGCCCGCGAGAGCCAGGCGTCGGTCTACAGCGAGCGGGCAGCCTCGTTCGACGAGGCAGACGTCGCCAGCAACATCACCCAAGCCGACGCGACCGGCGTCGCGAAGTACCACGGCTTCCAGTCTCGGCTGGCGCAGGCGGCGATCGAACGGATCCAACAGACAGCCGAGAACGACCAGCTCACACACGCGGCCGAGACAGACGATACCGACACAGAGACGGACGAACAGACCGTTCAGCAGCTGACCCACGAGGAATGACAGACGAGACGGCAGTCCGTCGCGACCGGTTCACCGGCGGTCCGGCACGGTCGTTTCTGTCCTCGCTGGCTGCCGACCGGCGGCTGTTCGCGGCAGACTTGGCCGTCGACCGGGCGCACGTCGTGATGCTCGCAGAGCAGGAGATTATCGGCGACGAGACTGCCGGCGCGATCCTCGGTGCGCTGGCCGAGATCGAGGCCGCCGGCCACGAGGCCCTCCCCGAGGGCGAAGACGTCCACGAAGCGATCGAGACCGCCGTAATCGACCTGATCGGCCCCGACGGCGGCCGGATGCACACTGCCCGGTCGCGCAACGACGAAGTCGCGACCTGCATCCGGTACCGGCTGCGCGAGGACGTGCTCGGGCTCTGTGAACGGCTCTGTACGGCCCGCGAGCAGCTTCAGGCGATCGCAGTCGACGAGCGCGAGACCGTGATGCCGGGGTACACGCACCGCCAGTCAGCACAGCCGACGACCGTCGCTCACTGGGCGCTGTCCTACGAGGCCGCGCTGGCCCGGAACACCGAACGGCTGTTCGACGCGTACGATCGGCTCAACCGCTCGCCGCTGGGCGCGGCGGCGTTTGCCGGCACACCGTTCCCGATCGACCGCGAGCGGACCGCCGACCTGCTTGGATTCGACGGGCTGGTCGAGAACGCGACAGATGCTGTCTCGGCGCGGGACTTCCTGCTCGAGGTGGCGGCCGCGCTCGCGACGACTGCGGTCACCGTCTCGGGACTCGCGACCGACGGCATCGAGCTCGCGAGCCGCGGACTCGTCGCGCTCGACGACGACTACGCCTCGACCTCGTCGATCATGCCACAGAAGAAAAATCCAGACACGCTCGAGCTCGCTCGCGCCCGGGTCGGTGACGCAAGCGGTGCGGTCAACGCCGTTTTGACGACGCTCGCCGGACTGCCACGGGCGTACAACCGGGATCTCCAGCGGGTGACGACACAGTTCTGGGAAGCGATCGACGAGACCGGTCCGGCCGTCGAGGTCGCCGTCGGCGCGATCGCGACCGCCGACTGGCCCGCCGACCGGCTCGCCGAGGCTGCCGGCGAGGGGTTCGCGACCGCGACCGGCGTCGCCGACCGGCTGGCGATGGCCGGACTCCCCTTCCGGACTGCACACGAGATCGTCGCCGAGGCAGCGGCGGCGGCCGACGGAACGCCGGACGTGGCGACGATTCTCGATGCCGTCGCGGCCCACGACGTCGACCCAGACGAAGACGCACTCGCAGCGGCTCTCTCCCCGACGGGCAGCGTGACGATGCGAGACTCTCGGGGTGGACCGGCTCCGGCGGCCGTCACAGCCAGCCTCGACCGGGCTACAGCCCGCCTCGAGCGCGACCGTGGGCTCGTCACAGACCGCCGCCAGCAGCTCGAACAGGCGGCGACGCGCCTCTCTACGGAGGTCGATCGATATGCCTGAGCGACTCCCACCCCCGCGAGGGGATCGAATACCATAACTCTGATATAAAATACAGAGACGCGGTTTAGAGGATTTCTAACGTCCGTTAGACGGCGATCCGTTTACTAATAGTTATGATAATTCCGAAGTGCTTAAGCGTATGCCGGATCGACGATTAGATATGCCAGCAGACTGCATCGAGTGTGGAGCCGAGGTCGGTCTCCACCACGACGTAGAGATTGGAGAGATCGTCGACTGTGGCACCTGCGGGGCAGAGCTCGAGGTGATCGGAATCGATCCGATCCTCGTCGACACTGCTCCCGAGCTCGAGGAGGATTGGGGGGAGTGACACGCGCTCTAGCCCGGCCTGTCGGGGGCGGCGGACCACGCCGGACCGACAGCACGATCGACCGATGAACGTCGGCGTGCTCTACTCCCGGATCCGCCGGGACGAGAAGCTGCTACTGGGCGAACTGCGGGATCGTGGCCACGACGTGACGAAAATCGACGTGCGCGACCGGCGGTTCGGACTCGCTGACGCCCCGGCACCGCTCGACGTCGATCTGCTCGTCGATCGGTGTCTGGCAACGAGCCGAAGCCTGTATGCGACCCGGTTTGCGGCGGCCTACGGCGTGCCCGTGGTCAACGACGCCGCGACGGCTCGTGTGTGTGCGAACAAGGTCGAGACCAGTTTGGCACTGGCCGGGGCGGACGTGCCGACGCCCGCGACAGAGGTCGCGTTTACCGTCGAGAGCGCACTCGAGGCCGTCGAGTCGTTCGGCTACCCGTGTGTCCTCAAGCCCGTCGTCGGCTCGTGGGGACGGCTGATGGCGAAAATCGACTCGCGGACGGCCGCGGAGGCGATCTTCGAGCACAAGGCGACCCTCGGTCACTACGAGCACAAGGTCTTTTACCTGCAGGAGTACGTCGACAAGCCCGGCCGGGATATCCGCGTGCTCGCGGTCGACGGCGAGCCGATCGCCGCGATGACACGTAGCGGCGAGCACTGGCTCACGAACGCCGCTCAGGGGGCCGAAACTGCTCCTTTCACGCTCGACGACGAGGCTCGCGGGCTGGTACGGGCGGCCAGCGACGCGGTCGGTGGCGGCCTGCTCGGGGTCGACCTGATGGAGGACGGTGACGGCTACACGGTCCACGAGATCAATCACACCGTCGAGTTCAAAGCCCTCGACGAGACGACAGACGTCGACGTGCCCGCCCGGGTCGTCGACTGGCTCGAGACCCGCGCGGAGGTGGGCGCGTGAGCACCACCGCGAGCGTCGTCGGGGCGAGCGGCTACGCGGGCGGAGAGCTCGTACGGCTGCTCGTCGACCACCCCGAGTTCGAGCTCGTACAGGCGACCAGCCGGTCCGAGACCAACCACACGATCGGACACGTCCATCCGAACCTTCGCGACCTCGACGTGCGGTTCACCGATCCCGAGGAGCTCGCCGGCGTCGACGTGTTGTTCGCGGCGACGCCTCACGGCGTCTCGATGACAGAGATCGACCGATACCGGGCGGCTGCGGGGACGATTGTCGACCTGTCTGCGGACTTTCGGCTCTCGGACCCGGCCGCATACGACAGCTACTACGACGGGCACGACCGTCCGGAGCTGCTCGAGGAGGCGGTCTACGCCTTGCCAGAGCTGCACCGGCAGGCGCTTCCGGGCGCGGAGCTGATCGCGGTCGGCGGGTGTAACGCGACCGCTGCGATTCTCGCGCTCGCGCCGCTGGTCGACGCCGGGCTAGTCGAGGAGCCGACCGTCGTCGATCTGAAGGTCGGCTCGAGCGAGGGCGGTGCCGGCAGCGGCGTAGCAGCCACACACGCAGAGCGGTCGGGTGTCGTCCGGCCGTACGCTCCGACTGGCCACCGCCACGAGGCCGAACTCGCGGCCGAACTCGGTGTCAAGGCGGCCTTCACCGTCCACGCCGTCGACATGACCCGTGGCGCGGCCGCGACCTGTCACGCCTTTTCCGACGCGGCCGAGACTGTCGACCGGGGAGAGCTCTGGACGGCCTACCGGGACCGGTACGACGACGAGCCGTTCGTCGATATCGTCGCCGGCGGCAGCGGTGTCTACCGGTATCCGGAACCGAAGGTCGTCGCCGGAACGAACCGTGCCGAGGTCGGGTTCGCGGTCGGCTCCGACCGGATCGTCGCCTTCGGAGCGATCGACAACCTGCTGAAAGGCGCAGCCGGGCAGGCGGTCCAGGCAGCCAACCTCGCGCTCGGCTTCGAAGAGACTGCGGGTCTCGAAACCCGGGGGCTCCACCCCGTGGGGGCACCATGAGCTCCAAGCCGGTCGTCCTGAAGGTCGGTGGTGCCCGGGCGGTCGATCAGGGCGGCACGCTGTCTGCGATTGCCGGACTGGCCGGGGACTCCGAGTCCCGGCTGGTCGTCGTACACGGCGGCTCGACGGCCGTCGACGAGACGCTGGCCGAGCTCGGGATCGAGCCCGAGTACGTCGAGACGCCAGACGGAGTCGTCGGCCGGTTCACCGACGCCGAGACGATGGGCGTCTTCGAGATGGTCATGCCCGGTCGACTGAACACCGACGCTGTCGCCCGGCTTCGCAGCGAGGGCGTCGACGCGGTCGGACTCTCCGGCGTCGACGGCGGGCTCCTATCCGGACCGCGGACCGGTGCCGTCCGCGTGCAGGACGGCGACCGACAGAAGATCCGTCGGGGCGACCACTCCGGCCGGATCGAGTCGGTCAACGCCGACCTGCTCACCGGGCTGCTCGCCGACGGATACACGCCGGTCGTCTCGCCACCGATGGCAGGACACGACGGCGATCGCGTGGTGCCGGCCAACACCGACTCCGACCGGGCTGCGGCGGCGATCGCGGCCGCGCTCGGGGCCACGCTCGTCGTGCTCACGGACGTTCCGGGAGTGCTTGCCGACCCCGACGACGAGGAGACGCTGATCGAACGCGTCGCGACGCCAGACGAGTGGTCCGACGTTACCGCGGCAGCCGAGGGATTCATGCGGCGAAAAGTCATGGCGATCGAGGAGGCACTGACCGGCGGCGCCCGGCAGGCGATCGTCGCCGACGCGACAGTCGAGCGTCCGGCCCGCTCTGCGCTGGCCGGCGGCGGGACCCACGTCCTGCCCGCTGCCCTCGAGGAAGCCGGCTCGGAAACGCCACCGGAGACGGATACGGGGGTCGAGCCATGAGCGGGTTCGTCTTCTCGGAGAAGCCCATCGAGATCGTCGCCGGCGAGGGACCGTACCTGTACGACGACGACGGCCGAGAGTACCTCGATATGGGCGCCAGCTACGCCTGCGTGCCGCTTGGCCACGGCCACGAGGCCGTCGACCGGGCGGTCCGCGAGCAACTCGACGAGCTCACGTTCGTCCAGGCCTCCTATCCGGTCGCCGCCCGGACGGCGCTGTACGACCTGCTCGCGGAGACCGCGCCCGGCGACGCCGAGAACGTCTGGCTGTGTAACTCCGGCGCAGAGGCAAACGAGGCGGCGCTGAAGTTCGCCCGCGCGGCCACCGGCCGCTCGAAGATCGTCGCCACGATGCAGGGCTTTCACGGCCGGACGATGGGGGCGCTCGCGACCACCTGGAAAGACAAGTACAAACGCCCCTACGAGCCCCTGATCGGCGATGTCGAGTTCGTCCCGTACAACGATCCGGCGGCGATGGCCGATGCCGTCGACGACGAGACCGCGGCGGTGATCGTCGAGCCGATCCAGGGCGAGGGTGGCATCAACCCCGGCACGAAGGAGTTTCTCCAGACCGCTCGAGTCGAGACCGCCACGAGCGGCGCGGCGCTGATTCTCGACGAGGTCCAGACCGGTCTCGGCCGAACCGGTCGGCTGTGGGCGAGCGACCGGGTCGACGTCGTACCAGATATGCTCACCACCGCGAAGGGACTGGGCAACGGCCTGCCGATCGGAGCGACGCTGTGTCGGGACTGGATCGCCGAGGCCCACGGCTCCCACGGGTCGACGTTCAGCGGCGGTCCCGTCGTCTCGGCGGCGGCCGGCGCGACCGTCTCGACGCTGCTCGACGCAGAGCTACCCGCACAGGCAGCCGACGTGGGTGCGTATCTCCGTGACCGGCTGGCCGACCTCGAAAATGCTCGTGCGGTGCGCGGAGAGGGGCTGATGATCGGAATCGAAGTTCCCAGAGGGGCAAACCGGATTCTCCGGGATCTCGCCCTCGAACACGGACTGCTTGCCCTGCCGGCCGGCCGAACGGTGGTTCGTCTGCTGCCGCCGCTGACGATCACCCGCGAGCACGCCGATCAGGCCGTCGACGCACTCGCGGCGGTGATCGACGGATGACGTCGCCACGCGAGCTGGTAACCGAGCTCGTCGAGACCCCCTCGGTCAGCGGCGACGAGGACGCCTGTGCCGACCGGCTCGTCGAGTACTTCCACAGCCACGACCGGGAGGCGTGGGTCGACGCAGCCGGTAACGTCCGGGCGCCCGGCGATGACGACCTGCTGCTCACCTCGCATCTCGATACCGTGCCCGGCGACATCCCGGTCCGGGTCGAGGACGGCGTCCTCTGGGGTCGGGGGAGCGTCGACGCGAAGGGATCGCTGGCGGCACTGGCGGTCACCGCGGTTCGGTCGGGGGCGACCTTCGCCGGCGTCGTCGACGAGGAACGGCGCTCTCGGGGGGCCCGTCACCTGGTCGAGGACCGCTCGGCTCCCGACGCGGTGGTAAACGGCGAGCCCTCCGGGTGGAACGGGGTGACACTCGGCTACCGTGGTCTGCTCACGGGAACGTACGTCACGACCTCCGAGTCCGGTCACAGCTCCCGCCCCGAGAACAACGCCATTCAGGATGCGTTCGCCTGGTGGAACCGCGTCGAGACGGCAGTCGGACGCGACGAGTGGCACTCCGCGTTCGAGCGAGTCACACCCAAACCGGTCGCCGTCGACGGCGGTCCGACCGCCGACGGGCTCTCGATCGAGGCGACCGTCGACGTCGAGTTTCGGATACCTCCCGATCGGACGACCGACGACCTCAGAGAGATCGCCGACAGCTGTCTCAAGGCCGGCACGGTCAACTGGCGGGACGCGGTCGAGCCGGTCTTCGAGAGCCCGCGTACACCGGTCGCACGAGCCTTCCGCGGTGCGATCAGAGCCGCCGACGGCGAGCCCCGGATGCTGCGCAAGACCGGCACGAGTGATATGAACGTCTACGCCGAGGTCTGGGACTGTCCGATCGTCTCGTACGGTCCCGGCGACTCCGAGTTCGATCACGCCCCCGACGAGCGGCTCCCGCTGGCGTCGTTCGATCGGGCGGTGACGGTACTCGACGGCGTCACGGAGCGACTCGTATGACTGGAGATACACGACGGTCGATTCTCGATGTCGACGATCTCACTCCCGAAGAACTTGCCGGGCTACTCGATCTGGCGGCCGAGCTGAAGGCCGGCGACCGCCAGCCCCGGCTCGACCGAACACTCGCGTTGCTGTTCGAACAACCCTCCACCCGGACGCGGGTGTCCTTCGAGGCCGGCATCGGTGAGCTGGGCGGCCGTGCGGTCTTTCTCGGCCCCGATCAGACCCAGCTCGGCCGTGGCGAGCCGATCAGAGACACCGCCCGGGCGCTCTCTCAGTACGTCGACGTCATCGCCGCTCGGGTTGCTGCTCACGACGACCTGCACGAACTTGCCGAGTTCGCCTCGGTCCCGGTTATCAACGCGCTAACCGACGCTGCCCATCCCTGCCAGACGCTTGCGGACCTGCTGACGATCCGCGAACGTTACGGCGAGGGCGCAAGCGTCGCCTGGATCGGCGACGGCAACAACGTCTGTCAGTCGCTGGCGCTCGGTGCCGCGATGACCGACATCGAGCTGACGATCGCGACACCCTCGGGATACGAGATCGACGAGACGGTTCGCGATCGCGCTGCAGCTCTCGGCGATCCCCCCACCGAGACGACCGACCCGGAGACGGCGATCGCGGACGCAGACGTCGTCTACACCGACGTCTGGGTAAGCATGAGCCAGTCTGTCGACCGTGAGCGAAAGCTCCAAGCGTTCGACGGCTTCCAGGTCACCCGCGAGCGACTGGGTCAGCGTACGCTGTTGCACTGTCTGCCTGCACACCGGGGAGAGGAGATCACCGACGCCGCACTCGAGGCAGAGACCAGTGCCGTCTGGCAGCAAGCCAACAACCGCCTCCACGCACAGAACGCGCTGCTCGTCTGGCTCCTCGGACAGTATCAGTTCTGAGAATAGCTCCCGAACGATTATGTTTGTTACGGATAACGTTCGAGTGTCCGATGGATCCAGTAGTCGTTGCGTACGTCGGCGACGAACGTCGGGCGGTCGATCTGCTCGAGCTGTTTGAGTCGCGGGTCCACCGATCGGTGCATGCGGTGACGGCCGCGCCCGACGGTATCGAGTCGGTGCTCGAGGCGCCGGTCGACTGCGTCGTCTGCGGTCCGACGCTCGTCCCCGCCGAGCTCCAGACGATCACGTTCGCGACCGCCGATCGACGATCCGGACACGGAGCTGTTCCGGGTGCTCGCCGGTGCGGCCGCCTCGGCGTTTGCCAGAGCTCGCCGCGAGCGCCAGCTCGCTCGCCGAAACGAACGCCTCGACGAGTTCGCGAGCGTCGTGAGCCACGATCTACGCAATCCGATCAGCGTTGCAGCTGCTTACACCGAACTCGCTCGGGAGGCCGACGATCCGACCGAGCACCTCGACCAGATCGACGAGGCGCTGGTTCGAATGGAGGCGTTGATCGACGATCTGCTCGCCCGTGCCCGCGGGGATCGCGAACTCGCCCGCGAGACGCTCTCGCTCGCCGACGCTGCCCGCGCTGCCTGGGATACCGTCGACACTGCTGGTGCCAGCCTGGCCGTCGAAGACGCACGGCTCAACGCCGATCCCGACCGTCTCCAGCAGCTGTTCGAGAACTTGTTTCGCAACGCCGTCGACCACGCCGGCGATGACGTCCAGGTGTGGGTCGGGCCGTGTTCAGAGGGATTTTACATCGAGGACGACGGTCCGGGCGTTCCGCCCGAACGGCGCGGTGAGATCTTCGAGCAGGGTGTCACACACGCGGAGTCGGGCACTGGATACGGACTCGCGATCGTTGAAGACATCGTCGAGGGCCACGGCTGGAACATCGAGGTTCGAACTGGCGACGCCGGCGGTGCCCGGTCCGTGGTCGCTGACGTCCGGTCGCTCAAGCCTGCCTGACAGCTGCTGACAGC
>OBKM01001309.1_pt1 | contig 10239 bp, 10 predicted proteins | sample 1519691 | NCBI WGS metagenome assembly OBKM01 (sample SAMEA37050418, study PRJEB22526) | metagenome | biome: saline pan; feature: lake; material: water | place: Egypt | collected 2015 | depth 0.5 m
GCTAACTCTCCGCATCGATCTCAACTCCCAGTACGTTTTTATTTCTCGTTACATAATAGAATATATGGCTGATCTCGGTGATCTTGGTCTATCAGAGTATGAGACCAGTGCGTACCGATCGCTGCTTCATAGTGGCCCAACAACCGCAAAAGAGTTGTCTACCCGAAGTAATGTTCCGATGGGGCGGATCTACGATGTGCTCAACGAACTCGAACAGCAACGGCTCATTCGCTCACAATCGTCAGGTCGGCCGAAAAAGTATGTCGCCGTCGAGCCGGAGGTCGCGTTAGACCGGCTGTTGGAAACCAAACAGCGAGAGCTCAACGAACAAGCTGAACAGTACGCAGAGATCGTAGACTCGTTGGTCGATGATCTCAACGGTGGCGCGCCGTTTAGCGGTCAGTTCTGGACAGCCGCTGTCGGCCCTGAGGAGACGCTTGAGCTTCTCTTGGAGCGGATCGACGCCGCCAGCGAGGAGCTGATTATTGTGGGTGGCTCTCCGGCTGTCGATCTCGACATCCAGACCACAAGCAGCCGCGTCGTTGAGAGTCTTGAGGCCGCGCTTGAACGCGGTGTCGACGTCCAGCTATTGGTGACGCCTGAGATCCTCCGCGAGTTGCCGCCGGGGGTTCGCCGCACCTACGATGAACGACTCACGGCCTACGAGAATTACACGGTACGACGCGATGAAGCTGTGGAGGGTACATTCAACCTGATCGATAACGCAGAGGTCTGTCTCGACGTTCCGAACCCGCTCAATCCGCAGGCCGCATTTGCGATGATAAGCCTCAAAGACCGCGAGTTTGCGGCAGATGTTCGATCAGTGTTTCAGCCTCGGTGGGAGGCGGCTGAACCAGTTGAAATCCCACAACAGCCGTAACCATTAGGCGTCGCCGTTGAGCTCTGCCCGCAGTTGCCCCATTGTAACCTCACGTTCGGCGTGGGCGTTGTGTTGGTGGATCGACTCATCGTTTGATTGGCGGATGTAGATGACCGCTTCATCTTTGAGGTGGTCAAACTCCTCAACAGCCCCCCCAGCCAGTGCACGAACGCAGTCTTCGACAAACTTCGCGTCGGAGTGGGCGGCAAATGTCATATAATCTTCGTCCGGTCGCTTTGCCATGTTGTAGATTCGCGCACTCATCGCATCGCGGGCGATGTCGATGATATCTCCGAGATCAACATCCGGGTTACCCTCGCTGGTGACTGTCAGTGTGGCGTGGCCGCGCTGTGAGTGGCCGGGCTGGGGCACCTTCTCAAGAAACGCATCAATCACTTCGCGGTCGACGTCCAACTCCCGTAGCTCATCGCGGGCGCGGGATTCAGACATCCCTTGTGAGCAGGGACAGACTGTCATCCCCGTCACCTCCGCGCCGATTTCGGCGTGTGTCGCCTCATCGGTCGCGGTTGCACTCGCAATGATCGTGGCGGTATTTTGGGTTGGCTTGTTGGTGGCTGGGGTCTGTTCTTTGGTGATCAACTCGGCGGTCATCTCGACTTCTGCAGTGGAGGTGTAGTCGTGTTTCGACAACAACCGCTCGGCGGCTTCACCACAGACGTCCTCAACGCGGTAGGCCTCTGTCTCGGTGGTCTCCTCAAGGATCTCGTCGATGACCTCCATATTTCGGCTCATATCAATTCCTTTCCGCCCGCCTGGGAGATCAACAAACACGTCGAACTCGGCTTTTAACACGATTGGCCGTTTGTCGGCGCGTGCGAGTTTGACTAGTTTTTCAACACCCGTGACGCCGACCTGGCTCAGCCCCACGGAGACATCCGGTTGGGACGCTTGTACGTCCGGCAGCTGATGACTCATCAACACTGTTAGCCGCGGTAGTTGATTAGGGCTTTCGGTCACCCCGCAGATTACCGCTGCCGGGCCTCCTCGGTGGATGTCACTGGAGTTGATCGCGCTTTAGCACTGTCGCAGATAGCTTCTCCCAACCGTCTTGGCGTTGAAAGTGAACGGCTACGGCCAGTCGTCTCGGGCCTCTTCAGCAAACGGCTCCTCGTCTGCACCCGATTCGGCCAACTCCCACTCAGCCGCCTCGGCGGCCTCTGTGAGTGGCAGATACTCCCACTCGGCGGCTTCGGCGACCTCACGATCCTCGTCGCTCGTGCCAATAAAGACGTGTCGAGGTGTCTCGAACTGCTCGGCGACGTTTTCGAGACTCTCGGTGACGCCGCGCGGCCCTGAGAAGAAATCCTGTCGAACCCGGTGTTTGCGGGTGAAGTTGGTGACGACGTACGTTGGCTTGTCGCTAACGACACCAACGTACTCCGTCCACTGGCGGGCGTCAGTAAAGACGGCCCCCGGATCGGCCAGTGACTGCAGTGCCTCCAGCTCGAAGGCGAGAGTCATCTCGCCGCTGCCTCCATCCATACAGCGACGTATTTCGCGGCAGCCGAAAACCGCTTCGCTTCAAGCTGCTGTGCAGCTACTGCTCGGTGGTGGCAGCGATATCATCCGCACTGAACGATTCCTTCAGTAGCGTCTCCTGCTGATCGGCAACCGGAATCTCCTCGCGCATCATCTCTTTCAGCCCACTCTGGGGCGCGAGATCGCCGATCAACACACCGCCGACAATCCTGTTGTTTTTGATCGCGATCCGTCGCCACTCGTTGTCCCCGTAAGATTTGGAGACATACTCCTCCCCAATTGTCGGATGGCCAAATGAGAGAAACGGGAAATCGAAGTGTGTAATCGAGTACGATGACACCCAGCGGAACGCCTCGCTTGCTGGCTCGATCATGTTTTTCGCGGCGATGGTGCCCTGTTCTTTTGCCGACCCCCATGAGCCGTTTTGGGCCTGTTCGTTGAGAATCGTATCGTAATACCGTGTGATATCGCCCGCAGCAAAGATGTTGTCGAGACTGGTTCGCATGTATTCGTCAACGACGATCCCGTTGTCCTGCTCGATCTCAAGCCCATGCAGCAACTCGGTGTTGAAGTTCAACCCGATGGCGATCCCGACGAAATCGGATTCAAACCGTTCTCCGTTGGGATCGATTGTTGCTTCAACATGTCCTGCGTCGTCGGTCTCAAACCGTTCGACACCGCTCTGAAAAACCGGTGTAACGCCGCGTTCGCGCATGGCATCGTGAAGGATATCAGCACCTTCTTCCGTGAGAGCGTACCGCCACCAACAGTCGCCACGCATCAGATAGTTGGCTTCGACCTCCTGTGCGCCACAGATCGCTGCGAGGTCGATGCCGAGCAGCCCCGCGCCGACGATAGTTGCGCGCTCAGCATCCTCAATATGCTCGCGGATGTTTCGGGCATCCTGAAACGTCCAGAAGTGATGAATGCCGTCTGCATCCGAATTTTCGACGGGTAACTGCGTTGGCGTCCCACCGGCAGCGATCAGCAGCTTATCATAGCTGACAGTATCGCCCTCATGCGTCGTGACGGTTGCTGTGTCGGGATCAATCTCTGTCACAAGCGTGTTGAGCCGGAGATCGATATCCCGCTTTGCATACCACGTCTCGTCGTGGATTGAGATCGGAGCCTCAGGAAGCTTCCCCTTGGCGTACTCCTTGATAAGAATGCGATTGTAGAGGGCCTCCCCCTCTTCAGTGATGACGGTCACCTCGGCGTCGGGTGCTTCCTCCCGCAGCGTCTCTGCTGCGGAACTCCCCGCAATCCCGTCACCGATTATCACGTACGACTCTGTCATATCCCGCTGTTTGTCCGCAGGAGTAAAGTGGGTTGCTATCGCCACCAAACCACCGACATATGTGCATTCCCGACATCAGCGAGCGAACAAATACATACTTTCCCGCTACAAAACGCTGTTATTTTCTTTTTCTTTCATCCATCTCCCGGTTTTGGTTGTTGGTTGTGTTGCACACCGTGGGGATTCTACAGCAGTCGTGAGCTTCAAGCCGGCTGCTCCCCTATATTTCGGTAGATGAAAATACGCCAGAATATCCGTCATTGGGCGGCAAAAAACGCACTCACCGCACCGGTCATTGGCGATATTGCCAACGACAAACTCGTTGATCTCCACACTGATATCTTTCTTGGCAAAGCTGCTGCAGAGTCCCGTGAGGCGCGCAAAGCACATCTCGATGACTTTTTCGATGCGACGATGGACACCTACGTCGCCGCTCTTGAGGCTGGCTACCCAGAGGCCGAGGCCCGCGAAATCACACATATTCAGGCCAACTTCGATTTCTTCAACCACGGCTGGACAGAGATGATGGAAATCCCGGCCGAGGAGTTTGAAGACCACTTCCGCCGGTATGAGACATTTTTCAAACGTTATGGGATCAGCGTTGACGACCCACTCGGGGAGTTCCGACCCGCTTCGGGGATTGCGGACGCCCCCAAAACCCCCGAAAAGCGTGATCAGCCGGCCTACGAGAATGCAATCGCTGGCTTTGCTGACGATGTCTATATCGAAGACAGCGAGGGTGAGGTGCGTGCCGGTGGCGACACCGATGAGCCAGCGGATGTTGATCCGACCGACGCGCCGGGCATTGACAAGAATACTGTCGACACCGACGAAGCCAGTAGCTAACACCGCTGAGTTTAACGGCGTGTCACACGAACCACTCCCATGACCAAACCACGCATTCCAGGTGAAGCAAGCGAGCAGCTTGAGCTTCCCTGTGGTGAGACCGTTGCCATCTCTGAGATTGATCTCGGGATGCGGGAGGTTGTGTGTGACTCCGGTGAGACCCATGCAGTCGTGATGGATGTCCATCCGCCGGATCGGTTTCTCCCGGAGACGCTTGTCTCCGTACTTCAGGAGGTCGTCGAGACCACAAGCGAGGAGATGCCGGAGTTTGGAACCCCACACCTCCTTGGGATGGTAATGGAGGAGTACCCTGAGAAGGTCGTCTCTCACGACGCTTCTGAGAACCAGGATGTCGGGTTTGCGTTGCTGTGGATCACCGAGTTTGATTCGTGGCGACTCCATGAGATCATTGTTGAGCTCGTGATAGAGCTCATGGAGCATGCGATCAGCCACGCCGATGACACCAGCGCGCTCACCGAGTTCGAAAGCAAGATGCACGAGTTCGATGTCGAAACTTTCGTTGAGGAGTACCGTGCCGAACGTAACCTCAGCGAGGATGATCTGTATTAGGTAGCTCGCTTTATTTTATGACAAATTTCTAACAAATAAATTCTGCTCCAAAACTGCCTGAGAAGCCCAGCATCAGCGACTGCAAATATTGTCTGACAAGCGTCACACATAGTTTGAAGCCGATTGCTGATAGATACATGTATATGCATACCACACCAAGCGATTTTGAGCGCTTGCAGGGTGTGCTCCGGGATGCTGAGGAGCCGCTCACCGCCAGAGAAATTCTCTCAGAGCTTGAGGAACGGGGTGAGAATCCGTTTGAGAGCACCCATCAGATAGCAACTGTGCTTGGTCGGCGTGCACGCGACGGTGATGTGGCGGTTATCTCTCAGCAGCCTTACGAGTACCAGTTAGCCGAGAACTGATCTCACTCTCGGGGGATAGCGATGTTCTTGAACGCTCCTCCACACCCTTCGCACTCGGTCAGTCGCTCCTCGCTTCGAACTCGCTTGCCGCAGTCCACGCATTCGAAACAACGCTCCGACGGACTGTAGGGATCGATTGCCGCGTTATTCGGTACCATACTAGAACGTATCCTGCCACTCGTTGCTTTTTAGTGAGTGTGTGTCGGACATTGTTGCCACTTTATGCGAGAAAATAGATGATTAAATTTTATTTGGATCTATTTCTGATCGTGTATTTATTAATTCGGATCTGAAACGCGCTATTCTGTACACACATTTACCGTGATCGATCGCTGGTTCGGCCAACGACGGACTGAGACAGTTTTAATTTGATAGCCCTCGCTGTCCCACATATGTCACCGACGCTTCGCCAGCCGACTGTCCGCACCTGTGAGCGGTGTGGACGATCAGAGAAATGGAACGCCGACAACGAGACGTGGGAGGTTGTTGATAACAACGTCGGGAGTATCTACTGCATTCATGAATGGGATATCAACGGCAGTTTCGTTCCATTTGAGGAGTATCGCTAATGCCTACCGTCTACGTCACCGCTCCACGTGACGCTGCCGCGGAGCTTGCGACAACGCTTATCGAGGAGCGAGTTGCCGCCTGTGTCAACCGCATTCCGTGTCACTCAACATATCGCTGGGAGGGGAGTGTCGAAACCGACGAGGAGGCAATCTTGCTGATCAAAACAACCGACGCGGGCTACGACGCGCTTGAAGCACGCATCGAAGCACTACACCCCTACGATATCCCCTGTATCGAACGGTTTGATGAAACGGAGCTGTTCGACCAGTTCGGTGCTTGGATCGACGACAGCGTGGCCTAACGCTTATCGCCAACTGCAGCTCACTCTGAACGGACTGCAGCAAGCACCGACTGTGTTCCATCAAAATAGCTCTCTTCGAGAACTGTCTCAGCAGCCGCTTTCGCCTTTGCATCTGCGTTCCCAACCGCATACGAGTCCCCGGCCGTCTCGAACAGCGAGACATCGTTTTCGCTGTCACCGATAGCAACGAATGATTCGGGGTCGATGCCGAGAATCTCGGCAACGGCTTTCAGCCCCTCGCCTTTCTCGACACCAGGTGTTTTCAGGTGATACGCATACCCGGTGTCGACAACCTCCAGCCCAAACTCGGCCGCAACCGACCGGAGAAGCTCCTCATCCGCGCTGAGATGGGCAGCGAGCTCTGTCTCTCGCCACCGATTCGTTGTATTCGCCGCGTCCCAACCAAAGCTCCCACCCTGCTCGCGGAACGCTTCGGCGGCCTGTTCAGCTCGGTTGCGGTCGCCCTGAAACACAATCTCACCGTCTGCACAGACAACACCGCCGTTTTCGGCGACGACCCGCTCCGGTATCCCCAGAAACTGACAGAGACCGACCGGGTACGGGAACGATTTTCCTGTGGCGAGTACAATTGGCGCGTCCCACGCGGGTAGCACCTCAAAAACCCGGGGATCGATCCGCTGGTCGGCCATCGTGAGTGTCCCATCGATATCAAGCGCGAGTGGTGGACTCATACCCCGACTCAGGCAGCCAGGAAAAAATCTCTTGCTTGTCAGGCAGCGTGCTCGCCAGCCGGCGTTGAGAGAATGTTTTCGAGCGCGTCAAGCGCTGTTTCGGCCTCTGGCCCTTCGGCCGTCAGCACGACATCATCGCCACCGCGGACGCCAAGTCCGGTCACCCCAAGAATGCTGTCGGCAGCCACGGGTGGGCGGCTTCCGTCGACGGCTTTGACCGTCACCTCCGCATCAAAGTTGCTCGCGGTTTCGACGAACGTCGCGGCTGGTCGTGCATGCAGTCCGTCTTCAGGAACAACAGTCACCGTACGCTCCATACTGCTCCATACGCCTACTGCGGCTTAGTAGTATCCGATTCAATATCTGCGTGTCACCGTTACTGACCAGGGGAGTAGTTCTCAAGCTGCCGTTCGACGCTCTCGCTGAGTCGTGCGAGTTCCTCCTCCGTGTCGCCCTGTTTGATATCCTCGTAGGCTTCGGCAACGAGGGTTCTGACGGTATTGAACGGGCCGATCCGTGCACCGTTTGTCGCTGGCGTGTCGGGACTCTCAAGCAGCTGCTGGATCGCCACCTCGTGGCCTGGGTTCTTGTCAAACCAGCCATCACGCCGGAGTTTTGTGACGCCGTCTTCGTGCACCGGCAGGTAGCCGGTCTCTTGGTGCCACCGCGCCTGCTGTTCCGGCGCGGTCATCCATGCCAGGAACTTTCCGGCGGCTTCCTGCTGTTCTCGGGTGGCGTCGTCGGAAACCCACAGTGAGGCACCGCCGACAATCAGGCCAACACGTTCGCCGGCTGCTGGCATCCCGCTGATCGAGGTCTCGAACTCCGCGCCCTCGATAATCGATCCACAGGAGGACGAGGAGCCGATCAACATCGCCGCGGTGCCGTCGTGGAACGCCTCTTTGGCTTTCCCGCGGGCTTCGATACCAGGGTTGTGATACAGCCCCTGGTCGTCGAGTGATGTCCACCAGTCATAGAGTTCGATGCCGGCCTCGCTGTCGTAGTGTGCTTCATCCGGCGTTCCGGCACGACCGTTCTGCTTGTTGACTAGTTCTTGGCCAGCTGTTGCGAACCACTGCTCGACAAACCACGAGTAGTTCGCAAACGTGATCCCCTTCTCACAGACGCCTGCATCGACCAACTGCTGGGCAGCATTTGTCACCGCTTGGAACGTCTGGGGTGGGTTGGTTGGATCTAACCCGGCTGCGGAGAACGCTTCCTCGTTGATCGCCAACACTGGCACTGAGGAGTTAAACGGCATTGAGTACAGCGTTCCGTCGGTCTGGTAGTAGCTCAACACCGGGCCGAGATAGTTGTTGATATCAGTGTTTTTCGGGAGGATGTGTTCGACTGGCTGGAACGCACCGCTGTCGACGGCTTTTGCCGTCCCAATCTCATACAGCTGTGAAAGCGTTGGTGCATTGCCTTTCTTGGCGGCGTTGAGCGTTGATTCCAGTGTGCCGCGGTAGCTACCCTTGTTTTTGGCGTCGATTTTGATCCCATCAGACTGCTCTTCGAACTCTCGAATCAGATCTTCAAGCAGGAGTCCCTTGTCGCCACCCATGGCGTGCCAGAACTCGAAGACAGTTGCATCGCTGTCGACTTGGGAACGGCTGCTCCCAATCTCGAAGGATTCTGTGAGCTCGCTGAGTGAGGTACTCCGTTCTTCCAGCGTTGTCGCACCGGTTGAGACCTCAGCAAGCGCGGTGGTCTGCTGTTGGGCGGCCTGGGCCGCGTTTTCGGTGCGGGCGGCGGTGTCGTCAGCAATTGCTTCCACATCGTCGACCATTGCGGCGGCCTCCTGCAGCGAGTTGGCCTGCATGTCGGTCGCATCGCTGATCTCTTGGACGCCGACGTTGACCTCCTCGACATCGTCGGCAATCTGTCCCAAGTTTTCGACAGCACCTTCAATCGTATCGACACCCGCATCGATCCGGTCGCGGGTTTCATGCATCTCTTCGACGGTTGTATCTGCCTGATCGCGGATTGTTGCAACTGACTCTTCGATATCGCCGGCCGCCTCTTCAGCGTCTTCAGCGAGACTTTTGACCTCGTCAGCGACGACCGCGAAGCCTTCGCCAGCCTCGCCCGCGCGTGCGGCCTCAATTGAGGCGTTGAGCGCGAGAATGTTGGTCTGGCTGGCAACGTCACCGATGAACTCGGCAATCTCCTCGATTTCGTCGATCCGGCTGTCAAGCTCTTCGGTCGCTTCCAGCATCCGGTTTGTTCGGGTGTCGATATCATCAAGCTCCACCAGCGCGTCAGTTGCCAACTCTCGACCCTTCTCACCGCGTTGGGCTGCCTGTTCGGAGGATTCAGCAACCTCGTTTGCGGATGACGCAACCTCCTGAGTTGCTGCTGACAGTGAGCGAATCTCATCAGATAGCTCTTCGAGTCGCTTGTTCTGTTCTTGGGCGTCGTCCGCAATCGCGTTGACCTCGCTGCTCATCTCTTTGCTTGCGGATTTGACCTCCTCAACACGGTTTGTCACCCGGTCAGTCGCGCCCGTGACCTGGTCGTTGAAATCATCGACCGTCTGGACGGTTTCGCTGAAGGAGTCGAGCATCTCGTTGAAGCTCTTGACCATCCCGGCCGCAGGCTCGGGTGCCTTGTTTGGGTCGAACCGGATCGTCAGATCACCCTCCGAACACTCATCCATTGCGTTGCTGAGTTCCGAACAGAACCGTTCCCACTCGTCTCTGGATGGCCCATCGTTTGGCTCTGCGGTAACGCCGCCGTCAGAGGCGACGCCAGCCTCGGTGGTCGATTCAACTGTGGGTTGGGCTGGTGAGTGATCGCCGGCGATTGGCTCGATTTCCGCAGTGGCTTCGCTGTGGTCTGCCTCCGCCGACTCGGCTGTCACATCCGTCTGCGTTGACTCGGCTGCCACATCGCCATCTGCGTTGGTGGCCGGGGCATCACTTTTGTCGCTCGCGGTGGTATCTGACTCGCGCGCGCGCTGGTCATCTTCTGCCTCCATCTCGACTGGTGGCTGTTCATCAGTCGTGGATTCATCTTTGTCGCCCCACAGCCGGGAGAATAGTCCGAAAAGCACCGCCGTCGAACCACTTGCTGGCTCACTGATGATCCATGTGAGACCGAGACAACTGGCGACGACAGCGACTCCCAGTACGATCTGCCGCGTACTGGCGTTGGGGATGCTGCCACCAGCGGTATGAGGTACACTCCACCGTAAGGTCATAATTAAAGACACTGTC
>OBKM01001310.1_pt1 | contig 10236 bp, 7 predicted proteins | sample 1519691 | NCBI WGS metagenome assembly OBKM01 (sample SAMEA37050418, study PRJEB22526) | metagenome | biome: saline pan; feature: lake; material: water | place: Egypt | collected 2015 | depth 0.5 m
GTTGTGTCACCGATAATTAAAGCGGGAGTGGCAGAGAGTGAGCGAATACGTCCAAGGCGGGACACTCACACAAGTGTCTGCGCTGTTCGCTTATGGTGACCTGCCTGCAATGAAGATCGCGCCTCGCCTTGCACGGGGACACGGGCTTGACCAACCCGGACAAAGCCCCGTCCTCCACGAGTGAATCCCCTCGCGGTGACCGACGTAGGGCGGGGTAGTTTACTCGCGGGTCTTGATATCCGCCGAGAGCCCCTGTGCCATCTCGATGTCCTCGTCGTTGTTGAGCGTCCAGGCGGTGCGGTCGGTGACTGCCTCGATTATCTCGCGGGCCGAGGGGTAGCCGTTGCCGGACTTCTTGACGCCGCCGAAGGGCAGTTGTACCTCCGCACCGATGCAGGGCAGGTTCGCGTACGCCAGGCCGAGTTCGGCGTGGTCGCGGTAGTAGTTGAGCTGGCGATAATCCTCGGAGATGATTGCGCCGGCGAGCCCGTACTCGGTGTCGTTCTGTATCTCGACGGCCCGCTCGATCCCGCCCTCGTACTCCAGCAGGGCGACGTGGGGGCCGAACACCTCCTCGTGGGTACATCGCAACGGCTCGTCGGGGTCGGCCTCGTAGACGAACGGGCCGACCCAGTGACCCTCCTCGTGACCGTCCGGGATCTCCTCGTCCGGCAGGTCGGTCCGGTCGACCAGCACGGTCACGCCCTCGCCGCGCGCGAGGTTGTTGTACCCGGTGACCTTCTCGACGTGGTCGGCCTCGACGAGCGGCCCCATGAACGTGCCCTCGTCGAGAGGGTCGCCGACGGCGACGCGCTCGGCCACCTCGACGAACCGCTCCCTGAACGCCTCGTAAACGTCTGTGTGGACGATCAGGCGCTCGGTGGAGACACACCGCTGCCCGGTCGTCTTGAACGAACTCATCACCGCGGCGTGGACCGCGATATCGAGGTCGGCCTTCTCGGTGACCACGAGCGCGTTCTTGCCGCCCATCTCGCAGGCGGCCTGCTTGCCGGGGTCGGCCGCGACCGTCTCGGCGATCTCCTGTCCGACCGCCGCGGAACCGGTAAAGAGCACGGTATCGACCGCGTCGGCATCGACGAGTGCTGCACCGGCGTCACCGTACCCCTGCACGAGGTTGAACACGCCGTCGGGCACCCCGGCGTCGTCGAACATCTCGGCGATGATCTGTCCACACAGCGGCGTCTGCTCGGCGGGCTTCCAGACGACGGTGTTGCCCTCGACGAGTGTGACCGCCATGTGCCAGAACGGGATCGCGACCGGGAAGTTCCAGGGCGTGATACAGGCGGTCACACCGCGTGGCTTGCGCCGCATGTAGGCGTCTTTCGCCGGAATCTCGCTCGGGACCACGTCACCTTTCGGGTGGCGCGCGTCGCCGGCGGCCCACTCGACCATGTGCCAGGCCTCCGTGACGTCGGCCTTGCCCTCGGAGATCTCCTTGCCACACTCCCGGGTGACGATCTCGCCGAGTTCCTCGTGGCGGTCGCGCAACTCGTGGTAGATGTCCCAGAGATACTCCGCGCGGTCGATGCGCGAGAGCCCGCGCCACTCCTCGAAAGCCTCGCTCGCGGCGGCAACCGCCTGCTCGACCTCCGTGCCCGTCGCGCGGTGAAACCGGCCGAGTTCCGCCCCCGTGGCGGGGTTCTCGCTCGTGAACTCCCCGCTACCGGTGGCTCGCCATTCGCCGTCGATGTACTGCTGGTACAGGTCTGGCATACCGAACCGTTCGGCGGGCACGGGTGTAAATCCCCCGCCTGCCGCCACGCCGTCGACGGCGCTCTATTCGAGGAGGTCACGGGGCCGAGAGCCCCGCCCGCCGCCCGTCGAGCACCTCGAAGCGGTCACCTCGCCGCCGCTCGAGCCAGTACAGCAGGCGCTCGGCCCACGCGAGTTTCCGTTGTTTCACCGGGTCCACCGACGGGTCGTCGAACGCCCACCCCGGGAAGGTGAGCCCTCGCGCTCCGAGCGCGTCGGCGAGAAACGCCGCCCGGTCGCCGTCGGTGAACCCGCCGGGGTTGCGTGTCACCCCGACCGGTCGGGCCTGTGTCGTCGGCATCACCATCCCGGCGGGCAGGTCGGGCACGACCGCGCGCAGCGCGGGGATATTGTCACCGTGTGCGTGGACGGCGACGGGAGTCCCCCGCGCGGCCAGGTCCCGAACGGTGTCGGGCGACCCGTCGAGGTCGGTCACGACACAGTCGACCGCGACCCCCCGCTCGTGGAGGCGTGCTGCCGCATCCGAGGTCGCAAACACCGCATCGGCGGCCCGGACACCGTCGAGGTCGTCCACGAGTCCCGCGGCACCACCCGCGACGGCGACGGTACGACCCGCGACCCCCAGCTCTGTCGGGTCGTACCCCGGCCCGTCGAGCAACGACCGGAGCAGGTCCCGCGCGCGCTCGTCGGCCGCCCGGTCGTAGCCGAAGGCCGCGAGCACCGCCTCGTAGACCGGCTCCCAGGTCTCGAACTCCATCACCCGTCGTTTGCACGGGAGCAACAAAACACCCCCGTCGCCGGGAGTCGAGAGGTTCAAGTGTCGCGTGACCGGCGATACACGTATGACAGACCACGGGCGCTCGCTGCGCAAGCGAACAGGCGGCCGGTTGCGACCGAGTCGGGACCGGCGAAAACACGAGATCGGCTCCGGACCGACCGAGACACAGGTCGGCGAGGAGAAACTCAAGACCGTCGATACCCGCGGAACCGGGGGGAAGGTCCGCGCGCTGCGGGTCGACACCGCGAGTGTCGCAACCGACGACGGGACCGTCGCGGCCGAACTCGAAGATGTCGTCGAGAACCCCGCAGACCCCAACTACGCGCGACGGAACATCGTCACCAGGGGCGCGGTCGTCGAGACGAGCGCCGGCCGTGCCCGCGTGACATCCCGACCCGGACAGGACGGACAGGTCAACGCTGTCCTCGTCGAGTAACGGCTCACGGTCGTGGCGCCGCCTTCTGGAGCGCGCTCTCTGCGATGTTGGTGCCGTAGTCCGCGGTCCGGGACAGCGAGTCGACCACGAGCCCGAGCACCTGCGCGAGCTGTGACTCGAACTCGTGAATCTCGGCGTCGACCGCCCGGGCCCGCTCGTCGACAACGTCGATGTGCATGCGGGCCTCCGTCGCAAGGTCGACGGCCTCGCTCCCGTCGTCGGTGAGCAGCGCCTCCATCGCCACCTCGGCGATCCGTGCGGCCTCGGTCTGCAGGGCACGCAACGAGTCGGCCGCCTCGTCGGGTATCTCGTCGACCTCGAGTGAGAGCTCCGCGATCTTGTCCGCGTGGTCGGCGATGCGCTCGAGTTGCCGGGCGCTCGACTGCAGGTCGTAGACCGTCTCGCGGGGAAAGCCGACGTCGGTCGCGGCGGTCGGATTCCGCAGCACCGTCCGGAACACCCGCGAGGTCATGTACCACAGCCTGTCGACGTCGTCGTCGCGCTCGATGACGTCGTGTGCGAGTTCGTCGTCGTCGGTGACAAGCGCCTCGACGGCGTCCTCGAGCATCGTCAGCGCGACCAGTTGCATCCGCGTGACGGCGTTTTCCAGCGAGAGCTCCGAGGAATCGAGCAGGTCCTGGAGCACGATCTCGTTTGGCCGCTCCTCGATGACCTCCAGGCCGACCAGTGCCTGTGTCGCGTCCCGGATGGTCCGGCGCTGGTCTGCGGTCATCCGGTCGGTTGTCAGCGTGATGACGTCGAACCCGTTGACGTACATCGTCATCACCGCCCGGCGGAGTTCACTCCCCTCCAGTCTGCCGACATCGAGGTCACCACGTGTCCGCTCTTCCTCCCGTCTGGGCCGCAACAGGAGGATGTCGTCCTCGGCGTGGAACTCGACGGTCGACCCGCTACTGACGTCGTTTGCCGTCGCCCACTCCTTGGGTAGCGATACCGTGTACGTCGACCCGCCCGTGACCTGGACCTTGCGTGTTTCCATATCTATCTATCCGTGCTCCAGCTACAACAACGCTATGCAATCTATATAGACACAGACATGCGGATGCCGGCCCGTTGGCCCGGGTCGACAGGACATCCCGAGACCGGTTCGCTATTGATGCTGGATACCGTATCCCGGCGTATGAGTTCTGACCTCGGTTCGCGCGGACTCGAGACGAAGTGTGAAGTCTGCTCCATCGAACTCGACCGCATCGCCGAAGTGGAGTCGCTCACCGAGCGCGACCTGGATCTCCTGCGCCAGCCACGCCGGCGTATCAACGCCAACCTCCCGGTCCGGATGGACGACGGGTCGGTCCGCATCTTCCCGTCCTTTCGCATCCAGTACAACGGGGCACGCGGCCCGACGAAGGGTGGAATCCGGTATCACCCGGGCGTCGACGAGAGCGAGGTGGACGAACTCGCCTTCCTGATGGCGCTCAAGTGTGCCGTCGTCGGCATCCCCTTCGGCGGCGCGAAAGGCGGTGTCCGGGTGGACCCCCGTGAGCTGTCGACGGGGGAACTCGAGCGACTCTCCCGCACCTACGTCGCGGAGTACTTCGACGTGATCGGCCCACAGCGGGACATTCCGGCCCCGGATATCAACACCGACGCGCAGGTCATGGCCTGGATGATGGACGAGTACGAGAACCGGGCCAACGAGTACGCCCCCGGCGTCATCACGGGCAAGCCACCCGAACTGGGCGGTAGCGAGGGCCGCGAGTCGGCCACCTCCTACGGCGGCGCGGTCATCCTCGACGAGTTCGTCGAGACACGGGGCTGGGACCGCGAGGGCCTGTCGGTCGCAATCCAGGGCTTTGGCAACGTCGGCTCACATCTCGCGCGCTTTCTCCACCAGCGTGGGTACGATGTGGTCGCGGTGAGCAACGCCCGGGGTGGCCTGTACAACCCCGACGGTATCGACGTGCCGACGCTGTTCGACCAGTACGAGGTCGAACCCGACCTCTTCGGCGTCGAGGGCGAGGAGATCACCAACGACCAGCTGCTCACGATGGACGTCGACGTGTTGATTCCGGCGGCGATCGAGAACCAGATCACCGAGACCAACGTCGACGATATCAGTGCCGACGCGGTGCTGGAGATGGCGAACGGCCCGACGACGCCGAGCGCCGACGAGATACTGTCGGCCCGCGGGGTTCCCGTCGTGCCCGACATCCTCGCCAACGCCGGCGGCGTCACGGTGTCGTACTTCGAGTGGGTGCAAAACGGGGCCAACGAGTACTGGTCCCGCGAGCGGGTCCAGGAGAAACTCGAGGCGCAGATGCGAACCGCCTTCCAGCAGGTCGAGCAGGTCAAGCAGGCCGCCGCCCACGACCGGAGCTGGCGCGAGGCGGCCTACGTCCGCGGCGTCGATGCGGTCCTCGAGGCAGAGTCGTTCCGGAGCAACATCTCGCGATAACTCACGCGACGACGCCGACGAGCAGGTACGCGACCAGGTAGGTCGTCGTTCCCCAGGCAAGCGCCCGCCCGACCCGGTACGCCACCAGCGGGCCGTCCAGTCCGCGGCGCAGTGCCGTCGAGAGCGCGGTCAGGACAACCGCGAGCACGAGCACGTAGACGCCGACCGGCGCGCCCAGCCAGCCGAGCGAGACGTCGCCGTCACCGAACGCCTCGCCGGCGATGCCGTCCGCGAGCGCGACCGTCGCGCCGGCCACGAGCGGACCGAACAGGGCACCGGTGCTCGACAGGGTCCGACAGACGTACGCGAGTTCGTGACGGGCGGTCTGGCGAACCCGGCGCAGTTCCTCGACGTGGTCGGCAAGCGCGAGCAGCGCCTCGCCGGCCGGCCGCCCCTCGCGGGTGGCGAGTGCGAGCAACGCGACGCCACCCCGGACACGCGGACTCGGGAGCGGTTCGAGCGCGCCGTGCCGGCCGAAAAACGCCTCGCGGACGCCAACCTGGAGCTGACGCTGGCGACGGGTACAGGCGGCGAACGCCTCGGCCATCGGCCCGTCGAGTTCCGCCGCGGTCTCGGCGATGGCGGTCTCGACGGCCTGCCCGTCGGCCACCCGTCGGCCGGCAAGCGCAAGCGCGTCACCGAGTTCGCGCTCGCCGGCGCGTATCTCGGCGTAGACGGCGACAACCGGCCGGTACCACAGCCAGAGGGCGACACCACAGCCGAGGCCGACCGCCGCGACCGGCGGCCCCCAGGACGGCAGTTCCCGCGCGGTCACGACCCAGGCCGAGGCCGCAACCGCGAGGCCGGCAGGGACCGCCCAGTCACCGGTCGCCGCGTCGGGATGGCCCGAGGCATCCGGCGGCGGGAACGCGACCGGCCGCGCGGCGAGCAGCCAGGCCCCGGCCCCGACCAGTATCGCCGGCAACAGCAGGTTGTACGCGAACACGACCGTCACCGGGGCGACCGCGACACCGGCCGCCGCGGCGGCCGGCAGAAGCGCGACGAGTGCCGTCGGGAGCAACACCCCGAAGGCATACAGGGCGGTCGCCGGACCGCGAACGTCGGCGGCGAAGGCGCGCATCCGCTCGCGCGTCCCCTCGAGTACCGTCGTCAGCGCGCGGTCGAGCAGGCGGTCGCGGTCACCCGCGGGTGCGGTCCCCGCGGCGGTCACGAGCGCGAGCGCGCGCCGCAACGGCGGGAACAGCTCCCCCCAGGCCCTGCCGAAGGCCGTCAGCCCCGACCGACCGGCGTGCTCGGCCCGGCGGACCTCCCGGCCGAGACTCGCCGCCAGCAGACCCTCGCCGTGGTCGGCGGCGAACGCCGCCGCGCGCTCGGGTGCCGGCGAGAGCCGCATCCGCATCACCGCCCGCGAGACGAGCGCCGGCGCGTCACCCAGTGCCGTTGTCCGCCTGACCCGGGCAGCCACGAGCGGCCCCGCGTGGATAGCGTGGGTCACGGCCAGTCCGACCACCGCCCCCAGCACCGCACCGGGGGGACCGACGAGCGCGAGCGCGAGCGCCGCGACCCCGACCCCGAGGGCGAGCCCCGCGCCGTACCCCGCCCGGACGACCTGCTCGCCCGTCGTTGCCCAGCCGAGCGTCCCGAGCGCGCCCCGCAGGTCGTCGCTCACCTCGACCTCCCAGGGGTACAGCCGCGCGACCGTCTGCAGGAGTCGCTGTCCCGGTCCCGCGCTGTCGGTCACTGTCGGCCGCTCTGGACCCGGTCTCGTCGCCGGGCTCTCGATCCCGTCCCCGGTGGCCGGGGCCGGCTCCGCCCCCGTCGGCCCGCGAGGGGCTGTCATCGCCGGGCGTGTGCGGCCGTGACCGACTCGCCGTCGGTCGCGCCGCGTGTCGCGAGCGCATCGAGCAGGCGCTCGCGCTCGGTGAGTTGCTCCCGGAGGGCGGCGTACGACTCCCCCGGCGTCGTGAGTCCGTCGAGGAGTCGGCTGTTACCGCGGTCGATGCGACCGGTCGGTTCGAGTCCGTCGCCGGTTTGCTCGAACAGCGGCTCGAACCGGGGCTCGTCACCGCCGACGACCTCCTCGACGTGGCGGACGCGGCGGCCGGTCCGGGCGCGCTCGAGGGTCACGACCAGGTCGGTCACGCCGAACGACGAGGCGGGCACCCCCAGGTCCGAGACGACCCGCTCGTAGACCGACTCGCCGCCGTCACCGTGGATCGTGCCGAGAACCGCCTCGCTGTGTGCGCCGACGCGCATCGCCTCGTACAGCACCGCCGCCTCCTCGCCGCGCACCTCGCCGACCGCGAGTGCGCCGTCGCCGAGGCGGAGTGCCGTCCGGAGCGCCTCCGCCGGCCCGACACCCTCGCCGGTCTCGCTTGCGAGCAACGGCTGCACGTCCCGGCCGGCGTCCTGGAGTGGTCCGACCGGGAGCTCCGGCGTGTCCTCGATGACGACCGTCCGCACCGACGGCGGGAGTTCCCAGAGCAACGCCCCGAGCAGCGTCGTCTTGCCGGCCCCGCGAGGGCCCGCAGAGAGCACCGCACCCCCCCGCTCGACGGTCACCGAGAGCAGTGCCGCCGCCGCGGCCGACAGCGTGTCGTTCGCAACAAGCGCCGGCAGCGTCCACACGTCGGCGTCCTGTGCCCGGAACGCGAACGCGGTGCCGGTGCTCGTCGGGTCGGTGACCCCCGCCACCCGGACGCGCCGGCCGGCAACGGTCGTTGTCGCGTCCAGGGTCGGGTCGGCGCGCGAGAAGGCCCGCCCGCTCTCGCGCCGGAACCGCGAGGACAACCCCTCGATCGCCCGCGTGGTCGGCCAGACGTTCGTCACCAGCCGCTCGCCGTCGACTGTCACCCGGACCGGGTTCTCCGACGGCGGCGCGGTGACGAACACGTCGGACACCGCGGGGTCGGCAAACAGGTCCGAGAGCAACCCGTGTCCGCGGGTGTGTTTCTCCAGGGTGGCGGTCACCCGCTCGACCGGTGGCTCCTCGCCGGCATCGGAGGCGACGACGGCCTGAACTGCACGGGCCGGGGCGCGGTCGCCACCCTCGATGTCGCCGCGCGCGAGACGGTCGTATGCTGCCGCGAGGGTCGCGAGCGCGTCGTCGTCGAGTGCGCTCTCGGGCGGGTCGAGCTGGTACCGGTCGGGGCCCTCGCGCCCGTAACGGCGGACGGTCGCGCCGGAGTCGAGTTCCCTGACCCCGAGTAGCTCCGCCCCGGGCGGGGGTGCGCGTTCGACCCGCCAGCGGCTCACGGTCGGCCCCTCGTGGGCGGCCAGGCCCGTCTCGTAGCCGTCGACGCGGGCAGCCAGTTCGGCGAGTCCGGTCTCGGCGGCGATATCCGCGACACTGTCTGCCCGCCCGGTTGCCTCGCGGGCCCCGGCGAGCGGGTCCCGGCGCGTCCGGGCGGCGAGTCGCTCGTCGTGGACAGTGACGCGTTCGACGAACCGGCCGGCGGCGGTCAACAGCGCGGCCGCCCCGTCGCGGTAGACCCGCTCGACCCCCGCCGTCTCTACCCGAACCGTCTCCGCATCCCGGTCGGTCAGCGCCGTGACCACCGACTCCCGACAGTCGACTGCCGTCGCCAGGTCGCCGCCACCCGGGCAGTCGGTCGCGTCGACCAGCAGCGTATCGCCGTCGAAGGTCGACACGCAGCCACAGTCCGGGTCGCCGTCCGAGCCGAGGAGTTGCTCCCGAACGTCCAGCATGGGAACGGGTGGCCGGGGCATCCTACTTGTATTCCCGGAACCGGCACACTCTTTTGCCGGGGGCCGAAACGCCGGGTCGATGGTCGTGACGACGGCGGCGGTGACACTCGTCGTAGCGACACTGGCGAGTGTGTTCATGGCCTGGACAATCGGCGCGGGCTCCTCGGGGTCGACACCCTTCGCGCCCGCTGTCGGCGCGAACGCCATCTCCATCATGCGTGCGGGCTTTCTGGTCGGCCTGCTCGGCCTGCTCGGGGCGGTCCTGCAGGGGGCAAACGTCACCGAGGCCGTCGGCGAGGAACTGGTCACCGGCGAGACACTCTCCGGTGGTGCGGCCGCGGTTGCGCTCGTGGTCGCGGCCTCGCTCGTCGCGGTCGGCATCTTCACCGGCTACCCGATCGCCACCGCCTTCACCGTCACCGGTGCGGTTGTCGGGGTCGGACTCGCGCTCGGGGGCGGCCCCGCCTGGGAGAAATACGCCGAGATAACAGCCCTCTGGGTCGGAACACCGTTTGTCGGCGGCGGCGTCGCGTACGTCACGGCGACGCTCCTCCGTAGCGATGTCCGCTCGACGGTGTGGACACTCGGGTTGCTCGGCGGTGTCGTCGGTCTCGTGCTCGCGAGCGTGCAGTTTGTCTTTCTCGCGCCGGGGGACGAACAGGCCTCGCTCGCGCAGGCCGCGGTCGCGACCGTCGGCGGCGGCGCGTTCACCTACGCGCTCACGTCACTGCTCGTCGCGGCCGCGGTTGGCGGCCTCCTGGCCTACCGGGTCTCGCGGACACCCGCCCGGGCACAGCGGCGGTTCCTGCTCGCTCTCGGTGGCCTGGTCGCGTTCTCGGCGGGTGGCAGTCAGGTTGGCCTCGCAATCGGCCCGCTCGTCCCGCTTTTCGACGGGTCGGGCGTCCCGCTCGTCGCGTTACTGCTCGGCGGCGGCATCGGGCTGCTCGCCGGGTCCTGGACCGGCGCGCCCCGGATGATAAAGGCCCTCTCGCAGGACTACTCCGCGCTCGGTCCGAAGCGGTCGATCGCGGCGCTGATCCCCTCGTTTGCGATTGCACAGACCGCCGTCTTCTTCGGGGTGCCGGTCTCGTTCAACCAGATCATCGTCTCCGGTATCGTCGGGAGTGGCTACGCCGCCGCCGGCGGAAGCGGCGAGGTCAGCGGCGGTAAACTCGGCTACACCGTTCTCGCGTGGGTCGCGTC
>OBKM01001311.1_pt1 | contig 10231 bp, 10 predicted proteins | sample 1519691 | NCBI WGS metagenome assembly OBKM01 (sample SAMEA37050418, study PRJEB22526) | metagenome | biome: saline pan; feature: lake; material: water | place: Egypt | collected 2015 | depth 0.5 m
CCCTCGCCTGCCGGCCCCGCGTCGAGCGTGCTGTCGTACCGAACGACGAGCACCGGACTGCCCGAGGCGGCGGCGACGCGTCCGTGCTCGTCGCCGAACACGAGCGAGCGCAACGAGGGTGCTCGCTCGCCCAGAACAATCGCGTCGTGGTCGGGACTGCGCTCGGCGAGTGCCGCGAGCGGGGCTTCAGTTGCGGCGGCGGTCTCGACGACCCGCTGCGCGTCGGGGGCCTCCCCCTGGATGTTCGTCCCCTCGGGTTCTGCGCTCACGCCTGTCTGTTACCGATGACCGGGGCTTAGTTCTTCGGGGCGGATCCGTCCCACGGCCGAGCTACTCCTCGACCCGGCCGTCGAGTTCGTCCCCGATTTGGCCGTCGAGTTCGTCCTCGACCCGCCCATCGAGCGGGCGGTCGGGGTTGTGCTCGTCGAGAACGGACAGTGCGCCGAGTTGTGCGTCGTGTTCCTCGGGGTCACGAAGTCGTGTCCGGCCACGGTGGACCGTGCGACCGGCGAGCGAATCGGTGGTGAAAAAACCCTTGTCGTTCGGGCGGGAGTACCCGCCACGGGGTATTTAATGGTGGTTGCCGTACAGACAGGTATGGCCATTCGGCGGTTGCTCCGCGGGAGTCTGTCCGAGTCGGAGCTGGAGGGGGTCGCCCGTGCGGCCGCGAAGCGCCAGGGACAGCAACTCGAGTCGGTCGAGACACTCGATGCGGACAACTGGCTCTCGACGCCGGCCGTTGTCAACGAGGCGCTGTTCGTGAAGGTCATCTCGACGCAGAACACGCTCGTCCAGGGGCTTTTGACCGCCAGCCGGAATCTCGGTCTGGTCTCCAGCGGGGTCGAACCCTTCTTCGAGCGGTTCAACGCGCCACTGGAGATGGCCGAACACGAGCTCGAGGCGACCCGGGAGATGCGTGCGCTGGGCGTGAACGTCCCCAGACCCGTCGAGGCGTTCGAACACGACGGCTACGGCGTGCTCGTGCTGGAGTACCTGCCGGCGTTCGAGACACTCGACAGCCTCGACCTGGAGCGTGCCCGGCGGCTGACACCGACCCTGTTCCGTGCACTGGCCCGGATGCACGGGGCCGGGCTCGCACACGGCGACCTGCGCGGCGAGAACGTCCTCGTCTCCGAGGGGGAACTGTACTTCATCGACGCGACGAACGTCCGCGACGAGGCCACCGACGAGGCCCGCGCGTACGATGTCGCCTGCGCGCTCGCCGCGCTCGAACCTGTCGTCGGAGCGTCCACGGCGGTCACGGCTGCCGCCGGTCAGTACCACGACGACGTGTTGCTCGACGCCGAGCGGTACCTCGACTTCGTCAACTTCCGCCCCGACCATACTTTCGACGTGCGTACACTCCGCAGCGAGATAGAAAAGACCGTCCAGGCTGGACCGGACGCGACTGACTGACAGTGATTACTGCGACTGTGTACCGGTACGACCGCTCACCATCGGCCGGTCGATACCGGAATGACTCGCAAGAATCAGTACGACCCACGCCCGACGGCCGTTCCGAAGGTGTTTTGACTCTGGTTGGTCAATCACCGACGAGACCAGCGACGCCGAGGGAACTATGACAATATTCAAAGAGAAAGTAAACGAGGAGTATCTCACCGTCGCCGAGACAAAGGAGATCCTCGAGGAGCTCGAGGTCGAGCGCGCCGCCGACGACGACAGGGAGATGCGGTACGAACTCGCCCGGGCAATCGAGCACGTCAACCGGTTCGCCGAACTCGACCCGGCGGAGTCCCGGAAGTTCGTCGAGGAGTTGCTCGACCTGGAGAAGGTCGACGAGCGGACCGCGCACAAGATCGTCGACCTGCGCCCGCTCGACCGCAGCGAACTCCGGGCGGTGTACGCACAGGAGCGGTACTCCCTGTCGGGCGAGGAACTCGACGAGATCCTCGAGGTCGTCACGCGGTACGCCTGACGCGCTGGTGGTATCGGCCCGGACGACCCCGAGGGGTGGTCGTTCCGGTAGTATTTTACCATCGGAAAGCGAACACGCGTGTATGCATACCTGCAGTGACTGCAAGCGGACATTCAGTTCGGACCTCGAACTCGAGTTACACCGGGACAACTGCGAGGCCGGGCAGCTGTTCTGTGACTCGTGTGGAACCCGCTTCGCCGAGCGCGAGGCCACCGAGGACGGCTGGCACTACCGCTGTCCGAGCCCCGACTGCGAGGGCGAGGGCATCGGCGAGGAAATCCACCGCGTCGAGGACATCCGCGTACAGGTCCCGTGACGACAGTCGGTACTCCCGCGTCGGTTGTCGTCACACTCGCCGGCTGGATGTGAACTGCTCCGACGTGGATACCAGAACTTGTTGCCGCTTCTGAGAGGCCCCGAATGCACCGATTGGTCACCCAACCGGTAGTGACCGGGGTATCACGTCGCTGGACTCGTCCTCTGACCCGTTTCGGCCACGCGAGCGCGACCGAGGCCCAGAACTGGCGATATCACGGACACGGAATAACGGAGAATTCTGCCGGTATCGCGTAACCGGGTCAATATTTGTAGGCTGTGCCGTGCTTTTAGAGTTCGAGAGCCAGTTGTAGGTATGGTTCGAACGTACTCACGGCGGTCTGTCCTCGCGGGGGTAGCCGCAGGTTCGACAGCTTCCGTGGCCGGGTGTCTCGGTCTCGGCGACGACGGAGAGACGATCCGCGTTTCCGGGGGTGTCGGCCCGCGGGCGATGGTCGAGGTGTGGGGGGACATCTACGAGGAGGACAACGACGTCCAACTCGATATCTCGGGTGGCGGCACCGGCGTCGGCGTGTCGGACGTGCTCAACGACCAGGTCGACATCGCGATGATGGGCCGAGAGCCGTTCGAGGAGGAACGCGACCAGGGTCTCGTCGCGGTTCCGATGCTCATCGACACCGTGGTCGGGACGGTCAGCGCGGACAATCCGGTTCTCGACGAGATCCAGCAACAGGGGTTGACACGGGCGGATATGGAGGCGGCGTTCACCAGGGAGGTGACAAACTGGGGTGAACTGCTCGGGACAGATATCGACGAAGACATCGTCGTCTTCGGGCGCTCCGATGCCTCGGCGGCGTACAAGCAGTGGGGTGACTTTCTCGCCGGTGAGGACGGTGCCTACACGCAGAGTGAGCTCGAGGCGTTCGCCGACGAGAGCAACAACGGCGACTCGGGCGTCGTGCAGGCGCTCAGGCGAACCGAGAACGGGATCGGCATGAACAACATCAATTTCGTGTACGATACCGAGACGGGTGAACTCGATGGGGACATCCGGCCGATTCCGCTGGACCGTGACGGCACCGGACTCGACCCGGCGGAGGACTTCTACGAGACCCGCGACGAGATTCTCGGTGGCGTCGAGCGCGGCGACTACCCGGCCCCGCCGGCCCGGGAGATGTGGCTCGCGGCAAACGACACCTACGACGAGACGGCCGCCGAGTTCGTCGAGTGGGTCCTCGACGAGGGCCAGCAACACGTCCGCGAGAACGGCTACGTCCCGCTCGACGAGGACCGCCTGGTCGACGGCCGGGAGACACTGTCTGCAAACTCCGAACTGTGACCGCCGACGAACACGCCCAGTCGGGTGACAGCCTCGGCAGACGGCTGCTCGTCGAGCGGTTGAGCAGTTACTGGCTGACCGGGGCCGGACTGTTCGCACTGCTTCTGTTCCTGGGGGTGGTCTCGCTTCTGTTCGTCGAGTCACTGCCGATTCTCCGGGAGTTCCCCCTGTCGGAGTTGCTCACCTCGAGCGAGTGGGACCCCGCACGGGACAGCTTCGGGTTCCTGCCGGCCATCGTCGGCACGGTCTACGTGACGCTTCTCACGATGGTGATGGGGATTCCGATCGCACTCGGCGCGGCGATCTACATCGCCGAGTACGCCGAGGGCCGCACAAAGACACTCGTTGCGTCCTTTGTCGACGTGCTGGCGGCGATTCCGAGTGTCATCTTCGGTCTGGTCGCGTTGCTCGTGGTTGTCCCGTTCGTCGGGGACTACGTTGCCCCGGTCTTCGGGGCCGAGACGACCGGTATCGGGGTATTTACCGTCAGTCTCGTGATGGGGATCGTCGTGACGCCGTTCATGATATCGCTGATGGTCGAGTCACTGGAGGCGTTACCCGACGAGTTGCGCGAGAGTTCACTCGGCGTCGGCGCGACCAAGTTCGAGACAATCCGGTCGGTGTTGCTCCGGGCGGCCGGGCCGGGGATCTTCTCGGCAGTTTTGCTCGGGTTCGGCCGGGTGTTCGGCGCGACGATCGTGCCGGCGCTGCTCATCGGTGGCCAGACCGAGATACCGGACTCGGTCTTCTCGGCCGGCGAGACGCTCCCGACGCTGATTGTCAACGACTTCGGCGAACTCATGTCGCTCCCGCTCACGCGGTCCGCGCTCGTGTTCGTCGGCCTGATGCTCGTCGTCGTCGTCTGGCTGTTCAACATCGGGGCGATGCTCGTTCGCAGGCGACTCGAACGGAGGTACCAGTACTGATGGACCGGTACCTGAAACAGCGACTCTTCGGGGTCGCCGTGCGGGCGGCGGCCGCCCTCATCGTCGGGGTTCTGGCCCTGGTTATCGGTGTCACGGTCTACCGTGGTGGCCGTGTCCTGCTCGCCGAGCCGTCGATCGTGGTCACCCCGCCGGGGTCGCGGTACATGCTGGAGGCCGAGGGCGGGTTCGCCCACGGGATCGCCGGCAGCCTGTTTATCGTCGTTCCCGCGACAGTTGTCTCGATGACCCTCGCGGTCTCGACCGCGACCTACCTCCAGAGCGACTACTCGAGCCAGCGGTTTTCCGATCTGACGAACATGCTGCTCAACGTGCTGTGGGGGACACCCCCGATCGTGTACGGCGTGTTCGTGCTGACGATCATCATCGCCACCGGCCAGCAGACGAGCATGTTCTTCGGTATAGTCGCGATCGCGATCTTCCAGTACCCCATCATGACCCGGTACACCGACGAGGCGTTGCGCTCGGCCCCGGAGACGGTCCGGGAGTCGACATACGGTCTCGGGGCGACGCGGTTCGAGAGCGCACGGATGACCGTCCGCGCGGCCGCACCCGGTGTCGTTGCCGGGCTCATCATGGGCTTCGCCCGCGGTATCGGCGATGCCGCGACGGTGCTTTTCACCGCCGGCCGGAGCAACCGGATGCCGGACGGACTGTTCGACGCGGCGACGACGCTGCCGGTTGTTATCTTCGACCAGGCACTGGCGTTCAACCCCGAGGTCCAGTCACACGCGTATGCAGCGTCGTTCGTCCTCACGGTTGCGGTGCTCGCGCTCATCATCGTCTCGAAACTACTGGCAGGCCGGTACGCGCGCTATGCCCCAGGACAATGACGACACACCCACTCACCACCCACGACCTCGCGGTAACGTACACCGGGGAGCGAGAGGTAGAGGCCGTCAAGGGCGTCTCCGTCGAGTTTCCCGCGAACCAGCTGACGACGATTATCGGCCCCTCGGGCTGTGGGAAATCGACACTGCTGAAGTCGCTCAACCGGCTCCACGAGATCCAGCCAAACGTCGACATCGACGGGGACGTGCGACTCGACGGCGAGTCCGTCTACGACACCGAGACGCCGGCGCCGGAGATACGCAAGCAGATCGGCTACGTTCCACAGACACCGACGGCACTTCCGGTATCGGTGTACGAGAACGTCGCCTACGGGTTGCGAATCCACGGCGAGTACGACTCGAAGGCCGACCTCGACGACCAGGTCGAGACCGTGCTCCGGAAGGTGAACCTCTGGAGCGAGGTGCGTGACCGACTCGACAGCCCCGGGGCGGAGCTGTCGACCGGACAGATACAGCGGCTCTGTATCGCCCGGTCACTCGCGGTCGAGCCGGATATTCTCCTCTGTGACGAGGTGACCTCGGCACTCGACCCGGTCTCGGCCGAGAGTGTCGAGGAGACACTCGAGGCGCTCAAATCGGAGTACACGATCGTCATGGTCACCCACAGCATGGCGCAGGCGCGGCGGCTCGCAGACCAGGTCGTCTTCCTGTACCTGGGCGAGGTCGTCGAGGCCGGCGACGTTCACTCGTTTTTCGAGAACCCACAGTCCGAGCGGACAAAGCAGTTCATCGGCGGGCCGACCGCGGTCGACCCCGATACCACGACCGAGCCACCGGACCGGCCGACCGTCGAGCGGGAGTGAGCGCACTCTAGCGGGACGCGGGTGCATGACTTATCTATCCGCGGGTCACAGAACGGGTATGGACCTGCTCGACGAGAGTATCGTCCCGGAGACGGCCCGGGCGGTCAAGCGGGAGGCCCGCGAGTTCGCAACCGAACACATCGAGCCACACGCCGAGGCCTGTTACGAGCGCGGCGAGTACCCCTGGGAGATCCTCGAGGCGGGGATGGACGCGGGCCTGGTCGCGGGGAATATCGCCGAGGAGTACGGCGGGCGTGGGTTCTCGCTCGCGGAGATGCTCGCCCTCTCCGAGGAGTTCTACCGGGCCGACGCCGGTATCGGGCTCACGCTGCAACTCGCGTCGTTCGGCACCGACATCCTCGAACAGTACGGCACCGAGGAACAAAAGAAGCAGTTCCTCCGCCCGGTCGCCGAACACGAGCAACTCACCGGACTCGCGGTCTCGGAACCGGATACCGGCAGTGACATGGCCGGGATGACGACCGAGGCCCGCAGGGACGGTGACTCGTGGGTTCTCGACGGCGAGAAGTACTGGGTCGGCAACGGGGTCGAGGCCGACTGGGTCACGCTCTACGCGAAGACCGGTGACGACCCCGACGACCGGTACGGCAACTACTCGATATTCATCGTCCCGACAGACGCACCCGGGTACAGCGCGGAACACATCCCCGAGAAGATGGCCTACCGCGCCTCGAAACAGGCACGCATCAGCCTCGATGGCTGCCGGATCCCCGAGGAGAACATCGTCGGCCCGGAGGGTGCTGGCTTCTACATGATGGCGGAGTTTTTCAATCACGGTCGGGCGGTGGTCGCCGGGCACGGGCTCGGACTCGCGGCCGCGGCAATCGAGGAGGCCTCGCGCTTTGTCCACGACAGGGAGGCCTTCGGCCGCACGGTCAACGAGTTTCAGTCGGTCCAGCACGACCTCGCGGACATGCGACTGGCCTTCGAGTCCGCCCGCGCGCTCACCTGGCGGGCCGCACAGAAGGTTGCCGACCACGACAGACCCGGGTACTGGGCCGCCCTGGCGAAGACGGCCGCAACCGAGGCCGCGACCGAGTGTGCCGAGCTGGGGATGCAACTGTACGGCGGCCGGTCGGTCATCGACGAGAACCGCATCGCGCGTGTCTACCGCGACGTCCGGGTGCCGGTCATCTACGAGGGGGCAAACCCAATCCAGCGGAACCTCATCTACAAGCAGGCGCCTCGATAACTACTCGTATCTGAGCGCGTCGATGGGGTCGACGCTTGCGGCCCGCCAGGCGGGGTAGAGCCCGGAGACGACCCCCGTCAGGATGCCCATCGTCGCGCCGACGAGCACCCACCCGATGGGCACGGTGAACCCGACATCGGCGTACAGTGCCGCGCCGTACCCGCCGAGCAGGCCGAGCGGAATCCCGATGACCGCCCCGATGAGGCCGAGCAACACCGCCTCCGCGAGAAACAGCCCCATCACCTCGCGGTTCTGTGCGCCGTTTGCCTTCATGATGCCGATCTCCTTCGTGCGCTCGGTGACGCTGACGAGCATGATGTTGGCGATGCCGAAGGCCCCAACAAGCAGCGCCAGCACGCCGATACCGGAGACCAGCTGGATGATGTCGTCGAGCACCGACTCGATACCGTCGATGATATCGGTCGCGGCCTGGACGGTGATCTCGGTCTCGAGGATGCGCGTCGCGTCGGATTCCTCCTGGAAGTAGGTCTCGACGGCGTCACTGGTCGCGGAGACCTCCTCGGGGTCCGACGCGATGACGGTCACCTGTCGGTACGCCGCCTGTTCGACCCCTGTCGTCGGTGACTGCTCGGCGAACCCGTAGGTCTCGTAGTAGGGGTCTGTCGGAACGTAGACGCTCTCGCCGAACCCGCCGAAGTCGAGCCCGCCCCGGCTCTGCTCGACGATGCCGACAACCGTCGCGTTCTCGCTTTCCGCCCTGTCGTCGAACTCGATGTTGATCGAATCGCCGGCCGAGAGGTTCCCCTCGAAGGCCTCCGCGGCCTGTTCGTTCATCACGATCGCGCCGGACTCGCCCTGTTCGAACGAGCGACCCTCGAGGATATCCTCCTCCGAGAACGCCGCCGGGGTCGTCGCCGTGAGACTGCTCTGGGGTTCTGTCTGGTTGTCGTACTCCAGGGCGGTCACGTCGTCGACGCTTCCCCTGACGATGACCGACTCGACACCGTCGGTCTGCCGGAGCTGCTCGATGTCGTGTGTCGTTATCCCCGGTAACGCGAAGTCGTCGAGCTGGTCCGGTGCTGGCGGCGGTCCGTCACCGAAGGAGGTGTCATCGGGGTCCAGCCCGACGTCGCCGGTCACGACCAGTATCTCGCTCGCGGCGGTATCCTCGAACTCGCCGATGACATCCGTCTGGACACTCGTGCCGAAGCTGGCAAACAGGATGACGGTGCCGATACCGATGACGATGCCGACGACGGTCAGTGCCGAGCGGATCCGGTGTCCCTTCAGCGACCGGCCCGCGATGCGGAGGCCGTCCCGGACCTTCATCGCTGTCCCCCGGCCGGTGCCGTGACCTGTTCGATCCCCTCGATATCCCCGTCACGGAGGTTGACGATGCGGTCGGCGTGTTCGGCGATGCGGCGCTCGTGGGTCACGAGCATGATGGCGTTTCCCCGGTCGTTCGCCTCGCGGAGCAGGCTCATGATCTCCGCGCCGGTCTCGGTGTCGACGTTCCCGGTCGGCTCGTCGGCCAGAATCAGGTCGGGGTCAGATGCGAGCGCGCGGGCGATGGCGACCCGCTGGCGCTGGCCGCCGCTCAGCTCCTGTGGCAGGTGATCGAACCTGTCGCCGAGTCCGACCCGCGAGAGCAGCGTCTGGGCCCGTTCCGTGCGGCGCGAGGCCTCCCACTCGGCGAACATGAGCGGCAGTGCGACGTTCTCGACGGCGGTCAGGCGCGGCATGAGGTTGAACGTCTGGAAGATGAAGCCGATCTGCGTGCCCCGGAGCGCGGCGCGGTCGGTCTCGGACAGTTCACCCACGTTCTCACCGGCGACGACGACCTCGCCATCCGTCGGCGTGTCGAGCGCACCGATCAGGTTCAAAAGCGTGCTCTTCCCGGAGCCGCTCGGACCCATCACCGCGGTGTACGAGCCCGCGTCGAACGAGAGGCTGATTCCATCGAGGGCTGTCACCGTCCCGCCGAGGTCGTACTCCTTGCGGAGCTCCTCGACGGCGACGACTGACTCTGAGGCGGATGCTACCATTCGAAGCGTATAGTGGACGGACACGCCTTAGTCTTTCGACCGGGAACCGCCAGAAAGCAACCGGGTACACCCGGGTACACAAACCCCCAGAATATGTGCGGGCAAGCCTTATCCGAGTGAATCCCGTAACACTGCTTGATGAATTTAAGCGAGCGCAGAGGACAGCTTGCACTCACGGGTCTCGTTCTCGTTGGGGCTGTTCTCGTCCTGGTCACCGCCGGTCTCGTGCTCGGCGGGGACAGTGAGACCGAGGATCGGACCGGCGAGGAGATACTGACCGACGTGCAGGCCACCTACGAGGACGCGGACTCGGTGGTCGTCGATACGGTTGTGACAATCGACGACGGCACCAACACCCTCGAGCTGGAGACCTCGACGGTCGCCGCGGGGGACGAGCAGATACGGCAGAACGTCTCGGACGGCGACCGGTCACTGGTGACCGGAACGGACGGTGAGACCGTCTGGCTTCACGAGCCCGAAACCGGGGTCACGGGTGTCATCGAGGGCGACGAGGGCGAACTGACCGCCAGCCTCCGCGCCGGAACCGAGGAGCCGACGGGCATCACGGGCCTGTTCCCGCAACTCGGCTCCGACGACCTCGCCGGACTCCTCGACGAGTTCGACGAGACTGACCTGGACGAGTTCGACCTCGACGATATCGACGAGGCTGACCTGGCGGAACTTGGTCTGGACGATATCGACGAGGCTGACCTGGCGGAACTTGGTCTGGACGATATCGACGAGGCTGACCTGGCGGAACTTGGTCTGGACGATATCGACGAGGCTGACCTCGACGAACTCGACCTGAATGAACTCGACGAGTTCGACTTCGACGAGTTCGACTTCGACGAGTTCGACTTCGA
>OBKM01001313.1_pt1 | contig 10227 bp, 11 predicted proteins | sample 1519691 | NCBI WGS metagenome assembly OBKM01 (sample SAMEA37050418, study PRJEB22526) | metagenome | biome: saline pan; feature: lake; material: water | place: Egypt | collected 2015 | depth 0.5 m
GATCTGTACTCGAGAGATCGAGATGAGCAGCGATTCGGGCAGTGATATCGGCGGTAGGGAGTGACTAAATGCGGATAACCAAGGTCGGCAAAATCGTTCTATGAGGGTGTTACATCCGTAGAGATCGGCATCTCAGCCGAGTTCATCGATTTCGACAGCGACGTGAGTTGTGGGTAAGAGACAGGGCTGAAGCCGTGGGCTTTCGCCTCAATACCGCTGTAAGACGGATTGAACTCACGAATCAAATGTTGAACTATCATCAAAGCGGGCTTGAACAGAAGGGCGAATTTCATCAAGATCATCAACCCGCAGGTCAGATGTGAGCACTGCTTCGGTCTCTTCAGTTGGGACAGAGATGTTAATTTCTTTAGTTCGGCCATATCGACCCTTAGAGACAACTACGGCGTTTACAATACCAAGCATATCAAGCTCACTGATCAAATCAGTGACACGCCGTTGGGTAAGTTGATCTGCATCAATATTCTCACAGAGTTGCGTGTATATATTATACACCTCCCCAGTGTTAATTGGCTGAATATCGCTCTTTTCCAAGAGAATAATCGCGTACAAGACAGCCTTCGACTGCAGTGGTAAGGTTCGAACGACTTCGACAACTCGATCAAGCTCTATTTTATCTTGAGCTTTTCGGACATGTTCACCACTTACCTCGTCTGCTTGTTCACGTTCAGCAAGCTCTCCTGCAGTCCGGAGAAGATCAAGAGCCCGACGAGCATCACCATGTTCTTGGGCTGCAAAAGCAGCACAAAGAGGTATAACATCATCACCTAAAACGCCTTCTCGGAAGGCATTTTCAGCCCGATGTTCAAGGATGTCACGTAGTTGGTTAGCATCATAGGGAGGGAACACAATTTCTTCCTCACCTAATGATGATTTAACTCGAGGATCAAGGAAATCGGTAAATTTGAGGTCATTACTGATTCCTATAATTGACACTCGAGAATTCTCAAGCTCAGAGTTCATCCGTGATAAATTGTATAGAGTATCATCACCGCTTTTTTCAACTAATTTGTCAATTTCATCAAGCATGATAACAACAACACGTTCCCGATAGTCGACAGCATCAAAGAAAACAGAGTACACACGATCTGTTGGCCAACCAGTCATTGGGACAGACTGAATAGACTCTTTGTCATCCTGCAGCGAGGCAATTTGCTCATCAATATCAGAGATTGTACTGTATTCAGAGTCATCAAGGACAGACAGATCATCGGTTGCACGCTCCCGGAGAGAACGGAGTTCACCTAGTTGTCTGTTGATATGCTCACGGTTTTCCTCGTTGAACTGATTTGCTAACTGTGCAAGAACCCTGTATTGAGTATCAGTGACTTCACAGTTAATATACTCAACATCACAAGGGACTTCGTACTTTTGCGAGGTTCGTTCAAGCTCTTTGCTTACATATTTTGCACTCGCAGTTTTTCCAGATCCAGTTTTCCCGTAGCTTAGGATGTTAGATGGGGTCTCACCGCGAAGAGCAGAAACAAGGATGGTCGCCATCTTATTGATCTGTTGGTCACGATGGGGTAGTTCTGGAGGAGTATATGATGGTTGTAAAATTTCTTTGTTTTCAAAGATCGGTTCCCCAGCAAGCAGTTCGTCAAATAGACCACCCTCTTCGGAATCATCAAATTGACCCGGAGTATCAGGGAACGGATCGTCGTCAGTCATGGTTGTGAAGTGAATATTACTGAAACGGGAGTCAGATAACTCGAACAGAGCTCAGTAGATATTGAGAAACACGAAATAGGCAAAGCGTTAGATGAAATCATGGTTTGTAGTTGATGCACTTGAAACCGAAGTTGATATGGACAATAAAGGTTATGATGTGCTCGAACCAAAATAGAACACCCCCACCCCTTTGTTTCAAGTGGAACTCCACACAAACACTACCCACGTTGTCCAAAGTACGCTCTAGACTAGTTTTTCTAGTCTAGTATCTTACTAAAGAATAATACATATAGAACATGATTTTCACAGTGCGGTTGTTGTTTCTTACATTATCTAATAAATCTACCGGTACTATAATAGCCCCCCTCCCCGGGGTGGGGGTGTTCTTGGTTCCAGTCGAAACGAAGGGGTGGGGGTGTCCTATGCCCTTCGAGCTCAGTATTCTAATCGTCCTTCGTGTATGACACACGCTTAAGTTACGTGGCATTTTACACTACAACACCGATAGCGGGTGTTGTAACAAGGATGGGATTTATATCAGGACTTAGAGACAGTATATCGAAGGTAACAGGCCAGATATTTTCTACAGACGATCCAAAACGCATTGGAATCTATGGCCCACCAAATGCAGGAAAGTGTCTGGCTGCAGATGAAGAAGTTTTGCTTTCAGATGGTTCTAAACATAAGATAAAAAATATTTTTAACTCAGTGTATGAATCTTCTGCTGGTGAGGATCTAAGTGAGGACCCAACAGAAACATGGATTGCATGTGAAGATCACCTTGCTGTTCCAGCAGTAACAAACGAGATAAATCCTGTTGATGGCATTGTTTCTCACGTTTTCCGCCAACAATACTCTGGCCACATGTACAAAGTATCAACTGAGTCTGGTAGACAGGTAACTGTTAGTCCCGAGCACCCGTTTGTTATCTCAGACGATACAAACGATATCTACCGCCAGGCAAAACATCTTTATGAGGGTCAGATGATTGCAATTCGTCCAGTCCCAGCCGCTGACGGTGGAACTATTGCTACTGATTCAACGCCTATGTGTGCTCCAATCAACCGTGTGGACTGGGAACCAGTTGAAACAATTGAGATCATCGACTATGACGGTTATATTTATGATTTAACCGTTGAAGATCACCACACGTTCACGACCCGGGATGGAATTGTAGTCCACAATACAACCCTCGCAAATCGAATCTCTCGCGACTGGACTGGTGATGCAATCGGGCCAGAGAGTCACATACCTCACGAAACCCGAGAGGCCAAGCAGAAGACAAACGTTGAGATTGAACGAAATGGTCGAACTGTTTCAATTGACATCGTTGATACACCTGGCGTTACGACTAAAGTTGATTATGAAGAATTCCTTGAGTACGATATTGACGAAGAAGACGCAATCGAACGATCTCGAGAGGCAACAGAAGGCGTTGCTGAGGCAATGCACTGGTTACGAGAGGACATTGAAGGCGTAATATATGTTCTTGATTCCACAGAAGATCCTCTTATTCAAGTCAATACAATGCTTATCGGCATTATCGAAAGCAGGGATCTTCCGGTTCTCATCTTAGCTAACAAGATTGATCTTGAAGACTCTGACATCGAACGGGTAAGAGAAGCATTCCCACAGCACGATGTAGTGGAGCTCTCTGCTTTAGAGGGTGATAATATGGATGAAGTATACGACAAAATTGCTGAGTACTTTGGGTGATACGATGACGGAAACAAAAAAACACAACGGCGTTCAAATTGACCTGATTAGTAGTGATCGGCTTGATGGCATGGCAACCATGGAGAAAATCCAATTAATCCTTGACTCTGTTCGCGATGGTGACATCGTAATCCTCGAGGAAGGGCTAACTCCAGATGAGGAAAGTCGACTTATCGAAACAACCATGTCTGAGATTGATCCAGATGGATTTAACGGGATTGAAATTGAGACATACCCTCAGTCTAGTGGAGGTGACTCTGGTCTTTTTGGCCGTATCATGGGGAACGATGATTCATCTCGTTTAACTGTTATCGGACCCGCAGATCAGATCGAAACACTTCATAAAGATGAAACCGTTATCAGTGCCTTAGTTTCCGGAAACTAATGCCACACCAGTGTACAAACTGCTCTCGTGTTTTTCCAGACGGATCTGATGAGATACTCCAGGGTTGCCCACAGTGTGGTGGAACACAGTTTCAGTACCGACCAGACATCCAAAGCAATGATACCACCACGGTCTCGAACCAGTCTTCATCCGAAGATTCCGCACAAGCTGAGGCTAGGTCTGCGATAGTTGATCGCAGTGAACTTCCTTCCAAACCTTGCTCATCTGGGTCCACATCTTCTGCCTCGAGCTCTGAGAACACCGAACGGTTGATCGAATCTGACAATCAACCAGATCAACAAAACACGTCCTTGTCTTCTGACCAACTCTGTGATCCCTCCGCTCCGCAGCAATCCTCTTCGGAGTTAAGCTCAGGACATGCTTCTGATACCATCGAAGACCCCGAGACAGTTTCATCTGATCCGCCTGATCAAGAAGAGCTCCGTGATGAGCTTAATGACCAATTTGAGGGGATTAAAATTATTCGGCCAGGGGAATATGAACTCAATCTTATGGAACTTTACAACCGAGAAACGTACATTATCTCGTTACTGGAGGATGGTAGATACTCAATCCAATTACCCGATGACTGGGATGGATCTCCAAATAATACTGATTCTTGACCTTTCTGTTAATAAGATTCCCTGTTCCTCCACTGTGAACTCTGCTGAGAACCCCGCTCCACTCGCTCCTGTCGATCGCTGATCGCTTCTTGAGGATGGGAGGCATAGCGTTTTCACAGACTGTCGAGGCGGATGCCATGGGACTTGCCCCTGTGGAGGAATTCATCGTGGACAGAAGTCTTGTGGTGGATGGGCCAGCAGTCAACTGGTCTTCAATTCAGGGATATTGAAGTGAACGGCGAGTACACGCCTGCCGAACTCCTTGGCTGGAACGGGAGTCCTCTGACAAGCCTCGAGGCTTGACCCTGAGGCAGTTGACCGCATCGCTAATTGATAGTTTATCTCGACTGGAATACTAGACTCATTTAGAAACGCTATTGAATGTTCATCAAAAATCCCGAATCATATAATCATGTCTAAGGCAACGAAGATCGTTCTTGGTACTGTCTTTGTAACGACGGTTGTAACTCTCGTTATTGTTGGATATTTTACTATCTAGTCTGGTGATGACTGCTCTGGAAGTGATATTTTCTATATCTTAGATTCAACGCTTACACTCCCATCTTCTGAAAGCTCAATAATAATCGGGAATCGTTCTCGAAATGTTTCCAAGACATCATCATCGTGCACTTCTTTTGATAAATGAAACAGTCCGACTGCGTCATGCTCTTTTAATAGTGATGTGATTTGATCAACTGTTTTGAGCGCAGATTCTACATCTGCATAGTATGCCAATTCTGTTACAGAATCTAAACTTAGCTTAAGCTTTCCTTCGTTTTCTGTTAGGAATTTCTCTGTTTCTTCGATTATCCCTTTAATGTCGTCCGGTGCAGAAACGTATGACACATCGTCTCGACGCCGTCTTGAATATCCTCGCTCCACACTCAGTGTATCCAGAATCTCTGCTCGATCTTCGTTGACATCGTAGTATTCCAACTTTTGTGTTACTTCCCTTGCTGTTGTTCGAGTCGAGATTACTAAGAACTGGTCTGTATCTGTCTTAAAAAAATCTGTATCGATTCGGTCTGTTTCTCCTGTGCTTGGGTGTATGAGCAGGATTCCTGTCCCTGCAGGGATTGTTTTCGGTGCGTTCTCAATTGCAAGTTGATAATCCATGTTTACCGAAAGCACGCGGACACAACTCAAGTTTATGCGACAGACATTCTCTAACTTGGATTAGTTTCCTCATATCATCGTGCGCAAAATAGATATTATCGTCTTCAGGGAATTGATAAACAATGCCTACTTATTGAACAACAGTTGTTATTTATGAGTATTCAACAGGAGTTTGACCAGTGGGCTAGTTCTGGGAAAGACCAAGGCATGGAAGAGCGGCATTGGCATACAGCAAAGCATGCTCTCTCTAGAATGCCTGTCGAGTCTACTGACACTGTCTTAGATCTTGGAACCGGTTCTGGCTACGCTCTTCGTGCCCTTCGTGAAACACAGAATATCGCTGCTGGATACGGAATTGATGGCAGCCCACAGATGGTCTCCAATGCGCGCAGTTATACCACTGATAATGCCGTTGAATTTTACGTAGCTGATTTTCACTCTTTGCCGTTTCCAGACAACTCAGTTGATCATGTCTGGAGTATGGAGGCATTCTACTATGCTACTCAACCACAGAAAGCTCTTAGTGAAATTCGTCGCATCCTTCGTCCAGGAGGAACATTTTACTGTGCTGTGAATTTCTTTGAAGAATCAACACACACCCACCACTGGCAGGAGCAGGTTAACGTTGAGATGCAACTATGGAATCGGCAGGACTATCGAGATGCCTTCAAAGAGGCTGGTCTCTATGTTGCACAGCAAGATACCATTCCAGACTTAGAAGTTGAGATACCAGAAGAGGATGTGTTTCCAACCGAAGAATGGGACAGCCGGGAACAAATGATGGATCGATACCGGGTCTGGGGAACTTTACTTACTGTTGGTGTTGCTCCTTAATCTCCTCCACACGGCTAAAGCCGATGGGCTTTCGCCTTGCTACCGCTGTAAGTAACTGGCCACTAATACATCAGAGTAAAATTCCCTCGCCGTGGTGATGAGCATTTTTCATATCAGTTACTGCTGAATTTACCAAGATTATTTCAGCAACAATTCTGAATAAAGAAATCGTATTTGCAACAACTGATATCACTCCTTTTTGCTGACATAGTAACCGTATTTACAGCAACCCCCTTATATTTCATATGGAGATATCCGCTGTTGAGGGTCTTCCAGAGTTCACACCCGGGGATTCCATTGCTGAGGCAGTCGAGTCAGAATATCATATATCAAACAATGATGTTGTCTGTATATCGAGCACAATCGTCTCGAAAGTCGAAGGCAGGATCACTAACTTTGATACATATCAGCCCAGCAATCGAGCAAAATCTATTGCCAACAATCTTGAGGCTGATCCCCGGTTTGTTGAAGCTGTCCTTCAAGAGAGTGATGAACTCCTGTTAGAATCTCCATTTTTGCTTACTGTTACATCATTTGGTCATGTAGGTCCAAACGCTGGCATTGACCGGTCTAATGTACCCAACGCTGACTTGCTTCTTTTACCTGCTGATCCAGATAATAGTGCTGAGCGAATTCGAGATGAATTTTCTACTGATCCAGCGGTGATTATCACCGATACATGTGGACGACCTTTCCGTGCTGGCCAGCGAGGAGTAGCAATCGGTTACGCAGGTATTCCGGCAAGTCGTGATTGGCGTGGTGAATCTGACCGTGATGGTCGGGAACTTTCGGCTACTGTTGAAGCAGTCGTTGATGAACTTGCTGCCGCAGCAAATATCGTAACCGGTGAAGGTAACGGCGGTACTCCCGTTGCTGTTGCCAGCGGCTTCCAGTTTGGAGATCACGATAGCAGTGATCAGTTATATCGTGACAAAGACTCTGACCTTATCCGACAGGCGCTACAAACATGGAACTATGAGGAATAACTATGTACGGAATTGAACTTACACCAGAACATCCGGTTGAACAGATTGTCGACTTTGCGCGACAAGCAGAAGAAGAACAATTCGATGCTGCGCTTGTTAGCAGCCATTATTTCAATCGAGATCCGTTTGCGACCCTTGCTCGTATTGCAACGGAGACTGAGACAATTGATATTGGTCCTGCAGCAGCAAACCCATATGAGGTACATCCCGTATCAATGGCCTCCAATTTAGCGACACTACAGGAAATCAGTGATGGAAGAGCTGTCTTTGGAATTGGACCAGGTGATCAGTCTGCACTCAACTCACTCGGGATTTCTCGTGACCGACCTCTTCGTCGAGTTTTAGAGAGCTTCAAAGTTGCTCGTGATCTTTGGAATGGCGAACGTGTTTCGATTGATTCGACCTTCCATGCTGCTGATGCTGGGCTGGAGTACGATGTTTCAGGAACTATCCCTGTGTATATCGGTGCTCAGGGCCCCCACATGATCCGTATGAGTGCAAAGCACGCCGATGGACTACTGTTGAATGCATCACACCCTGATGATGTTGCATGGGCTGCCCAACGTGTTGAAGAAGGCCTTTCAGATCGTCCTGATGATGCCGGCCAATTTGACTTTTCTGTGTATGCAAGTGTATCGATCAGTGAGAATCGAGAGGAAGCTCGGGAGGCGGCGCGTCCTCCTGTTGCGTTTATTGCTGCTGATGCTCCTGATCCTGTCCTCAATCGACATGGGATTGATCCTGAGAATGCTAATAACATCGGTGATGCTATTGAACGAGGTGACTTTACAGCAGCATTTGACTCTGTAACACCAGCCATGATCGACGCCTTTGCTGCTGCCGGTACAATTGATGATGTTTCTGAACAATTTAGTAATATTTTGGAATATGCTGACGGTATTGTTGTTGGTACTCCGCTTGGCCCCGATATTATGAATGCAATCTCACTTTCAAAAACAGCTCTTGATCGAGCTATACCGTCCGGACTAGATCAATAATTGCTCCAATCGCCAATACTCCTACAACCCCAATTGTGACAGCAAGCAATCCCATCCCAAACAATACAAGTAGTGCTGAAAGCGGATCAACAGTTGCTGCCTGTACAAAGCTATTAACTAGGCTTGTAAATTCGTCTACGATTGTGTCCATCTCTTATATTGAATCTAACCCGATGGTTTTTGAATCCCACGGTCGATAATGATTAATGCAATGACCGGCGTGAAAGACACGAAACTAACCGAGTTTTCTCACTCTCCTTCTGAATCAAATTCGGCTACATCCTCTATTGTCACAATGCAATGGCAACCGGACAGTAAACTATGTCCTGTTTGTAAACGCGATCGTACTTTATTCTGGACAGCAGATTCAGATGAGCTTGTATGCAGCAAGTGCAAGTCTTGGGATTGAACCGTTTGAGTCTTATCAGTTCTCGGTAATCCGATTTCTTTATTCGGTGGATGGTAGTTGCCAGAGTCGTGCGTTTCCAACCTTCCGGAAAGAAGACATCTACGACCACGACTTGGACAGCGGCTACCACGAGAAAGATGCGTGCGTCGACGACCCGATGGACGAGGATGGCTGCGTGATATTCGACCTGTTCGGAGGCTTCAGCAACCGGAAAGGGAAGCTGATGCGTCGACCGATCCAGTTCTCGCCCGTCCGCGACAGTGTCGACTACACCCGTGGACAGGCAGAAGAGCACTATCGACGGCTCAACCGTAACGTCGTCTCCCGGAATGAGGAAGACAACCGCGAACCACTCAGAAACGCCGAACTGGACGCCGTCGGCAACCTCGACGGCTGCTGGCACCTCTCCTTTCGGGAGACCAAGCCCGAGTTCGTCGCGCTGCTCGCCGAGGCTATCGATTTCCTCGATGACCACCAGACGGACTTCATGCACCAGCTCGGCGGCGCTCGGAACTTCGGTGGTGGTATCGTGGACTGCGACCTCGTGAATCCGCTCTACGAGGAACACGAACTTCGCCGTGTGTTCGACCGAGGTAAAGGCAACACACAGAAGATGGATGAGAAGGATGAGATGTGGCAGAACAAGTACCTGCCGGAGTTCCAGACTGCGCTCGCCGAGCGTGTGGAGGACGTATGAGCGACGTGATGCTCACCGCCTTCCGGCACGACGCCCACAAGTTCACCGGCGAGAGTCACGAGGACGCCCGTGAGAAGTTCGCAGGTGTACCCGTGAACCAGTCGGTGCCCGAGGGCGCAGACGGTGATGCAGCGGCGTTGTCACGGCCACAGCAGACCCAAGAGCAGACCGTCCCGACTCACGACAACCACTACCGACTCTTGCTGTTGACCGGTGAGACGGCCTACGACCCTCGTGAATTCTCCAGGGCGACTATCGAAAGCGAGGTAGCGGACCTCATCGGCATCGAGGACGCAGAGACCGCCCACGAGCGGTGGCTGGCGTCCGACGTGCCCGCCGCGTTCAACGAGTCGGTCTATCACCCGTACACGAGTCTGAAGTACCACACGCTCCTCGTGGCGGCCCTGCTGGACAACTACAACGCAGGGAACGACTTCGAGGAGTTGCGGCTCATCGTAGACTCGGCGGGTGAAGTCGTTCCGTTTCGAACCGTCTTCGATGGCGACCGCTTCGCGCTTCGAATCGGTATTGAGGATGGTGAACGTCCGTCGGCACGCCTCGGGAGCCGTCCGTGGCGGTCGTGGGCGTCGGCGTGGAACCGCCTGACGGCGCACCCGCTCGATACCGACCGCGACAAGTACGACATGACGCTCGATGCCAACCTTCGGCGGATGCAGTCCTGGAGTGCGGCGCTCCAGTACATCGAAGATTTCACTGAGTGGAGGCCCGACCGATGACGGCGATTCAGCAAGTGCTGTGGGAGCTGCGGATGGA
>OBKM01001314.1_pt1 | contig 10224 bp, 10 predicted proteins | sample 1519691 | NCBI WGS metagenome assembly OBKM01 (sample SAMEA37050418, study PRJEB22526) | metagenome | biome: saline pan; feature: lake; material: water | place: Egypt | collected 2015 | depth 0.5 m
CACCAGTTCCAGTACAATCTCTGCCAACTGAATCAAATTAGCCTAGAACGGATGGTGTGTTGGCCCAACGCATCCCGACGGTGACCGTGTCTCGCTTCAGGTCACCCTCGGCGACGATGGGAGTACCGTCGAGGTTGTCCGATTTACGGGGGATGGATGCACGCTATCACAAGCTGCTGCGTCGTTGTTGTCCGAACAGATGGTTGGTTCCGCTGTTTCTGAGATCATCGAGTGGGATAAAGAATACATCGAAGAACGTGTTGGAATGGATTTGACACCCAGTAGGCTCCAGTGTGCAGAATTAATCCTCACGGCTTTTCGGCAAGCGGTTGAAGACCACAGTTAGTAGCCGAAAGTTATCGCCAGTGTGTATTGCTTATGGCCACTCACCAGCGGTCACGGTGAAGCCAACATCTCGAAGACGATCACCAAGTGGATCGCCAATCCCCGAAGCGGGCGTCAGAATGCCACCGTCTAGCGGTGATTCCGTCTCTCCCCGTAGCAAGCACATCCCAGCCTCTCCGAGCATCCGAGCGGTTGCGCCATAGCCAGGATCCAGTTCGGCTCCGATCTCGCTCATGACAGTGAACGGCCCGTCGGTCGCTGTCCCTCGACCGATGACACGAACCAAGAAATGCCCTGATTCGATCTCCGTTTTCGAGGGCCCTGTCCCCGGCTCAGGGAACACGAACCGACGCAACCAACGTCGAAGCAGCCGACTCTTCATTGCAGCGGTTCCGACACCCAAGCCGAGTGCAATTCCGCCAGCTGCTGTGGCACCGCCGATCCCTGCACTGGTTGGGATGACCTCCCGACACCGAAACTCCCGGCCCCATGGATACGCCAAGAGGGCATTGCTTCGGCGGATCACCCGTTCGTTGACGGCTGCCATCGGCGAGGGAGCCGTCCACATCGAGCGGATTGAATCTCGGCGTGGCCGTCGTTGTTCGCCTGTATCGACGCCGTAACGTTCGCCCGGTGGAGCCAATGAGTACGGATTCGATACTGTTTCTCGGGCAATTGGATCAGTTGCGGCGGCTTCGAAGAGCTCGGCCGCACTGGCCAGGGTGCCGCCGCTGACTCCACCCTCTCCATCTTCGAGATAGATGCGGACGAACTCACAAGGCTCACCAAACTCCTCGGTAGCGTACGATTGCAACAGTTTGACCCCGAGATCGGCTGGGATCGAATCGAATCCACAGCTGTGGACGATTTTCACGTCGGCAGCCACAGCGTCATCGTGATAGCGGTCGATCATCTCCCGAACCCAGTTGATCTCCCCGGTAAGATCGCAGTAGTCAGTCCCAGCCTCGATGCAGGCCTCAACGAGTGGCGTCCCGTATGATGTGTAGGGCCCGACAGTCGTGCAGACGACCTTCGTTTGGGCGGCCATCTCACGGAGCCTCGCCGGGTCAGTCGCATCACCGACGACGATGGGGATCTCTTCTCGACCAGGAGACTCATCTGCAAGCTCATCTCGGAGTCGGCGGAGCTTGGATTCATTCCGCCCACCAAGAGCGACAGTGAGCTCAGCAGCAGGATAGTGGCTGGTGAGATGTTCGGCGACGAGTTGGCCAGCGAAGCCGGTGGCTCCCCAGACCACGACATCGTAGTTTCTTGTAGCTGATGACACGGGTTTCTACTATCACTAGGACGCGCATAACCTCAACTGTTTGGGCAAAGCTCTGCTCGGAGAGAGCCTATCTCATCTGGCACCTGTCAGGAACGACTGTGCCAGATCTAGAGGGTATCCGGGTTAGGTATTGCCGAGGCCTCCATCGACTGAGATCGACTCACCGTTGACGTAGGAACTCAGGTCGCTGGCAAGAAACAGTGCTACATTAGCAATCTCTTCGGGTCGGCCGAAGCGACCGGCGGGTGTCGCACCCAGCATCGCCTCTTGGAGTTGCTTGCCAGCCTCGCCTTCTCCCATTCCTCCTTGTTCTAGCATCTGGGTTTCGGTGAAACTTGGTTTGATTGCGTTGACGCGAACGCCATGGCCACCGAAGACATCAGCCAGCGCGTAGGTCAGTGATTTCACGGCCCCTTTCGAAGCAGTATAGATCGTCTGGTAAGCTGCCCCTTGATCTGCCGCCAGGCTTGCCATGTTGATGATCGTCCCGCCATCATCGTTTTCGATCAGCCGTTCACCGGCGACCTGCGCCCCGAAAAAGACGCCTTTGACGTTGATATCCATGAGCTGATTGTACTCCTCTTCTGTGATTTCGAAAAAGGGTGTTTCACTGTGGATACCGGCGTTGTTAACCATGATATCGAGGCCGCCGAGCTCTTCGGTAGCCTCAACGGCCGTTTCCAAATCTGCCCGCTCGGTAACATCACAGTCGACGAAGACCGCCGTTTGGTCAGTCTCGGTCGTGATCTGCTCGTGAGTCGGTTCACCACCTTCTCGTGGCGTTTCGCGGACATCAGCAACGACAACATCAGCACCGTGCTCGGCAAACGTCAACGCGATCCGACGGCCGATACCGCTTGCTCCGCCAGTCACTACAGCCGTTTGATCAGTAAGTAATTGGCTCATTGTGCTTCCTCAGTTCCTTGTGGATTGGAGTCAGTCATGCGTGACACAGTAACACAACGCAGGGCTAAGACATATAAATATCATAGTTTTGCATGAAAGAAAATTCACCCGAGGGAGGTACAGTGAACGATGGCAGGAATCGTCCACGCACAGGTCACTAGCCACATATGCGTAGAAACTAATATTGGAACTGTATTCGAGATGGGTTCTCACGAATAAGTCGGAAGAACGCCGAATGCAACAGGTATCTCCAAAAGGGAGTCGTCTGTTGACTACCCAGCGGGTTGATGCGTCTTCGTCCCTATTTACGGCTGTGTCGCAGGAACCACTAGCAGACCACCTCGACAGTCAAACTAAGGCTGCTGTCACCGAATATGCGGAAGCTCACGACCTCTCGGACAGCGATGCACTTGATGAGCTCGTTGATGCAGGTCTCACAGCGAGCAACCACAATAGCCCAGCAGCATCTAACGAGAACGACCCCACACCGGCGCAACTTGAATCACGCCAACAAACGATTGCGAGTCAACAACGACAGATCATCCGGTTTCAGAAGATTACCATCTTCGGCGGCCTCGGCTGGTCAGTCCTGACCTTTGCTACCGGTTCGAACGGCCCAGTGTGGACAGCCATCGGGATGGCCATCATCGTCCTCATGGCGGCTTCCACGTACATCTGGGAGTACATTCCTGGGTTCCAATGACGATCAAAGTCAAACTCACCGACTGGGAAACAGTTACGGCCGAACTCCAGCAGTTCGGGAGCTGCCGGAACGGTTAGCACCGGGAACGACAGCATTCGCGTTGAGTTTAGGAATGCATATATCGATGTGTTAAAAGAAGGTACGATCAGCACAGGGATGCCTCTCCACGATCTCGAACACGAAAGTGACGTATCGCTTATAATTGATCACGAAAACAACGCGATTTCGATCCAGACAGACGAGTTGAGATATACGTTCCGTCGTCCCTGAATTCGTTTTCAACTCTGACTAAACTCTCATCAATCAAATGCCGCCGCCTAACGCAATCACGATGAGCACGATTACGACTAGTGCGGCTACCAGACTTCCACCAGCCAACATTGGATTTTCCATCGCCTTCTGGTGGAGTCTCATATCGGCATACTCCTCACGGAAGGTTTCGAAATTCGCCTGGTCATAGAAATACTTCGTCTTCAACGCGAATGTTTCAGTCACAGTACAGCCAGTACAGACCGGCTCCCCAATCAGTCGCTCGGTCTTGATATGGTCACCACAGGCAATTGCCCCGCAGTTCTCACAATACGTATAGGCCTCATCAGTACCGGCTGTTTCACAGTGCACACACCGATGGAACCCATCCTCAGTCGTCACTCGTGACGGCCCAGCAGCGTAGTATTCGTACGGATAGCTGTACTCACCAAGATCAGTCGTTTGCCGAAACTCGGGGAGATACACCGCCTCAATGGACTGGACAGAGATATCCGAGCGATTTGGCTCACACGTCTTGTTGTAGGTGACGTTGTTGTCGCCGGTATAGGTCACCGTCGTCGTCTGCGCCCGTTGCAACTGATCGACAGCCCAGTCTTTGTACTCGGTTTCGGTCTGTCCGAACCGCTGGTCGGTGACCCCATCGAATGGCTCACGGAGCGATTCGTCATCAAGATCGACAGTCGCATGGAGATTCTCCGAGACCAGTGCTGCCACCTCGCTGTCAGCTACCCGTGGTGAGCCACGATCTGCATGGACGACGAACTCTGTTCGCTCGTTGATCCGATGGATTACCCCAACGGAGGTCTCAAAGACTGCATTCGTCTCGGCGGTCACTTCGACCACTGGCTGAAACGTGACTGCAGAACGTGGTGTCGGGAGATCAGTCGCATCGATATTCTGGATATCTCCAAGTGCTTCTTCGAGGGGTACAGTGATCGATGCTGCGGGGTCATCGCATTGGCACTGACCATCGAGGTGTTGTTCCTTGGGGTGGCTGCCGTTGTCGCATTGCCTGAGGAGATGGGATCGCTGCGGAAGATGGCGGTACCGGCGACATTTGGTGGGTTGATGACCGCCGGTGTCACCGTTGGTGAACTCACCCTTGCAGAGGCCAGTGAAGCGATGATTGCGGTTGTGCTGGCTTTCGGTGCCGCAGCGCTGTTGTACCTTGTAACGGAGGAACTGTTGGTGAAAGCTTCCAAAGTTCCACAAACGATGGTTTCGACGACGCTGTTCTTTGTTGGGTTTCTGGCGATCTTCTTGCTGGATATTATCGGATAACAACCAGAAGCAGCTCACTTACAAGAGCCAACCACCGAATAAAACGGACTCTCAGTGGCATCTTGAGCGATCTGATCGCTTACGGTCATCCCACCAGCTTGGATGTAGGAGCCGACTAATTCAGCCCGTTCGTCCATCGTTGCTGTACGCCACGCCCGGATAGCTTTCGTCGGAAACATGCGGTCAGTGAAACTGACAACGACTGTTCCATCATCGGCGAGCACTCGGTTGAATTCAGAGAAGATCGCTGCTGGATATTGGAGATACTGGACGGAGAGAGCACAACAGACCAGCTCAAAACTGTTGTCGGCCAACGGCAGTGACTGATCGTCGTTGAAGTTCTGGACGAACCACTCATCGTAGCGGTCATTTTCCGCGAGCTCCTCGGCGTTGAGTCCATGCCCAACGACGTGAGCCAATTCAGTTTCTGGCAAATGGGAGACCCAACTGCCCATCGCATCAAATACCCTATCGCCCGGGGTGAGAATTCGGCCGTACAGATTGGTTAGTCGGTTGAGAAACGCTTCGCTGGCGTGGGTAACGTACCGTGGAGAATCATAGAATGATATATCGTCTCCATTGTCGATTTTTCCCCGGTCTACGTCAGATAAAACAGCCATTACGTACAGTACGGCATCCAAGCGTATCAATCGCACGCAAGGGTCGGTAAGCTGGCCATCTGGGGAATCTTTTCAACCGCCGTGTTTGCGGAACCAAACACGCTCACCTTCTGGAGACTCACTCTCGTTGAGTTCCAACCGCCGAACGAAGAGATCTCGAATCGCAAGGGTGACAACTAGTTCAACGAGGTCGTCGTCTTCAGTGCTGACAGTCACGACACAATGGCCGTCCTGCTGTTCAATTGTGTCGATAGTCCCAATCGACCAGCGTTCGATATCGTGGTCTGGTTGCTGGGCATGGATCCGGTCGTGGTTCATGTATATTATCAGATTGCAACCAATGTTTACGTTTCGTGTCTCTTGGACGCCTCAGATCCGAATGGAGCGATGTCGAGGCTCGATGCGTGCTTGTACTCCGGGTTGGACTGGTTCTCTATGTGACACAGAGTTAACTCGGTGGCAGCCCAGATTCTGGTATGTTTGAATCAGGTAGCTGAATACAGATTCTGTTGGTGGTTGGGCTCATATTTCTCGCTGGGTGTGGCGGTGCTGTTCCGGGCGATTCAACGGCTAGCGATACCGATGTCGCTGGTGACCGTCCAGTCGAAGCCGTCTCAGTTGAATCAGTGTCTGTCTGAAATCAATCACCACCGTCCCAATGAAATTCGATCGCTCGGTTAGCCAAGCGGCTGTTTTCGAGGTGGATTCCGGAGTCAAATCGATTGTCGGTGGGGTTGATCAACTTGGGACACGTAACTTCGAGTTCCATCGCTGATCGCAACAGATTCTGGGTGAATACACCATTGTAGCACTTTCAGGGACTCAACCAGCCGGTGGCTCGGGCGGTTGAACAAGCCGTTGCCATCAACAGCGTAGACCCTCCCGTCTGTAACTGCCGTCATCTCTTTCCAGCCCTGACGATCTCGAAGGTCGTAGATAGCATCGACCGCCCGATCACGCTCGAATCCACAGGGTGCCACGACCAGTACCTCTGGATCGTACTCTGTGATCTGCTTCCATCTGACGGGTTCGGACGCGCCAGCAGGCTGAAAGGAGGCGTCCCCGCCGGCTCGTTCGATCATCTCAGTGACCCAGTGGCCTGCTCGGAGCGGTGGGGCAGTCCAATCGAGAACGGCCGTGCGGGGACGATCGTTTGACACAACGGCTGTTTCCGTAGTGGCCTCGATCTGTTCAACCGTTGTCAGCAGCTCTGTGGTGAGCGTTTTGGCCGCGTTGGATTTGCTGATCGCGTCGCCAACGCGCTGGATGTCATCGATCACATCCGAAAATGAGTGTGGATCCAGCGTCAACACGTCTGGCTCAGTGCCCAGCTTGGTCACCGCATCGTGCACCTGAGTAGCATCAACAGCACAGACATCGCAGGTTGCTTGGGTCACGACGAGGTCGGGCTGGAGGGCAGCCAGTTGATCCAGATGCAGATCGTAGACTGCGCCATCGACGGACTGCATCTGGGCATCAATCTCGTCGGCTGTGTGATCCTCGTGATCGACTACGGTGGAGGTTACCGTTGGAATGTCAGCAACCGCTTCTGGATGGTCACAGCTATGAGAGACGCCGACAGGTTCGACTCCCAATGCAAACAACACCTCCGTGCACGATGGTAAGAGGGAGACGACGCGCATAATTTATTGAGAGGGCCAAGCGACAAAAGCTTCACTCGCCGAGGGTAGCTCATCTGAGCTGAAATAATGAACAACCGTGGCAGCACTTCAGGAACCCCGATCAATCACCGGTATGGCATTAGGATTGCTGTTCGTTCACTGGAACAGGTGTGAACCTCAAAGCAAGTCTGCGTAGCTCACACCAGTTAGTTCCTCACTTGTCTTCCACAACGTATTGGCGTCTTCCTCGTCGTATGAAGCATCGTTGGAGATCTGCCGGGCGGGAGCACCGCGCATATTCTTGAATCCGCTTGGGCCGTAGTATTCTCCACCGCTCACATCATCACTTGTTGCTGCGTATAGCAGCGGCAACACACCCTTTGCAGCCGACTGAGCGACGACAGCGTTGGCGACCTTCATCATTGCCAATCGGATTCTTGATCCAGATTGCTCAGGGCCACGGTACTGCAAGTTCGTGGCTGCATACCCGGGGTGACAAGCAACGCTGATCGTATCAGTGATATCTGCTCTGTCGAATCGTCGCTGTAACTCGTAGGCAAACAGCAGGTTAGCCAGTTTGCTCTGACCGTAAGCTTCCCACTTGCCGTAGGATTGTTCTCGGTGGAGGTCATCGAAGTCCATTTCTCCGGCCTCGTGAGCGCCACTGGAGTGGGTAACGATCCGACTTTCACCGTCGCTATCGACGAGCAGTTCCAGCAGATGGCCGGTCAGTGCGAAGTGGCCGAGGTGATTCACGCCAAGTTGTTTCTCAAAGCCATCTTCAGTTTCCTGCCGTGGGATTGCCATTACCCCAGCATTGTTGCAAAGAATATCGAGCGTGTCGTAGTCATCCGTGATGCCGTCGGCGAAGGTTTCGATCGAATCGAGTGATGCAAGGTCGCATTCTCGAACGTTTAGCGTCGCAGCGGTATCCCCAACATCACTCTGGATGTCGGCCGCTGCCTCCCGTCCACGGTCAAGACTACGACAGGCCATGATCACAGTTGCGCTTTTTGTTGCGAAGGCTTTCGCCGCCTCAAAGCCAAGACCGCTGTTGGCACCGGTGATGAGCACCGTTTTGTCCGCGCAATCCGGCATTTGGTCAGCAGTCCACGAAGTTGCCATAGGAGTATTACGGGGTCAGCAGGGAGAAGTTTCACGCCAGCCGTGGGTAGCTCTATTGACAGTGTCGGCCGTCAGCTCTATCGTCGATGCTGAGGTGTCGGGTTCACTTACCATCGAGTCAAGCCACCAGCCTCTCAACCACTTTAATATGGGTCAAAATCCGGTCGGCTATCGACCGCCCGTGGACAGTCGTATCGATCCCGATAGTCGGTGGCAACCGCACGGCCGGCAGCAGTGAAAAATAAGAATACCCCGTACGGCGTTTCATACCGCTCAGCTCTTGGAGCAGCCGTATCAAGCACCAACACCTCGGTGGCTGGGTCTCCAAGTGCTGGGAGGTCGGTGAGCCACGGCTCAATCGGCAACAAACCGGTCACGACGTTCGGCACGAACGCATCGTTCGGTAGCGTCGCTCGCGGCTGAATCCAACACTCGCCGATGTCAGCCCCGTCGACAGTCAGTGTTGTCCCAGCGGGTTCTGTTGGCGGTGCTGCCGTCTCAAATCCAGACTCAGCGGCCAGTGTTTGAGCGGCCCGGGGCAGTGCCTCGGGCGCAAGATCAACCGCAAACCCGAACGGAACTCGTTGCTTGCGGGTCACTGATGCAATATACCACGCCTCGTTAGGCGCGTCGGCATCGCCCTCCAGTATCGCGGTAACCAGATCACCTGTCTGCAGTTCGTCGACGCTATCCTGTTGATCCGCTGGGTAACCGGTTTCATGCACTGAATACAGCTGCGGTTCCTCAACCGCCTGCAAATTGATGTGGCGCACTGACTCAACAGCCCGATAGACACGGAACTGTCCTGACCGTGTGTCCATACAGTAGCTTCGCTGCTGACACCCTTGAGCGACAGGGTGGCAGTCGATCACCAGTGTGTGGGTCTGCTGACCTACGATCGAGTAGGAGTGGTGTACTGCACGGTCTCCTCATCGGCGGTCGCAAGCAGAGTCGCTCGTGGAAGGGGTGACTGTAGGTCAAGATGATCTTCAGGCACCAACGGGGCCGGAACGGGTTTGATGCCGTCGGAACGCATTGCACTCACCCCGGAATATCTTCCAATGGTTCCAGCACGGTCGTATAGTACAAAGCGACCGTCTTCATCACGAGCATACCGGTTTGGGAAGGTTGTCGGCGAAGGCGTAGGACAGGCAAGATCTTCGACAGCATCCAAAACTACAACGGGTTTGTCACCAGCCATGAGGTGTAGTTGCGAGGATTCACCCAGGGGATTAGCAGCCTCAGTCCACCACAGGTGCTCATCCGTGCTGAGACAAGCAAAGGAGTCGTCTGCAAGCTGTATCCGATGTTCAACGGTGTGAAATCGCCGAAACCCGTCTTGCCGATCAGCGAGTGCAAACGGTTCTGAAAGGAGCGCATCGATCGCGCTGCGGTCGTGTTTGTCGACAACCAACAGCGGAACCCGTTTCCCGCCGGCAGCGTTTGCGATGGCTGAGATGACGGTTAGCGGCCGGCTGTTTGCAACTGGTATCACTTCCAGCGGTGCATCGGGTTCGATCATTCCCATGGAACCACCACGAGCGACGGTAGGCTGATCCTCGTCGATACAAAATCCTCGGGTCTGGAGATCCTGCTTGACAGGGTCGATATCGACTGAAGAGAGACACGTCATTGCCAAAGTAAGGGGTTCGAATAGTATAATTGCGCTGCTATTGCTCGTTGTAGATACGAGTTTGTTATTCCAATTTGAGCGATATACGTATATATAAATCGGTCAGATTGGAATATATGAGATGTACAGCAATACGAATTATCGAGTGTCTACGCGAATGATCGTACGCTGTCGGCGAGTTAGCTGATTTGTCTCACCAATCAAATGAGAGCTTGTTTCCTACTGTCTTGGGTTCGTTCATTGAGCATTTCACAGCTTTGTGAACTGGTGTCGAAATACTCCGAAATGTCGATATGACCGGTTCCTAATCGAAATCTGTCATAGTTGCCGTGCGAGATGCAGAGGGTGAGTACAGCAATTGCTCTGGTTGGGGTTATATTTGCACTCCCGGTGGGAGGCCAGTCCTCGAATCGCCGGAATCACGTAGCTGT
>OBKM01001315.1_pt1 | contig 10220 bp, 11 predicted proteins | sample 1519691 | NCBI WGS metagenome assembly OBKM01 (sample SAMEA37050418, study PRJEB22526) | metagenome | biome: saline pan; feature: lake; material: water | place: Egypt | collected 2015 | depth 0.5 m
CGGCGAGCCAGACCCGTTCGAACAGTGCGACCGGATCGAAGTCGGGTACGACTCGATCCCGAACGAAATCCAGTCCGAAGTCGACGTCGCACTCGACGAGGGAGCCTACGAAACCGATCGACTGTTTCTTGCCGAAGCGATCGATCCCGAGCGATCGGTTCTCGTCGTCGACGACACACCGTATGAGCCGACTGTCGAGGACGATGACGAGGGTAGGGAACTCACACTCGCCGAGGTCGATTCGCCCCGATTGCCCGAACCGCGATCGCTGTCGGTTCACAACGTCGACGACCGTCCACACGAACTGACGATCGAACTCACCGACGACGAGCCGCTTGTTTCCGAGATGATCTCACCCGCTGGCGACGAGCACGAATCGGTCGAGGCTCTTGCCTAACTGAGCGAAACAACGATCAGATAAGCGATATTGTTACTGGTTGGCGTGTAAGATGGAAGGCGCATATGCAGCAAGGCGGTTCGTGTCAATCGTCGGTTGATTCTGCGACTCCGGTAAGTTCGTCAGTACGCAGACGTGCAAGCGTGAACAGCAGTTCGGACGGTGCCTCGAATACGTGGTAGAAGGGAATATTCCGTTCATGTTCAGCATCGCTGTGTTCCGCATCGGTTGGGGTCACCCGGTCCAAGTTCTCGGTGGTATTGCGGTGTTCAAGTTCCCCGGCCGCGACGACACTCTTCCACCCTGATTCTGTTTCGGCAGCGACAACGAACGTCGCTCGGTCGGTAGTTTCGATATACTTCCACTTGCGGCTTTCCACACCGTAGCCGAGTCGAAAATAGAAATCCCGGGTCTCCCGGTCGAATGTAAACGCAACAGGGATAGCATATGAATCATTTTCAGCCGCCAGCGCGAGGGTTCCCGTCGATTGCTTCTTAAGAAATGCTTTGATTGCTTCCCGATCAAGAGCCCCAGCAATTTGTTTGTCCATAGAAAATTATTAAATTAAAGCTACGTAAATATGTCGGGCTTCACGAACCCGAGAAGCGTTGAATTCACGCTCTGTATGTTGCACAGCACGATTCCTCAATTCTGAGAGAGATGCCGCTGTTTCACTGTCTTCGGTAAGAGCCTCGGTCGAAACCACCGACCGGTTCGGTTCGTCCACGCTCGTAATCGATTCGCCGACCGCTCGGGCGGTGTCGACCGGGGAAACGTACGTCGTCAACGAGACACATTTCGACGGAATCGTCGAACGGCGAACCAAGACGGTTGTATTCATGCAAGAAGTCGTTGAACTCGAACCCTGTCCGTGGGAATAAGACGCCGAGTCGTGGGAACAAACACGCCGAGTCGATGCCGGCTTATCGCGACCGGGAGTCCGGTGGCGAATCGGCCTCACCGAAGCCGCAGAAGCATCCGCAGAATGCCTCTTCGGTAGTACAACAGTCCTGCCGTGAGCACGAACACAGCGGTCGACAGCCCGTAGGAAACCTGGAGTGCCGAGGCAACGAGAACCGAACCGCCGCCGGTCACCGCCGAGAACAGCGAGACGATAATCGGCCACGAACACGAAACACACGAAAACAGTCCGAGTAGGCCGGCTGCGGCCGACCCAGCCGCGTCGAGGACGGTCACGTAGACGAGATACGCGAGCGCGAGGTAGCCAACCACGTAGATCGGCAGCAGGTTGATTGTGACTGACGCGCCGCTGTAAAGAATTGCCGGCCCGAATCCCGGCGGGAGAAACGCGATCCGAAAGCCCGTTGCCGCCTCGCCGATACCGACGCCGACGAGTCCGCCCGCAACCGCCAATAGCCCGAAGTACCCCGCAGCGAGTGCGATCGCCCGCCGCCTGACCGACCGGGTTGACGACGTGGGTCGGCTGTTGACGACCACCCACGCCGAAACGTTGAGCCAGATGAGCGCGTAGCCGATGAGCCGAACCGAACTGAGCGTCGCACTCGTGAGCGCGACGTAGAGCCAGATCGCTACCAGCTGACTGTTGACAAACAACGCCCAGTAGAGCCACCGAGTGGCGGGCACCGGAACCGAGAACGGCGCGTCTGAGGTGTCTGTCATTGTCACGCCTCAGATCACGAGCCCCTCGATGACGATGGCCACCAGCACGAAGCCAAGATAGGCGTTCGAGGCGTGAAACGCCCGGAACGCCGCGGCTTCGGTCTGTTCGTAGTGCAGACGGATGACGAACCAGAGGAAGACGCCACCGAAGACGACACCGGTCAGCACGTAGAGCCAACCGAGCGTGTTCGTTGCGGTCAGCGCGGCACCGGCCAACAGCGTCGCCCCGAGGTACCACAGGATGTGTCGGCGAGTCGCCGTCTCACCGCGAACGACCGGCATCATCGGGAAGCCGCCGCGCTCGTAGTCGTCTTTGTACGCTAGCGCGAGATTGTAAAAGTGCGCCGGCGTCCACAGGAAAATGAACGTCGCCAACAGCAGCCCGCCCCAGCCAATGGAGCCGGTGACCGCGGCCCAGCCAATGAGCGCGGGAAGCGCGCCGGCCGCCCCGCCGAGAACGGTGTTCTGGACGGTATTGGGCTTGAGAACCAGCGTGTAGACGACGCTGTAAAACAGAATAGCGACGAGGCCGAGCAGGGCGGTCAGCAGATTGACCGTCGCAAACAGCGCCAGCGCCAGCCCCGTCAGAACGAGACCGAAAGCGACCGCATTCCGGAGTGGAACCAGATCGGTCGCGAGCGGCCGGTCGTTGGTTCGCGCCATTCGGCGGTCGATATCGCGTTCGAGAATGTGGTTGAACGTGCCCGACGCACCGATGGCGAGCGAGCCGCCGACGAGCGTGGCCCCAACCGTGTATGTCGTCAGTCCAGGGCCTCCCGCAAGTGCCATCGCAGCCGCCGCAACCAGCGACAACAGCCACATCAACCGCGGCTTCATCAGCCGGAAATACGCATACAGCGTCGCCTTCGTTCGGGCAACGGGGTCGGATGGAATCGGCGGCCGAGCGGTCGAATCCAGCGGTTCGGATGGCTCGGGCGGCGCGGTCGGCACGTCATCCGGATCGCCGGTTTCGGTTTCGAGCCACCACGTGAGTGCGGCCAGGAGACTGCCAAAGATGGTAATGCCAACGAGCAGATGGACGGCAGAGAGCGCCTCGCTGACGGCAGTGGTCGCGACGACCGCGCCGAGGCCCGCCTGAGCGGGATACAACACGAGCGCGAGCGTCAGGGCCGACCGAACCCGACGGCGTGTGTTCGCCCGCCAGCCGTACACCGCCGTCGCCAGCACGCCGAAGCCGACGCCGACAGCAATGACTCGATGACCGAAAGCGATCCACCCGTCGGTCGTCGTCGGTACCGACCAGCCGTCGCCGCAGGCGGGCCATGCGGTGCAGGCGGCCGCCGCGTCGGTCACGGCGGTGGCGACGCCGACGAGAAGCAGAAAGTAGACGCCCATCGTCGTTGTCGCCAGCAACACCGGAAACCGGCCGGGTAACTGGGAACTCGAACTCACTGGAAGGGCATACGGCCGGGACATATTTAGGAGCCCCGTTTCGGTGAGTGTGGTCGGTAGCGCTGGTTCGACGGAACGCATCGGCCGTCGCGTTTCGGCTTGCAGATCTGCGGAGTCAGTAGGTATTTAGGCGACCCATTCTAAGTCGGATCAACATGAACTTCAGGCGTCTCGTACTCGGGTCGTTGCTCTCGGCGCTGGCGGTCGCGCTGCTCGCCCAGCCGGTTGCCGCCCAATCGGTCACCGCTGACCTGATCTACGAACTGGACAACAAACTGCTGTTGATCGCCATCCCGATCACACTGCTCGTCGAAGCCATTCTCATTTACGCCGTCATCCGGTTCAAAGACAACGACGAACCCAAGCCGACGAAAGAAAATCGTCGGCTCGAAATCACGTGGACCGTTGCGACTGCCGTGATTCTCCTGTTCGTCGGCGTCGCCTCCTACGGCGTGATGGCCGACCAGAACGTTACGTTCACCGGCGGCGAGGACGAGGTCGCACCCGAAGAGAACGATGTGCTCGTCCAAGCCGAAGCCTACCAGTGGGGCTGGGATATGCGGTACAACGCGAGTGACAACGGCTACCTCGATGAAGATCTCGAGTACGGCGGCTCCGGTGCAGGCCCAACGGTGGTGGTCCCAGCGAATCAGGACTTGTATTTCCAGATTGATTCAACTGACGTAATACACGGGTTCCACGTGCCCGAACTTGGACTGAAAACGGATGCGATTCCCGACCAGACAACGTACATCAAGACCAACGTGAGCGAGACGGGAACCTACCAGGGCTACTGCTCGGAGTACTGTGGCCTCGCGCACTCACAGATGTACTTCACCATTGAGGTCGTCGACCAAGACGAGTTCGACGACTGGGTTGCCGACGAACAGCAAGCCGCTGCCGAAGAAAACGGCGCAGAAGCCGACGAAGAGGAGCCTGATGTTGAAGCCGACAGCGCTGACGACGCCTGAGCGGTTGTAGTGTTGAAACTGCGACCGGCGAAGTCTCATTATGGTGTTGAAACTGTGACCACCGGTGGCTCGTTGTATTCCATGTTTGTAACCGAGTCGTGTTGAGTTCGGCCGATCGAACGACTGAGAGCGGGTTGATTCGGCCTTCACGTCTGTGTCCACGACCCGCCAACACCGACCGGAGATCGTTGAACGTCGCGACCGCAGTCGCTTCGAGCGCATCATAAACAGGGATAGATCTCCTTTTTTGCTCAGCAAAGAGCCGGACAGCGACACGGTTCGCAAATCGAAATGTGAAAGAACGAAAACAGTGAGCTACACCAACATTTCTTCTTCGGCTTCGAGCAGTTCGTGGTACCGGTTACGAATCGTCACTTCGGAGATGTCGGCAACCTCCGAGACGGCCGCTTGCGTTGTTTTTTCGTTGGTCAACAACGCAGCGGCGTAGACGGCCGCTGCGGCGAGGCCGACTGGGGATTTGCCGCTGTGAACGCCCTGTTCTTTGGCGTTTTTCAGCAGCTGTTTGGCGCGCATTTCGGACTCCTCCGAGAGGTCTAGCGAGGACGCAAACCGTGGGACGTACTGTTCGGGATCGGCGGGTTTGACTTCAAGTGAAAGTTCGCGGACGACGTAGCGGTAGGTTCGGGCGATCTCGCTTTTTTCGACGCGGCTCACGTCGGCGATCTCATCGAGGCTGCGCGGCACGCCGGCCATTCGCGCGGAGGCGTACACACAGGAGGTCGCCACGCCCTCGATCGAGCGTCCCGGTAGCAGATCCTCGTTGAGCGCGCGGCGGTAAATGACCGAGGCGGTCTCGCGAACGTTGTCGGGGAGCCCAACGGCGCTGGACATGCGGTCGATCTCGCCGAGCGCCTGTTTGAGATTGCGTTCTTTGCTGTCGCGCGTGCGGAACCGTTCGTTCCATTTGCGCAGCCGCTGCATTTTCTGGCGTTGGCGCGCGCCGAGCGACCGGCCGTAGGCGTCCTTGTTTCGCCAGTCGATGTTGGTCGACAGTCCTTTATCATGCATCGTATTGGTCGTGGGTGCACCGACGCGGGACTTCTGATCTTTTTCCGCGCTGTCGAACGCGCGCCACTCGGGACCGCGGTCAACCGAATCCTCGGTGATGACGAGTCCGCAGTCGTCACAGACGGTCTCGCCGTGTTCGTCGTCGGTGACGACGTTCCCACTGCATTCGGGACACTGCAGGCCGTCGTGACTTTGTTCGTTTTCGGTCTCCGATTCAGTGCCTCGGCGTCGCTGTCTGGTATGCGAGCGGCCGGCCGACGTGGTAAATGTTCGTTCACTCATTGGTAGGGCGCGCCCGGCGCGAAGGACAAAAATCCGGGAGCTATCGTTGCCAATAAGAAGACAGAAGCTCACTTAAGCAGTTTGGTATGGCGACGAAACTGTCCCCACAGGAGCGAAAAACCGTGAACGTTCCTGATGAAATTAAATCAAATTTCTGATATTAAACGGGACTGTTTTGCGGTTCGCCACGCTTGATCCCGGTATGGATCCCGATCGAATCGTCTCGCTTGCCCCGAGCGCAACCGCTACGTTCGACGCGCTCGGCGTCGCCGATCGGATCGTCGGTGTCACTGCGCACTGTGCGCTCGACCGACCGACCGTCGGCGGCTGGCTAACTCCCGATTTCGATCGGCTCGATGAACTTGCACCCGACCTCATCGCCACGAGCGACGGCCTCCAGCGTGAACTCAGCGAAACGCTCAGCGAGCAGGGCTACCACATCCATCACCACGAACCGAACCGGCTGGAGGAGGTGTTCGACGGATTTCAGTCGTTGGCTGCGGCCGCCGGCGTCGACGCCGCAGGTAATCGACTGGTCGCAACGTGTCGACAGCGACTTGCCGCAGTCAACGACCGGGTCAAGACGGCCCGTCGCCAGTCCGACGAGTCGCGGCCGGTCGTCTACTGTGAGGAGTGGTCCGAGCCGCCGATGGCCGCCGGCAACTGGGTTCCCGATGCCGTCGTGGCCGCCGGAGGCCGCTACCCGTTCGTCGCGCCGGGCGAACGCTCAACCGAAGTCGACCCCGAGACGGTCGAAGCCGCCGACCCCGACCACGCCGTGTTGCACATCTGTGGAACCGGCGAACAGGTCTCACCCAGCCGACTCACCGACCGCGGCTGGGCCATCTCCCCGACGGTACATGTCGTCGACGACTCGCTGTTTAACCAGCCGAGCCCGCGACTCATCGACGGCATCGAGTTGCTGGCCGAGCGGCTGTATCCGCAATAAGCAACGACTGGCGAAAGCGTAGACGGACGTCACGTTCTGGCGGCCATCGCTTCGAGTTGTTTGTCGTGGGCGATTGGAGACGATGGCGATGGCCAATCCGGGACGACGGCGATAGCCGATCCGAGCGATACTGAACCGTATCATAACGGAGACCGGTACCGAACGGCACCACGACTGAGACGGTTAGCGAACTGTACCGCATTGCTCGCATACAGCCCGCCTGTGGCCGCTCTCATTCAATAAAACCGCAAGCAAGAGCGCTGTTAACCGGCCGTACCAAACCCCCTATTACGCCGTCTCCCGTCCGTTCTGTCATGAGTTCCATAGCAACGACCGAGGCGACGACCGGTGCTGAGACACCGACGCTCAGCCCGAAACAACAGCGGATTTTGCGCTATCTCCGCGACGCGGCACCAACCCAGACGTATTTCAAGTCCCGGTTGATCGCCGACGAACTCGATATGACGGCCAAGGAGGTCGGTTCGAACATGACGGCGCTGGTCGAAGGCGAACACGACATCACGGTCGAGAAGTGGGGCTACTCGTCGGGGACGACGTGGATGGTCACCACGGCGTAAGGGCGTTTTACCACAGACGGGCGAGTGAGTTCCGTCCGTCTCGTGATTACTCAACGCTGATGTGCTCGTCCGCACGCGACGCGAAGTCCACCGCTTCCGAACCGAAGGAGTCCGCATACCGCACGAGCAAAACAAGGACTGTTTCGGCGCGAGCAACGCGGTACTCGTCGGTACGATTCAACAATCCAGCATCCTCCAACTGCCCGGCAGCGGTGCTCACGGTTGCCCGCGAGACATCGAGTCGGTCGGCGAGCTCGCTGCCGGTTTCGGCGGGTGAGTCGAGCAACGCAATCAGGAGTCGTCTCGGCGTGTTGCGGCGGAGATAGCCGAGCGCGACCTGCTCGAACGGCGAAAACCGGCCGGCGTGGAAAAACCGGCGGTACTCGCCGTCACGCCGCGAAACGAGTTCGTCGCGGTCGACGAGCGTCCGGAGGTGGTGTTGGGTTTCGCCCGTCCCGAGTTGGAGGTCGTCACGCAGTTTCGAAAAGTGCGCGCCGGGCGTTGTCGAAAGATAGCCCCGAATCGCGTCGGGAACGTCGCTCGTTGAAGCGCTGTCGTCCCCACTGCCGATACCGACGAACGGCGTTGCTGCTCCGAGCGCGGCAAACCGGCGGAGCGTCGTCCGCTTGCGTTCGTCGACAGGGCCAGTCATCTGTCGAAGGGTACTGTCGGTTAGGATATAAGAACTTCGCTGTTGTCGGCTTCGGCGAAAAAATGCGTTGAATGGGGTTTCGGAGTGTTTCGAAAACGGAGACAACCCGATAGGAGGCAGAAACGGTCTGTATGCGTGTTGCGACGGGACGGTGCTTACTCAGATTTGTCGGTCTCGGTCAACAGTTCCTCGTCGCTCTCGTCGATCGGTTGATCGCCGATAATCGCGTCGCCGCCAGCGATATCAGTCGGCTCGCCGGTTTTGACCTTTTCGGCCTCCTGTTCGAGCTGTTCGATGTCCATCTCGGCAGCCTCGTCGATTTCGCCGAGAATTTCGTCGATGTCGTCGAGTCCGAGCATTTTCCGGGTTTCGTCGTCGAACTCCTTGCCGTCGAGTCCCTCGCTCTGCTGAACGTCGCTGCCGGTGAGCGTCTTGCCGTAGCGACCGACCAGGGAGGTGAGTTCCTGTGGCAGGATGAACGTCGAGGATTCGCCCTCGCCGATGCGTTCGAGCGTCTCCATGCCGCGTTCGATGATCGCGCGCTCGCCCATCGCCTCGGCGGATTTCGCGCGGAGAACGGTCGAGATGGCGTCTCCCTGAGCTTCGAGAATTTGGCTCTGTTTTTCACCTTGGGCGCGAATGATGTCGCTCTGTTTGTCACCCTCGGCCTTCTCAACCGCGCTACGGCGTTCACCTTGGGCTTCGAGAATCATCGCGCGGCGGCGACGCTCCGCGGAGGTCTGTTGCTCCATCGCCTGTTGAACCTCTCGGGAGGGGTTGACCTCGCGAACCTCGACGCTCTCAACGCGAATGCCCCACTCGTCGGTGGGTTCGTCGAGTTCGGTTCGTATTTTGGCGTTGATTTCTTGACGCTTGTTCAGCGTGTCGTCGAGTTCCATGTCGCCGAGGACGGCACGGAGGGTCGTCTGGGCGAGGTTTGAAACCGCTTTTTTGTAGTCGTCGACCTCCAAAAACGCCTTTTTCGCGTCCATGACCTTGATGTAGACGACGGCGTCGGCGGTGACCGGCGAGTTGTCCCGCGTGATCGCCTCCTGTCGAGGCACATCAAGCGTTTGGGTTCGCATGTCGAACGGGTAGGTGCGCGAAACGAACGGCGGGATGATATTGAACCCCGGTTGGAGGAGCTTTCGGTACTCACCGAAGACGGTGAGCGCTTTCTTTTCGTATGCGTCGACGATCTCCACCGTTTGCCAGATCGTCGCCATGACGAGAAAGAGGAACAACAGGCCGACTGCGGTGACCGTCAGCGTCGCCTGCAGAACGAATGGTTCCATAAAAATAGGTTGGGCTGACACGCCCATAAGCGTTGGCTTCAGCCAACCGACTGCGTGCTGCAGTCGGGTTTCGGTTCGGGCTCCAGCGCCGGGGGAGCCCGCGGTGACGACGATCCAACGGTGGCGACGGTACCGCGACAGCGATGACAGTGATGACGACGAGACAACGACAGCGATGACGACACGACACCGTACCGTCGTCTCTCAGCTACCGTTCGAACGCCGGATCGCGCTCTTGTTCTCCCTGCGTTGCTGACTCGTCCTCGCCGGTCTCAGCGGTCGTGTCGTCGGTGTCCGCATCGGCCGCCGTGTCGACACCGCGTTTTTCGGCAAACTCCTTGGCCGCGGTCTCGTCTTGTGATGGAGGATCGTCGTCCGCGCTGTCGTCCGCCTTTCGCGAGCGATCGGCAGCGAGTTCACGGTCGATGTCGTCCTCAACGACAGCCAGCGATTCAACGGTGACGACGTTTCCACCTCCGGGGTCGATCACCATCACCTCGGTTCCCTCAGCGATTTCGCCATCCATCGACCGCGCCGAATAAAACGGGTTGAAGCCACCGCCCTGGAGTTTGACCTGTCCGCCGGTTCGGGTGACTCGCTCGGTGACCCGACCAGTCATGCCGCGTAAACTCGCCGAATCGCTGGTTTGGGCTCTGCCCTTGCCGCCGTAGAAGTCGAACTCGTGATACACATAAAACGCGATCGAACCGAACAGCAACACCAACAGCGCCAGCGCGAACGGTCCGAGCGTGAGCAACGGGGTGAACGCTAAGCCGACGAGTCCCGCTCCGAGAAGTCCAATGCCGACGACAATGAAGTTCGCACCCGGCGCTAGCGCCTCGGCGAGCGAGATCAAGAGACCTGCCGTAATCAACAACAGCGGCAGTGTCTCCGGCGAGAGGAGACTTCCTTGGAGCGCGAGTGCCATACCGGCCGTAGGGCTTCGACGTGTTTAATGGTTACAGCCGGGTGGCCACGTCGCATCCAGACCGCCCCTCCGGCGCGAACAACGA
>OBKM01001317.1_pt1 | contig 10217 bp, 8 predicted proteins | sample 1519691 | NCBI WGS metagenome assembly OBKM01 (sample SAMEA37050418, study PRJEB22526) | metagenome | biome: saline pan; feature: lake; material: water | place: Egypt | collected 2015 | depth 0.5 m
GTATGTGATCGAATGGCATCAAGATGACTGACCCGACTCTGATCCGGCTTCGTCGCGCGAGGTCCCTGTCCGGTCACAGAGCAGCGACTGTGCGCCCCCGAGCGCTCCGCAAGATTGTTGTCGACACGGCTAACGCCAATCTAATATCTCGCGCTCCGGACAACGACACATGGCCGACAATGATCGTCAGATCGTCCTGTTTACTTCAGGTGCCCACGGGCTTGTACACGTCTACGAGCTGTCGATACCGATCCTGATGACAGTCTGGTTGCTCGAGTACTCGGTAACGGCGGCGACGCTCGGGCTGGCAGTGACCGTCGGGTACGGGCTATTCGGTATCGGCGCGTTGCCCGGTGGGGTTCTGGTCGATCGGTTCGGCTCGAAGCCTATCATCGTCGCTTGTCTCGTCGGGATGGCGATCTCCTTTTTGCTCGCTGCACTTGCGCCTGATTTCGGCGTGCTCGTGATTGCACTCGCCCTCTGGGGTGTCGCCGCATCTGTATACCATCCGGCCGGACTATCGCTGCTCTCAACGTCAGTTTCGCGGCCCGAGGTCGCCTTTGGCTACCACGGCATCGGCGGAAACCTCGGAATCGCACTCGGACCGCTCGCGACCGCGCTCCTACTCACGCAGTTCGACTGGCGGGTTGTCGCGGCTCTACTCACGGTTCCGACAGTTTTGACGGTTCTCTACGGGCTGCGACTCGATATCGCGGAGAACCACATCGCGACCACGCCCGACGGCGGAACTGGCGCCGATACGAAGGGGACGCTTACAGTCGGGGCGATCCGTCGTGATACCCGGACGCTGTTTACGCTCGCCTTCTCCATTGTCTTCCTCGTCGTGCTGTTCAGCGGCCTCTTTTATCGTACCTTCCTCACGTTCCTTCCGGATCTGCTCGGAGATTTCTTGGGACCGTTGCTCGGGGGCGGCCCATTTGAGTCCGATAACCCGGCCGCAGGGACGTTCGACGCCGGTCACTACCTCTACGTGGGTATCCTGCTCGTTGGTGTGAGTGGCCAGTACTTGGGTGGACGGCTCGCCGAGCAATTCCGGCCGGAACGGGCACTCATATACGTGCTTGCAGTTCTCGCCACGCTTGCTCTGCTGTTCGTGCCGGCAATCGCCATCGGAATCGTCCCTTTTGTTTCCGTTGCGCTTCTGACCGGGGTTGCGCTCTTTACCATCCAGCCCCTTCAACAGGCAACAGTCGCGGACTACTCCCCCGCGGGGGTACGGGGGCTCTCCTTCGGGTACACTTTCCTTGCAATCTTCGGCATCGGCGCGTTGGGGGCCGGTCTCGCTGGCGCAGTCCTCACTTTTGGAACGGCCAACACGCTGTTTTTATTGCTCGCGAGTATCGCCGCGGTCGGCACAGCACTCGTGTTTGTGTTCCGGTACACCGTCGACACTGCTGACTGACGTTCCAACGACTGTGGTCGCGAACTGCCCCGTACGTCAGTGAACGTAGCGAAAATATATACCCGGTTGAGGCGGGGGAATTGCGTGATTTGAACAGGTGAATGGACCCGGATTTTATCCCTCGAAGGCCGGCAAAAATCCGTACAGCGGTACCGAACAAGGCGTTCCGAGTTCTCGGCACTGTCGGACTGGAATCACGATGTCATCGGTGCATGCGACGCTGTCCTCGGAAATATACCGTCCTGTCGAAATAACCTGATAGGGCGTCTCCGGCACATATATTTAACTGGCAGTCGCCGGTGGTGGGCGCGATGGGCGAGAAGCCCGAGTTCGAGCCACTCATTGAGGAGATTCGAGCCACAGTCGAGTGGGCGGGGTGCCGGCAGCCACGCAACCACTAACAAGACGCGGGGCGGACCGTATGCTAGAAGCCACTATGTACCGGATACTGATGCCGATTGATATCGGTAAAGAAGAGATGCGGGAACAGGTCGAAGCCGTCGTCGGGTTGCCGCAGGGGGGTACGACCGTGCACGTCGACGTGCTCCATGTCTATGAGGAAGTCGACACGCCAGCCGATGAAGCCGGCAAGACGTACATCGAAATGGTGAACGACAACATCGACGACCTCCGGGACCTCCCCGACAGTGTCACTGCTGCGGTCGAAGCACTTAACGAGGCCGGAATCGAGACTGCAGTGCATGGTGTGGCCGGCAAGCCGGCAGCCAAGATCCTTGAGGCGGCCGAAGAGCATGACAACGATATGATCGTCGTCGGGACGAAGCGGCGACGGCCGATCGGCAAGGCTGTTTTCGGCAGCGTCGCCCAGACCGTATTGCTCGACAGCAAACGCCCGGTCGTGGTAACGACGGCATGACTACTTTCGAGGCGACCGTACACGCGTCACGGCGGCAAACGAGGCCCTGAAGCGACCGACAACGCGCCAACCGGTCGGAGGACCACGCGTGGCGGTTTCCTCGGATCGATTCCGGTTCGGTGTCCACGCGCTGGCGGACTCACCCCCGAAGGCCCGCGGCTCGAAGGTCCGGGCCAACTGCGTCACGCGAACGAGCGGGAGGTCTGAGGCGGTACCATCACGTCCGACACGGGCCGGACCGATCGTCGCTGTTTCAGCCGTGCCAAATTGACCGATAGGGGCAGATACGATTAAGTCGCTATCACCGTCATGATGGAGTATGGAGTTTCTCGCCTGGGCGATCCTCGCGCTTCTCTCGTACTCGGCTGTCGCACCGATCGTTAGTATCACTACTGAGGAGATCGAACCAACAGTTGGGCTCTTTCTTTCGACCCTCGTGTTTCTCGTGATCACATTTGCTGTCCTACTGATCACCGGGGTTACCGATTTTGAACTCATAGCTACTCCGGCCGCTGGGTACGTTTATATCGCTGGCGTCTTCCTCACGATCGGTATCCTCGCTTACGTCGCCGCTCTTGAGCGCGGTCCCGTGAGCGTTGTCGTCCCCATCTTCGGGATGTTCATTATTGGGAGTTCCGCCCTCGGGATACTCTTCCTCGGAGAGGAACTCTCCGCGACCCGGGGGGCTGGCATCGCCTGTGCAGTCGTCGCCGTCGTCCTAGGGGCGGGTGAAGGACAGTGACTCAGCGATATCTCCTGCTCTCGCTTGTCGCGTTTGCCGCATACAGCCTCGTCGCACCGCTTCTGAAGATCGCGATGGGGACGATCCCGAGTAGCTTTGCTGTGTTCCTGTCAAACACGGTTATGTTGGTGATAGTCGGGAGCCTGTTGGTCTATCGACGGACGTCTCCGGTCCCATATCTCGTACACCCGAAGACACCGTACGTCGTCGCTTGGGGGACCACGCTCGCAGTCGCGCTGCTTGCGTACTACCGGGCGCTGGAACTAGGACCGGTCAGTGTCGTCGTTCCGGTCTATGGTCTCTTTATTGCCGTCAGTTCGCTCATCGGAATTGCTTTTCTCGACGAGTCTCTAACTCGACGAAAGGCCGCGAGCATCGGGTTTGCAGTGCTTGCCATCGTCCTAATGTCGATCTGAGGCACATTAGCCGTAGGTTCGGCGAGCGCGTCGAGCGTTTCCTAAGTGTCAGGAACGCACAGACGTGTTCCGTCGTCCTCGGGCGCGCATGGGAGATTGTGGACGACCCACTGGTGAATCAGTGGCGGCGTTGGTGTCAGGGCTCCCGCGCCTTTCCGCGTCCAGTTATCCCGGTAATCGTCGCCCGAATCGTCCCGACAGGATCGGGCTTCCCGACCAGCGTCTGAACGGCATACAGTAGCGCGATTCCGACGGTCGCTCCGGTTTGCACCATCCTCTCCGGATGCGCCATAGCGACGATGCCGAATGCAAAGAAAGCAGCACTGAAGCCGTAGTTTGCTACCTGCGCGAACTGGAACTGGTAGTTGATCCCGTGTATCACCGCGATGGCACCGACCAGTGCGAACACCCCTGCGACCAGTGCGGCTGCAGTAAACTCCCCTGAGACGATCTCCGGGTGATAAATGAACGAGAACGGCAGGAGGAAAAGCGGCGCGGAGATCTTCATTGCCTCCTTACAGCTCGTCCAGAACCCACCACCGGAGATTCCACAGGTCACCGCAACGCAGGTGGCAATCGGCGGGGTTAACCCGGCCAGAATCGCGGCATAAAAGACGAAGAAGTGTGCCGAGAACTCCGGGAGAAAGAACTGCCCGGTCAGCGTGGGCGCGACGAGCAGCGCCACCACTGTATACGCTGCAGTTGTCGGCATTCCGAGACCGAGAATGATGCAGATGATCATCGAAAGGATCGCGGCGATGATCAACACGCCACCGGAGAGATCTATTAACGCGAGTGAGATGGCCGTCGGAACGCCGGTCGCCATCAGGATGTCCACGACCCCGTTGATCGCTGCGAGGATGATCGTTACCGGCGCGGTGACGATAACGCCTTCACGGAGTCCATCGATCGTCTGTTTGATCGTCTCGACAAACGTCTCCCAGTAGTCTGTGGATTCGTCCTCGACAGCGGTTTGCAGTAGGGGGATCCCGATGCCGAAGGCTATCATCGAAATCGCCGTCCAGAGTGCGGCTGTCATCACGGTGAACTGCAGAACGCCGAGTACGTAGACAAGAATCAATAGCGGGACCCCGTATTTTGTTCCTTCAAACAGAACGTCGCGCTGGGACAGTTTCTGGTCAAAAACCCCGGTCATTTCCGGGTCGGAGATCTGCGGCGCAGCCACGTAGTGGACGGCAATGATGATTGACACGACGAGCACAGCAGCCGGGATCAACCCGGCAACGATCACATCGACGTACGTGACTCCGGTAATAAGCGAGGCCATAATGAATGCGCCGGCCCCCATCACTGGGGGCAGTACCTGCCCTGACGTCGAGGCGACGGCCTCAATCCCGCCAGCTGTCTCCGGCTCAACGTCGCTTTTCATCATCAACGGGATGGTGAACGACCCGGTCATCCCGGCATTTGCCGTCTGACTGCCGTTGACCGACCCGATAACGGCACTTGCGAGTACCGCGGTCTGTGCGATCCCAGAATCGATGTATTTTGCTGTCCGGACAGCGAGCCTGAGAATCAGGTCGAAGGCACCGTACGACTTCAACAGTCCCGCATACAGCAGGAACAACGCAATCCAGGCAGCGACGAGCTGGGTAAGGAACCCGAGGAACCCATCGATACTGATGACCAAGATCCGGAGCGTGCGATCGACCGTGAGACCGCCATGCCCCAACGTACCGGGAATGAACGGTCCGGCGAATCCGTACCCGATCCCGGCGAGCACGACGACGAGAAACGTAACCCCGAACGACCGCCACGTGAGGAAGATCATCGAGAGAGTAAACAGGAACGCCAGTGTCAGTTCGAACGTCGTCGCTCGCCCGAGCCCTTCAACTCTGATCGCCTGGAAGTTGACGAACAAATAAAAACAGGTTATGCCGATTATCACCGCGGAAGCGGCCAGGGCGCTGATATCCAGGTAATCCTTGTCCTCGATTGCGTCGCCAACCTCCATCACCATGTAGAGGGAGATGAGACCACCGAAGAAGATGAGGGTGTACCGGCCACGGGCCATCATCTGAGAGTGGGCATACCACATCACCATCAGCCAAAACGGGATAGCGTACGCGAGCAGCGTCATGCGGAGTCGGTCCCGGTATCCGACGCCGAGCCGAAGAATCACCGCAGCGGTTACTACTGCGCCGGCGCCAGCAACCGCAGCTGTCACAGTAATCACTGCCTCCTCACCAATGACCTGTTCCGTCAGTTCAGGGATGAGCCAGATCGCGACGATCCAAAAGGGCAGCGAAATCAGATACAGCTGCAGCTCTCGCTTCCCGCGGGTGCCGTCAGCAAGGTCTAAGCTCTCATTATTGAGTATACTCCCGTCGCTGTCCGGTTCTGGCGCATCTTCGCCGGTGGTAGAATCTGTCATTTTGCTTACATTAAGGGTCGTATGCTACAACCGTCAATGGATCGGCGACCAGCCGACCGTATCAGTCACCGCGCTGCCAATCGTCGTTCCAACCGTCGTTCGCTTCAAGATAGTCGGCGACACCGGCGTGAACCGGGATCTCCGGAATAACGGTCTGTGTCATCGACTCGACATCTTGATCGATCGTCGTCGGATCGGCCTCTCGGATCGTATCGTCGTGTTCGACGGCGATCCGTGCCATCTCCTCGGTTGCCTCCGCCGGAATCTCCGGCGAGAATGCCCACTGTCCGGCCAGTGCCCAACCGCCGGTCTCTTGTGTCACCTGTGTTACATCCTGGTTTGGGTAGTAGTCGTCGGCGGAGACCGGCGTGCCGATTGCACCGGGGTGGTCCTCAACGGTCTGCTCGAACTGATCGTCGGTTTCGAGTAGATAGAGGCTTTCGCCGCTGCGGACCTCCACTTCCTGACACCAACTCGCGAGTTCGACGCCGTTTGCGCCGTACAGCGCGAGTGCGTCGACGTTTTCCTCCTCGACGATACCTGGAATATCACCGGTGTCGACGTTGACGATATCGTTGTTCTCCCAGAGGCCGTCGTCCTCGAGAACTTCCTGCGTCAACAGTCGGGTCCCGAACCCAGGTTGTATCGGATAGATCGTGTGTCCACCCTCACGGAGGTCGGCTGTCGACTCGATGTCGTGGCCGCCGTGGTCAAGCCCGACCCAGTGCATCTCCAAGGAGGTGAAGAGGAAGCCCTGATGCGGCAGGGTTTCGACCGGGTCGTCATCGAACGGGCCCTCATCGTTGAGTGCCTTCGCGAGAGAGTTGTTATCGACGCCCATCCCCGGAATGTTGTCGTCATCGTATTCGTATAAATTCGCCGTCCAGCCGTCAGTTTCCTGCACAGAGATGTCGAGGATGTCGCTGTGCTGGTTTGCAGCCTGTGCGTACGCTTGCGCCGCCTGTTGCGTCGAACTACCGGTCGATGTTCCGCCGATAACGATCCTGTTGCTATCGTCGTCACCGGCACACCCAGCGAGGCCGACTACACCAAGTGTTGCCGCACCTTTGATTGCGTCGCGTCTTGTGGAGGAACGCTCCTTTGACATGCAGCATAATATTTTTTTTTGAGTGTATAAAAATTATGATTACATACCAGCCAACGGGGGGTTGGGGATTTATCACTAAACCTGAGCACCTGAGTGAACCCGCACTCGGCACAAACAAGAAAGCGTATTACCTACTGCTATTCCGGTTATGATGAGACCACAGGCTTCAAACGCACAGTAGTGATCAAGACCGTTACCGATCGTATTGATCCTGTTCCTCCCGGTTGGTCCTCATATTGAGTCCGCTGTGTCCGAAGCCACTCGGATTGCCCCTATCGATATTATAAGCATGGTGACCGGAGAACCGGCAGGTAGATGGAGTGGTCCGATTGGCGGACTGTGTTGTTGGTGACTGGGTGGCAAATCGCAGCGAGCATCTGCTATTATTTGGTGTTCGCCGCGACCCCGTTCTTTCGGGACGCGTTCGGGTTGAGTAGATTCGCGATCGGGGTCGTTATCACAGTATTGACCCTTGGGTATGCGGTGTTTCTGTTACCGCTCGGCGCGGCGACGGACCGGTACGGCGAACGGCAGACGCTTACGCTGGGATTGATCGGCCTCTCCGTCGGTGTGTTACTTGTCTCAGGTGCACCGTCGTACGCGGTGTTGCTTGCAGCCGTGTTTCTCCTCGGGTCAGTATACGGAACAGCGATGCCGGGGACCAACAAAGCGGTGTTCGACAACATTCAATCCGGCCAGCAAAACACCGCAATGGGAATCAAACAGGTCGGTGTCACTGCTGGCAGCGGAATCAGTGCTCTGCTCGTCACCGGACTCGCCGGTGTGTTGTTCTGGCAGGCGGGATTCATTATCGCTGCAGCGTTTGGGTTCGCCGTTGCGATTGTTTTTTTCGCGTTGTATCGGGGGGGCAACCGGAATTCGAACAGTGGCTTCCCGGAGTTCTATGATCTGCTATCGAACCGACCGTACCGGGCTCTCGTCGCCGCTGGTTTCTTTCTCGGTGCGGCGCTGTTTACGACCACCGGGTATACTGTGTTATACGTCGAAGAGTCGATCGGCGCCAGCGTTGTTTTTGCTGGCATCGTTCTCGCGTTAGTCCAAGTGTTCGGCAGTGTCGGACGGGTACTCACGGGCTGGCTCTCCGATGTTCTGCCGGGTGAGCCACGGGTCCGAATCGGTTCGATACTGGTCGTCCAGTCGGTTATACCGGCGTCTACTACTCCTGCATGGCGACGCTCGTCCCCGCTGACGAGATGGGCACTGCAACTGCCGGTGGACAACTCGCGCTCACGTCCGGCGGGCTCGTTGCGCCACCGTTATTCGGTCGTCTCGCGGATACCTCTGGATATCGGGCGAGCTGGTGGCTACTCGCCTTGATGTGTCTTTCCGCCGCTGGGTTGCTTCTGTGGGTTCTTCGAACAAATACACCGGTTTCGAACCCGGCGATGACCGGATGAGTATCTGAGGATCCGGGCAACACGCATAGGCCAGTCCGGTCTAGTGTGCACCGCCATTCTTTTTTCGCGTTGACTATAATATACCTTCTGTGGAACCAAAGCTAGTCCTTTCCCACGATCTTCACTCTTGAGCAAATTCACTGCGTCAGACATTCGTTACAGTGGGCTGGGTCGAGGAAGACATCGTCCAGTTGTTCGAGCGCTGCCGTGGGTCCGGTTATGCGGTTAAATCACTAAAACCGTGGGTTAACTTACCCTCCGAGAAAACACGGCGTCAGCGAGCGTGTCACGATGGACTGCGTTCGGACCGCCGGCAATAGTGAGAAGCCTGGCATCTCGGAGATACCGTTCCACGTCCTGGGCGGCGGTGAAGCCGATACCGCCGTGGAGTTGGAGGGCGTCGTTGGTCACGTCGACCGCCTTCTCCGTCGCGTATATTTTCGCCACCGCGAACTCACGGGTCGTATCGTTCCCACGGTCGGCGGCGTCCGCCGCTCGTAGTGTCAGTAGCCGTGCGGCATCGAGGGACTTGACCATGTCCGCGACTTGCCACCGGAGGCCTTGGAAGTCCGCAAGCGGTCGGTCGAACTGCTCGCGGTCGGAGGTGTACTCGATCACGTCTTCGAGAGCCGCTCGCGCGAGGCCGACGGCACGAGCGGGTACGTTGACGCCGGTATTGAGCTGTCCTCGCCGAACGTACGCTTCACCTACCTCACCGATCCGGCGGTCGTCGGGGACCCGGGCGTCCGCGAGCGACACCTTCGGTGATTTGACCGACCGTGCTCCGAGCGTGTCCCAAACGTGATCCACCTGGAATTCCTCCGCGGGGACGAGGAACGCGCTGATGTTGTTCGGCGCCTCACTGTTGAGGCCAGTCTTCGCGTACGTGAGCACGTAGTCCGCGTCAAAGAAGTTCGTCACCCACCGCTTGTGCCCCGACAGAAGCCACTCGTCGCCGTCGCGTTCGGCCACCGTCTCGATTCCGGTCTTGTCGCTGCCCGCGTTCTCCTCGGAGAGCCCGAGTGCACCCACCGTCTCGTATGCTGCCATCGACGGGAGGAACTCTTCTCGCTGCGCCTCCGTCCCGAACTGCTCGATAACTGTCGCGACGCCCAGGTGAAGGGCGAGTGTGCTCGCAACCGGCATCATCGCGGCCGATAGTTCCTCAATGGCGAAGACGAGGTCAACGAGGCTCCCATCCTCACCCCCGTATTCCTCGGGGAGCGTCAGGCCCGTCACTCCCATCTCACCTAGTTCGTCGAGAATGTCGGTCGGCGGTTCCTCCCGCCGGCTGAGGGCCGCCGCGTTCGGTTCGATCCTATCGGTTGCGAACGCCCGTATCTCGTCGCGAAGTGCCTTCTGAAAATCGGTCGGCTAGAATCGCATACCGGATAGTTTGTTCGGAAATTGAAAAAGACCAGTCAAATATGGTCGGCCCGTTCGTGCCGCGACACCAAGCAGGTCTATACTGGCTGATCTGTACCAGCCCAGTCTGACGCTTCTCCTGTGTGAGGTTCGTGCCCTACATTCAGCAGGTTGTGTGAACAGTGCCGAAGTCTGATAGAATCCATAGCGGCAAATCGGCACACTGCCTATGCAGTTGATTCAGAAACGGTGGAGCGAAATCAATAGCACCGCGTGCTGCATACACCCTCTATATCCTGCACTACCCCATCTACCAGTCGTCAGATAGATACTGCTGTTTCGCCGTATTCGGTAGGAGGCTCCGAAGAAAGCATCCGAGTGCTGCGCGTATAAATGATACACACAGCTCCACAGCCGACAGACGCGCGTCTGACGAACGCTTATATTTCTGGATCCACGAATCATGACAACGA
>OBKM01001318.1_pt1 | contig 10210 bp, 8 predicted proteins | sample 1519691 | NCBI WGS metagenome assembly OBKM01 (sample SAMEA37050418, study PRJEB22526) | metagenome | biome: saline pan; feature: lake; material: water | place: Egypt | collected 2015 | depth 0.5 m
CATGGCCGTTGCGATCCCCAAGCGTGCTTCAACCCCACGAGGGTTCGTCTGAAACCCTCTATATGTGGGGGACCGTTACGCATGTCCCCGCTTCAACCCCACGAGGGTTCGTCTGAAACAATCACTACGTCGGCCATGACGAGATCACCCAACGCGCTTCAACCCCACGAGGGTTCGTCTGAAACTCCGACGAGCCCGCCGGAGAATGGCTTTCAGGTTGGCTTCAACCCCACGAGGGTTCGTCTGAAACCATGCCCGATATACGGGGCATAGGCATTCTAACGCCCGGTCACAATAAAGTCCTTCCGTCAACCGTCAATAGGCAGTATCCCCCATGGGGGTTGACGGAGTCGATTACAGAAATCGCTGATCTTCAGTTGGATCGTCACCGTAGACCGTCCGATTGAGCAGTGTATCAGAAGACAGCTCGTAGATGATTGTCGACTCCCCGGGTTTCAGCAGGTCATCGATCTCATTTTTGAGCTTGGTGAGATCTCCTTCAGAGATCTCGCCTTCGAGCACGGAGTTTTGGACATGAGTCAGATACCGCCGCCCAATTTTGAGTGCTTTCTGTGTCCGCTCGGCCTCAAGATCGTAGACCATCACGACGTACATCTCACCACCACCGCTGGAACGGCTCGTATTCCTCGCCGGTGAGCAAGTGTTTCTTAATTTTATACGCTTCGAGCCTCATCAGGTACTGATAGCTAACCTTGCGGTTCAGATCAGGGTGTTCAACCGTTCGTTCAAGCGTCTCTTCGAACGCCTTCGTGTACGTCTTTCGTCCAGATTCGTTCAACAAACAAGAGCCGAGCTCTGTCTCGAAATCGTCATCCGAAATCTGGTTTCTATTTACCAGTCGAAACAGGACACGGTCGGCGAGAACGGGTTTGAACAGATCGGCGAGATCGAGTGACAGTGAGTATCGACGTTCCCCCGGTTCATGGAGGTAGCTGATCGTCGGATCGAGCGCCGTGGCACGGATCGCCGAGACGCAGTTGGCATACACCAGCGAGTTCCCGAACGAGATAAGGCTGTTAATCTCGTTGGGTGGTGGGTTGTATTCTCGTCGAGTCAATTGAAACTCGCTCGGGAGGATCTTGTTGAAGCTACGATAGTAGGCCTTTCTTGCGGTAGCCTCGGTTCCTAGTAGCTCATCAACCGGAAGCGACTCACCGACGCGTGCGGCCGCCGCTTCCAAGTCCTCGACGACATCGTCAAGATCGTAATCCCGGCCGTTATAGTAGATCACGTTCGTCCGCATATTGTGGATGCTACCCTGTACAATCGCGGCGGCAAGCTGCCGTCGGTGCTGGCTGTCCTCGTAGGCGCGAACTTGGTTGACGACCGTCTTCCCGGATGTCTGACCGCGTTTCGGCATCACCGACCCCGAGTAGTAATCCTCCCAGCCGAACACGTGGAGTGCGACCGTTCGGTCGTTGAGAAACGACATCAGCCGCGTGTTGAAATCGATCTGGCCGTGGAGGAAGAACGCCTCGGCGTTTTCGATTGGGATGTACTGCTTCTCCCCACCGTCGTCGGGGACGAGTCTGAGCGTGTCGTCGCTACGTTCGAGTCGGCCGTCCGAAAAGACGTGGTAGTTGCGGTCCATTGTTAACACCAGCAGAAATCGTGGTACGCACAGGAGTCACAGAATGGTTTCTCCTCGGCCGGTGGCGGCGAGGGTTGGCTGACGATGTCGTGAATCCCACGGATCGCGGTTTCGACCTTCTCCGCTCGCTCCGCCGTGAGTTCGACCGGCTCGCGCTTTCGCTCACGTGGATGCGCCAAGACGCCGTCTCGCTGAATATCGGCGACGTGGTCGAGATACCAGAGGTAGTACGACAGCTGCATTTCAGCGGGTTCCGTGAGCGTCGAGGAAGGTTTGACCTCGACGACGCGGCCGTCGTCCAGCAAATCGAGTGAGATCATGCCGAGATGGAGGTTCTCGCGTTTGTCGCTGTAGGCCGTCTCGTCGACGCGGGTGCCACGGACGACGGTCGCGTTCTCGCGGTCGATTTCGAGATTCCGACTCTCGAACCAGAGTTCCCGCTTGCAGACGTAGTAGTATTGCACCATCACGCCCGTAACGCGGAACGGTTCGCCGACCGGCTCACCCCGAGCGGTTGCGAGGAGGCGGTCGACTGGATCAGCGGCGGTCATAAGATCCGCCTCTCAGCAGTGCTGTCCGGAATGACGAACCCTGTATTCTCATCGAAATACTCGCTCAATCCGTGTTTACGAACATCAAGACATAGCACGTCCGTGTCGGAGTGGACTGGATTCAATTGACCGAGCTTGTCCTTTTTATCAGATTCGCCACGGTAGACCGGGATCGAGACCCGCGCTTGCTTGAGCTCATCTATTAGCCGACGGACGCGCTCGAACTCGTACTGGCTCCACGCTTCGCGTACCTGCTCTACTTGATTTCGTTCGTCCTTGGTTCGGCAGATGATGATGTCGACTGCGTTACGCTGATCGATCAGTGATAGATCTTTGAGTTTGTCTCCGCGTGCGTCGTCGACATACTCAGCGTACTCTTGTTTGCCAACGTTCTTGTCGGTGTGTAGTGTTCTGTAGTATTCTGTGACTGCTGTACGGGCCACAGTGGTTTCGGAGAGTGGTTCATCCCCTTCACGAACAGCATCGAGAGTTTCCGCCGCGACAGGAAGGAGGGTCGCTCCTCGATTGTAGACTGCTTCTGCAGGTGTTTTTTGTTGCTCATCCGGGACGTCAAGCCACCAGACGATGACTCGCCCCTGTTCCCGCTCGAACGACCGGTTACAGCGACCGGCTGCCTGAACGATACTGTCGATTGGGGCCAGATCACGGTAGACACGCTCGAAGCTAATATCGACGCCAGCTTCGATAAGCTGTGTCGAGACCGTGATGAGACCATGTCCGTCGTCGGTGAGTTCTTTTGCGGTTTCGATTAGTTTGAGACGATCCACAGGACGAAGTCGTGTCGAGAGGTGGAGCACCGACCGGTCGCTCCGCTCTTCGATTCGGCTCGCAAGCGTCTTCGGATCGATGTCAGCTGTCGTTTCGACTGTGCTGAGTTCGTCAGCGTAGATGTCTCCGACCCTAGGTAGCGAGTCCGCGTTGTCAGTGAGTTCGTCAAAGAGGGCTCGGGCACTATCGATTGTGTTACAGACCGCAAGCGTTGACGCGCCGGAATCGACTACAGTTAGCAGTTCGGTACCCGCCTCGGTGTATGATTTCGGGGCTTCTTGCGTCTCGATATACCGCTCGGTCGACGCATCGAGTTCGTACTGGACGCGCTCGGTCGCCTCGAAGTACACATCAGGATCGTCGACCAGTTCAGTCGCGTCACCTCCTCGCTCGGTTGGTTCATCGAACAGCTGTGGCTGGGTTGCGGTCATAGCGATAACCGTCGCACCGTACTGCTCGGTCAGTATTCCAACGAGACGGGGGACGAGTTTCCACCAGTCGAGCGGCAAGCTCTGTGGCTCATCGAGTATAACAACGCTATCTCGGAGCGCAGGTATCTTCATCGACTGCTTGTTGGCCGGCCCAGCAAGACTCTCGAACAACTGTACGAACGTCGTGACTGTGAGGCCGGCCCGCCAGCTTTCAGCGAGCATCCCGGCGACATCGTCGTTCCTGTCCGCTTCATCAGCGTCCACGTCGTCCTCGTCGACGATTTTGGTTTCCGAAAGGTGGTGGTGGGCAGTCAGTAATCGCCCAAGTGTATCGGTCTCGTAGATGTCTTCAATTTCATCGACGACCTGATCGATGATACTGGTAAACGGGAGTGTGTAGACGACACGCTCGCCACCGAGTTCGTCACGAACCGTCTGTGCGGCCGACAGCCCGGAGAGCGTCTTTCCCATTCCGGTTGGCAGAGTAAGTGTCGCCACTCCGCCGCCATCTTCAGCGAACTGTTTTGCGTTCTCTACGACAGCTGATCGCGCACGTGAGCGATAGTGATTCAGCCGCTCTATTCTGGAGCCTTCCGGATCAGCGGGCGAAGAAGCTTCAAGATTAGTCACGTAATCGTCTAATACCTGTAACGACGGTTTCGTTGCTTCGTAGGTTGAATCCACGTCCACCTCTTCACTCCGGCTTGCGGCACTCGTCTTGTCCGCGAGAACGAGCGACCCCCATATTTCGAGAGTTAGGCCGTAACAGGACTCCGACAGTGACTCACGACTGATCGTCGTACCACTCTCCGTGGCAACAGCCGCAGCGATCTCATCAAGCAGCTCTTTGTACGAGTAGCGAAATCCGTCCCACGATCCATCGCCATCAGTGGCAGCATCGAAGACATCGGCCGCCAAGTCCGGAACGTGGTCTTCGATATCATTGAGCTGCATAGCGATTGCTGCCTGTAGCTGTTCATCATTGGTCTGGGCTCCTCCCGTTGAGTTCTCTGAGGTGTACGCACGGTCGTAGATGTACTGAGTCACATCCGGAAGCCGCCCGTGGTGTTTGGCGACGGAGACGAACCCAGCTAGACAGGCCTCAGTTTCAAACCCCTGTGCGTCGAGCGCATAGTACGCGGCGAACGAGCCGATTGGAGCATGGTATCGACACGGCTTGTGCTCAGGTTCGGTGCCATGTTGAAGATACTCTTGAAAGAAGGTCGTCGCTTTGCCGAAGTCGTGAACATAGGCAAGCGTCTGGACAACCTGCTGTAGCGACTCATCTGTAGGTGTTGTCGCTTCATCGGGGACGACTGCTCTGGCCCGCCGGGCAACATCATTCAAATGATCCCGAAGATAAACACCTTCATATCCGTCCTCGGGCGGATGAGAGTACACAGCCATCAGACGAACACCACGGTTCGGCCATCGACAGTGGCTGCTGTCGTGTCTCGCACCTCAAGCGAGTCGGCGTCGGGATTGTAGGCGTAGTTCGTGAATTCAGTTGTCGTCCGACCACCGGCATCGGACTCCATGAACGCGGGCGACTCCTCAATCTGACAGCGAGTTTTTACATCCAGAACCACATCATCAACAGCATTTGGGACAGCTGAATCGACTTCCACAGTTTCCGTCTGCGGCCCGTCCGCAACATCGAATTCGCCGTGATACTCGATGTCCGCGAGATACTCTGAGAGGCCGAGACTCGGCACGTAGTGCGATTTACCGGCAGCAAGCGTCTCGCGCAGTTTGGTATACCACTGGTCGTCGGCGAGTGCGATATCGATTCGGTAGGCCGGATCGACCAGCACCTCGTAGTTGTGTTGCTGCCGGAGCGTCGTCGGATCAGGTAGCTTGACGCTGATTTTTCCACGACCGTTGAGTGACTGTAAGTTCCCAGCAGCGGTCGATAGCGTGTTCATCGGCATATTGACCGTCCTGATCTCTCGAACAGGTTCGATGGCGACTGCCGAGCGATCGGGTGCGAACAGGTCGTAATAGCCATCCCGTTCGATCCCTAGAACAGCTGCGAGGAGCCCAGCAACGGTAGTTCGGGGAATGATTCGATAGGTTTGCTTGACGATGTTTCCCTCAATTCGTCGGAAATGACCCCACGGACCGCAAACGGTAAACGAGAGACAGCGATCAGGCTGGCCGCCGTTTTCGTCGGTCGTCCAACCGTCCAGCGATTGTTGCGACATCGTTACGCCTTGTCGTCGTCACTCGGGAGTGTCGCGGTCTGTTCGTCGTAGACATCGATTTCCTCTACAGCATCCGTTCCGACTGCGTCTTCGAGGGCCTCGTGAAGTACCGATGGCCCGCCGAGTTCGCCATCGTAGGATAGTTGTAGTACGTCGCTGGCGACGACTCGAACACGTTCGATCCGCTCACTTGCTCTGTCAAGTCGGTCTACGAGTCCTGTCACGTCAAGCGTGAGGTCACGAACCGTTCGGAGTTCCTCGTCGGGTTTCGAATGCTCGTCATTGAGTTCGAGATCGCGGTCGAGACCGCCGAGGTGGAAACTCTCGTCCGCGTACTCAACGCGACAGTAGAGCCGCGGTTCTTGGCCGACTTTGCTCCGACTGATAGTCTGGTTTTTGATCGCCCGCCAGCAGAGCGTGTCGAGCCGTTCGACGTCCACTGCGGTGAGGTTTGTATCGGTAGCCCCGTGTTCGTCGACGAGTCCGTGAAATCGGATCAATCCGTACTGAATCCGGTGGTCGTCGAGATCGAATCCACCCTGCTGTTTGTTCTCCTGCGTGGCGATCACACTCGTCAGGCTATCGTATTCTTCGTTTTCGTTGACCGCGTGTATCGATTTGCCGGGCGAGAACTGGACGGGGCCAGTGAAATGATCCGGTAGGTGCTTGGCGTAAACTTCGTCGGTATCTACTGACATTGTCGCACCGAAGTAGCGTACATCGACGCTTTCGTTCAGGAACTCGCCGAAGATATCGTCGCGGAACTCCTCAACCTCCTCGTCATCATCGAGGTCGTAGTCGTCGGGCTCGACCTCCTTGAGTCGATCTTCGAGGAGCTGACCGCGCGTGTACTGATCGCCGTCTTCCTGTACGTTTCGGATATAGACGCCGTGACCGTCGTCGTCGAGTTGGTCGCGGAGATACCGTTTCAGACGAACGTCGGTTACGATTGCCTGCTGGGTCTGTGGGTCGATTCGCGGCCGGTTGGCACCGGACAACGGATTGCCGTTCGGATTGGCATCGACGGCATCGTACAGGAAGACGATTTCTGAGCGGTTCGCCACGGAATTGGGTGTATCGGACATATTAGTGTTCCTCCTCGGTGGTTGGGTCGTCGGCATCAGTATCGCCTCGGTTCCACGGGTGGTCGTTCATCCCGTACGTCACGCCAAGGGCGTAATAGAAGCGGAGATCGTCGGTTTCAATCTCCCACTCTTCCGGATCAGGCTTGAGAATCGTATCACGAAGCCGGTCGACGATGTGATCCGCCTTCGTGCCGGGGTAGGTCCCCTGCTGTTTCTTTTCCTGACGCGTGTAGGTCAGCGTCTTGGCGACGGTTTCCTGTGTCACCTTCTTGATCCGCGAGCGAGTAATCGATTTGACCGGGTACTGATCGACGAGTGTGGTCGACCGATCCTCGCTGTACTCCTGATAGCTACCAATATCGCCGACGAGCGCGCCAAGCAAGAACGCCCCGCGGCGTTGGCTTGTTACAGAGTCTGGGTCGTCGTCTTTGTCGGGAGACAGTGCAGGTGTTTCGTTGATGAACGATTCGAGTTTTGGTGCGGCGGGGTGGCCCCCATCCGCAATTGGGATTTCATCTACTGATGGCATGATGTGCTTTTCATATGTTGGTTCTTGTGTGATCGGTTCCCTACTCGGATCATCTGCTTTCAGCAAATTGAGCTGGTTATCGGCCAGCGCACAGATTTGGGCGAACTGACTGGCGACTAAGAACGATGGAAAGCCCTCATGTTCTTCGTCGTCAGTCTGGTCGTCAATAATACGATTAACGTACTCTTCAAGCAATATTTCAACCGAAAGTGCATCGCCACTCAGCACGCTAACCAATGCTTTGATTCGTGGATCATCTGCATCCGCTTCTTCGTCGTCTCGCTCAGCGAACGTCTGATAGAAATACCAGCCCGTTGAGACAGAATGTAACTGATTATCGTTTGTCTCCAGAAGCTCCCATTTTTCATTTGTTGGAAGCGGTGCTGTCCATTCCATATCCGGAGCTCTGTTGAACGCTGATACGCTTTTGACGAGACGGTTGTGGCTCAACGCTAATTCTTTCGGAAAATGGAGCTTTCCGTTTAGTGTCTCGCCGAATACGTCATATCTCGAATTTTGGTGTGGCATAACTGCAGTGATATAAAAGCGCAGCCGATCTTCTCCGAATATGTGTTGTTGTTTGTCATAAGCACGCTCAATCGGCGTTTTATCTGAATCTTCTACAGCCGAATTGTACAGAATCGCGTATAATTCATACAGCTCCTCTACTGACGGGGTCCCAAATACATACGGAAGGTAGTACACCTTTGCACCGAATGTACGATAGGCGCATGTTTCGATGAATTGTTCTGCTTTCATTAGAGTCAGCGCGCTGTCCTCGGATATCGGATGTGATCTCCAAGCTTCGTCAATATCTAAACCTGGAAATTTTTCAACTTGTTTCCCGAGGTAATAATTGATCGGGTCTTGAGCTGTTCCCACCGTTCGAGTGTTTTGCTGGGTGACAATATCAACAGCTTGCCCAGAGGAATCCTTTGCTTTATTTTTTGTCACAAGTTTGGAGAGACGCTGTCTTCGCATTCCTTCCATTAGGATTTCTAGTTCGGAGGGCCACTGAAACCCTCCATCTGGTTCGGTTTTTATTTTGACGGTGATAAGCGAGGTCTGATCACCATCGATTTGTCGTTGAACACTCGTTTTTATTTCCTCAATCAGCGCATCATTTTCACCGATTTTATTGAGATCAGTAATGATCCAACCCCCACTGTGATCCTCCACGAGATCCTGTACAGCGTCTTCGGAGGGCCACCGTGTGAAACGGTGTTTTGTGTATTCACCCAATCTCTCAGGAGATTTGTCTTGTCCGGATTTGTGAGTGATACTGTGATCAATCCCTGCACCTCGATTTTGGTAGTAGCAATGGCCGGCCAGCGGAATATGATCCTTAGTGTATCTTGTTATCCATACCGGACCTCGACTGTCGTCAGCCAACTGCGGTTCGTCACCTGAGAGATCAACTCGAACAACAATTAGACTGTCATCGGTATCTAGGAGATCATCGGCCGCGTCAGGAGTGAGGTAGGGTGCGTACTTACCACCATCCGTCGTGGCGAGCGTGTAGAGTTTCCCGTAGAGGTACTGGAGGTCACGGAGCGATCCGATTGGTGAGTCCGGAAGCTCTGCCTCCAGTTCCTCGGGCGGATACTTCTCCCGGAACGCATCAGGCGAAAGCATCCTCACCCTCCAGTTCGCTCTCGCCCGGCGGTGTTTTGTCCGTGATGTTCACGAACCCGAGCCCCAGAGAGTTCCGCTCGCCGAGTCCGCAGTCCAGCGCGAGGTTGAGATGCCGGCGATGGTGGTCGTCCCGAACGGTATAGGAGAATTCCCACTTACTCAGGACATAGGTCATCTCTTGGCCCTCGGTGACGGTCACCGGAACGGCGAACGTCTTGATCAGTTCGTAGCCGTCGAACAGATCGCCATCAACATCGCTCGGCCCCGGCAGGTGGTCGTGGGCGAAGCGGTCGTGTTTCTGATCGAGGTTGTCCTCCACCTGCTTTCGGAGCGGTTTCATCGAATGCTCCGGTCGCCAGAAGACGGCCGTATCGCCACCGGGGTGGTCGATGCCGTACTCCTCGCATCGCCACGGCGGAATCCGAATCAAGAGGCCGGTCCCGGTTTCAATCGTCCCGCGTGTGCCCGGCTCGCCGACATCGGGTTCGAGCGAAGTCACGTCGTCGACGTGGAACGGCATCTCGCCGATGTTCAGCTCCGGCTCGTCGAGTAGGTCGGCCGCGACGTTGGCCAGTAACTCCTCATCGGGCGAGGCGACCAGCAGCTTGCGGTCGTCTCCCTCCTGCATATCATGCGGCGGGAACGGGTTCGAATACGAGAATCCCGGCGGTTCGCCGTCGTCGTGGCGGTCGTCGTAGGCGGTACCGTCGAGCGCGTCCCAGAGCCGGCCACGAAGCTTGTGGTGGTAATCGTTCTGGTAGGCTGCGTCTGCCCGTGCGGATAAATGGGCCATTACACGCACTTGGATGACTCACCTCTGTAGCGGGGGATCATACAACTTGTCATACAAATAGGAGATACAAAAAAGAACCCCATACAGAGCGAAAGTAGAACTACTTGTGCCCCATTGAACGCAAGAGTGCGTCGGGGTGGCGTTGCTGGTCTACAGACGACTCGTCTGAAGTCCTATGTACATCCGTCTTTAGTTAAGCGAGAAATCGCGTGATAGCGGCGGCTTATCGAGGCATCTTTCGGAAGGAATGAGGAAGTCCAGTCTGTGTACGACAAGGACTCCTCATCTCGGATTATGCGTCGGCTCACTACACTGTTTCCCTCCGAGTTCCTCGAAGAGCACGCCGAGGAACTCGGCGTGGTCGAACGTGACCGCAAGCTCCAGATCCCTGCCTTCGTTTGGGCATTCGTGTTCGGCTTCGCCGCAGGCGAAAGCCGAACACTCGCCGGGTTTAGACGCTGTTACAACTCTACTGCCGATGAGACGATCTCTCCGGGTGGATTCTATCAGCGGTTGACACCGACGCTTGCAGAGTATCTCCGCGACCTCGTCGAGCATGGTCTCGACGAGGTCGCTGTTCC
>OBKM01001319.1_pt1 | contig 10202 bp, 10 predicted proteins | sample 1519691 | NCBI WGS metagenome assembly OBKM01 (sample SAMEA37050418, study PRJEB22526) | metagenome | biome: saline pan; feature: lake; material: water | place: Egypt | collected 2015 | depth 0.5 m
CAACGGTGCTCGATCCCCAGGATGTGACCACAGATCGCGTCACGCGCTGGTAGAGGTAAAACTCCAGTAGCTCTTCGGCAGTTCGAAAACCCAGTGCCTTGACCAGGAGGACGTTGATGTCGAGGTCGTCGAGGTGAATGTTGGTGATGTTCAGGTACTGCCGTCTGAGAAAGTCAGTGATAATGCGGTCGATGTACAGGACACGGACGTCCTGGGTAAAATCAATCGACGAAAACGTCTCACAGATCTCCTCCTGTGGCGTTTCACCGAGTCGACTGACCTGTTCGAGATCCGCCCGTGAAAGGGACTGAAAGTCCTGGAAATCTTCTTTAGTGCTGATAATCTTCGCCGCCGTCTGTTTACCGACGGTGTCGACGCTGGTGAGCACGTCGCGTAAGAAATCATATTCGAGATCAGCGATTGCCATTGGTGAGATGAGCACCAGCAAACGTGAAAAGTGTTGAGATGCCACGCGGTCGGCAAACGGAGAATTCGGTGTGACAGCCGGTGGCGGCCAACCGCAGCCGTCGCTTCGGAAAGGCCTTTAGCGGCCGGACAGAATGGCGCGACATGTTCAGAACGTTCCGTGTGGAGGTCGAAACCGCGCTCACCGCCGGCCTCGACGCGCTCGACCTCCCGACTGCTGACCTCGGAATCGAGGAGCCGCCCGAAGACCTCTCGGCAACGCTCGCCTCCAGCGTCTCGTTTCGGCTCGCCGGCGAACTCGGCCAGGCTCCGCCGCAGGTCGCACAGACGCTTGCCGAACACGTCGGCGACGCACTCGACACCGGCGAGTACGACTACGTGAGCCACGTCGACACCCAGGGCCCGTACGTCAACTTTCATACGACCGAGGCCTACGTTCAAGACACCGTCGAGGCCGCCCAAGTCGCCGACTACGGGCGGTTGGCCGACCGCGGCGAGTCGGTCGTCGTCGAGCACACGAGCGCGAATCCGACCGGCCCCGTGCACGTTGGGCGCGCGCGCAATCCGATTCTCGGCGACGCCGTCGCCAACGCGCTCGATATGGCTGGCTACGATGTCGAACGGCACTACTACGTCAACGACGCGGGTCGCCAGATGGCCGTGTTCACGTGGGCATACGAGCGCTTTGCTGAAGCCGACCTCGACGACGAGCCGGCACGCGACCGAATCGAGTACGACCTCGTTCGCTACTACCGCAAAGGCAACGCCTTTCTCGAATCCACCGACGAGGCGGCTGTTGCGGAGGCCGAAGCCGAAATTTCGGACATTCTCCAGGGGCTCGAAGCCGGTGACGAGGCGACCTACGAGCGGGTCGGTGCAGTCGTCGACCAGGTGCTCGGCGGGATGAAGGCGTGTCTCTCGCGGCTGCCCGCCGAGTTCGACGAGTTCGTCAAAGAAACGCGATTCATGCGTGACGGCTCGACGACCGAACTGGCCGAGCGGCTCAAAGAAACGCCCGCTGCCGTCTACGAGGAGGAGGCGTGGCAACTCGACCTCGACGAGTACGGCTTCGAAAAGAATCTCGTCTTTCTGCGCTCGGATGGCACCAGCCTGTACACGACGCGGGATCTGGCGCACCACGAGTGGAAGTTCGCGAACTTCGACCGCGCGGTGACCGTTCTCGGCGAGGATCACAAACTGCAGGCCGGCCAACTGCGGGCAACGCTCGATATCCTCGACAACGACGTGTCGAAACTCGACAGCGTGATCTACTCGTATGTCAACCTTCCCGAGGGGAAAATGAGCACCCGCCGGGGAACGGGCGTTATGCTCGACGACCTGCTCGACGAGTCGATCGCCCGCGCTCGCGAGGAGGTCGAAAGACGGCTCGACGACCGCATCCGCGACGACGACCTCGACGAGGAAGATATCGAGCGGATCGCCCACCAGGTCGGCATCGGCGCGGTTCGCTACGACATCGTCTCGAAACAACCGACGAAAGGAATCACGTTCAAATGGGATGAGGCGCTCAACTTCGAGGCGCAGTCCGCACCGTACGTCCAGTACGTCCACGCGCGGTGCTGTGGCATTCTCGACGAGGCCGAGGTCGAACCCGACCTGTCGGCCATCGATGCCGCGTCGCTTGCGACGGCCGCCGAACGCGAGTTGGTCGCGGTGCTCGCGCGATTTCCCGCCGTCGTCGAAACCGCTGGCGAGGATCTCGAACCGCATCGCGTGGCGACCTACACGCGCGAGTTGGCCGAGGCGTTCAACGGCTTTTATCGCGCCTGTCCGGTGTTGACCGCCGAGTCGACGGCGACGAAACAGTCGCGACTTGCGCTCGTTGTGGCCACAAAACACGCCGTCGCCAACGCGCTCTCGGTGCTCGGCGTGGCCGCGCCCGACTCGATGTAGTGGGATGTCGCAAACGACCGGGTCGAACCGGCCGGTCGGTCAGAAAAGAACCAGCGGCGCAGTGAAGATGCTACCGCCGACTGCCGTGACTGCGCCGACACCTGCGCCGAGTGCGAGCACCACGAACACGACAATCCACCAAAACGGGACGGAGCCATCGGTTTCCATATCGGCTGTCTGTAGCCATCCTACATGAATATCCCGTTTTTGTACCCCGTCGGAAGCGACGTGGCGGAGGCGGTACGTGGATGAGCATGATGGGATATGTCGGCAACAAAAACCGGTGAAGGGTCGGCAGCGAAAAGCAAACCAGAAGCCGTCACGGGCAGTCAAAGCATACTTACCCACCGCAGGGGCATATATCTCCAATGAGCACCGACGCCGACGGGCAGTCCAGCGAGGACCGCCGGAAATACGAATTCAAAAAGGTCATCGAAGAGCTCCAGGAGTACGAGGGCTCGGGGACACAGCTCGTCACCATCTACATTCCCGACGACAAACAGATTTCCTCGGTCGTTGAACACGTCGTCCAAGAGCATTCCGAAGCGGCCAACATCAAATCGAAACAGACGCGCACGAACGTTCAAGACGCGCTGACCTCGATTAAAGACCGACTGCGCTACTACGACACCTTCCCGCCCGAGAACGGGATCGTCATTTTTTCGGGCGCGGTCGACAGCGGTGGCGGTCAGACGACGATGGTCACCCGCGTTCTCGAGTCGCCCTCCGAGCCGATCCAGTCGTTCCGCTACCACTGCGATTCGGACTTTCTGACCGAACCGCTCGAAAACATGCTGCTCGACAAGGGACTGTTCGGGCTCATCGTGCTCGACCGCCGTGAGGCAAACGTCGGCTGGCTCAAAGGCAAGCGCGTCGAGCCGGTCAAATCGGCCTCGTCGCTCGTACCCGGCAAGCAACGAAAAGGTGGCCAATCCGCCCAGCGGTTCGCCCGCCTGCGACTCGAAGCCATCGACAACTTCTATCAGGAGGTCGCCGAGATGGCCAACGATCTGATGGTTCCCAAACGCCACGAACTCGACGGCATCCTCGTCGGCGGGCCCTCGCCCACAAAGGACGAGTTTCTCGACGGTGACTATCTCCACCACGAGCTTCGCGATCACGTGTTGGGCAAGTTCGATGTTTCGTACACCGACGAGTCGGGACTGAGCGATCTGGTCGACTCCGCGAGCGACGTGCTGTCGGACCAGGAGGTCGTCAAGGACAAAAAGCAGATGGAGGAGTTTTTCGAAAAACTCCACGTCGGCAACGAATCGACCTACGGCTTCGAGCCGACGCGCGAGAACCTTATTATGGGGTCGGTCGACCGCCTGCTCATCTCCGAGGATCTCCGAAAGGACGTTGTCGTCTACGACTGTAACGGAGCCGAGGAGTTCGCGGTCGTCGACCGCCGACACGCGACGCCCGACCACGACTGTTCGAACGGCGCGACCGCCGAGGTCGTCGAACGCGAGGACGTGATCGATCATCTGATCGACATCGCCGAACAACGGGGAACCGAGGTGAAGTTCATCTCGTCGGACTTCGAAAAGGGCGAACAGCTCATGGATGCGTTCGGTGGCGTTGCGGGAATACTGCGCTACTCGACTGGCGTGTAAGTGTCTTCGTCGGGGTGAGCGCGCGGAGTACGGCCCGCTTGGGGAAACCTGCTGGCGAACCCGTGCGCGGCGGTTAAGCCACCAACGCGGGGGATGTGTGGTGACGACTCAGAGCCGAAATATATCACCGCGCCGGTTATCGGGTTTCGCCCGTTCAGCGCAGTCGGCACAAAAGCCCATCTCGCCATCGTAGTGGAGCCGGCACACCTGCGTCCCACAGCGATCACACACGGCGTCTGCGAGTCGCGTTTCACAGTGTTGGCAGGGCCCTGTCAGTGACATATGAGGTGGTTTCGGCGCCACGAACTCAACCGTTGTCCTCGAGCACAGCCACTGGCCAGTTTCCGATTTCGGCGTCGACAGGCCGCTGATGAATTCGATACGCCGGAGATACCACGGGATGAGTCGGTGACAGACAGTCATCACGGATCGGAGATCAAATGGGCCCTGTCGGATTTGAACCTCGGTCGCTCACGACGTTCGCTCCCTGCTTCAAATCATGTGTCCATTTTGTACTCCTCACTTCGTTCGTCGGGACAAATGGGCCCTGTCGGATTTGAACCAACGACCACCGAGTTATGAGCTCGGCGCTCTAACCAGGCTAAGCTAAGGGCCCGTAAAATGAGATACCGGTTTTACCCATATGACAGTATCGACACGATGCTGCCGTACCGCTTCCAACAGTTTCCCCACCGCAGAAAGCCCCCGGCTGGTTTAGCTGAAAGTAGGCGCTAAGCCCACTTCCTCAGCGAGCGCCGACCGAACGAGAGGCGCGAGCAGAGAGGGGATACAGCGTTCACGAGAGCATGCTCTCGTGCGCGAACGAGACGCAGAGCGTCTCGTCAACGCCGTACAGTCCTCATACACGATTCGGTATGGTCGTCGGAATTTGTCTGCCCGAATCTGCCTGAGTTGGCTTCGCATCCCGGGATACACAGAGCAGATGCGCCGGTCAAGATCGATACTCGACAGTCGAGTGTGGGGCGTTCGCGGCCCGATACCGAACCCGAAGAAACATGAGTAACGTTCCGAGACCAGTCATAACTAAGAGAATCCCAGGGACAGCACCACCGGAGATCTCCTCTCGCCACACCAGTGCGAAGAGTCCTGCATAGAGAACAACTGCACTAAAAACGAGGATGGCAAGCGTTCGGAGCGTTCCCATTACCGACTCTTTGCCAGCCACAGTAATGAATCCCGGGAAACGCAACCGACTGACTCCGGGCTGTAAAGAAGTTTCACTCACGTATTCGTTCGCGAAACACGCCGTCGCCAGGACTCGAACCTGGGACCACCTCGTTAACAGCGAGGTGCTCTACCATCTGAGCTACGACGGCCTAACGCAACCAAGGGTAGTCGCATTGTTTTAATAGGACTTTCGCTTTCCCCCCGACGGAAGCGACATCCTTTCACACGTCGTCGTCGAAACGCGAGCGATGACCGCGCTCACAGACGTGCTCGAAACGGTCACCGAGCGCGTCACGCCCACAGCCGACGAACGCAAGCGACTGGCGGCCGCCGTTGCAGCCCTCACTGCGCGCGCGGAGACGGCCATCGATGAGCGCGGCGTCGACGCCGACGTCATACAGGTCGGCTCAACCGCCCGGGGAACCTGGCTCGCCGGCGACCGCGACATCGACCTATTCGTGCGGTTTCAGCCCGAGCTTCCGCGCGCCGAACTCGAACGACTCGGCCTCGAAATCGGCCATGCAGTGCTTCCCAATGGCCACGAGGAGTATGCCGAACACCCCTATGTCAACGGCATGTTCGACGGCTTTGCGGTCGACCTCGTTCCCTGCTACCGCGTCGACAGCGCCCGGAAAATCCGATCGGCTGTCGATCGAACCCCGTTCCATAGCCAGTATCTCGCCGCACGGCTCGACGACGACCTCGCTGCCGAAGTCAGGTGTTTCAAACAGTTCTGCAAGGCGATCGGAACCTACGGCAGCGACCTCCGCACCGAGGGGTTTTCAGGGTATCTCACCGAACTACTGGTGCTCGAATACGACGGCTTCGAACCGCTGTGTCGCGCGGCCGCCGACTGGCAGCCACCCGTCCGGCTCGACCCCGAAGACCACGGCAAGCGACGTTTTTCGAACCCACTGGTCGTCGTCGACCCGACCGATCCCGAGCGGAACGTCGCAGCCGTGGCGTCCACCGAAAACGTGGCCCGACTCCAGCACTTCGCGCGCGACCTGCTGGCCACCCCGCGAGAAGCACTGTTCGTCCGGCCCGACGCACCGACCGCAGACGAACGCGAGATTCGTCGACACCTCACACGGCGCGAAACCACCGTCATCGCGCTCGTCTTCGAGACGCCCGACATCGTCGACGATCAACTCTACCCACAGCTTCGCAAATCCAGAGTCGGCATCGAAAACGGCCTCGAATCGCACGGGTTTGACGTGTTCCGGTCGACCGCGTTCGCCGACGACGAGCGAAGCGTCCTGTTGTTCGAACTGTCGGTGGCGACCCGGCCGGCGGTCGAACGCCACGAGGGGCCGCCGGTGTCGGTTCGCGAGCATGCAGCCGGCTTCGTCGCGGCGTACACCGATGACGACACGGTGTACGGGCCGTTTCTCGACGGGGATCGCTATGTCGTCGAACGGCAACGCGAGTTCACTGACGCACGCGAGTTCGTCGACGACGACCGCTTACTCGACGTTGGCCTCGGCAAACGGGTTGCGACCACGCTCAATGACGACTACAGCGTGCTCGTCGATGACGACATCGCTGCGTTGAGCGAGCGGTTCGGCCGGGAGTTGGCGGCATATTTTACGCCGGATCTACGCGGATAGCGAGGCGATCTGAACCGGCCGTTAGCCGAGGTCGAGCCGCTCGCGTAGCTCGTCGGCAACCACCGTTGTCGACGCGTCGGGGTCGTCTTCACAAGGAATCGGCTCGCGGCCGTCAAACGTCTCGTGAACCATCGAGACACCCTCAGAGAGCGTATCGAGACCATAACCACCCTCCAACACGAACGTGAGTGCTGCGTCGGTTTCGTCAGCGATGGTTCGGAGCTGGTCGGTCAAGAGGCCATAGCCCTCCGTCGAAACGCGATGACGCGAAATCGGATCGTGTTGGTGCGAATCGAATCCCGCGCTGACGATGAGCAGGTCGGGATCGAACTCGGCTAGTGCCGGCGCAAGCACCCGTTCGACAAGATGGAGATAGTCGGCGTCGCCAGCGCCCGCGGGCAGCGGCGCGTTGAGCGTGGATTTCTCGCCGTCGCCGGCCCCCGTTTCGTCGACCTCGCCCGAGCCGGGATAGATGCCTTCCTCGTGAATCGAGCCGTAAAACACGTCGCCGGTGTCATAAAAGATGTCTTGGGTACCGTTGCCGTGATGGACGTCCCAGTCGAAGATGGCGACCCGGTCGACCCTCCCCTCATCGAGTAGCGTTTGGGCGGCGACCGCGGCGTTGTTGAAAAAGCAGAATCCCATCGCCTTGCGGGCGACCGCGTGATGGCCTGGCGGGCGACCGATCGAAAACGTGGTTTCGCGGCCACTCGCGCCGTCGAGCGCCTCGCGGGCGGCCCACATCGCCAGTCCGGCGCTTTGGAGCGCGGCGTCCCACGTTCCCTCGGAGGCGACCGTGTCGCGATCCCAACTGCCGCCGCCGTCGTCGGTAAAGCGGTTGAGTTTGTTGACGTAGTTGCCGTCGTGAACCGAGCGCACGTCATCGGTCGTCGCCGGGGGCGCGTCGTGATACTCGACGCCGTGTTTGTGCGAAAGCGCGCGTCGAATCGCCCGGAGCCGGTCGGCGGTTTCGGGATGTCGCTCGCCGGTGTCGTGGTCCAGACAGTCCTCGCTGTAGCCAAACCGCATTATTCGAAGAGCGAAAAGTACGTCTCGATGTCTTCGGCCTGAACGGTACGTCGGTTGGCGTGGTGTGCAAGGGTGACCGCGGCGGCCGCAACGTTGTCGGCGTAATCTTCGAGAATGTCCGCCAGCGCAATCCGCGCATCCATCGAGACCCGATAGGAGTCACCGATATCGAGCCGCGCAATCCGGTCGACGGGCGCGATTGGGAGTTCGAGATCGGCACGGTCGACGACCTGATGAACGCCGAAATCGCTTGCCATCAACGTTTTTCGTCCGTCTGCAGTTGCCGTGTCGGCGGCGTCAACCGCCAGCGACGCGCCGTGATCCTGAATGCGACGCGCAAGCGCTTCGGCCGCGTCCGCACTCACACGGAGCGAGCCCGCGTTGCGCCGAATAATCGCATCGACCGGGGCGAACGGCAACTCGACACTCATACCCACATACCGGGCGCTGTATCGTATAATGCTTTCCGTTGCAGTCGCCCGACGAGCGGCCGAGCGACCGGCACCGTCGCTTAGAACAGTTCGTCGGCCGTAATCGTGCCGTCGGTTTCCTCGCCGCGAACCGTGATCTCCTCGCCGAGTCGAACCGACTCGTCCGTGTCGACGCGACGGGTTTCAGTGCCGTTGTCGAGAATCACCGGACTGCCCGCCTGGACGACAGTCCCGGTGAACTCGACGACCGCGGTCTGGCTCGCCGCGGCCGACGCCGAACCGCTCGACTCATTCGATGCGGCGGCGGTGCTGGCCGTGGCGACACCTGTGTCGCTGCTGGCGGAGTTAGCTGAGTTGGCGGAGTCGGTTCCGGTTTCGGCTGCGTCGCCGCCGCTGTCGCCATTGGCGAACGCCGACAGCCCGCCGGCCGTGTCCGACGCCGTCGACTGCGTAGTTTCCGACGCGCTTCCAGCGTCTCCAGCAGACTCGTCGTCGAGGACGCTCACGGTCGACTGCCAGCCGGCGCTGGCTTCGAGGTCATCCTGCCAGCCGTCTTTGATTTCGGCGTCGGTGACGAGGACGTAGTCCGCAAGTTCGATGTCGCTGTCGGCCTTCTCGCCCCACAGCGCAACCCGAATATCGCCTGACTCATCGCGAATGCGGATGTTGCGAACCTGTCCCTCCGACCCGTCGTCGCGGTCGAACGTCCGTTTCGGGTCGGACTCGATAACGCCGCCCGCGATGTCGACCGTCTGGCCGATTTCGAGCGAGGCGATGTCGGTTGTTTCGGGGACGTACTCGATTTCCTCGTCGAGTTCCTCGATCGCACCGCGCGAGCCGACGTGGAGTTCGAGCGAGCCGTCACGTTCGCGAACGTAGCCATCGACGACTTCGACCGACTGGCCGGCCGCGAGTTCCGCGACGCGGTCGGCTTTCTCGTCCCACAGCGTCACGCGAATCCGACCGGTTGGATCACCGAGCGCGAGGTTCGAAACCCGGCCCTCCGAGCCGTCATCGCGATCGAACGTCCGAACCGTTCCCACGTCGAGAATCCGTCCGTTGAGGTTCACATCCGACAGGCCGAGCGAGAGATCCTCGACGCGGTGCACATCGAGTACCTCGACATCGACGTCGGCATCGTCGTCGGGTTCGGCCTTGTCAACGCTGACCTCGACCCCGTTGTACCCCTCTTTTGGACGGCCGGCGATGCGGAGCACGTCGCCAACGTCGAGTTTGCCGTGGCGGTCGCCATCGGGCGTGCCAACCGCGGAGACGGCCAGTTGGTCCCACATCGAGATGCGAATGCGGCCGGTCTCGTCGGCGACTTCGAGGTTGACGACGCGGCCGTCTTCGTCCTCGCCGTCGCGTTCGAACGAGCGGAGCTCGCCGATCGAGACCACCTTGGCGAGGAATTTCACCTCGTCCATGCCGGGTTCGATGTCCGCAATGCCGTTTACCTCCTCGTCTTTGAGTTCGTGGGCGATGAGCATCGCCGCGGTTTCCTCGTCGGCCAGCCCGCCCATCTGTTCGACTTTGTCCTCGACGGCCGCCCGAAACTCTTCGAGTGGGACGTCGGTGTCGAGGTCGTCGTACACGTCCGCTATGACTCCCATATGTATGGTGTGAGCCAGGAACAGATCGAGGTTAAGCGTTGTCCTTGACGGGGTCGACGGCCCAACGCAGTCCGCCGACGCTGGCGCTGGTGGCAAGCCGTAGACCGCCCGATTGATCGTCGCATGGCCGCTGATTGCGACGTATTGGTATATAAAATTCGGCCGGGTGGTCTCAACGAACGCCGTCGTGGAATCGCCGAACGAACGCCGTTGAGCCCGCAGAATGCCGACAGCCGACACGGCCCTGTCGTACCGTAACCGTCTTAAGTTGACCGAGGGTAGAGTCGGGTGAGTCCCGTTAGGGTAGTGGACTATCCTATTGGCTTGCGGAGCCAGTGACCGGAGTTCAAATCTCCGACGGGACGCTCCTTTCAG
>OBKM01001320.1_pt1 | contig 10195 bp, 11 predicted proteins | sample 1519691 | NCBI WGS metagenome assembly OBKM01 (sample SAMEA37050418, study PRJEB22526) | metagenome | biome: saline pan; feature: lake; material: water | place: Egypt | collected 2015 | depth 0.5 m
GTCGCGTGAGAAAGGTTGATTGCGAGGCCGGCCCGACCGCCCAGTATGAGCGAGGAGACACTGTTCACGAAAATCGTCGCGGGCGAGATCCCCAGCTACACCGTCTACGAGGACGAGACGACCTACGCGTTTCTGGACGCGAACCCACTCGCGCCGGGACACACCCTCGTGATCCCGAAAGAGCCCTACGAGCGACTCCAGGACATCCCGGGCGAGGAGGCCGCCGAGCTGTTCGGCGTGCTGGGGGAGATCGCCGCGGCCGTCGAGGCCGCCGTCGGCGCGGATGCCACCACCGTCGCCGTCAACAACGGCGAGGCGGCCGGCCAGGAGGTCCCCCACGTCCACTGGCATATCATCCCCCAGTTCGCGGGCAACGGGGCCCGTCCCATCCACGCGCTGTTCGACGGGGTCGACCTCGACGACGAGGAGATGGCGGCGATCGCCGAGGATATCCGGAGCGGGTGACCGCCTGCCGGTCGGGTCGACCCGCTATACGAGCGTGATCACCCCCGTCCGTGGGGTTCGTGCGGTGGGGGGCCACCCGGGGAGAGAGACCTGTGAGGACGCCCCCAACACAACGAGCAGTACGGCCAGCCACTCACCAGGAAGACCGAGCGCGAGCGCGGTCGCCGGCAGCGACACAGCGACGCTGCTGTCCGCCGACAGCACGGCTGGCGTCACCACGGTTTTTCTACGATGGCGACCCAACCCTCCTATGACACGGACACTGGCACTCGTCGGGGCTGCGGGTGGGGTCGGGACCACACGTCTGGCCGTCGAGTGTGGCGCGGCGCTGGCCTGCGATGGTCGCGACGTTGTTGTCGTGGACGCGGCCTTCGCCACACAGGGGCTGGCGGCCTATCTCGACTGTCACGTAGAGGCCGACGCCACAGCGCTGGCGACCGACGAGACAACACTCGCGGCGGCGCTCTACGAGTACCCGGCTGACCTGCCAGGGCGGTTGACGCTGTGTCCGGCGGCCGCCGCCTTCGAGCGGTTGGCACGCGCAAAGCGCCCCGAAGCCGCCGAGCGCCTGGGCGACCGCATCGCGGCGGCGTCGCTCGCTCACGATGCCGTGCTCGTGGACGTCCCGCCGGTCGCCGCGAACCAGGCGGTTGCCGCCGTCGAGGCTGTCGAGCGCCTCGCGCTGGTGACCGTCGACAGCTCTCAGGGGGCGGAGGCGCTCGCCCGCCAGCGCGACCGGCTGGCCGATATCGGGGTCACACCCGACGCTGTCTTTCTCAACCGGGCGGACGACCACGGCGACACGGTGTCAGGAGGCCACGTCGTCCACGCTATCCCGGCGGGTGACCCGGCCGGTCCGACCTGTGTCTCGCCGGACACAGGGGGCCAGTTCGCAACCGCCGTTGTCGAGGCCGTCGAGGGGCTGTTCGGTACCTCGCTCGACATCGACACCGGCGGGCGTGGTGTGTTCGACCGGCTTGTCGGCGCGTAGCCGGGTCACTCCCGGCTGGGCTGTGAGAGGACCGACGCGGTTTTGACCGCCCCACGCCAACCCCGTGTGTGACCACGGTCGACGAGTGGGAGCGCGACCTGGCCCGGGCGGGCGAACTGACCCCGGCGCTGATCGAGCGCATCACCGACCTTCACGGCGACCGCGGCCGGCGTGCCGTCGAGGCCGTCGGAGAGCGACGGGTCAAAGAGTACCGCGATTTCACCGTGGTCGTCGGTCACGAAACCGAGTACGTCGTCGAGAACGACGGCTGCACCTGCAAGGATGCCGAGTACAACCTCGACAGCGAGGACCCCGAACAGCTCTGCTGGCACGCCATCGCCGTCCGCATCGCCCGCGCGCTCGGTGTGACTGACGAGCACGATATGTGGTACTCCGATGTCCACGAGTTCCTGTAGCTCACATCAGCACCTTTCGAGGCGGAACCCCCGACCTCAACTCGTGCGGGGTCGGAGGTCCCGCTGACCATCCGAACGGGCCTGCGGCCCGAGAGGAAGCCGACATGAGGGGGAACGGACACTGTGGCGTCTGCCATCTGACTCGCTATCCGATACAGTTTTTTTCGGGTCGCCGTCCCGGTGATATCGTCGCACACGTCTTTGGTATCACGAGCCGCAGTAGCCCGGCCCCAGATGGTGAGGATGCCGAGCCTGAAACTCATCCGGTACGGCCGAGAAAGGGGCTTCCGTCCCGGCGACAACAGAGCGCGAGTCCCACATCGAACCCCCCTCAACGAGCGAGGTCGCAAGACCGAGCGAAGTCGGGAGGGGTCGGTTACAGGCTCTTCCAGGCCTCGTCGAGTGTACTGGTGACCTCGGTGCGCTCCTCGACCTCGATCGACAGCGAGTCCTCGAACCGAACCCGGATCGATTCGACGTTGCGCCGGTAGACCTTGATACGGCGGCGCTCGTCGGAGAGCACCTTGTCGTGTAGCTCCAACAGGTCGTGCTCGGTGAGTTCGTCGATACGGCGGTAACAGGTCGCAATCGGGATATCAAGCTCCTCGCTCAACTCCTGTGCAGACCGTGGCTCGTCTGTCGCCTCCATGATCTCCGGGCTGTACTTGTTCCCCAGCGCCTGCAGCAGGTCTGCCGACGACATTTGTTATCAAATTATGTACCGCCCGGAATGATAAAGTTGTCGGGGACCTGCTCCGGCCGAGCGACCGCATACGACCGCGCTCACCGCGGCACGGTCGGATGCGGGTCTGTTGGGACCGTGTGCCCGTCCGTTATCAGTTATTATATCGGAGTCTCGTCCTCGTTCAGCATCGAAAAGGCGCTGGCGTTCTCGTGAACAGTGATGCCGCCGTGGCTGATCTCCATCGGGAAGAGATCCATCTCGATGTCCTTTTTGCGCATCTTCGCCACCCAGACGTAGCGGTTGACCCCGGTCTCGGTGGGGGTCTGGAGCAGGTAGATGTTGCCGTCGGTCAGGAAGTTCTCCATGTTGATGTCCTTCTCCGGGAAGGCAGCCTCCTGCTCAGTCGTCATGAGCGTGGTGAGGCCGTTCTCGCTGAGGATGTCGAGAAACTTCAGCAGGTAGGTGCGTCGCTCGCGCTCCTCCTCGAAAAACAGGCCGAACATGCTCAGCGAGTCCAACACGAGTCGCTGGTAGTCGTCGTTGTCCAGCTCCTCCAGCAGCAGCTCAAGCGACGCGTTGAAATCGTTCTCGCGCAGCAGCACCTGCTTGTCGTAGATCTTGATATCGCCGGCCTCGACGTGGTGTTGCCAGTTGTCGAACCCGAGCGACTCCGCGGCCTGTCGGAGGTCATCCTCGTCCTCCTCGAACGTGAGATAGATGCCAGGCTCGTCGAACTGCTCGACGCCGTTGTAGATGTACTGCAGCGCCAGAACGCTCTTGCCCGCGCCGGGCGGGCCGCTGAGCAGTGTCGTCGAGTGACTGACGATACCGCCGTTGAGAATCTCGTCCAGCCCGTCGATACCGGTTTTAGTTAGTTCCACCATAGATGCTTGTTGTGAACTTGTTCGGGTGTTGTTGTCTTAAACCTCCTGTTAATCCGCCACGACGCTCGACGGTGGGTCAGATTGATTCCGCCGGAGCACGAAACACGGACAGATGCGTCTCGCGGAGTTCATCGAGGGGTTCGAGCGCGACACAGACGCGGAGCGTCGTCGTCTGGCCCGCGAGCGGTCCTACGCGATCACCGACCACCTCGAGACTGTCGAGCGCCAGTTCGAACAGGCGCTCCAAGACGATGCCCTGTTCGGGTCGACAGCACCGGAGATCTTCGTTGGCCGGTCGAACTACCCCACCGTCTCGACAGGGCTGCTCTCGCCGGTCGACCGCGAGGCCGACGCCGCCGGCTTCGCGACCAGCGGTGACTGGTACCGCCGCGGGTTCGACATCGACGACGTGCTCCAGCGCCGCACCGGCCTGCTCAACGCCACACGGGACAGGCAGGTCGACGTCGCGGATGTCTGGGACGGGTTCGTCGGCGTCCAGCGGGAGGTTGCAATCGCCGACCACCCGGTCGATGTGGAGGTCGACCTCGACGGCCGGCCCGAGATCGACCTCTCACTGGACGGCGTGACGACGCCGACCGGTCCGCGGGCCCGCGCCGAACAGGCCACACTCGCCGAGAACCCGCACGTCCCCCGGCCCGTCGAGAAGACCCTCGCGGACGACGACTGGCAGGCCGAGGGCGCGATGACCTACCTCTACCGCCGCGGCTTCGACGTCTACGATATCAACACCATCCTCTCGGCGGGCGCGCTCGGGCGGGCTCGCAACCGCCGGCTCGTCCCCACCCGGTGGTCGATCACCGCCGTCGACGACACCGTCGGCCAGTATCTCCGCGGTCGCATCCGCAACGCCCGGAGTGTCGACGAGGTGCAGGTCTGGTACAACGAGTACATGGCAAACGGGTACTGGGTCGTGCTCGCACCCGGCAACTGGGAGTTCGAACTGGTCGAACTGAAGGCGCCGGGCAGCATCTGGAACCCCGAATCGGCGAGCTACCACGTCGCCGCCGACAGCGAGGGATACGAGGGGCGGTCGGGCTCCGTCGAGGAGACCGCCGGCGCGTACCACGCGGCCAGGTTGGCGGTGCTCGAACACCTGGCCGAGCGCGACCGGCAGGCGACGGCGCTTGTCATCCGTCACGCGACCGACGAGTACTGGGCACCGGTCGGGGTGTGGCAGATCCGCGAGGGTGTCCGCCACGCCTTCGACGGCGACCCGGCGACCGCCGAGACGTTCCACGGCGCAGTCGGCCAGCTCACCGACCGGCTACCGGTCGAGCTGTCGACGTTGCGGCACAACGCCGAGCTTGTGACCGGTGTCCAGTCACAGCTCTCCGAGTTCTGACCCGTCGGTTCCGGTGTCAGAAGGCTTTTGCGACACCAGGAGCACAAATAAGCTAGTATGACCGACGACCTGAACTGGGCGATCGGCGGTGAGGCCGGCGACGGGATCGACTCGACCGGCAAGATATTCGCACAGGCCCTCTCTCGTGCCGGTCGCCACGTTTACACGTCGAAGGATTTCGCGTCGCGTATCCGGGGGGGCTACACCGCCTACAAGGTGCGCACCTCGGTCGACCGCGTCGAGAGTGTTGTCGACCGGCTGGATATCCTGATCGCGCTGACCGAGCGGACAATCGACGAGAACACCGACGAGCTCCACGACGGGAGCGTTATCATCTACGACGGCGAGCGCACGTCGATGCAGGACGTCGAGATCCCCGGGAACATGATCGGGCTCGACGTGGCGCTGAAACGCCTCGCGGAGGAGGCCGGCGGTGCCATTATGCGCAACGTCGTCGCGCTCGGGGCCGCCTGTGAGGTGGCGGGCTTCCCCATCGAGTATCTCGACTCCTCGCTGGAGAAACGCTTCGCCGACAAGGGCACCGCGATCGTCGAGAACAACCAGCAGGCTGCCCGACTCGGCCAGGAGTACGCCGCAGCGCACGACGACCACGAGCACGGCTACGACATCGAGACCACCGACGAGGACTACGTCCTTCTAAACGGTGACGAGGCCATCGGGATGGGCGCGATTGTGGCGGGCTGTCGGTTCTACGCGGGCTACCCGATAACCCCAGCGACGGACATTATGGAGTACCTGACGGGTCGCATCGACGAGTTCGGCGGCAAGGTCGTCCAGGCCGAGGACGAACTCGCGGCGATCAATCTCGCACTGGGGGCGGCCCGTGCCGGCGCCCGCGCGATGACCGCCACCTCCGGCCCGGGCATCGATCTGATGACAGAGACGTTCGGGCTGGTGGCGACAACCGAGACGCCACTGGTCATCTGTGACGTGATGCGGGCCGGCCCCTCGACCGGGATGCCAACCAAACAGGAACAGGGCGACCTGAACAGCCTGCTGTACGGCGGTCACGGCGAGATCGACCGGATGATCGTCGCACCGACGACGGTCGCGGAGTGTTTTTGGAAGAGTATCGAGGCGTTCAATCTCGCCGAGCGCTACCAGATGCCGGTCTTTCTGGTGGCGGATCTCTCGCTCGCGGTCACCGAACAGACGTTCACCCCCGACACCTTCGAGATGGATGCCGTCGAGATCGACCGCGGGAAGGTCGTCGACGGGACGGAGGTAGACGGCTGGCTCGACACACAGGGCCGGTTCCGGCCACACTTCCCGACGGCCGACGGGATCAGCCCGCGGGCGTTTCCCGGGACCGAGAACGGCGCACACATGACGACCGGCCTGGAGCACGACGCGCTCGGTCGCCGGACCGAGGACACCGAGATCCGCGTCGAACAGGTCGACAAGCGCGAACGGAAAATCGAGACCGCAACACAGCAGGAGAGCTGGGACTACCGGGAGTTCGGTGACCCCGAGGCCGACATGCTGGTGGTCTCGTGGGGCTCCAACGAGGGGCCCATCCGCGAGGCGATGGCGCTGCTCGCCCAGCAGGGCATCGATATCCGGTTCATCTCGGTGCCGTACCTGTCGCCCCGGCCCGACCTCTCGACCCCGGTCGAGGCGGCGGAGACGACCGTCGTCGTCGAGTGCAACGCGACGGGACAGTTCGCCGACCTGCTCGAACGCGATGTGCTGGAGCGGGTCGAGCGCATCAACAAGTACAACGGCGTCCGGTTCAAGGCCGACGAGCTGGCCGAGGAGATGACACGGCTAGTGGGGCCACAGGAGGTGACGGGATGAGCTCCGACGTCCGGTTCATCGATTTCAAGTCAGACAAACAGCCGACCTGGTGTCCCGGCTGTGGCGACTTCGGGACGATGAACGGCATGATGAAGGCGCTGGCCGAGACCGGCAACCACCCCGACGAGACGTTCATCGTCGCGGGGATCGGCTGCTCGGGCAAGATCGGGACATACATGCACTCGTACGCGCTGCACGGTGTCCACGGCCGTGCGCTGCCGCTCGGCATCGGCGTGAAACTCGCCAACCCCGACCTGGAGGTGATGGTCGCCGGCGGTGACGGCGACGGCTACTCGATCGGGGCCGGCCACTTTGTCCACGCTGTCCGGCGCAACGTCGACATGTCCTACATCGTGATGGACAACCGCATCTACGGCCTCACCAAGGGCCAGGCCTCCCCGACCTCCCGCGAGGACTTCGAAACCGCCACCTCCCCCGAGGGGACGAACCAGACGCCGGTCAACCCGCTCGCGCTCGCGCTCGCCTCCGGCGCTTCCTTTATCGCCCAGACGTTCTCCTCGGACTCCAAACGCCACACCGAAGTCGTCAAGGCGGCCGTCGAACACGACGGCTTCGGCTTCGTCAACGTCTACTCGCCCTGTGTGACGTTCAACGACGTCGACACCTACGACTACTTCCGGGACAGCATCGTCGACCTGGGCGAGACCGACCACGACCCCGCCGACCGCGACGCCGCCATGGGGAAGATCACCGACGGCAGCACCGAGTACACCGGCATCATCTACCAGGACCCCGACAGCGTCCCCTACGAGAAACGGGAGGGCATCGAGAGCAGCATGACCGAGATCCCCGACGGCGCACCCGATGGCGCGATGGACCTCGTCCGGGAGTTCTACTGACGACGGCCGGTCCTGCCTCGTACCCGGGAACTGCTGTACCGGGTGGTGTCACCGGACCGGTGGCTTCAGGCCTCGATCGGCGGCTCGCTCTCCTCGTCCTCGCGCTCGTCGTCCTCCTCGGCCTCCTCCGCTTCTTTCTTTTCTTTGATTTTCTTCATGCGGAAGATCTCCTCGCGTTCCTGCTCTTCGAGTTTCTGCTCGATGTACTCCTGGTTGTCACGGAGGTCGGGCAGGAGCTTGAACTCCAGGGCGTTGACGCGGCGTTTCGTCGTCTCGATCTCGTCGAGCATCTTCTTCATCGCGGTTTCGACCTCGGCGGCGAGGATGATCGATTCGAGGAGTTCCTCGTAGGCCTCGGCAGCCTCGTCGATACGGGCGCTGGTACCGAGCACGCCGTACCCGCGCTCCGAGAGGTCCTTCCGGACCTTCGTCGACTCGATCTGCGGGACGACCACACCCATGATGTTTTTCGACTGGGTGGTCAGCTCGGGGTGCTCTTTGAGCGCAGAGGCCGCCCCCCGGACCGCAACGTCCCCTTCCATGGTGCGGGCCATGTCGATCGCGCGCTGGGCCTCCTGATACCTGATATCGAGATCCTCGCGGACATCCTGGGCCTGGTCGAGAATCTCCATGAACTCCATGATAAGGCCGTCGCGCTTTTTTTCCAGTGTGTCGTGCCCACGCTCGGACAGCTCGATGCGTTCCTCGATCTGCATCAGGTTCTTGCGCGTGGGTTTGACGTCCTTGGCCATCGGATGTGGGTTGTCGACGGAGCCAGTTAACCGTTCTGTTGCACCTGACATCCTCCCACGGCTAAAGCCGTGGGGTTCCCCCACTGGGGGTTGAGCCCACGGAAACGGAGAGGTTCGCAGGTTCGTCGTCACGGTGGACGATGACCTGCGTTTCGGGCTGTGCCAGTACAGCCCCCGCCTCGGACAGCGGTTTCGAGAACTTGCCCAAGGCTCGTTTGCCGATGTTCAGCGTGTTGCGAACCGAAGGTTCGCATACATCCGAAAATCTTCGATTTTCGAATACACCGTTCTTGTCGGCGTTGTCGTCCAGCCCACACTCGGGACACTCAAAGCGTCCCTGCGTCTCTCGGACGCCCTCGCAGGCACAGCGGTTGCAGGTTTTCGACGTGTCGTATTCTTCGACCAACTGTACGTCGATGCCTGCGTCGTGGGCCTTGTACTCGATGTAGTTCAGCAGGCGGGCGAACGGCATCTTGTGGGTCTTGTCGTTAACGTACCGCCCTTTGTCGTTGTCCTTGCGAATCCCGCCGAGGTCGCCCACGACGATGACTGCGTTCCGTTCTTCGGCGTCCTCCACGATTTGGCGAGCAATCTTGTGGAGGCGGTCGTCCACCTTCCGTGCTTCAGCATCCCCGATTCGCTCGACCACCTGCTGTCCCTGTCGGGGTTTCGCTTTCCCGATGGACTTCCGCAACTGCTTGTAGTGTTCGCGGATACGGCGCACTTTCTCGCCGTAGAAGGCGGTCTTGCGGTCGGAGAGGAACGCGCAGGTAGCGACCCACCGTGCGCCCATGTCGATAGCCAGTACGTCGTCGTACTCGTCTTGGACGGTCACAGACCGCTTGACGACGAGATGGACGTACCAGTCACCGTCACGGCGCACCAGTTCGCTGTCCCGAATGTCGCCCTCACGGATAAGGTGTTCGTCCTTGTGTGGGACATGGGCGGGACACCAGATGGAGTTGCCCCGTCCGCGCTCGGGGTCGTAGACGGAGACTTTCACCCACCACGACGAGAGGACGGTGTCCTCGTCGTAGGACACGTCGAACACGTCGTTGCGGAGAACGACGGGTTGTTCGGTGTCGGGGTTCGGGTCTTTCTGTCGCTGGACTTTCGACGCCTGCTGGTCGGTCGTGGAGTAGAGGGTGGCGTCTCCGCCGTGAACCTCGGTCTGGAACGCCTCGTACTCACGGGTGAGCAGGTCGGCTTTCCTGTTGGTCAGCGAGTGAAGTTTGACCCGCACCGTGGTCGAGACGTTCCGTTGCACGACGACTCACCTGCTTGGGCGTCGATGTACTCCTCGATGACCTCGCTGGATACGTCACTCGCGCTTGAAACGAAGTACGAGCGCGTCCACAGCGACGGCAAGCCGAAGTCGAACTCGTCGCGGAGGTGGCGCGAGGAGTATCCCTTGACCTGTTGCATTATCTTGTTCGGGGCGAGCGTCGGGTCGCCCGTGATGAACAGGTGTACGTGGTCGGGGCGAATCGCCAACTCCAGTATCTCTAAGCCGAGTTCGTCGGCTTTCTCCTCGATGAGTTCTTCGAGACGGTTGCGTACCTCACCCTCAAGCACCGATTTGCGGTACTGAGCGGGATCGAAGATCCCGCGAGGTACGCAAAGCTACGCTTTGCTTGACTTCGGACACCAGATGAAGTGGTACTGGAGTTTGTGGACGTTGGTACGCTCCCTGTCGAACCCCCGAGGCATCGTCAGCATATAGAAACCACTCACCTAAAGATGTTACGCAAGCATCCAACCCCAACTGTGGCTATGAGCGTGGAGGGATTCCCAGTTGTCGGCTTCATCCCACCCCTGAAGGGGTGGGCTTTCGCCTCGCTACCGCTGTAACGTTCTCGACTCCGTCTATGATGGTGAATTTGGCCAGCCCTACATCAGCGATTACATATATGATGAAGCCGTGACATTGACGCTCAAGCGCGGCTCGTTCGAGACAGCGA
>OBKM01001321.1_pt1 | contig 10192 bp, 12 predicted proteins | sample 1519691 | NCBI WGS metagenome assembly OBKM01 (sample SAMEA37050418, study PRJEB22526) | metagenome | biome: saline pan; feature: lake; material: water | place: Egypt | collected 2015 | depth 0.5 m
GCTGGCTGATTAACAGTAAACCAAACTAGTGAGGTATCTCAAGCGTCCAAGGTTTTCGGCCGGTTGCTGTGAGCCCTCGACGGTTCGGGTGGTTGGATTCGTCGTGTCAACTACTCGTCGTCGGATTCATCGTCGGACTCGTCGTCCAACTGCTCGGCAACCCGCCGGAAGGCGGCCAGAATCACGCGTTTGGTCGTCTCGCCCTCGGTCGTCCAGTGGTAGGCGTAATCCATCATATCGTCGTAAATATCGGGCTTGCAGCCCGCTGCTTTTGGGTGGCCGCCGCCCGAAACCTGTCGCGCAACGAGATGTGCCTGCTCGAAGGTCTCGCTGCCGCGAATCGACGCGCTGCCGGAGGGTTTGACGATCACCGCGGCATCCGCGCCCTCGGCCTGCAGCCCGTCGGCGACCTCGTTCTGTGAACACCGACCGTAGGTGACGCCCACGGTCCAGGGACCAACCGATTTGTACGCCGCGCGGTCGACGGCCAACTCGATGAGCTGTTCCTTTTCGACCCGTCGGTGAGCGATGTAGGACTCGACTACCTCGGGGAGCTCCGCGCCGTAGGCACCAACTACTGCGGCGTACTCCTCGGCACCGCTCCAGTAGGCGTAGTCTGCCAGGTCCTTGCTCCGTGGGTCCTCGTTGAGCCACAGGTCGTGGTCTCGGGTCACCTCGGCCAACTCGACGAATCGGTCGTCGAACGCGTAGTCCAGCGAACGCAGGGCGACATCGGTGCTACACTCCTCGTCGGAGTCGCCGACCACGAGGTCGACGCCCGCCTCACCGACCGATTCGGCCACGTCCTCGGGCCACTGGTGGTGGTCGTACCACGACACCCGGTTGCTTTGGGCACAGATCGTTTCCAGTGGATCGGCAATCGAGTCGTAGGCGTCGGGTGCGATATCACAGACGAAGACGTCGGTGCCCGGTTCGGCGTACTCGGCGACGTACTCCAGCGATTCGGTCAGCGAATGCGGTCCGGAGGCCAGCAGGCCGACCGCCGAGTCGGGTTCTGCGTCGGCTTCGTCTTCGATCTCCTCGTCGGGTTCAGAAGCGTCATCCGAGAGTCGACGCTCGATGTCGTCGAGAAACGGCTCGACGTCGAGGGCGGCGTCGTACATCTCGCGGACGAGTGCGATACAGCCCAGTCCGTCGGCATCCGAATCAGTGACGACAACGGCGTCCGCGCCGTCGAGTGCCTCTTTCGCGCGCTGTTCGCTGCGGTCTTCGTCGAGCGAGTCAGGATAAAAAAAGCCGGTGCCGGGCAGCAGCGAGCGTCGACGAAGTGGCAGATCGCCGCTTGAAATGAGTTGGTCGTCCATACACCGTCCAGACCGTCGAGGCCCAAAACTCCGCGTGTTTGTTCCTCAGGCGGTCTCGGCTTCGGCCGACGCGAGTTGGCGAACGGTCAGTACGGGCACCGGACACGAGCGGACGATCCGTTCGGCGACACTCCCGATCAGAAACCGGTTTTCGCCGTGTCGGCCGCGCGTTCCCGTGGCGACCATATCCGCGTCGGTTTCGCGCGCGTAGTCGCTGATTTCGGCGGCCGGTCGTCCCTCCCGAACGGCCGTTGTCACCGCCTGGTCGGTGTTGGCTTCGACCGCCGACAAAGCGGTCTCTGCGTGCTCGCTCAGCGCTGACCGAAGCTCCGAACGCACCGCTTCTGGCGAGGAGTCGACCTCGCTTTTGTCGACGACATACAGCGCGTGCACCTGTGCGTCAAACCGTTCGGCAAGGTCGAGCGCAACCGACACGGCTCGCTCGACGCTTTCGGAGCCGTCGGTGGCGACGACAATCGTCTCGAACATGGTATCGGATTCGGCCGCGGGCGGTATAAAACACAACGCTCGCGGTCTGCGGAGTTGCGAAAACAAAGGGCTGTCTCACTCGCCCGGTGGGTCGCGTGTCCGGCCGTCAGCAGTGCTGATTCGGGACTCCGCGCCAACCTGTATGTCGCTGCGGTCGGCTTCAACAACGAGCATGTTTGCCGAGCCAAAGACGCCCCTCCCGCGCTGAATGTCGTGGCCCCGGTTCGCCAGTTCGTCGACAACGCTATCGTCGAAGTCCGACTCCACCTGTAGCCGATTGGTAACGCGGTAGGGGTACTGCGTCGAGGGAAACGCGGTGCTCACGAATCGCGGTTGATCGACCGCCGTCTGGGCGTCCCGGCCGAAGGCGACGGCATGAAGAAACTGTTGGGTTTGTCCCTGTGGTTGTGTGTCGACACCCGTGTTGCCACCAAGAATAAACGGCCGACCGTTTCGCAGCGCCATATACGGATTCGAGGTGTGTCGCACCTTGTATCCCGGTGTGAGCCGGTTTGGATCGTCGTCATCAAGTGCGACCATCCGCATCCGGTTGTTGAGGTGAACGCCGGTGTCGCCGGCGACGAGGAACTCCGCACCGAGACTCGTCGTCACCGCCGCCGCATTGCCCGCCGAGTCGACAATATGAAACGTCGTCGTATGGCCGGCATCAACAGCGGATGCACGCGATTCAGCGATCCCCGAATCGATCGGCCACGACTGGGCGCGATCCATCTCGATCCGGTCGCGCTGAGCGGTCGCATACGCGTCATCGAGTAGCTCGGTGACCGGGATCTCGACCCGTTCGGGATCGCCAACGTGTGCGTGTCGGTCGGCGAAGGCGAGTTTGAGTGCTTCGACCTGCAGATGGATCGCATCCGCCGGCTCCATCGACGCGAGATCAAAGCCTTTCAGAATGTTCAACGCCAGAAGTTGAGTAATTCCCTGACTGTTCGGTGGGTTCTGTAGCACCCGTATCTCGTTGTCATACGCAATCGACAACGGCTCAACGATCGATGCCGAAAACTCGTGAAAATCCGACTGTGTGAGATAGCCGTCGTGTTCGTCGGAGAACGCGACAATCGCGTCGGCAATCGGGCCGCGATAGAAGTAGTCGCGAGCGGCGTCGATCGCGGCCGAGCGACCAGCCTCGCGAGCGTCGTCTGCCGCCGCTGCAATCGACGCAAACGTGTCGGCCATGTCGTGTTGAAACACCGTGTCGCCCGCGGAGAGCAGGTCGCCATCGGGCATATAAATGGCCGCGGCAGCCGGCCGGTCGGCGATCTCACTCGCGTAGATTCGGAGCCACCGAGCCATCTCATCGCTGACCGGATAGCCGTCTCGTGCGAGTTCGATCGCTGGCGTGAGGACGGCAGTAACATCCAACACCCCGTAGCGATCCAGCCACTGCATCCAGCCATCGAACGCCCCCGGCACGATTGCCTGATGAGTACCGGCACTGTTGGCCCGAGATCGGTAGTCGTCAGCCGTCGCCTTCGAGCCAACCGGCCCGACGCCATCGAGGCTCGTCACCGTCTCGTTGTCGGCCTCGTAGTACAGCGCCCACGTTCCGCCACCAAGAACCGAGGAGAACCATGGCTCGACAACGCTCAGCGCGCAGGCAACCCCGACGGCAGCATCGGCGGCCGTCCCGCCGGCCTCGAGCAGGTCGATCCCAACCGCCGTCGCAAGCGAGTGCTGTGAGACGACTGCCGCCGCCCCCGGCTCGGCGGTGTCGAACCCGAGCGTTGCACACCCGGTGAGACTAGCGAGGCCGCCCGCGCCGCTTGCAGCCAGAAACGCACGGCGCGAACAGGGCGTTTTCATTCAAAAACCGTTCGCTGGTTGAAAATAAAACGGTTGTGGTCGCTCACGTGTCAGCTATCCAGCGCACCACGGGAGAAAATACTTCACCGAAAGCGACTACGGAAGGCAAAAAAGCCGAACACGCGACTGTTTTGCTCGCCCACGCCGGCGGAGGGGAGTGTTTTTGGGGCTCCCCGGAGACATCCGCGTATATGGCTGAACTCGAATGCGACCTCGTGGTCGTGCCGGTCGACGGGAGCGAAGAGTCAGCGACGGCCGTCGAGTACGCGGTCGCGATTGCCGACCGATACGATGCCACGGTTCACGCGGTGTATGTGCTTGGCGAGACGGTCGTCCGTGGCATGGAAAGCGGCGCAATCGAGAGCACTGACGTTGCCGACGACACCGAATCGTTCGGTAACCTGATCGCTGACATCGCCGCCGACTACGGGGTTCCGGTTTCGACTTCCATCGCGCAGGGCTTTTCGACGACGGTCAAAACGCTGCACCCCGGCGGGGTCGTACTCGATACAGCCGAAGCAATTGGGGCGGATTTCATCGTTATTCCGCGCGAACCCGCGACCGACGCTGAAGGCGACGTGCTCGAAAAAGCCGCCGAGTACGTGTTGTTGTACGCGAGCCAACCCGTTTTGTCGGTGTGAGTTGGCCGGGCCGATGCGGGCGACGCTTTTTTTACGTCAGTCGGTACCGTTAGTCGTCTTCGCCGAGACGGATCGCCATTTCGAGTTCAAAACTTTCGGCTCCGGTCGTCTCGAAGCCGACCTTCTCGTACAGCGAGACGGCCGGGTGGTTCCAGCGCTCGACAGAAAGCCAGACCTTCGTTATCCCAACACTCGCACCGTAGCCCAACAGCGATCGAATCAGATGCGTTCCGATGCCGGCCTGCTGGTACGGTTGGTAGACGAAGATGGCGAGTTCGTACACGCCGTCGTCGCCGTCCGGAACGAGTGTCGAATGACCCGCCGCGTCCTCGCCATCCCACGCGATGAGGTTGTAACAGTCGTCGGCGAGAATGCCGTCGAGCCAACTGCGAACCCGTGACTCCTTGCCCGGCGGAATTCCTTGTGCGCGGTCTGCGGGATCGAAATCGTCGTACATCGTCACGAGCGCCTCGAACTCCGTTTCCGAGCCGTTGTAGGGTCGGATTTCGATGTTTCGACCGTTGCCGTCGGTGAACTCCAGTGGTGGCTCTTCGAAGGGGCCTGAGACCGTCTCCGGGTAGCGTCGTGGGGTTTTCATCGGACGAGTGTCACCGTTGTGTGCGAGTTCAACAGGACGAACTCGGTTGTTGCATCGATTTTGATCTTGCCCATCGGACTCGTGGTTCCCCCACCAATGACGATTTCGTCAAACCCCTCGCTTTCGGCGATATCGACGAGGCTGCTGCCCGGATCGCCATCGAGGTGCCGAACGGTGGCGTCGATCGGGGCCGCTGCAAGAATCTCGTCGGTACGGGATCGAATCTCGTCGCGCTCGGCGTGGTCGGTCTCGAACAACGCGACGGTGAGATCGTCGCCGGTGGCTGTGGCTCGATCGACCGCCCGTTCGAGTGCGGCCACCGAGTTGTGTCGCCCGCCAACGCCTACCAGCACGTGCATGATGAAGAGGGGTGCAGCGAACGTCTAAAAAGTTGCCCGTTGGCCGCTCCCGATTTGGGTGACTGCTCGGGAGGTGGCTGTTGAATGGGCCACGACAACGTTTTTCAGGGGGCCGTTCGGAAGGTCGCTATGGACGACGACCCTGCCGACGCATCCGAGACACCCGGTACGGCCGACGCATCCGAGACACCCGGTACGGCCGACGCTGGGGCCGTCGAGACCGGCGAGACCGACACCGGCAGTGCCGACGCGACCGACGCTGACGACGCGACTGATGTCGCTACACACGCTGCCGCCGACCCCAACACTGAGGCGACCGCCGACAGCGACATCGACGCGACCGCCGACAGCGACATCGACGCGACCGCCGACAGCGACATCGACGCGGCAGCGGACGTTCCCCAAGACGTCAAAACCTACAAACGGTTCAGCAAAATGGACGGCGCGCAGTACGACCGCGTCAACGAGTTTCTCCGCGATCGAACCTACATCACCGCCCGCGAGTGGGCCATCGCGCGGCTCTGTGCGGATTTCCGTACCGAAACCGGCGTCGAGATGACGAAAATCGGCAACAACCTCCCGCGGCTGGTTCCGTTTATGACAGACACCTACTCGCCGCAAGCGGTCAACCAGGCCCGGTCGTCGTTCGAGGGAAAAATCACGAAATCGGGTGCGACGTTTCTGTACGGCGCGATGAGTGGCTTTTTCACCGCCGAGGAACTCGACGAGCTGATGTACGAGGTCACCGAAATCGCGAAATTCCTGCTCGAAGTCGAGGGCGTCGACCTCGCGGTCGCCGAGGAACTCGAGGCCGAAGAACGAATCTCGTCGGTGATGCGGGAGGTTCGCCAGCAGAGCGCCGAACTCCGCGGCGAGGAGGTCGAGTGTCCCGAGTGTGGCCACAAACACACGCCCGACTCGTCGTCGCACTGAGTTCCGGTTTCGCGGTGCTCACGGCGGGTCACTCGGCGGCGGTGCTCACGGCGAAAAGCCCGATTCCCACCGAAACACGCCGTTTCGCTGTACCGTTTTGCCATCGACGCTGAGCCGTGAGTCGGTGCTCATGTCGGCGATAAGGTCGACGTGGACGGCCGACTGGTTGCCCGTTTCGCCGTCTGGGAGGCATGCGTCGTAGGCCCGACCCAGCGCGAGATGGACGGTGTCGCCCATTTTTTCGTCGAACAGAATGGTGTCGGTGATGCGGTCGATTCCGCGGTTCATCCCGACGCCGAGTTCGCCAAGCCGACGCGCGCCGTCGTCGGTTTCGAGAATCGACGCGAGAACCGACTCCCCCTGGTCGGCGTCGTAGTCGACGACCTCGCCGTTTTCGAACACGAGTCGAACGTTTCGGAGCCGACGGCCGTCGACGGTCATCGGCACGTCGAACAGGACGGTTCCCTCGGCGTCGGCCGGCGCGGTGAACACTTCGCCGGACGGCAGGTTGTGTGAGTCGTAGGCGACCGAGGCGGCGCTGTTGACGGCGGTTCGGTTCTCGATCGAGAGCCACAGATCCGTCTCGGCCGTCTCGATATGCACCGTCGATCCCCCGTCGAGAATCGTTTTGAGCTGATCCATTTCGTCGGCCAGCGCCTGCCAGTCGCGGAGAATCGCGCGGTAGACGAAGTCGCGGTAGGCCTCGATCGACATGCCGGCCTGCTGGGCGAGCGAGCGCGTCGGATGAACGGTCGACACCCAATCGGTCTCCATCCGTGCCTCGCGAATGCCGGTTCGTGAGCGCCGGTAGGCTTGCCGCGTCGCGCTCGGCACGTCAGCCGTGGCGGCCGTGTTGCGCCCGCCGCTGAGGCGCAGATAGACATCCGCGTTCTCGATGAGTTTCAGTTCGTGCGCGGGATCCGAATCGAACTCGCTGTCTGCTCCGTTGGGTGCACCATCGTCATCGTGGCTACCACCATCGTCTTCATCGCCTGCACAACCGGCCCCACTGTGGCCACATAGAAACGCGCGCGACACCTCCGCCGAGTTGTAGGTCGGTACCACGTTGGCTCCGCGCTCGCCGAGTACTTGCGCGATGGCGACCGCGAGGTCGTGCGTGCCATCGTCAACGCTGACAACGACGTTGTCGCCGCGGTCGACGCGGGCGCTCCAGTCGACCAGCAGTTCGGCGTGGTCGCGTATTCGGTCATCCATACCTCCGCTGGGCGGCCTGACGGCTAAAAACTCGCGACCGTGTCGACTGCGCCTGACGCGGAAGTGGCGACACGGAAGTGGCGACGTAATACTGAACCGACAATCACAACCACTACGGTATCGCACCGAATCCGACTACCCATGCAACTTGGTGTAATCGGCCTCGGGCGAATGGGACGGATCGTCGTCGACCGAACGCTGGCGGCGGGTCACGACGTGGTTGCGTTCGATCTCTCGGACGATGCAGTCGCGGCCGCCGCCGACGCGGGGGCGACACCCGCTGATTCGATCGACGATCTTGCGGCACAACTCGGCGGCGAAAAACGCATCTGGCTGATGGTGCCCGCCGGCGACGCGGTCGACGCAACGCTAGACGATCTCGATCCTTTTCTGACCGAAACCGATGTCGTCGTCGACGGCGGCAACTCGCACTTCGAGCGATCGGTCGAGCGCGCGGCCGCCTGCTCGGCGGCGTATCTCGACTGCGGAACCAGCGGCGGGCCGGCCAGCGCCGAGGAGGGGTTTTCGCTCATGATCGGCGGCCCACAGTGGGCATACGACGAACTCAAACCCGTCTTCGACGCCGTCGCGACCGGCCCGGCGGGTCACGACCGAATGGGCCCCGCAGGCTCGGGCCACTACGTCAAGATGGTGCACAACGGGGTCGAGTACGCGCTCATGCAGGCATACGGCGAGGGGTTCGAACTGCTCGCCGAGGGTCGGTATGATCTCGATCTCGAATCGGTCGCTCGTACCTGGAACAACGGAGCCGTCATCCGTTCGTGGCTGCTCGAACTCTGTGAGGAGGCGTTCGCCGACGAGGCGACCGAGGACGACGCGCTGGGCGACGTTGCCGACCACATTGCTGGCGGCTCGACCGGCACGTGGACCGTCGAAGAGGCGCTCGAACAGGAGGTTGCGGTGCCGCTCATCTACCAGGCGCTTGCCGAACGGTTCGACAGTCGCAACGAGGGCCGGTTTTCACGTCGACTCGCCAACCGTCTCCGCTACGGCTTCGGTCGGCACGAGGTCGCCAGAACGCAGTAGCCGTTCGGCGAGCGAGCCAACGGCGGTGGCAACGAAACCGAAACCTCGTAAGGTAATTAACCCCCGATTCCGTAGCGTCGCACATGGTTGATCTAGTGGCGTTCGCAGTTGCTGCGAGCGTGGTGGGAACGCTCGTCGTCCTGCACTTTATCAAGGGGACTGGCTGGGAGTCATCTCCCGACATCGCACAGGACGTGTTGGAACGGCGCGCCGCAACCGTTCCTGAAACCGCGTTTCCGGAGCCGATGAACCGCTCGATCGGCGGCGGTGGTGGCGCGGTCGCCATCGAAGGTGGTGCCGACGGTGGCGAGTCGGGCGAACTCGAAGACGCCGAACCGGACGAACAGAGTCCTGCCGACATGCCCGAAGACGAGGTCGAGTACTTCGAAGTCGAGTTCGTCAAGGAAGGCACAACCATCGAGTTGGCGAGCAACGAAACCATTCTCGACCAGGCCGAAGACGAGGGTATGGATCTCCCATACGCCTGCCGGCAGGGCCAGTGTGTTTCGTGTTCGGGCAAAATCACCGACGGCGCGGCCGACGACCACGTTATCCACTTCAAACAGGAAACGCTCGCCGAGGGCGAGATGGACAAAGGGTACACACTCACCTGTGTCGCCTACCCAATCGCGGACTTTGCCATTGAAACCGGCGAAGCGCCGTAGTCGAGGGGAGCCGTTCCGTCTTCAGCGAACGCCACGAGCTGATTTTTGATGACGAATCGGCTCGTTGGCAGCGGTTGGTTGAATATTGTTAATCTCTATCCGCCGCAATACCACATTTCCTAGTAACCTTTTTTACGTATTAGCGTCTGAGTTATGAATACAATGGCATACACTTGCGCAACCTGCGACGAATCGTTCCAGTCAGCTGTCGGCGTCACCCAGCACGTCGCGCTGCATCACAACACCTGTGCGGTCTGCGACGAGACGTACGACAGTGTCGAGGCACTCCAAACACACACGCACGAAAACCACTAGCCGCCGAGTAATCGAAACTCGCGACGGCCGAGCATTTTTGCGGGACAAACGCCGTTGGTTTATATACCGTTGACCGACGGATCAGTGTAGATCTCGTCTTCGGCGGGCGGTTCGGCCACCGTCCCCTCGCGGTCGAGGCTCCGAACCAAGCCGAGTGCAACCGCGATATCACAGATTTCGACAGCTTCGACAGCGCGCTTGATAGCGGCGTGGGCAAGTTGGGCCTGTAGGTCTGTCCCCTCTCGAAGTTCGGCGTAGAGCGCGTCGCGAACCCCTCGCTTGTTGGTCTCACACTCAGTGTAGGAGGTGTCGGATCAACAGTAGTCGGCAGTTCGGTTCGCGCAGTACAGGTATTGCTCGGCGGTTCGGTGGAGTGCGTCGCGTTGCTCGTCGGAAACGGCGAGTTTCACGACGGTGGTTCGACGCACGCCCATGGTTTCAGAGAGTACCAAACGGTACTTATACGCTTGGGAGGCGGTCGGTCGCGGTGTGGCGGTTGTGTCGCCCCATGTCGGTTTCCTCCCCGACCTACTCGCTCACTCCGTTCGCTCTCTCCTCACGGGCCGTGCGCGGCGCTCCGCGCCGCGAACTCGAGGCGGTGAAGCCGCCTCGCAAGGCCCGTTCGGATGGTCAGCGGAACCTACGCTCCCGCACGATTTGAGGTCGGGGGCTCCACCTCGAAAATGCTGATCGTATTGATTGTCTAAGTGTTTATGATAAATTATATAACCTACGTTCCACGATAAAGTGGCATGACAAACGTTTACACAGTTTCTGGTCG
>OBKM01001322.1_pt1 | contig 10190 bp, 10 predicted proteins | sample 1519691 | NCBI WGS metagenome assembly OBKM01 (sample SAMEA37050418, study PRJEB22526) | metagenome | biome: saline pan; feature: lake; material: water | place: Egypt | collected 2015 | depth 0.5 m
AGAATCTCTGATTCTCGAACCACTTGACCCCGAGGCGGTTCACAGAGATAAAGAGCGTTGTGTCGTCGAATGCCTGTCTCTGCTCGAATCGCCACACCGTCCAACCGCATTGCCCCCAATGCACACGACGTCTAGAGGAACGTCGCGCGGTTACGTGCGAGCAGATACAGTGCCGTCGACACCAGGTTCAGTCCGGGAATCATCGCCAGCGTCGCCCAGAACACCGGTCCTCCTTCCCAGTCACTGTGGGTCCGGAGGTACCAGCCGTCACGGTACGTGAAAAGCGGTAGTACTAACACCGTCAGGAACAGAAAGAGCAGGAACAGGAGTCCGTTGAGGGTGAGCGTGAACCCGGCGAGTGTGGCGATGCTGCCGACAGCGCTGGCGAGGATGCCGTAGACGTCGCGGCCAGTTCCACGCGGGGGCTCGTCCGGGAGGTAGAGCGTATAGCGCCCGTCAACCACCTCGACGAGAACTTGCCGGCCGTACAACTCGGCGAGTTGCTCGGGTGCGATCTCCATCCCGGCGAGCAGGCGACCCAGCGTCGACTCCTCCTCGGGGTCACGGTCCTCCGGCCAGTCCAGATACGTCGGGACCCTGCGACCCTCATCCAGTTCGACCGTCAGCGCGAGTGCTTGCCTCCGGCCCACCTCGACTGGGTACCCCTGGGGGATATCCGTCGCCGACACCAGCGCTGCGTCCACGATGCGACCGGCACGGACGGACCCATCGGGCAACGTCGCTTCCGACCCGGCGGCAAGTTCCGCCTCCAGTTCGAGGAACCGCTCCGCGACCCGGTCCTCGCGGCTCGCCGTCTCGACATCCCCCCGACCTGGGCCGGTGCTGTTGCTGTTGACCTCGCCGTCGACGGTCAGTTCCTCCTCGTTCGACTCGACCACACACGACGTACTGTCTCGACGGTACAAAAGACCCCCCTCCCGCGGGAACCACCCGGACCGATGCGAGAGCCGGTCAGTCGAACGCCGCACTCACGTCGACATCCCTGGTCTCTTCCTCGGTCGCGGTGAACAGTTCGCGCTCGGTGAAGCCGAACTGTCTGGCAAAAATCAGGTACGGGAACTGCGAGATGCGGGTGTTGTACCGGGTGACCGACTCGTTGTGAAGCGCCTCGGGGTCAAGCCCCGAGGCTTCCTGTTTCTACGACAGAACTTGCAAGAACAGTATCTTGATGATACTGTCTCACAGCGGCTCCAGTCTCCGCAGGCGTCGATTCGGCCTCTCCCAGACCTACTTGGTAGCGACGGCGGAGCGTCTGACCGTCCGTGTTTTTGGACTTGAAGCCGGACGCGAGTAGCACCGTCACACCTCATTGTTCAAGATGCTTCGACTTAATGGTTTGGTTCAATTCGTGTCGGCTTCATCCACGGGGTCAAGCCCCGTGGCATTCGCCTTCTACCGCTTGTAAAACTCCCGGCGGTCGGCGATCTGTGACTCGATGTCGGCGATGCGCTCCTGGAACTGCTGCATGTTCTCCTGCGAGCGCAGTTCGGGGTAGTCCTCCGCGCGGGCGTTAAACGCCGCCATCGCCTCGCGAATCTGCACGTCCGCGTTTGCCTGCTCGGTCGGCGTCTCCGCCTGTTCGGCCTGCTCGCGCGCCCTCGTGAGTTCGGTCAGCACCTCCTCCTCGAACTCCATCATCTCCTGTGCCGCGTCGATCAGCTTCGTCAGCTCGTCCTGTCGCTGCTTGAGTAACACGTCGATGTTCTGTTTCGACTGCTCGACCCGCCGCCGGAGCTGCACCAGCTGGTTGTAGATGCTGATGACGTACCCGACCGCCAGCGCGACGAGTACCAGTACGACGAACCCCACGACAACTGTCCCTACTGACATCGTGTACGTGTGTTGCTCAAGTTGAATAAAAATCCTGTGGTCCCGCGCGCCCGTCACCCGACGTGCATCGCACGCTCGACGACAGCCTCGCCGTACCGCTCCGCGAGGGCATCGTGCTGGTCGGGGCGGTTCTCGTGGACATCCTGGAACAGGCTGATAGGCGTCTTGAGTGCCTGGTAGGTGGCCTCGTCCCACATCCGGTCGGTGCTGAGGTCGAGCTCGACGCCGTCGACGCGCACCGTCGCGGACCGGGTCATCGCAATCGCCCCCGTGCCGGCCTCCCTCGCGGCCTCGAACTCGGCCATCGAGTCGACGATGTCGTCCAGGCCTGGAACGTAATCGAGAAGACCGAGCAGTTCCTCGCGGAGTTCCTCCCCATCGAGGACGTGCGTGTCGCCGGCGACGGTCAGTTTGTAGCCGGCCCCGGTCTCGGCCAGCGAGACGCGGTCGCCGTTGTAGACCTGCACGCCGTCTTCCGCCGTGAGTTCGACCTCGTGGTCACCGACCGAGAGCCGCCAGGCACCCGTCGCCGGGGGGAGCGGTCCCCGGTTTGCCTCGACCACCTGGCCGGGCGTGAGCGCCCAGATGCCGAGCATCCCCTTCGCCTGGTTGTCGGTCATCCGCTCGCGGTAGCCCGCCACGTCGCGGATATCGTCGTACGGGCCGTCGACGGCGACCAGCCCCGCCGCACTCGCGGCCCGGGCGGTGTTGTGACGCAACTCCGGCCACGCCGGCAGTTCACCCGTCGGCGTGATCGCGCGCATGTCCTTCGTGTAGTCGACCTCGCCGTCGACGAGCAAGAACAGTCGTTCGAGCGTGTTCGACGGGTTGCCGATCTCCTCGCGGAGTCGACCCATCGCCAGCTCGGCCGCGGCACTCTCGACGACGACCGACATCGCGAGACTCCCCTCGGCGAGGCCGTGCTCGTGTTCGACAACCCGCAGTGACTCGTCGGCCCGCTTCCAGTCGTCCAGCCCGCCGACCTCGGGGATGACGAACCCGTCGACGTGCTCGCCACCCGCCGCGGGGTCGGCGAGTCGCCGCATCTGCTCGAACCCCCGGTGGCGGGTGCCCGGGTCGTCGCGGTGCCAGACAACACGCGGGTGTATCTCGCCGGGGAACTCGGCCCCGTGGTCGGCGAGCACCTCGGCGATGTTCTCGACACCCTCCTCGCGCATCCCGGGCGCGGTTCCGTCCTCGTTGTCGGGCACCCAGACGTCCGGGGCCCGCATCCCGCGCAACTGTGCCCCGCTCCGGAGCAGTTTCGCCGAGTCCGCCGCGTCGGCGACGGCTGCCGGCGAGGTGAAAAAGCTCCGGACGAACTCCCGGTCGTGGGTTCGCTCGTCGACACGCATACCTACGGGTGGTGTGACCGACTATTCGGGCTTTCGGTCTCGTCGACGACGACCGCGACCACCGGCGCGCCGTCGGCCCCGGCGACGAGGCGGAGGCGGAGTGTCGTCTCGCCGGTCGCCTCGACCTGGAACGGACCCCCCGAGCCACGGACGAGCGGGGCCGCGACGACGTGACTCCGCTCTGCCCGCCCGGAAAAGCGGTACGTCACCCGCGTGAGGTTCTCGTCGACCGCCGGGTCGAACGTGAGGTGTGTCGGCGCGTCACTCGTCAGACCCTCTCCGGGGAGTGTGACCTCGACGAATCGCTGTGGTGGCGGGTCGCCGGCGAGTGGAACCTGCTCGTTCTGGTAGAGGTCGACCGCGGCCGCGTCGATCTGCTCGACCGCCGTCGCGGCCTGGCTCTCGCCCCGCAGTGTCGCCCCGTGGTCGAGTGCCGTCACACCCAGTCCAAGCAGTGTCACCGCGAGCACGACCGCGAGGGCGTACCGTATCACACGCGGCGTGGGCGCGCCATCGGACTTGAACCTGTGGTCGAGCGTGCCCCCGGACTCGAATCCGTGGTCGAGCGTGCCCCCGGACTCGAATCCGCGGCTCAGGTGAACGCGCCGGCGACCAGAAGCGGGACGACCAGCGTCGCCTCGGCCTGGACCTGGGTGTAGTTGCGCTCGTCCTCGGCCTTGATCTTCCCCCAGGAGACGGCCTCGTCGGGTGGCGCACCCGACAGGGAGCCGTCACCCTCCATCCCGGTCGAGATGTACACCGCGTAGTCCGCGCCGCCGCGAAACAGGTTCGTCATGATGGCGTGGTGCTTGGGGACGCCGCCGCCGATTGCGAGCAGCCCTGTCTCGTCCGCGAGCATCCCGTTCTCGATGAGGTGGCCGTAGTCATCGGTGACCTCGATGCCAATCCCGTCGGGGGCGTCGGGTCGTTGCTTGTAGTAGTACAGGAAGTTGCCGATCTCCGCATCCGTGAGCGCCGGGCAGTAGACCGGCACGTCGTTGTCGGCGGCCACCGACAGCACCGAGTCGTCGTCGTCGAGTCGCGCGCCGAGTTCGGCGGCGAACTCCCGCGGCGTCCGGAGTTGCTCGTCGGCGAAGAACTCCTCGAAGAAGTCGTAGAGGTACTCCTCCAGCCAGACGTACCGGTCCGAGGGGACGTAGATGTTCCCGAGGCGGTTGATGCCGCGCTCGCGCAGGGCAGCCTCGTCGGCGTCCCACCGACCCATCCTGAACGGCAGTTCGGTCTTGATGACGTCCTCGGCGAGCGCGCCGGCAGTCGTGATGACCACGTCGACAAACCCCTCGCGAACGAGGTACGCAACCGTCTCGCGCAACCCCGAGGAGACGATGTTCGACGTGAGCGCGAGATACAGGGTGACATCGTCCTCGCGCATCGTCCGGCAGATGTCGACGGCCTCGGCGAGATGTGTCGCCTGAAAGCCCGTTGTCGCGTAGTCCTCGAGCAACGTCTCGAAGTCGAACTCGCCGCGGAAGTCGTGGCCCCGGACGGCCGGTGTCTCCAGTGACTCGTCGCTCCCGGGGACGACGTGGTCGCGTGTTTCCTCCGGGTCGACCACCGTCTCGTCGCCGGCCTCGCCGGTCTCGTGACTCTCCATACCACCCGTTTCGGTCTCGGGCCCGTGAATCAATCGATTGCCACAGCCGAGGCCACGGGCCGACAGACGGCCACGACCGCACGCCCGACGGCAACGCGGCACCCTCACCTGGTCACGTCGGTCTCGACGAGGTGATTGACACTCCCCGGGCCGCGGCCGACATCGGCCGGTCGGGCGAGGGCGGCCCGGGTGAACTCGACCGCGTGGTCGACGGCGGTGTCGAGTGCATCACCGCGCGCGAGACGGGCCGCAATCGCGGCCGAGAGCGTGCACCCCGACCCGTGGGTGCGGTCGGTGGCGATGCGGTCCCCCGTGTAGGTCTGTGTCTCGTCGCCGGTGACGAGCGTGTCCCGGACGGTCTCACCGTCGACGTGACCGCCCTTCACGAGGACGGCGTCGGCCCCCCGGTCCCGGAGCGCGTCCGCGGCCCGCCTCGCGTCCGCCGGCGAGTCCGGCCGGATACCGGTGAGTTCGGCCGCCTCGTCCGCGTTCGGCGTCACCAGCCGCGCGTGCTCGAACAGCCGGTCGTACGCCGCAACCGCCTCGGGGTCGAGCAACACGTCGCCGTTTGTCGAGACCATCACCGGGTCGACGACGACCGGTCCCTCGTAGCCCGACAGCCCCTCGACGGTCGCGTCGATACCGGCTTCGGTGGCGAGCATCCCGGTCTTGACCGCCCCCGGGTCGAAGTCCTCGCGGACAGTCTCGACCTGGGCTCGCACCTCCGCGGCCGGCAGGACGTGCGTGCGCTCGACCCCACGGGTATCCTGTGCGGTGACAGAGACGACCGCACAGCCGGCGTACACGCCGAGTCGTGTCATCGTCTTCACGTCCGCGGCGATTCCGGCACCGCCGCCGGAGTCGGTGCTGGCGACGGTCAGCGCGTACGGCGGTGTCTCGGGCTGTTCCTCACGGCTCACGCCGACCACCTCGTTCGGCACGCGGCATCGGTGGTCAGTCGTCGGCCGGGGCCGGCCCGGTGACCTCGACGGCACTCGCGTCGACGCCGAGTTCCTCGATGGCAACCTGTGCGACGCGCTTGCCCGAGACGAGCATCGCGCCGAAGGTCGGTCCCATCCGCGGGAGTCCGTGGACCGTCGCCGCGGCCATCCCGGAGGCGAGCAGCCCATCGTGGAGTTTGCCGGTGTGCTCGACAACGGCGTCCTCGCTCTCGGCGACCCACATGGAGCCGTGGCCCGGCGAGTCGTGCCCCGGCGCGCCGTAACTCCCGTCGTCCGTGCCGTCCATCCCGGTCCGGTGTTCGGTCGCGTGGGCGATCCCCTCCGCCTCGATGACGCCCCGCTCCTGGAGTTTCGAGGCGACAACCGCGTCGTGACCCGTCGCGTCTATCACGAGGTCGGCCTCGACGGCGATCGGGTCGACACAGGTCAGTTCCCGCGGCAGCGCGTGGACCGGCGTCCAGTTCATCACGATGCCACCGACGCGGCCACCCTCGCGGACGACGACGTCGGTGAACTCGGTCATGTTCTGCACGCGAGCCCCGGCATCACAGGCGGCCTTGATGAGCCCCGAACAGGCTGCGGGGCCGTCGGCCACGAACAGCCCCTCCGCCTCGTCGCTCTCCCCGTACTCGATTCCGAGTTCGTCGAGGACGGTCTCGGCCGGCGCACGAACGGTGACCTTGTTCATCAGGAAGCCGCCAAGCCAGAAGCCGCCACCGAGGTAGTTGTTCTTCTCGACGATAGTCACGTCGACGCCACGGTCGGCGAGTTCCCGCGCGGCCATCAGCCCGGAGGGGCCGCCGCCGACGACGATAACGTCGGTCTCGATCCCCTCGACAAACTCCTCGTGCCAGTCGTTTGCGATCGTTCGGGTGACTGCCGCCTCGTCGACCGGTGCGAATCCGTCGAAGTCCTGCATAACACCAGGTTGTACAACCTGGTGATGGATAAACGCCGGGGTCGAACTGGTTATCTCGACTGCCTTTCCTCGTGGCTCGTCTGGCCGTCGACTCTCTCCTTGCCGGCCTCGACCGCCGCGGCGAGTTGTCGGGTGGCGGTCTCGGGGTTCTGGGCCCGCGTGATCGCCGAGATAACCGCGACGCCGTCGGCACCGGCCGCGACAACGTCGCCGGCGTTCTCGACTGTCACGCCGCCGATACCGACAAACGGTAGCTCGGTCGCCCGGTCGATCGCCCGCACCCGCTCGAGACCGAGTCCGGACTCGGCGTCGTCGACATCCTTCGAGTCGGTCTGGTAGATGGTGCCGACACCGAGATAGTCCGCCCCGGCGCGCTCGGCAGCGCGCGCGTCCGGGACAGTCGAGACCGACCGGCCGATAATCGCCTCGGGGCCCAGTTGCTCGCGGGCGACCCCGACCGGGAGGTCCTCGTCACCGAGGTGGACACCGTCGGCACCGGCCGCCCGTGCCACGTCGACCCGGTCGTTGACGATCAGGGTGACGCCGGCGGCCTCGGTGAGCGGGCGAACCGTTCGGGCGACCGCGAGTTGCTCGCGGGCCGGGCGATGCTTCTCGCGGACCTGCACGGCGTCGATACCTCCATCGACCGCCGCCGCGACGATCTCCGGCGTCGACCGGCCCTCCGAAAGGGTCGCTCCCGTGACGAGATACGTGCCGAGCTCCATGCCCGGGCTACGGCGACGACGGTCATACCCCTATCGACGGTCACAATCCCGCGAGACCACTCGGTGACCTGCTGGCGGGTTCATCGTCCCCACGCCAGAGCGGACGTGTCGTCCGTCGTCTCAGGTGCCGTGCTGCCAGCTGTCGATGTACTCCTGCTGTTCGTCAGTCAGCTCGTCGATGGTGATGTCCTCGGCGTCGAGCTTGATCTCCGCGACCTCGCGGTCGAGTTCGTCGGGCACCTCGTGAACGCCGGGCTCGTAGCTGTCCCCGTCGGCGACCAGTTCACGCACGCAGACCGCCTGAATCCCGAAGCTCTGGTCCATCACCTCGACGGGGTGGCCCAGCGAGACCGGCGAGGCGAGGTTGACCAGGCGCCCCTCCGCGAGGACGTTCAGCCGGCGGCCGTCGGGAAGTTCGTAGGCGCGCATCCCCTCGCGTGGCTCGCTCGTGTCGACGGCCAACTCCCCGAGCGCGTCGAGGTCGATCTCGACGTTGAAGTGACCGGCGTTCGCGAGCACCGCCCCGTCCTGCATCTGCTCGAAGTGCTCCTCGACGATGACATCGCGGTTGCCGGTGGTCGTGATGAACACGTCCCCCTCCCGGGCGGCCTCACGCATCGGGAGCACCTCGTAGCCCTCCATGTGTGCCTCGAGCGCGCGCCGGGGGTCGACCTCGGCGACGACGACGTGGGCGTTCTGCCCGGCAGCCTTCCGGGCGAGGCCCTTCCCGCAGTAGCCGAAGCCGGCGACGACGACCGTCTTGCCCGCGAACGAGAGGTTGGTCGTCATCGCGATCGAGGCCAGCGAGGACTCGCCGGTGCCGTGGACGTTGTCGAACAGCCGCTTCATCGGCGTGTCGTTGACCGCGAACACGGGGTACTCCAGCGCGCCGTCCTCGGCCATCGCCCGCAGGCGGTGGACGCCGGTGGTCGTCTCCTCGGCCCCGCCGACGATGGTGTCGAGCAGTTCCGGGTGGTCCTCGTGGATGCTGAACACGAGGTCACCACCGTCGTCGACGGTGACCGTCGGCTCGTGTGCGAGCACCGCCTCGATTGCCTCGTAGTAGCCCTCCTGGTCGACACCGCGGGCCGCATACGAGGTGACACCGTCGACGGCATCGAGCGCGAGGCTCACGTCGTCGTGGGTCGAGAGCGGGTTGCAGCCGGTGATTGCGACCTCCGCACCGCCGGCGGCGAGCAGTTCCACGAGCGCCGCGGTCTTTGCCTCGACGTGCATCGCCATCCCGATTCGCTCGCCGGCGAGTGGCTGGTCGGCCACGAACTGCTCGCGAAGCGCGCCGAGAATCGGCATGTGCTGGCGCGCCCAGTCGATCTTCCGTCGGCCCTCCTCGCGGTCGGCGTCGAGCCGGTCCGTTACCGGTGGGAGTACTGCTGTTGCCATACCAGAGAGAGGGCTGGCAGAGGGAAAACAGTACCGAACGGCCAAAGATTCAGGTATCTGTCGACCGTACAGTTGGCATGGACGACGAACCGCGATTCTCGCGGCGTCAGTTGCTCGCGGGGGCCGGGACCGCGCTCGCGGGTGGACTCGCCGGGTGCACGCTCGTGACACCCCGGGAGACAGACGAGAACCCCGGTGACCCGGCCGAGAACACCAGCGACACCGAGGCCATCGACGAGTTCCCGGACGAGTTCGACCGGCCGGGCGAGAACCCGGACGAGCCCGACGCCGACGGTGGACTCACCGACATCTACCGGGACATCGTCGACTCTGTTGTCGCGGTCCGCATCGAGGCCGCCGAGGGCACGAGCGGCGGCACGGCGTGGGTCTACGACGACACCCATCTCGTCACGAACGAGCACGTCGTCCGCGACGTCTCGGAGCCGTTCGTCTGGTTCGACGACGTCGGCTGGCGGGAGGCAACCGTCGTCGGAACCGACTTCCACAGCGACCTGGCCGTTCTCGAGATCGATGCCACCCCACCGGAGGCGACCCCGCTCGAGTTGGTTGCCGAGCCGGTTCCGGTCGGAACCGAGGTCGCCGCGATCGGCAACCCGTTCGAGCTGACCGGGTCGTTCACCACCGGTGTCGTCAGCGGGCGCAACCGGAACATCGACGTGCTCGGCGGCTTCTCCATCGCGGACGGTATCCAGACCGACGCGCCGGTCAACCCCGGCAACAGCGGCGGCCCGCTCGTGACACACGACCGCGAGGTTGCCGGCGTCGTCAACGCGGAGGTCAGGGGTGACAACGTTGGCTTCGCCATCTCCGCCCGGATGACAGACCGCGTCGTACCCGCGCTTATCGAGGACGGCGAGTTCCGACACTCCCGGATGGGGGTGTTACTCCGGGACGTGACACCAGGCATCATCGAGGCAAACGAGTTGCCCGTCACCTGGGGGGTGTACATCGTCGAGGCACAGGACGGGCTTCCCGCCGACGGGGTGCTCGCGGGCAGCACCGGTGAGGAGACGGTCCGCGGACAGCCGGTCGAGACCGGCGGGGATGTTATCGTCGGCCTCTCACACGACGGCGTCAACTGGCCGATCCCGACAACCGAGCGACTGTCGGCGTTTCTCGCGCTCTACACCGACCCCGGGGACCGCATCGACGTCGAGATCATCCGTAACGGGGAGCGCCAGACGGTCCAGCTCGAACTCACGAGCCGCGAGGGAAGCTAGCCGTCCGCTGGCTCTCCCTCACTCGGGTCGGTCGGCTCCGTGCCCGCCGGCTCGTCCGGTTCGGGTCCGCCAGGGTCGGTCACCGTCGACGGCGTGTCGGTCGGGTTGTACTCCCGGCTGA
>OBKM01001323.1_pt1 | contig 10184 bp, 10 predicted proteins | sample 1519691 | NCBI WGS metagenome assembly OBKM01 (sample SAMEA37050418, study PRJEB22526) | metagenome | biome: saline pan; feature: lake; material: water | place: Egypt | collected 2015 | depth 0.5 m
GTCGCCGTCGAGCGGAAGTCGGCGGCCGACTTCGTCGACTCGATGCTCGACGCCGACCGATCGCTGTTCGAGCAGGTCGGCGAGCTCTCGCGGGCGTACGCCCGGCCCGTGATGATCGTCGAGGGGACGAACCTCTACGGGCAGCGCGACATCGACCCGAACGCGATCCGCGGCGCGCTCTCGTCGCTCGCGGTCGACTTCGACGTGAGCGTGCTCCGGACGGAGAGCGAGACCGACACGACGGAGCTCCTCGCGACCATCGCCAAGCGCGAACAGGAGACGCGCGACCGCGAGGTGAGCGTCCACGGCGAGAAGACGACGAAGACTCGCGCCGAACAGCAGGAGTACGTCGTCTCGTCGATCGCCGACATCGGCCCCGTCACGGCCCGCTCGCTGCTGGAACACTTCGGCACGGTCGAGGCCGTGATGACCGCCCCCGAGGACGACCTGCTGGAAGTCGACGGGGTGGGGTCGGTGACGGCCGAGCGGATCCGCGAGGTCGTCGGGAGCGAGTACGAGCGGTAGCATCTTGTATACGGAGACGTATACAACCGGACATGAGCAAGAGCATTCGCGTCGACGAGGAGACGCACGCCGCGCTCGCGGCGCTTAAAGGGGACGACGAGACGTTCGACGAGCTGCTGAGTCGGCTGCTCCGCGAGCGTCGGGAGACCGTCCGTGCGGGTGCCGGTCTGTGGGAGGGAACGGACGCGGCGGACCGCGCCCGAGCGAAGCGTCGCGAGATGAAACGCGGGGTCGACTCGAGGTGACGCTGTACGACAGCAGCGTCCTCATCGACTACCTCGCGGGACGAAATGCCGCGGTCGAGTACGTCGCGTCGCGTGTCGACGAGCGAGCGGTCGCGCCCCCGCTGGTGCTATTTGAGGTGTATCAGGGGGAAGTGTTCAAAAGTGGGACGACGGATCTCGACGCGGTCGACGAGGCACTGACATGGGTCGACGTGATCGAGCCGTCAGCGGCGACCGCCAGGGCGGCCGCGGCCCTTCAAGACGAGCTCCGAGCGGGTGGCGAGCCGCTTGCCGCCCGTGACGCGTTCATCGCCGGATCTGCCGCGCTCCGGGACGAGCGACTCGCGGTTGCCGACGGCGATTTCGACGTCGACGGCATCACTGACTCCCTCGACGTCGACTTCGTCTGACTCCGTCAGTCGAACCCGCTCACCAGCGTCACGACCCACTGTCCGAAATCGTACTCCGAGCGCACCTCCACCCGAGTGACCCACTTCACCCACTGAAACCCTCGGCGACCGGGAGCGACGAGTCGGGCGGGAGCGCCGTGCCCGTGGCTCAGCCGCTCACCGGCGACGTGCGTCGCGAGCAGCGCGTCCTCCGCCTCGGAGAGCGGGAGGCTCCAGCGGTACCCGGTCACCGACGTGAACCGGACGTAAGCGGGCTCGCGCTCTGGTGTCTCGACCGCCGTCTCTCGGGCTGGACCCCCGGCCGCCTCGATCAGGTCGCCGACGCGGATACCGCCCCACTCCTGGACCGTGTACCAACCGCTCGTACAGTCGAGTAACGCCTCAGTTTCGTGGCCCGCGGCCAGTTCGTCGGCGGTCAGCTCGACGGGGTCGCTCACGAGCCCGTCCACCCGCAGCCGGTACTCGTCGCGGTCGATCCGGTCAGGGTCGTCGGCGACCCACGAGGTGATCGGGAACGAGCCGTTCCCCTCGCCCTCGCGGGGTTGTGACCCGGTGAACCGCCGGTTCGCGCCCGGCGTTCCGAGGAGGTCGTTAATCGCCTGTTGTAGCCGGTACGTCCCCGCACCGGCGGCCAGCAGAACGGTGTACCGGATCGCGGTGCGGCGCCGCTCGAAGTCGCTCCGTCGGGGGAGCCGAAACCGCGTCGACGCGTGCGCGACCACGAGCGGCAGCAGTACGAGGCCGAAGCCGACGTGGACCGACAGCAGCGTCCAGTACGAGAGCCGAATATCGAGACCGAACACCCAGACGATCCCCGTCGCCAGCGCGCCGACGGCCGCGACGAGCGTCAGCATCGACAGCGCGGTCGACCGCTGCCACAGGGTCGGATCCGTGAGCCGTCGCCGAACGCGGGCCAGCTTCCATATCAACAGCGCGACGATCCCGAACCCGAGCGCGCGGTGCAGCCAGAACACCGGCCACCCCTCGGGCACGCCGACGGTGAACGAGACGAGCCCCGTTATCACCTCCGCGGAGACGAACAGCAGCAGTGACCAGTCGACGGCTCGCGGCGGCGGTTCGAGCCGGTCGAGCGCACCCTGGAGCCGGCCGCGTACTCCCATCTCGACCGTGGTATGTGCTGACGAAACAAAAACGTCGCCACCGACAACGGCGACGGATCACCTCTCACAGCTCGTACACTTCGCCGTCGACCGCGAGCGGCTCCGCAAACGCCTCTTCGGGCGGATAATAATGCGCGAGATGGACGAGCCGCGTCCGGTCGGCCTCGAGCTCGTCCGCGAGCGTGAGCGCGCCCTCTCTGGTCATGTGTTTCGAGCCGAACGTCCGCGGGACGCCGTCTGGCCCCTCGTGTCGCCCCCCGATCGGGTGGTATGCACACAGCGACGCCGGGACGATGGCGTCGGCCAGCAGGAGGTCGGGATTGGCAAGCGCCTCGCGGGAGCGCGCCGGGATGTCGTAGCTCGTGTCGCCGGTTAGCGAGAGCTTCGCGCCCGTCTCGGGGTCCTCGATCACGACGCCGAAACAGAGCAGCGGCGGGTGGTCGACGGGAACGAATCGGACCTCGAAGCCGCACGTCTCGAAGGGTTCGAACGGCTCGCGGGCGTGAACGCCGATCCGGTCCTCGAGGTAATCGTACTTGTCGCGGATCGTCTCCGCGACGCTCTCGTCGGTGGCCGGGTCGGTCTGACTCGGCGCGTGGACCGGCAGCCCGTCGACGAGTCGGTAGACGTTGCCGAGCCCGTCGAGGTGATCGAAGTGGATGTGGGTAACGATCCCGGCGTCGGGAAGGGGAACGTCGTTCGAGAGGAACTGACTCCGGAAGTCGGGGCTGAAATCGACGAGCAGCGAGTCTCCCGTCCGCTCGTTCGCGACGTGGACGGAGAACCGCGAGCGCGACACTCCCCGCTCGCGGGCGGCCTCGCAGGTGGCACAGTCGCAGCCGACGGTGGGGGTCCCCGTCGTGTCGCCGGTTCCGAGGAGGGTGACCCGCATTCTCGTCTCCCTCTCCGTCGCCCACCGACTTAGCGTCGGTGATCGGTGTCGTCAGGGTCGAGATCACCGACTCCGTCGACGTCTCCGAACGGGTACTCGGCGTCCGCCTGCTGTGACTCCGCCTCGACGTAGATGCGGTCCGCCTCGGGGACGACCTCCCGAACGGCGTCCTCGACGGCGTCGACGGCGACCTCCACGCCGGCCGTGTCGAGCGCGGGGTCGAAGGCGATCTCACAGGCGACGAGCACCGAGTCGGGGCCGAGGTGCATCGTTCGGAGGTCGAGCACGCGCTCCGCGCCGTCGACAGCTCCGATTGCCGCTAACAGGGCCTGCCGTTCGGTGCGGGTGACCCCCTCGCCGACCATGAGCCCGCGGTTCTCCCAGGCGAGCGCCAGCGCGAATCCCATCAGCAGGAGCCCGATGATCGCGCTCGCGGCCGCGTCGTAGACGGTGTTCCCCGTCACGTCCGTGAGGTAGACGCCGAAAATGGCGGCGAGGACCCCGACGATGGCGACGAGGTTCTCCGTCGCGGCCGTGATCAGCGGTCCGTCTTTCGTTCGACGAAACGTCCCGTAGAGGTCCTCGAACCCTTCCTCGTCCGCTTCCTCGCGGACGGCCTGATACGACTTATAAAAGGCGTACAGCTCGAAGACGAGCGCGACGCCGAGCACGACGTAGTTGATCCGGACGTCGACCGCGCGGAATGGCGTTCCGAGCGCCGCGTACCCCTCGCGAACGGAGGCGTACCCCGCGACCCCGAAGAGCAGGACCGTGACGACGAACGCGAAGACGTACTGCTCTTTTCCCCTGCCGAACGGGTGTCGTCGGCTCGGATCGGCCTCGCTCAGCCGGAACCCGACGAGCAGCAGTATCTGATTGCCCACGTCCGACAGCGAGTAGTACGTCTGGCTCAGCATGCTCGCGTTGCCGGTCGCGAGATACGCGAGGAACTTCGCGACCGCGATTGCCGCGCTGGCGACGAGCGAGACGTAGACGACGAGCCGCGTCGATGTCGGCATCCGTCCGCGTGTTCACGCGGCCTGTGGGAGTGGCTTGCGGTCTCACGCGAAGGCGTTCCCGCCCCCGATCGAATCGGCGGCGATGCGTACGACGCAGATACTCGCTCTCAGTTATCGATCTTCGGGTCGAGCGCGTCTTGCAGACCGTCCCCGAAGAGGTTGAAACCCATCACGGTGACGAGGATGGCAAGTCCCGGCCAGACACTGAACCACGGCTGCGGGAGCATGTACCCTCGAGACTCCGACAGCATCTGTCCCCAGTCGGGAGTTGGCGGCTGTGCGCCGTAGCCGAGGAACGAGAGCCCGGCGATAATGAGGATACTGATGCCGATCTGGAGCGTTCCCTGCACCAATACCGGTGCGAAGCTGTTGGGAATCACGTGTCTGAGGATAATTCGGCTATCCCGCACGCCGGCGGCCCGCGCGGCCTCAACGTAATCCGTCTCACGGACGCTCAGTACTCGGGACCGGATCAGGCGAGCGAACACCGGGATCACGGCGATCCCCACCCCGATCATCGCGTAGGTGAGGTTCCGTCCGAACGCGGCCATGAACGCGATGACCAACACCAGAAACGGAATCGAGTAGATCGTCTCGACGAACCGCATGAATACGTCGTCGATCCAGCCCCCGTAGTAGCCGGCGACGGAGCCGATCGCAGTCCCGCCGACCATGCCGATTGCCGTCGAGAGGAAGCCGACGGTGATCGATATCCGGGTTCCGTAGATCACGCGCACGAGGATGTCGCGCCCCCGGTGGTCGGTCCCGAGGGGGTGCGCCCACGTTCCCCCCTCGAGAAACGCCGGTGGAAGGATCGTCTCTACCACTTCGGGATCCCGCTCAGGGTGATACCACACCGCCTCCGCTATCGCGTAGTCGAAGACGAGGTAGTCGATCCAAGTGAACGTCGCGACAACGGTCAACAGACCGATGAGGTAGAGCCCGAACCGAGCGGTCGGATCGCGTTTAATCACCGTGACGGTGTGTTCCCATCCGACCTGTTCGACCGCCGAATCCTCCGTGGTCGTGCCGCTCTCGTGTTCGCCGATCGCCATTAGCGGCACCTCCGAACTGTGGTTGCGTGGGTCTCTGTCATTCGCGATCACCGTACGATATCCGCGGGTCGACGTACGCGTATGAGATATCCGTGATGATGACGCCGATGAGGAATATGAGCCCGAAAAAGAGTGTCGTGCCCATTATCAGGGGATAATCGAGCGTCTGAATCCCGGTGATTATCAGTCGCCCCATTCCGTTGATGTTGAACACGGTTTCGATGAGTACGGAGCCGCCGAGTGCCGTCGAAACGTTCAGGCCGACGATCGTGATCACCGGAAGCTGTGCCGGACGAAACGCGTGTCGCCGGAGAATCGTTCGCTCGGAGACGCCGTATCCCCGCGCGAGTTTCACGTAGTCCGTCTGCAGGGTCTCGATCATCGAGGAGCGCTCGATCCGGGTCGCGGCCGCCATCTGTAGTGTTCCGAGAGCGATCGTCGGAAGGACCAGACTCCTCGCAGAGAGATACCACACCTCGAGCCACGTCTCGGCGCCCGACACCGCCGCTGGCCCTCGCCACGGACGGACTAGGTCAGATGAGGGGAACCAGCCGAGGTGAAACGAGAAGACGATGATGAGGAGAAGGCCGATCCAAAACGAGGGTGTCGAGACCCCGAACAGGGCAATAACCCGTGAGATATGGTCGACCCCTCGGTTGCGACGAGCGGCCGACAGCACGCCGAGCGGAATCGCCAGCGTGAGCCCGAACGTGTACGCGGACCCGACGAGTAGCATGGTTACCGGCAGCCGCTCGAAGATCTTGTCTATCACCGGTGCGCCGTAGTGGATGCTCAGCCCGAAGTCCCCCTGAGCGACGTTCATCAAGTAGATAACGTACCGCTCGTGAGTGGGTCGATCGAGGCCGTATCGCTCCCTGAGCGCCGCCTCAAGCGACTCGTCGACGTCGGCGCCGATCATGATGTCGACCGGGTCCCCCGGCATCGCGTTCGTTAAGAAGAACGTTATCGTGGCGATACCGATCAGTACCGGCACCGTCTGCAGCACTCGCCAGAGCGTGTATTTGAGAAGCGTCACGGGAGAGAGACGACCTCAGTTGTCGATCGAGACGTTGTTGGTCGGGCCGACCATTCGTGGGTTCAGTCGCTGACGCGGGTGCGCGACGAAGTCGTGCACGTGGTGACCGACCCCGAGAGTGGTCTTGGGACTGTACGCGGGCAGGTGCACTCGGTCCTCGAGGATCTGCGTCGAGACGTCGATGTACAGTTCACGCCGCTCCTCGAAGTCCGCCGAGCGACGGGCCGTCGTGATCTTCTCCATCACGTCGTCGTTCTCGTAGAACACCCCGTTCGGAGCGTTTCCGGCGTTGCTCTCGTGGAACAGCGGCGTGAAATAGAGGTCCGGGTCCGGCGGGTTGAGATAGCCGAGGAGGTAGATGTTGTAGTCGTCGTCGTCGCCGGTGTCGATGTTGTCGAGGAACGCGCCCCACTCGAGTCGCTGGACCTGCGCGTCGTAGCCGATGTCTTGCAGCCCGTTTCCGATGCTCACCGCGATCTGTTCGCGAATGTCGTCGGGCGGCGAGAGGATGGTAAACTCGTAGTCGTCGGGAACTCCCGCCTCGTCCATCAGTTCGGCGGCACGATCGCGGTCCCGGTCGTGGGGAATCTCTCGCCACTCGTCGATCGGCATGTCCCACTCCTCGACGACCGGGAGGGGAAGCGGAGCGTAGTTCCGCGTTCCCGCAGGCTCCACGAAGTTCGAGACCGCTTGGTCCATCGAGAAGGCGTAATCGACCGCCTCGCGGACGAGCGGATCCGCGGTCGGGCCCTGATTACAGTTGAACGCCGCGAAAAAGTAGTTGATACCGGGCCTTTCCATGAGGTCGGCGTTTTCCATCTCCTGAACGGTGTCCCAGATCTGCGGCGGGATCCCGTCGATCGCGTCGCTTTCGCCCGTCTGCAGCCGCGTGGCTCGGGTCGTGTCCTCCTCAACGGGCACCATTCGAACGGTCTCTACGTTCGGGAGTTCGTCCCAGTAGTCCTCGAACCGCGTGAGCTCGGCGACTTCACCCTGCCGCCACTCGGTGAGTTCGTACGGTCCCGACCCGATCGGCGGCTCGGTGTTGTACGCCTCCCGGTCGGCCGTCCGCGCCGCCTCCGAGACAATGTTGTTCGTTAACACCTCAATCTGGAAGGGAACGAAGGAGAACTCGAGGTCGATCTGCACTGCGTGGTCGTCGATAACGTCTATCGATTCGATCGTCTCGAGTGCGTCGTCACCGAGCTCCGCCTCCTCGATCGGCGCGGTGTACGTGTGTTGGACGTCTTCGGCCGTGAGCGGTTCACCGTCGTGGAAGCGGACATCGTCGCGCAGCTCGATGATATAGCGCTGTCCGTCCCGCTCGATCGTCGGCTCGTCGACGGCGATCTTGGGGACGATATCGGTTCCTTCTCCGAACTCGTAGAGGGGGTCGAACACGCGGTTGATCACCTGATACGAGTAGATGTCGCCGACGACGAGCGGGTCCAGCTGTATCGGATCGACTTGCTGGCTGTAAATGAGTTGGTTTCCGCCGGAATCGGCCGCGTCCTCCGCGCCGTCGGCCTCATCGGCGAGATCGTCGAGTTCGTCGTCGCCACCGAGACATCCGGCCAGCCCGACGCCGGCCGCGCCAGCACCGACTGACCGTAGGATGTTCCTTCGAGTTGCTGCGTTCTTACGCGCCATGCTACGTGCAACTACTCTACGGCAATATACTCCTGTTTAGAGGCAAGTGTCCGCAACTCTCCGGCATATAACACAAAAACCCCGGTAACAGTAGAGATATCCCACTCCGTCTGAACGATTGTTTTGGATCGGCCCTCATACGTTGAACACCTCGCAAACGAGCGGGGCACCAGCCGGCGACTCTACTCGCGGGTGGCCGCCGTTTCAGCCACTTCCGATTCCCCCGGTGCGTGGGTCTCGAGGTACTCCGTCGCGGCCTCCCGGATCACGGCTTCGGGACCGACGACGCAGTCCCGGCGGAGTTCGGGGAACTGCCCGTCGAGCAGCTCCCCGACGAACCCGTCCATACCGGCGACCTCCGCGACCGACATTCCCTCGAGGCGGGTCGTGAGAATGCTGGCGACCGCCTGACTGACCGCACAGCTCCGGCTCCTGAATCCGACCTCGACTATCGTTCCGTCCTCGATCCGGAGCTGGAACTCACCCTCGTCGCCGCAGGTCGTCTCCTCCGAGTGTTTTCGAACGGTCGGATCTGGGATCCCGCTGTCGGCGTCTCCGCTTCGGTAGTGGTCGTATATCGCATCGGCGTATCGGTCGGACGCGAGGTACGGTTCAAGCGCTTCAGGCGCGTTCTCGAGCGCACCGATGACTTCGTCGATCTCCTTTTTCGAGTTGTAAATATAAAAGGAGATCCGGACGGATCCGGGGATATCGAGCACGTCGTGGAGCGGCTGCGTGCAGTGATCGCCCGCCCGAACCGCGATACCACGGTCGTTCAGTATCGAGGAGACGTCGTGCCCGTGCACTCCGTCGACGTTGAACGAGACGAGTCCGGTACGGGGTTCCCCGGCGTCGGGGCCGTACGTTTCGACCCAGTCGAGCTCCCCGAGCCGGTTCAGGGCGTACTGGGCGAGCTCGTTCTCGTGTTCGCGGATCTGGTCCATCCCGATCGCATCGAGGTAGTCGGCCGCGGCGGCGAGCCCGATCGCCTCGGCGATCGGCGGGGTTCCCGCTTCGAACTTCCACGGGAGCTCGTTCCGACTCCTCGAAGGTCACGTGACGTATCATTCCCCGCCAAACAGGAACGGATCCAGCTCGTCTAACAGGTGCTCTTTGCCGTACAGTCCGCCGATCCCCGTTGGTCCGGCCATCTTGTGTCCCGAGAAGGCGAGGAAGTCGGCGTCCATCGACGTGACGTCGACCGGTCGGTTCGGGACCGACTGCGCCCCGTCAACGAGGATCTTCGCGTCGTTCTCGTGGGCGAGGTCCGCGAGGTCGGCGACCGGGTTGATCGTTCCCAACACGTTCGAGACGTGCACGACCGAAACGAGGGCCGTGTCGGGCGTAATCACCTCCTCGGCGTGTTCCATATCGAGGTGCCCGTCGTCGGTCACCCGGATGTATCGGATATCGGCGCCCGTCCGTTCGGCGAGCTGCTGCCACGTGACGAGCGAGGCGTGATGCTCCATTTCGGTCGTGACGATCACGTCCTCCGGACCGAGCTCGTTCCGCATCCCGTTCGCGATCAGATTGATGCTCTCGGTCGTGTTCTTTGTGAACACCATCTCCTCCCGCCCGCCGGTCGCCCCGACGAAATCGGCGAGCCGGTCGTGGGCCTCCTCGTACGCGACCGACGCCTCGTGACTCAGTTCGTGGATCCCCCGATGGACGTTCGCGTTGTAGTTCTCGTAGAACTCCTGGTAGACGCGGTACACCGCTTTCGGTGTCTGCGTGGTTGCTGCGTTATCCAAGTATATTAACGGATGACCGTTGACCGTTTGATCCAATATCGGGAAGTCATCTCGAAACATTAGCTCTGTATACTCAGTAGACCACGTTATATAAAATTGGGTGCAGCTGAGAGACAGCGTCCCGACGGTCGCCCATTATATACCTGACCCGACCCATGCTCTGCGCATGCACGACAGTCGTGAACTCGTCTTAGCGCGGCTCCCGTCCGGAATCCCGGTCCGTACGACCGTCCACGTCTACGGCGAAGGAGAACTCGTCGACGGTGACGACGGACCGGAGCTCACCGTTCCCGACGCTGGCGGTCCGGTCGTCTACGCGCAGGCGGCCCAACACGGCCGAGAAGTGAACGGCGCGGCGGTCCTCCGCCGACTCCACGAGCGTCTCGTCAGCGAGGACGAGCCCGGAGCGACAGACGCTCTCCCCGACCTCGACGGCACCCTCGTAACGGTTCCCGTCGCCGATCCGCTCACCTTCGATCACGTCTCGTACACGACGCCGGA
>OBKM01001324.1_pt1 | contig 10170 bp, 10 predicted proteins | sample 1519691 | NCBI WGS metagenome assembly OBKM01 (sample SAMEA37050418, study PRJEB22526) | metagenome | biome: saline pan; feature: lake; material: water | place: Egypt | collected 2015 | depth 0.5 m
TCCCTGCGCGGACTGTCGGCGCAAGCCGACCGTCCGTGAAAAAGCGCGTCGCGGAACCAGGAAGCCCCACCCGCAACGAGCGCGTCAGCGCGAGCAGGGTGGGGTAGTTCACTAGCGTCTGGTCGTGATTCTGTTTTAGGTTCACTGTGGATGGCAAACCGTTTTTCTATTCTGGCGGTCTTCTCAGTATTTAAATAATGTATCAACGTGAACGTATCGGTTCGTGGGCCTGTGGGCCAGCAACAACAAGCCATATGAACAATAATGACGGCGCTGTATCCCCGCCTGACTGCGTCCTCAGAACGCAAAGCGTTCTGCTGTGCGAACGAGAGCTTAGTACCTCGGGAAAGGTTTTGAGCAACGGGTCTCTACTAATGACGGCAGCAACCGCTCTATGACCTGCTTCTGATTTGGGCCCCCTCAATTAGTTTCCTGGAGTACTACGCTCTCGTTAACGCTACTCGGTCGCTTCCCCCCTGCGTTGCTCCTTGAGGAAAGGGGCTTAGCGCCTGAAATTAGCTAAGCGGCTCTTCGCAAAGACACGGGATGGGATCACTGGGCCCGGTACAGATCGGTGACCTCCGCAATGTTCCACGCATACCCACGGTCGTCGCCGACGGGCGTCTCCACAACCTTTGGGATCGACCGGAAAGCCGGGTGGTTCACGAAGAGTTCGAAGCCGGTACGCCCGATCTCGCCGCGGCCGATGTGCTCGTGTTCGTCTTTGTTTGAGCCGCGGGGGTGTTTCGAGTCGTTGAGGTGGAGGTACTTGACGGCATCAAGCCCGAGTGCGGCGTCGATAGTAGCCGCAAGTTCGTCTAACGCGTCACCGTCGGTCAGATCGTAGCCCGCCGCATGGAGGTGGCACGTATCGAGACACACGCCGATCTCGTCACCAGCGGAGCCCGCCGCTTCGATCATCGTATTAAGCTGCTCCGGGGTCATTCCAAGGGCCGTGCCTCCACCGGCGGTATTCTCGAGCAACAGGGTTACTGAGTCTGGAATGTCAAGTTCGGCCAGTCGGACACCGACGTTCTCAAGCCCTGTCTTCACACCAGCACCGGTGTGAGAACCGGGGTGGAACGTGTAGTACTCCATCCCGAGTGCTGCCGCGGCGTCTAGTTCTGCCTGGACAGTGTCGATCGACTTCGCCGCCAGATCGTCTTTCGGCGTGGCAAAGTTGATCAGGTAGGTGCCGTGGACGATCCACGGACCAACGTCGGCGTCGGTGCGGGCCCCTACGAAGCCCGTGACGTCTGTCTCGTCGATGCTCCCGACAGACCAGGTTCGCGGTGAGCCGACAAAGACCTGTCCACAGGTTCCACCGTAGTCGACGACCGCGTCGACGGCTGCATCGTACCCATCCGCGATTGAAACGTGTGCACCAATCCGTGGTGGCGATGGTGTCATACCCCGGTGTTTGCGAGGGAGCTAATAATGCTTGTCACACCTCGATTCCGTGCTCGGCAAGCAACGACTGAAACTCCGCCGCCGATAGTGTCGGGACATCGTGGTCAGCTGCTGCAGCCTGTTTCCGACTGCCGGGATTCGAGCCGACAACGAGGTAGTCAGTCTGTCCCGAGACACTTCCGGTCACCCTGCCGCCGTTTTGCTCGATGACCTCCCGAACGGCCTGTCGTGACTCCCAGAGAGACCCTGTCAACACGAAGGTGAGACCACCGAGTGGGGTCTCGCTTGCCGTCGCGACCGGCTGGGGATCAACGAAGGTGAGCAGCCGGTCGAGTTCGGCGGCGTTTCGCTCGGTTTCGAAGAATCCACGGACCGTCTCCGCAACGACGGAGCCGATCCCGTCGACGGTAGCCAGCTCGGCTTCGCTCGCGTTTCGGATAGCAGGCAGGTCCTCAAACGTGGCTGCCAGGTCTCGGGCGGTTCGTGGACCAACTGACGGAATGCCAAGCCCCGTCAAAAAATCCGGCAGCGGTGGCGTCGTTGTCGCATCGATTGCCTCGACGAGAGCCGTCGCACTGCGGTGGCCCCATCCCGAGAGGGCCTCTAAGTCGGAGACGCTGAGCGTGTACAGATCTGCCGGCCCGGTGGTGATGAGGTGCGCGTCGATCAGCTGGTGGATGCGCTTCTCACCGAGTCCGTCGATGTCGAGTGCCACACGGCTTCCGTAGTGTTCGACAGCGCGGGCGAGTTGTTGGGGGCAGGCGAGCCCGCCGGTACAACGAGCGTGTGGGCCATCGCGAACGACCGGACTCCCACACTGAGGACACTGTTCGGGCGGTGTCACCGTCGGTGCGTCCGCGGCGGCGACAACTGCGACGACCTGCGGGATCACATCCCCGGCCCGTTCGACGCGGACCTTGTCGCCGATGCTCAGCGACAACCGGTCGATCTCATCAGGGTTGTGCAGGCTGGCCCGCGAGACGGTAACGCCCCCGACGTCGACAGGATCGAGCAGCGCAACCGGTGTCAAGCGGCCGGTCCGGCCGACCTGGAAGGCAACGTCACGGACGGTTGTCTCTTCGCTGCGGGCGGGGAACTTGTACGCGATCGCCCACCGGTACTCCCGTGCGGTTGCCCCCAGTTGGGCACACGCTGCCCGGTCGTCGACTTTGATCACGGCACCATCGATCTCGTACTCGAGTGCCTCACGATCGGCGAGGAGTTCGTCGCGGTAGTCGATGGCGGCATCCACGTCCGATACGACTGCAGTTCGGGGCGCGGTACGGAGTCCCCACTGCGGAAGCAGTTCGTGGAGACTGCTGTGATGGCTCACCGCGTCGGTCCACCACTCACGGTCCGGGCCCACAGCCAGGACGTCGAAGAAGAAAATCGACAGCGGTCGTTCCGCGACGACGTCGGGATCGAGCTGGCGCAGCGTGCCGGCGGCCGCATTCCGTGGGTTCGCGAACGGCTCGTCCCCGCGTTCGATCCGTGATCGGTTGTGCGCCTGAAACGCCGGCCGTGGCATGTAGACTTCACCCCGGACGGCGAGATACGACGGGTAGTCACCACGAAGTCGCAGGGGAACAGCCCCGATGGTCCGCACAGCCTCGGTGACGTCGTCGCCGATGTCCCCGTCGCCGCGTGTCGCCGCCCGGGAGTACTGTCCTGCCTCGTAGACGATCTCGACCGACAGCCCGTCGAACTTCGGCTCACACAGATACCGCACGTCTTCTCGACCCAGGGTCCGCCGCATTCTGTCATCGAACGCCCGGACGTCGGCGGCCGTATCGACACCCTCGATCGAGAGCATGGGCCGGTCGTGGCGGGCCTCGTCGAGCTCGTCTTGGACCGCTCCGCCAACACGCTGGGTCGGGCTGTCGGGCACGGTCAGGCCGAAGGCCTCCTCGAGGGACCGGAGGCGCTCGAACAGCCGGTCGTAGGTCCGGTCTGCAATGATGGGATCGTTTGCGACGTAGTACCGGTAATCGTGGTACCGGATGGCGGCCCGCAGACGCTCGGCTTGGTCTGCTGCACGCTCCGGGCGCAGGTCATCGAGTGGCGTAAACTCCGTTGGCGGCTCGGTGACGTACGGATTCGTGTCTGCGTCGGGTGCATCGACCATGGCGATTACTGTTTGTCCCGTTCGCGTTGGAGTCGGCCACTGCGCTCTGATTCCTCGGCGTCAAGGTGCTGTTCCAGCCGGCGTTCGAACTCGAGTTCCGAGAGATCGCCGTTGACGTACCGTGCTTTGATCTGCGCCACTGGATCGGAGGCGTCCGGCTCTTTGTCCGGGTCCGCGACGGCGGCCCCGAGATACCCACCGAGTGCGCTTGTCGCAGCGAGATAAGCAAGGCTCGCAAGCGTGATCCCAACTCCCATGATGAGCACCGCCGGCGACTGCAGTACCGCTGCCGCTGCACCGAAGAAGAGAACCAGGGGGAGCAAGAGCAGCCACACGAGTCCGCCGGCAGAAGCGCCGACGGTCGCACCGTGTCGCTCTGTAGAGGCAGCGAGGTATCCGGCCACACCGCCGCCGATAAACGGCGCGAGGATCCCGACAAGAGGGATCAAACCGAACACGACCGTGACTCCCGCTCCGATGGTGGCGTACTTGACTATCCGGCGCACAGATGACATGTACTACCAGGTCGATCGGTTTGGGTGTAACGATTACCGCTTGGGCGACACTTAGCGGAAAGTATCTACCGTCGGTTTCCCGTTCCGTAATTGCAAGATTAATAACGTCTTAGCTCATGAGTATATCTTGCATGCACGATTTAACCGGTTTCCAGCGTGACCTGTTATATGTGATTGCAGGTTCCGACGAACCACACGGGTTAGCAATCAAAGACGATATCGAGTCTTACTACGGAACAGAGGTCAATCACGGCCGCCTGTACCCGAATCTCGATACGCTCGTCGACAAGGGTCTGATTGAAAAAGGCCAGATCGACCAACGGACAAACTCTTACACGCTGACACAGCGTGGCCACCGCGAGATCGACGCCCGTCGCGAGTGGGAAGACCAGTACCTGGCAGAAACGTAAGCGACACCCACACCGCCGGCATCGATACGTCTCCGCTCCCCCAATTCTTCTGCCCCCTCATCTGTCATCGTCGAGCCGACCGCCTCGAACCGCTACTCGTTCGTCTGTGTGGTCCCACCGTCTTCTGTGGGGGCCACTCGTCCTTCGCGGCGGGCCACAAGGGTGGCAAAGAAGGTTTCCGGGATCCGCTCTCGGAGCGAGACCGCTTTTGTAGCGTCGATGTCGACGGCCTTACTGCTGTCTCCCAGGAGGCTTTGCGTGCCGGCCGTGTCGATCGTCAGCGTCGCCAGGTTCCACCGTCGTTGGAACACCGTCTGTGATTCGATGACAGTCTGAAGACGATGGTACGGAATAATCCTCGTCTTCTGGTTCCAGAAGCCGTTCCGGGTAATAATGTACTCGTCGGTGAGACAGTAGCCGCGGTGGCGCCACTTCAAGTGTGCTGCTACCGGTGTCACAGCCAGGCCGAGAAGGACAACCGCCCACGAGAAGGTAGCAGCAGTTGCTTCGTTGACGCCGTAGGCGACGGCCGTTGCCAACAGCACCACGCCGCTGTAGCGAAACAGGTAGCGCCGTCGAGCCCGCTTTGGCGGCCGTTCGAATTCCCCGATCGTGACCGGCTCGATCTCGGCGAGCAGAGACTGGATGTGCTCTTCTCGGGCGATCGGCACGGCAGACCGTTGGCTACCCTGCTCCCCTGGTGAGAATCCGGCGGTCTCGACGAGCAAAGACGCGTACCCGAGCATCCGCTCTAGAACGTTTCGTGAGATCGTCACGGACTGGACCTTCGCCAGCGGGATAGTCCCGCTGTACCGCTGGAGCAATCCCCGTTCGAACCGTAACTCGTCTTGCCCACGAAAGAGGCTGAACCCGTAGTAGTTGGTGACCGCGTAGATTGCGCTTAATACCGTACCCAACAAGTAGAGGCCGATCACGGACAGGGGAATGGCAACGGCGAGCCCCAGATCCGCAACTGCAGCACTGAGCTCTGGAAGCAGTGCTGACAGCCCCACGATGAGAACGACTACGAACCGGAAGTCAAGCGAGACGACCGACAAGGCCGCCAGCTCACGGCCGGTGATCACGTAAATGGGCCGGCCCTGGGAGTGGTCCTCTGCAGTGTCCGGACGTTGTTGTGGTGTGTCGCTTCGCTTCCGGTCACTGAGCTCGTTTTGGAGTCGACGTGCCGTCTCGAGCTCGACGTATTTGATTGCGGCCTCGGTATTCCCACCGCCCGCGGTCTCGATTTGGACCGCCGCGAGGCCGAACAGCCGCTGGAAGACCCCGCGGCTAATGCCGACGTTCTGGATCCGATCGTAGGGAATCTCACGTTCCCGGCGGGAGAGTACCCCCGAGTCGATGTCGAAGGTGTCCTCGGTCAGTCGAAACCGGAACCGCTGGTAGTACGCAACCTCCCAGCCGATCGCAGCCACGACCAGTCCAATGGCCAACCCGCCGATGCCGACCAGCGTGAAGAGACCGTCTGTCATCTGGGCCAGGCCAATCGCCCCCACGATTGCGATCCAGGCGAGATTGAACATCGTCTCGACGGATCGGAACGGAATCGAGAGCGGTGAGAGCTTCATACTGCCTGGTCGACATCGCCGCCGGCAGCGATCGTGAGCCGCTTCAGTCGGCGCTGAATGTCTTCGGCACGGTCTGCTGTCAGGCCGGGAATCGTAACGTCGGCCCCACGGGAGCCGGCCGTGTAGACGACCGACGAAGCGAGCCCGAGTAACCGCTCGAGGGGGCTTCGGCTCGTATCGACGTGCTGGATCCGAACAAACGGGACGACGGTCCGCACCCTGGTGAACACCCCACGTTTGAGATAGACGCCGTCTTCCCGGATCTCGTACTCCCACACGCGGTACCGGACCAGTGTTACTACCGTCCCGATGACGACGATCACGCCCCAAGCTGCTCCGGCGACCTCGAGGCCGACCGGCGCGGCGAACTGAGCGCCGAGTGCGATCATCCCCGCGATGACCGTGGCAGCGATGACGACCCGGAGAATCCACAGGTATCGGACCCGAGGGTGTAACGACTGCGCTGGAACCGTTAGCTCCGACGGATCGATCAGTGACTCGGCCGCCTCACCAGCCTGTTCTGGCGCACCAACGTCGGCTGGCGCGTCGTGGTCGTTCATTGCCACCGGCTTTTCGGGCCGGATTGATAAGTGAGATGGTCGCTTCATCGGCGTCGAGTCTGGACCGAGCCCCACAAATGGCCACCGCCCAAGCAATGGATATGACCGACCTCTTCGCGGGACTGTCGTTAGGTGAGTACACCGCCCGGAACCGTGTGATGGTCGCACCGATGTGTCAGTACTCGTGTGCGAATGACGGCCTCCCGACGGACTGGCATCTGGTGCACCTCGGATCTCGTGCGGTCGGCGGTGCCGGCATCGTGATGAGTGAGGCGGCAGCCGTCGAACCCCGGGGCCGTATCACACCCCGTGATCTCGGTATCTGGAGTGACAAACACGCAGCCGCACTCGCACCGATTGCCGAGTTCATCGCCGACCACGGGGCGCTTCCAGGAGTCCAGCTCGCTCACGCCGGGCGGAAAGCCAGTCACGCGCGCCCGGCAGACGGCAGCGACCCCCTCGCTTCGGAAGATGCTGGCTGGGTTACGGTCGGCCCCACCGATCGGCCGTACCCCCACGACGGAGAGCCACCAGCGACCCGACGGCTGTCGACCGAGGAGGTAGCAGCCGTTGTCAAGTCGTTTCGGGACGCTGCAGCGCGGGCAGCAGACGCCGGGTTCCAGGTCGCCGAGATTCACGCCGCACACGGGTACCTGATTCACCAGTTTTTGTCTCCGGTGACAAACGAGCGGACCGACCGCTACGGCGGTGGTTTCGAGGGGCGGACACGGTTCTTGCGGGAGATTACCCGTGCCGTTCGGTCAGTCTGGCCGGCAGAGGCGCCGGTGTTCGTCCGGTTGTCGGCCACCGACTGGCTCCCAGACCGCGACGCGTGGACCCTTGACCAGACGACCAGGCTCGCGCCACAGCTGCTGGCCGACGGCGCGGCGTTGATCGACGTGAGTGCGGGCGGCATTCATCCCGAGCAACAGATCCCAGCCACCGGCCCGAACTACCTCATCCCGTACGCCGAGGCGGTTACCGAGGCCGTTGGCGAGGCCGGGCTCGTTGGCGGTGTCGGGAAGATCACGACCGGCGAACAGGCCGACGCACTCGTCCGCAACGGCCGCATCGACCTGGCAATCTTAGGACGTGAACACCTCCGGGACCCGTACTTCACGCTTCACGCGGCGACCGATCTCGGACGTGAGGACGGCGTCGAATGGCCACTGCAGTATCAGCGAGCGGTCCGGTGATCTCATCTGATAACGGTGGCGTTTGCCTGTCCCTCCTACGATGCGTCCTCGCCTTTTTTGTCTATCGACGGCCAAGGAGACGTATGAGCGACCGGGACGACCTCCGACGTGCGATCGATGATCTTGAGTCTGCGATGCGTGACCTCCAGGCCGAACTTGAGGCCGAAACCAACACCCGGGGGGCGGGGCCACAGCTTCCGACCGTCCAAGATGTGCTTCGTTTCGCGGACCAGGCCGCCATCCCGGCGGTGATTGCAGTTCTCGAGGCCAACATTCGGATTCTGGAGGCAATGCAGCAGGCGGTTCGGCTCGCGGAGCGGTCTCCTCAGTCGGGCCGCCAGTCAGAGCGGAGTCGACAGCTCGCCGAGTTCGGGGAGGAGACACTCGCACAGCTTACAAGCTCCCTCGACGACCTCCAACGGCTCATTGAGGCTGGGTCACTGCCCCAAGAGGAGACGGCACGGTCGATTCTAACCGACGCCCGTGAGTTGCAAGACCGCCTGGAGGCGCACGGTGAGACGGCAGGCGAGCAGCCGGCGGACCAGAGGGATACTGACGACGACTCTGAGGAAGTGACAATCGACATCGACGCAGAGCTTGAGTCGATCAAGGACGAATACGAGGACGACGAGGACGACGATGCGCCACCGGAGGATGACGAGGACTAGTCGCTGGCGTCTGCCGTCTCAATGGGGGCGAAACGGTACCCGTCCCAGGACTGGCTGGCTGGCTCTCTCAGGCTCTCTTGTGGGTCCCGCAACGATTCGGTGTACACCGGCCGGACCCGATCACCAATTTCGACGTCTGCAGTCGTAAGCTGGCCGACGGCTCGGACGGTGCTGTCCCCGACTTCGAATACAACGACTGCGAGGTGATTTGGACTACGGACCCCTGGCGGGGTGGCGTGTGCCGTCGTCCAAGTCACTACGGTTCCGGTATGCTCGCTGAGGTCGACCGTCTCCACCGGCTCACGGCCGGCGTCGTCGACCGGATGGCCGGGGTAGGAGAGGCTGCCGTCCGGGTACCGATACGCCGTCAGTGGTGGTGAATTGTCGGTCATGTGTGTACAATCGTGGTCGTGACGCAGTTCCCGAAGCCGCCGACGTTACACGCGAGGCCGACATCTGCGTCAACCTGCCGCTCGCCTGCCGCACCGCGGAGCTGCTGGTACAGTTCGTAGACCTGTGCCACCCCCGTCGCCCCGAGTGGATGCCCCTTCGACTTCAGTCCACCGGAGGTGTTGACCGGTAGGGATCCGTCCTGCCAGGTCTCCCCGTCTTCGACGAGCTCCCAGGCGGTTCCCGGGTGTGCGAATCCCAACCCTTCAAGCTGGAGGAACTCGAGAATCGTGAACATGTCGTGTAACTCTACCACGTCGACGTGGTCAGGCTCTAACTCAGCCATCCGGTAGGCCGCCGTTGCGCTGTCCTCGACGGCCGTCATGCGGGTGAGTGTGGGCCGTTCGTGGACAACATGGGTGTCCGTTGCGCCGGCGATACCACCGACGTAGACGGGTTGGTCGGTGTACTGTGGGGCTTCGTCGGCGGGCACCAGCAACAACGCTGCACTCCCGTCGGTGATTGGACAGAAGTCGTACAGCCGCAGTGGATCCGCAACCATCGGACTGTCGAGAACAGTGTCGACGTCAACGGCCTTTTGGAACTGTGCGTGCGGGTTATCGACACCGTGGTGGTGGTTTTTGACCGCCACCTCGGCGAGACTTGCCCGTGGTGCGTTGTAGGTATCGAGGTAGGCCCGAGCGGTCAGTCCAGCGAAGGACGGGAGAGTGACTCCGTGTTTGTACTCAGCTGGGTGGGTCAACGAGGCGATGATATCAGTCGCAGCCCCGGTACTCCGGTGGGTCATCTTCTCACCCCCCACCAGCAGTGTCGCGTCACTCACGCCACTTGCGACGGACTGCCAGGCGGCGTACAAACCGGCGCCACCGCTTGCGGATGTCTGATCGACACGGTGGGTGTACGCCGGGAGCAGCCCCAGGTCGTGGGCGAGCATGTTCGCGATCCCGGTCTGCCCCTCGAACTCACCGCTTGCCATATTAGACACGTAGAGGTGGTCGATTGTCTCCCGGCTGATGTCGGTCCCCTGGATCAGCGCTTGGCCAGCCTCGACAAGCAGGTCGCTGATCCAGGCGTCCCGCTGTCCGAACTGCGTCATTGAGGCCCCAACGAGTGCGACATCGCGCATGGCTGAAGCATGGCTGAGGAGGTTCTTATCTACTTTGATGGACACGACCCTGTGCTGAAAGAACAACGCAGCGGCCGTTGTCAGCTACTCACGACTTAACTCGTGGGCGTGTCAGTGGGACGCCCGAGTTTCGCGCTCCCACACGAACGCCCCACGCGCCGGA
>OBKM01001326.1_pt1 | contig 10155 bp, 10 predicted proteins | sample 1519691 | NCBI WGS metagenome assembly OBKM01 (sample SAMEA37050418, study PRJEB22526) | metagenome | biome: saline pan; feature: lake; material: water | place: Egypt | collected 2015 | depth 0.5 m
CGAGGCCCAAGAGCACCACAACCGGATGATCGAGGCGTACCGCGAGGCCGACGACATCCGCGACGAGGCCGACGAGATGCACGAACTGTTCGTCGAGGCCCAGGAGGCGGCCGACCGCCACCATGAGGATTTCGTCCGCGTCCAGAAGCGCCTGCGCGAGCTCGACAAGAAAGAGGAAGAAGAGCGGAAAGACGAGCGCGCCGAAAAGCGTGAAGAGGAGAAAGAGGAAGCCGAGGAGATCTACCAGAAGTTCAAGGAGGGCGAGACCCTCGACACCGAGGACCTGATGAAGCTGCAGAAGACCGGCCTCCTGTAAGCCGGCGACGATACGGTTCTTCTATCCCGTTTCAGCCGGCCGTCGAGCAACAGCACTGGAGCGGGAACGGACGCTCGCCTCCGGCGACGGCACGGAAGGCTCAGCATATAAACCGATGGGACGCCAACCGACGGTATGGACGACACGCCTCGGTCGGCGGGACGCGCAGCGCTTTTCGGGCTCGTCGTGGCGGCAGTCACGACGCTGCTCGCGGGACGACGGCTCGTCGCGAGACTCACGCGCGGCCGTCTCGGCGACACGTCGGAGTACAACACGGCGAAAGTATCGGTTTCGGGTCCGATAACGCGGGACCGTGGGCGACCGTCGCCGCTGTCGGGTCCCACGGGCGCGACCGCCGACGAGGTCGTCGAGCAGATCGAGGCCGCCGACGAGGACGAAGACGTCGAGGCGCTGTTGGTCGAGCTCAACACGCCCGGCGGCGAGGTCGTGCCGAGCGACGACATCCGCCGAGCGGCGGCGGCGTTCGACGGCCCGACCGTGGGCTATGCGACGGACCTGTGTGCCTCCGGCGGCTACTGGATCGCCAGCGGCTGTGACGAGCTGTGGGCGCGAAACGGGAGCCTCGTCGGGTCCATCGGCGTGATCGGCTCGCGGCCGAACGCGGCAGGGCTCGCCGACAAGCTGGGTATCTCCTACGAGCAGTTCACCGCCGGCGAGTACAAGGACGCCGGCGTCCCCCTCCGCGAGATCGAAGAGGAGGAGCGCGAGTACCTCCAGTCGCTGATCGACGGCTACTACGAGCAGTTCGTGGAGACCGTCAGCGAGGGGCGCGAGATGGATCCGGAGACGATCCGCGACACGGAGGCGCGCGTCTACCTCGGTCCGGACGCGGCCGATCTGGGGCTCGTCGACGAGCTGGGGACCCAAGAAGCGGTCGAAGCAGCGCTCGCCGAGCGAATAGGCGCGGCGGTCGAGCTCCGCGAGTTCACCCCCGAACGCGGGCTCGCGGAACGCCTGGGGATCGGCGCGGAACGCGTCGCGTACGCCGCCGGCAACGGGGCCGCCAGCGTGTTCTCGGGAGACGGCCGCGACGTCGAGGTCGAGCTGCGTTAGGACGGGCCAACGAGGACTACTCCATCCTGTGGCGCCCCGGCGTCGTCGACTTCGATCGGGCGATCGAACGCCCGTGCGACCGCGACCGCGCTCGCGACGTGGTCGGTGACAGAGGGGATCCGGACCGTACCGCCGGTAAGCGCGAGCCACGGGACCAGCTGGTCGGCGAGGTGAGCGTCGACGACGCCCGGGCTCCGCTGCCACCGTTCGAGCCCGCTGACGGCCCGGTTCGCGATCGTTTCGGCGGGGACCCCCTGCTCGCCGAGCGCGGAGGATCCGGCGACCGGAACGGCAGATCCGTCCGCAGTAGCGTCATCCTCACGATCCACACGACCCCCGACCCTCTCGGCGACTCGGAGCGTGACCGCTGCCCCGGTTGAATCGGCGTCGGCGTATCGAGCGGCCCGAGTGCCGACGGGGATGTTTTGCTCGTCGAGCCGGGCCGCCGCCTCACGGACCATCCGATCGGCGACGTCGGCGTCGAGGAGGTCGGCGGAGGCGACGGCGGCGACATCGACCCGTTCGACAGTCCCCCGATTGGGAGCGTTCGGGAGCGTGAGCGCGAGTGGCCGGGGAGTCGACGGTCCGAGCGTCAAGTCAAGCCGCCCGCCGCCGGCCGGATAGAACCCCCGTCGTGGCGTCTCGATCGCGGCCGCGAGTCCGTGGGCGCGGAGGGCCGGAAGCGTCACTCCGGCGAGGTAGTCCGCCGGCGGCGACCACGCGACGTCCGTGCCGCCGTCTATCCGGAGGCGGACGGTGCCGTCGGCGACGAGCGCCGCCGGCAGCACCGTCGTGGCGACGAGCGTCGCGCTCCCGGCCGTCCCCACGTCGACGGCGTAGGTGCCGCCCGCGACGGGTCCCGGTTCGAAGACGACCGTGTCGGCCCCCGTGCCGACGGCGGCGTCCCCGTCGTCGACGGTGTCGAGCCCTCGTTCGTCGGTGTTCGCACGGCCGCCGGCGACCGCACACGCCGCGTCCACGCACGCGACGTGTTGGGGTTTGAGCCCGGGAGTCGGGCGGTCGCCACGCACGTCGTCGACCCGCACCGGTCGGCCCGTGGCGACCGCGAACCCGAGGGCGGTCCGAAGCACCCCGCCACCACCGTCGCTGCCGTCGATCCGTATCACGTCCGGCCGTCGGGTCGGGGGCGGGTTGTACCTGTCGGCGACGGCTGGCGGCCGAGGGAACGGGGAGGGTTTTTGTTCCGCGGGGGTGTGAGTGGAGGCGTGACGACGCTGGTGATCTGCGTGGACCGCTCGGGGGCGATCGGGCGGGCCACGAACGTCCCGATGCCCGTCGCCGGCTGGGAGGCCGTCAGGTCCCTCGTCACCGACGCGGGGCTCGCGGACCCCGAGGACGCCAGCGTCAACTGCCTGCTCGAAGCGCTTCGGGTCGCGCGCGACCTCCGCGACGAGCGAGAGGAGGCGGTCGTCGCCGTCGTCTCCGCCGAGAGCGACACGGCCGTCGGCTCCGACCGCTCGATCGCCGCCCAGCTCGACGACCTCGTCGACCGGTACGACCCGAGCGCGGCGATCGTCGTCGTCGACTCCGCCGAAGACGAACGCGTCCTCCCCATCGTCGAGTCGCGGATGCCCGTCGACGGTGTCGACCGCGTCGTCGTGCGGCAGGCACACGACCTCGAGTCCACTTACTACCTGCTGAAACAGTTCCTCGCCGACGAGCAGCTCCGCTCGACCGTGCTCGTCCCGCTCGGCGTCGCGCTGCTGTTGTTGCCCGTCCTCTTCGTCCAGTTCTCGCCGGCAGTCGCGCTCGCGACGGTCGCGGGACTGTTCGGCGCGGCGCTCCTTTATAAGGGGTTGGGCGTCGACCGCGCCGTCGCGGGGATGCCCGAACGGGTCCGGGAAGCGCTGTACGCCGGCCAGGTGTCGGTCGTCACCTACGTCGTCGCCGGCGGCCTCTCGCTCGTCGGCGGCTTCTTCGGTGTGCTGGCGGCCTCCGAGCTGGAGGGGGCGACCGTCGCCGTCGAGGTGATGGAGTTCACGTACGCGGCCGTGCCGTGGCTCGTCGTCGCCGGCGTCACCGCCGCGGTCGGGCGGCTCCTCGACGAACTGATACGCGACGAGGGGATCCGGACGCCGTATCTGAACCTCCCGTTCGTCATCGTCGCCGTCGGCCTCGTCGTCCGCGGCTTCGCGGGCTACTTCCTCGCACAGGAGGCGATGATCGACCCGCTGCGTGTCGCCGGGTTCCTGATCTCCCCGGTCCAGCGGCTCGCCGCGTTCATCCTCGTCGGCGTGATCGTCTCGCTGGTCGGCGTGAAGCTCGCGAGCGACGTGGGAACGGAGACGTTAGAGGAGGTCATCGACGCCGACGGGGACCCCGACGGCGAGTGACCGGTTCCGCCGCCGCACCCGACGGCTTTTCGACGCTGGGGGCCGCGTAGCCGAGCATGCAGGTTTACGGGCTCATCGGCAACCCGGTGGAACACTCGTTGTCGCCGCCGCTCCACGAGGCCGGCTACGGGGCGCTCGGTATCGACGCGCGCTACGTCACGTTCGAACCCGGTATCGACGACGCCGCCGCCGCGATCCGTGGCGCGGCGACGCTCGGCGTGGCGGGGCTCAACGTCACCGTGCCGTTCAAACGCGACGTCCTCGACGCGGTCGACCCCGACCCCCTCGCCGAGCGGATCGGCGCGGTGAACACGGTCGACTTCGGGCCGGTTCGGGCGGGGGACGTCGACCGCCCCCGAGGGTACAACACCGACGCCGCGGGCGTCCAGCGGGCGTTCGACCACCACGAGGTCACGCTCGCCGGCACCGACGCGGTCGTCGTCGGCGCGGGAGGGGCGGGGCGGGCGGCGGCGTTCGCGCTCGCCGACACGGGCGCGAGCGTCCACGTCGCCAATCGGACGACGGAGCGAGCGGTCGAGCTCGCAGCCGACGTTCCCGATGCGACCGGCGGCGGCCTCGACGACCTCGCGGCGCGGGTGGCCGCCGCCGACGTGCTGGTGAACGCCACGACCGTCGGGATGGAGGAGGACGCGACCCCGGTGCCGGCCGAGGCGCTGCACGCGGAGTTGGCCGTGCTCGACGCGGTGTACACGCCGATCGAGACCCGACTACTCGCCGACGCCGCGGCCGCGGGCGCGACGACCGTCGACGGTGCGTGGATGCTGCTGTTCCAAGGCGTCGAGGCGTTCGAGCGCTGGACCGGACGGGACGCACCGGTCGAGGCCATGAACCGGGCGCTCCGCGATCACTTATAAGCGATCGACTGGCTGCGTAGCGGGTTATAAGCGGCTCCGACCAGCTGCGTAGCGGGTTATAAGCGGCTCCAGCCGTCCACGACAGGGGTTATACGCCGAACGGGTTCGCTAACAGTCCCGCGGTGACGATCAGCGCGATCGAGAGCCCGGCGGCGGCGTAAAAGAACGGTTTCGCGTCGGCGGCCGCACCGGCGATGTCGCCGTCGAGTCCGGCGACCGCCTTCGAGCTCGCGACCTCGACGAGCCCGGTGATGACAAGCCAGAGGGCGATCATCGTCAAAACGAGGTGGCCCGCACCGGTGCCGGTGAGGGTGTCGACCGTGTACAGCTGGCCGGCCATGTGCCCGCCGGTGGCGACGAACACGAGCGCGCCGATCCGGGTTATCCATCGGAGTCGGCGGACCACCGTCGAGAGCAGTTTCGCTCCGACGTCGCCGCGGATCGCCGGCGGGACGACGGCGAGCGAGACGAACAGCACGCTCCCCGTCCAGAGGATCGCGAATCCGACGTGTAACGACCACATAACCGCGTGGATCAGCGTCATGCGTTCCGTTGCGGGCGGCGTTATTTATATACCAGTGAAACAGGTGGCTGGAGTCGTTCGAGAGCGAACTACGGAGTCCGCGGCCGCAGGGCCCGCCTACCGGGAGAAGACGGCCCCGTCCGTTCGTGTGGGACCGTGTCGCCCGTCGCCGGTGTTTAAATATCCTGCGCGTGTATTCCTCAGCAATGGCACTCCTACAGAAGATCAAGGCGAAGCTCGGCTTCGGGAGCGATTCGACTGACCGCGAAGGGGGAGAGACGACGGTGACCGTCGAGAAGGACGCGGACGGCGAGGACAACCCGTCGACCGCGGACGAGGGCGGGGCGGCCGCCGAGGCCGAGGGGTCCGCCGAAGCCAGGGAGTCTGCTGAGGCCGAGGCGGTCGACACCGAGCCCGAAGCGGTCGAGCACGACGAGGAGGACGATGCCGACGACGTGGACGACACGACTGGCGGCGTGGACGACACGCCCGCCGAGGCCGACGATGCCGACGAGGAGCCGGAAGCGGATGACGCGGAGGAGACCGAGCCCACCGACGACGCTGACGAGGGCGCCGGACCCGACGGCGACCCGGTCGAAGGGATCAAAGGGATCGGCCCGGCGTACAGCGAGCGGCTGGCTGAAATAGGGATCCGGTCCGTCGCGGACCTCGCAGCGGCCGACCCGGCCGACGTTGCCGAGGGAGCGAAAGTAGGCGAGAAGCGAGCAGCGACGTGGATACAGCGAGCCGAGGAGTTCTAAATCGGGACGGAAGAACGCTGAATCGGGACGGGGTCGATCCCGGCGAGGCGCTCGAACGACCGCAACCGTTTCACCGGTGCCGGCGAACCCTGATCCATGCAGGGTTTCGTTCACACCGACCGGACGCGGTTCCGTGAGGTCGCCGCGGCCGCCCCCGCCGGGGCGCGCGTCCCGGTCGAGCTCCGGGTCGCCGTCGACGACCCGTTCGACGCGTACAGACGGGCTCGCGACGGTCCAGGCGGCTTCTTTTACGAGACGACCGGTGGTCAGGCAGGGTGGGGGTACTTCGGCGTCGACCCGGTAGAGCGACTGACTGTCGGTGCTGCGGCCGCCGTCAGACGGACCGGATCGGGAGGGTCGGCCGACAGCGGGACGAGTTCGACCGGAGACTACCGCCGTCCGACCCCGACGCTCGCCGCGCTCGAAGGCGTCATCGACACGGGGACGCTCGTGCGCGGCGACTGTGCGGTGCCGTACCCGTGTGGCGTGTTCGGCTGGCTCTCCTACGACGTCGCCCGCGAGCTGGAGTCGTTCCCGCCCGGGCCGCCAGACGGGCCGGGCGCGGTCGACGACCGCGCCCTCCCGCGGCTACAGGCCGCGCTGTTCGACCGGGTAGCGGCATGGCGGTGTCCCGTCGGCGAGGACGATGGGACCGACGCCGGAGGGGACGAAGGCAGTGACGCCGGAGGGGGCGAAGACAGTACCGCCGGAGGGGGCGAAGACAGTACCGCCGGAGTCGACGGACGTGTCGAGCTCCGGGTAACGGCCTGTCCGACGGTCCCGGCGGGGACCGACCCGGAGCGCCTTGACGATGCCTTCGACCGCGGCGTCGACCACGCCCGCGACCTGATCGACCGGATCCGAAGCGGGAACGAGGCGGTCGGCGCAGCGCCCGCCGCGGCCGAGACGAGCGCGGACGTCGATGGGGACGAACGCGCCGCCACCTTCGAGAGCGAGACCGGGGAGGCGGCGTACGCGGCGGCGGTCCGGCGCGTCAAGGAGTACGTTCGGGACGGCGATACGTTCCAGGCGAACATCTCCCAGCGGCTCCGCGCGCCGGCGGCGGTCCATCCGGTCGCGGCGTACGACGCGCTCCGCGACGTCAACCCCGCACCCTACTCCGGGTTGCTGGAGTACGAGCGCGATGGACTGGGGGCCGACCTCGTGAGCGCGAGCCCCGAGCTGCTCTTGGAACGCGTGCCGAACGACGACCCCGACCGTGGCGCACGGCTCGTCACGGAGCCCATCGCGGGCACTCGGCCGCGGAGTGAGGACACCGACGCCGACGCCGCGTTGGAGGCCGAACTGACCGGAGACACGAAAGAGCGCGCCGAGCACGCGATGCTCGTCGACCTCGAACGCAACGACCTCGGGAAGGTGTCCCGATTCGGGACGGTCGACGTCGCGGAGTATCGCCGTGTGGACCGGTACAGCGAAGTGATGCACCTCGTGAGCCTGATCGAGGGCGAAGCGCGGCCCGACGTGGGGCTCGCGGACGCGCTCGCGGCCTGTTTTCCCGGAGGCACGATCACGGGCGCGCCGAAACCGCGGACGATGGAGATCATCGACGAGCTGGAGGAGACCCGCCGGGGGCCGTACACCGGGTCGATGTTCGCAGCCGGGTTCGACGGCCGGCTGACCGCCAACATCGTCATCCGGACGCTGGTCCGCACCGGCGAGCGGTACGACTTGCGTGTCGGCGCGGGGATCGTCCACGACTCCGAGCCGGAGGCGGAGTACGCGGAGACACTGGCGAAGGGACGGGCGCTCGTGACCGCCATCGACGAGGCGCTGGCAGCGGGTGAGCTGGCAGTCGTCGGGGGGGCAGACGGCGAGGCAGCGGCGAGCGAGGCGGCAGACGGCGAGGCAGCGGCGAGCGAGGCGGCAGACGGCGACGACGGGAACGGGGGTGAGGAGCGATGACGCAGGCCGGGGGCGATGCCGCAGGCTGGCGGGCCGGTGCCGGCGACGCGGACGTTCGCGTGCTCGTGATCGATAACTACGATTCGTTCGCGTACAACCTCGTCCAGTACGTCGGCGAAGTCGCCGGCGCGGTCACGGTCCGTCGGAACGACGCGGTCGACCTCGCCGATATCCGGCGACTCGACCCGGACGGCGTCGTCGTCTCGCCGGGACCGGGGACGCCGCAGGCCGCGGGGGTGTCGATCGATGCCTTCGCGCTCGACCGCCCGGTCTTCGGCGTCTGTCTCGGCCACCAGGCGCTGTGTGCCGGCCGAGGGAGCCGCGTGGGTCACGCGCCGGAAGTGGTCCACGGGAAGCCATCGACGATCAGTCACGACGGGGCGGGCGTCTTCGCAGGGCTCCCCGACCGGCTCCGGGTCGGGCGATACCACTCGCTGTGTGTCGAGCGCGACGACCTCCCGGCTGAACTGGTCGAAACGGCCCGCACCGAGGACGAACGAGAGGTGGTGATGGGGGTGCGCCATCGCGAGAAACCACACATCGGCGTGCAGTTCCACCCCGAAAGCATCCTCACGCCGGAGGGGAAACGGATGGTGCGGAACTTCATCGACCTGTGTGATCGACATGAGTGATCCCCCGGAGCGGTCGGCGGACGCGGACACGGGAGCGACGGAGACGACGGCCAACCGACAGTACCACGTCGACGGCGAGCTCGTCCCCGCCGCGGAGGCGACAGTCCACGTCGAAGATCGCGGGTTCGCTTACGGAGACGCCGCGTTCGAGACCCTTCGAGCCTACGGCGGCGAGGTGTTCCGGTGGGGGGCGCATGCTGATCGGCTCGCCGACACCTGTGAGACGCTCGCGCTGGACCACGGGCTGTCGGACGCGGACCTGAAAGACCGGATCGACGAGACGCTCGCCGCCAACGATCTCACCGACGCATACGTCAAGTGCTCGATAACCCGTGGCCGCCAGCCGGGGACGCTCGACCCGCAACCCGAGATCGACCCGACCGTCGTTGTGATAGCCAAACCCCTCCCGCGCGGCGGGGTCGGGTCCGATCCCGCACACGACGGCCCGGCGACCCTACAGACGACGAAAACCCGGAAGATCCCCGATCGCGCGATCCCGGCGGCCGCGAAGACACACAACTACCTCAACGGGATCCTGGCCAGACTCGAGCTCCGCGTGACGGGCGCGGACGAGGCGCTGATCCTCGATCCGGACGGCCACGTCGCCGAGGGGGCGACCGCGAACGTCTTCTTCGCCGACGGCAGCGCGCTCAAGACGCCATCCCTCGACGGCCCGGTGCTTCCCGGGATCACCCGCGAGGCCCTCATCGAGATCGCCGAAGACGAGGGGATCCCGGTCGAAGAGGGGACGTACACCCCGAGCGACGTGCGCGAGGCCGACGAGGTGTTTCTCACGAACTCCACGTGGGAGGTGCGACCCGTGACACGGGTCGATGGGCTGGCCGTTGATGCCGACGGCGAGGGGGTCGCCGGCCCGCTCACGACGCTGCTTGAACGGCTGTTCGACCGTCGGGTCGAGGAGCGCTACTACGGCGGCGAGCGACTGTGAGCTCGTGCGGTTGCCGGCGAGTTACCTCGAACACAGAACGTTGAAACCGCCGCCGCACTACGGAAGCGTATGGATGCGGACCGGCGGATCGCGGGCGTCGAAGAGGTCCCGGATGACAGCACGCTACTCGTGACGCTCCGACCCGTCAACCCCGAAGGCGTCGACGACAGCGAGGGCGACGTGGGCGAAGACGAGGACGGGCGTCCCGAGGCGGAGGCGATCCTCACCCGTGCGACCGGCGACGTGGCCGCGTTCCGCAACTACTGTCAACACTGGACGGACGTGCGTCTCGACAAGGACGACGGGGCGTTCGTCCGGAACGGCGAAGTGTTCTGTCAGAAACACGGCGCGACGTTCGAGGCCGACTCGGGCTACTGTAACTTCGGCCCGTGTGAGGGCGCGGTGTTGGAAGGTGTCGACGTGGTGGTCGAAGACGGGTCGGTGTACCTCGCCGACGAGTCCTACGAGTTCGTCCGTCTCGGCCCCGCCAGCCGCGAGGGCGACGGGAGCGGCTCCCGGATCGACTTCACGGGCAGTTAAAACCGCGTTCGCGACCCTCCGGAACCGCCCTCGTCACGCCCGAGTGCCTTCTTTAAGAAGCTCATCCAGCGCTTTCGATCGGCCGCCTCCTGGCGTTTCGCCTCCGTCTCGGGGTCGGGAGCGTCCAACCCGTCCAGCGCGTCGAGCGCGCGGTCGATACCGATGATCGACGCCGCCAGCTCCTCGCCGCGCTCGTAGCTCACCTCGT
>OBKM01001327.1_pt1 | contig 10154 bp, 19 predicted proteins | sample 1519691 | NCBI WGS metagenome assembly OBKM01 (sample SAMEA37050418, study PRJEB22526) | metagenome | biome: saline pan; feature: lake; material: water | place: Egypt | collected 2015 | depth 0.5 m
CGGCGTCGCGAAGCCGGCGCAGATCATCCGGCTCCGAGATCTCCCGAGCGCTCATCGTCGCCCCCGTGTAGTCTGTCGGGCGCGCTCCTGTTCGACAGGTCCGTAGAGCACGAACGCGATGAACAGCACGTAGTAGATCCCGATCGTCAGCGGGACGATGATGTTAATGAAGTCCCAGGTCGACGAGAACGGGCCGGGGTACTCCTCGACGATCCCCGAGAGATGCGGCTGACTCCACACCCACAGAACCGCCACGAACCCAGTCGTCACGACGCCCTCGACCGAGACGACCATCCGACGGATCTGGCTCATCGGATACCACCACCGAGCTCGCGCTCGACGAGCGCCATCGCCAGCAGCAGTACGATGATCCCGAGGATCAGGAACAGCAGCAGGTTGTCCCCGACCGCCGAAGTGTAGCCGTACACGGCCGTGTCCTCGCCGCCGGGAGCCATCGCCATAATCGCCAGCTGCTCCTGGACGATGCGCTCAGCGAACAGCGCGAGAAGAACCGCGATCGGGACGAGCAAGGCGGCCTTGAAGAACGCGCCGTACATCAGCGACCACCCGGCGCGATCGTCGGTTTGATCAGCGGCATCTCACCATCGACCCCCGTTGCTCGTGTCCGGCATTAGCCCCTCGCCGTCCGGAAACAGCGACTCGTCCTCGAGGCTCTCCAAGCTGGGGAGCGCCGACCGGGAGCGTTCCTGCTCGGCTCGCGTGAACGCGATGTCCGCGTCCCGGCCGCTCGCGAGATCGTCGATCCAGCCCTGCGCCAAGCCGGTGCGGCCGGCCTGTGCCGGATCCCCGTCGAACGCTCGCGTTCTCACGCCAGCGCGTTCGGGACCGTCGGACACGTCGAGATCGGGATCGAACGCCACGCCTCGAGACGCCGCTGCGGACTGGACGTCGTCGAGCCAACTCTGAGCCCCCGCGGTAGACGACGGATCCGTCCCGCCGTCGGGATCGCCGTAGCGCGCTCGCTGCTCTCGCTCCGAGAGTGTGTCGCTCCGGCCAAACTCGACGATTTGGCCCGTCTCCGGGTCGCGGCGTGCGTTCGGATCCTCGAGCCCGTAGCCGATGAACCGGCCCGTCGACGCCTTCCGCCAGCCGGGCGCGTTCGGAGCTGATTCGGGTGGCTCGGAGAGCAGCCGGCCGTGTGCAGTCGCTCGCAACACGGACACGTCTCGAAGTTCTCGGGAGCCGCCCGCCGAGCCGAACTGGGTCAGCTGACTCTGTGCGTCGTCGGCGTCGGTCGAGACATGGTCGTTGTCACGGCCGCGAGGCATCAGGCCACCTCCAGCAGCGTCGTCGCCATGTCAACCATGATCGGGATGTTGCCGCCGCCGCTCATGTCCCCGATCGCGTCGCCGAAGAGCCCGGAGATGATCCACGGACCGAACTCCCACAGGAGGACGAAGCCGAACGCCGCGAGCGCCATTTTCAGCAGCATCGACTTGTTGTCGTTCCCTGCCTTCCCGGCGAGCAGCCCCCGAGTCTGCTGGTTCTTCATCTCCTCGGCCGATGTCTTCGACAGGTCCATCTCCTTGTACTTCCGGGCGGAGATCCGCATTCCGTCCGCATTCGGGTTCTCCGGCGCGAGGTCGATGACGTAGTCGTCAAACTCCGGATGATCCATCAGATCCAGCGTGATCGGTCCGGCTCGCGCACCGCCGTCCGCCATCGCGTTCTGTCCATTCCCGTTCGATCCGGGCGAGATGATGTTCTGATTCAGCGTCGCGTTCGTCACTAGCGGCTGGACGTTTTCGAGATCGAGCGCCTCAGAGACGCGCATCTTCAGTGGATCCGCAGTCTGCCACGCTGCCTCGTCCGAGATGATCACGTCGGCCTTGCCGAGACGCTCGACGCCTCGACCCTCGGCTCCCGGATCCCAGACCGTCTCCTCGCCGACCGCTTTCCAGCCCGGTTTGTCGCCGATGTCCTCGCCGTCAACCCAGTTCGTCGCGACCGGCTCGATCTTCCCGCTCTCGCGGTGGACGAAGTTGACGACATCTGCCCCGGCCGCCTTCTGATAGCGCTCGGTGCAGGTCTCGATGGCGCTCTTCCAGAACTTCTCGCCGACAAACGGGAGGAACTTCGTCACCGTGTAGACGAACTTCGACAGCATCGAGGTGACGAACGCGACCGTCAGGCCGATCGCCTTCCCCGAGACCTCGCCGGCGCGTTCGCCGAGCTCACCAGCCCGTTCGCCGAGCTCTTCTGCGCGGTTCCGAACTTCTTCGCCGTCGACATCGGGTTTCCACGTCCCACCGTCTCCGGAGTTGTCCTCTCCTTCTTCGGTCTCTTCGAGGACCACGTCTTCCTCCTCGTCGACATCTCCGTTCGTCTCCTCGAGAATGTCCTTGTCGATGAGATCGTCAAACTCGTCGTCCGTCATCGTGTCACCCCCGTGAGACGCTCACGGATACCTCTCTTCTCCTGTTCGGAGTCCTTCCGCACGTTGGTCTCCGTCGTTGCCTTCGTGAGTGCATCGAGGCCGCGACCACCAACGGAGAGGCTCTTTCGCGTCGTCGCGAGCTCAAGTGCGTCCCGGATGACGCGCTTCTCGTCGTGATGGTCGATCGGCGCGTTGTAAGCCGGATCGTCGACGCCCGATGCACCTTGCCAGAACGCGTGGAGACCTGGGTTCTTTTTCAACAGTCGTCCGGGCTCGGACTCGGCGATGATCCGCTCGGCTTTGTTCGCGTCCAGGAGCTCGCTCTGCTCGACGTAGCTCCGGTCGCGGTCACCGAGGATGTGCGGCTTCGCGAGCACCGGACCGAGCTCCGACTGGAGCCAGTCCCACACATCCGTGTCCGTGTCAGGATCCGCGATCTCCTGGTAGAAGCCGGGATTGAACTTTCGCTGGGCCACTTCGGACTGCTGTTGCTGGATGCCCACGCGCTCGCCTTCCTGTTTAATACTCGCTGCCGTCTGGTCTGTGAGGTCTGGTGGTTTCTGTCGTTGAGTCATGATCGTCGGTCGTCAGTTGGGTCGTTCGATGCCGATTCCGGCGGGTAGAGTCCAAGATAATAGAGCACGAGCACCAACAGCGAGAACACCGCTAGGCCCGTGACGAACAGCTGCAGCTCCGCGGGCGCACCCATCGCGACCTCGTCGCCGGCGTCGGTCAGCGTCGTCACCGCCGGCGCCGTGATCGCGAGGATGCCCCAGGCGACCGACGCCGTCCCCGCGGTGAGATAGACGCGACTCTGGGGCGTGTGGATCGCATAGCTGTACGTCGCCCCACTCGCGAACACGGCGAGTGCGAGCCAATAGACGATCCACATCTCAGGACCACCCCTCGTCGACGAGTTTGATCGCGAGCAGACCGCCGACGAACGCGAGCAGCCACGGGAGCGCGCTCACGAACGCCGCGACGAACTCGTGGCTCGTCTGCGACTCTGCCGGCGCATCCAGCGCGTCGTAGTCTATCTCTGCGGTCTCTCCGTCTGTCGTGTCACCCTCTTCAATCCAGTCGACGGCTCCAGTACGGTCGTTCCAGCGGTAGTCGACACCCTCGTCGAGCGGGTCGCCCTCGCTGTCCCGGACATCGACCGTCTGGCTGTAGGCGTCCGCGCGCTCGTCGACGCGCTGCGGCTCCTGGTAGTCGACGTCGATGCTCTCGCCGGTGACGCTCTCCGCGATCTCGCCTGCGTCCGACTGCGCCGTTGAGCCGAGCGACGCCGAGAGCGCCGGAACGAACAGCGCAAGCAGGACGACGAGTGCGATCATCGGAAGGACGGAGCTAGCGGCGCGGTCGCTCACGGCCACCACCCCCGGCGATTCTGTCGTTCGGTAGTCGTGGCCTCCGTGCGCATAGCTTTGTGAAGAAATCCGCGCCGGACCGTCAGGTCCGGAACATTCGAACTGCGGTGCCGCCGGCGAGCGCCAGCATCCCGAGGACCGCGAAGATCAGCGCTGCGCCACCGACCGACTCGATCGTACCGAATATTGAGCCGAACGAGCCGGTGTAGTTGCCGTCAGCGTCGGTCTCGATGAGACCGATATCGAACAACTGGTTGAGCAGCACGATTCCGAGAGCGATCGCGAAGATGCCGCCGACGATTTCGTTGATCATCCCCGACATCATCTGATCGAGGCGCTCGACGGGCGTGTCCTCGGTCAGCTGTTCGGCTTTACCATGGCCGCCGCTCGCGCAGTACTCCGCGAAGTCAGCGGACTCGGTCGCCGTGTCCCGTGCTAACTGCGTTGCACTCGAAGCCGACATGATCACGTCCGGAACATCCGCACGGCAGTCCCGCCGGCGAGTGCGAGCATCCCGAGCACGGCGAAGATGAGCGCCGCGCCACCGATGCTCTCGACCGTCGAGAACGTCTCCGAGAACGGTCCGGACGCGGTGTCGATAATCTCAACCTCGAAGAGCTGGTTGAGCAGCACGATTCCGAGAGCGATCGCGAAGATGCCGCCGACGATTTCGTTGATCATCCCCGACATCATCTGATCGAGGCGCTCGACAGGGGAGTCCTCGATCACTCGCTCCGCCTTGGCGTGGCCTGCGCTCGCGCAGTGCTCCGAATGCTCCGCGGTTCGATCCGCGAGATTACCGTCGGTCTCGACCGGTTCAACAGTGGGATCGTGAGACGGAGACGACGGCGGATCCGCAGTCCCCGCTGACATGGCTGAAGTTGCCATGACTCGGGCTATCTGTCGGTCTCTCTTAGACAAACTGGATAGTAGAACCAGTCGTAGTATCAGGAGTTTGTATTATGGCTTGTGTTTATATACAACCGACAAAACGACCCGCTCATGGGTCGCCAACCAGAGGCCTCAGGCCTTTCGGAACTGAAACAGCAACACGCCGATAGCGAGCAACCACTCAACTCGCTGCCCCGACGCGTACAACCCAACGGGAATAGTCTCTACGTCAACCTCACCAAGTACGGAGCCGAGACGCACGACATCTCTGCCGGTGATGAGGTCAGCGTCGAAACGTATCCGAGCGGCATCTGGATCGAGGTTGACGATGACTGACGACGACAGCACCGACGGACGCCCGAAACAGATCGTCTACGACCACGAGATGGCGGCGCTGTCAGCGGTACAAGAGTACCGCCGGCAGAAGCTCGGTCCCGTTCCGGTCACGGAGGCCGTTCGGCGCGAGCTCGCGGAGCGGGCGCTGGCATACCGAGAGGTGCTACACAAGTATCGAGAGAAAGACGCCCTCGACCCCGCATGGGACGAGCGCGATATCCACTGGATCGAGACGAAGCAAAACCAGCTAATAAATGTTGAGCAACCCTCACCGAGGCGTAACTCGAACACCGAGACCGTTGAGAAACCCGCCATTCTCGCGGTCGACCCGGAGAGGATCGTCGGCGTCATCCGCGAACTCGAAGATGTGGCCGACGAACTCGGCTTCACCGCTGCGACATCCGGCGCGACGCATCGCACCGAAATCGACGACGACCTCATCGAGGAGGTGGAAGAATGGCGTCAAGAGAATCTGGAAGCGTAGAGGGGTTCGGCGACGATGTGAACTCGCCGGTTGACATCTGGTCAAAGTATCCGGGATTCACCGACTCGAAACTGTTCCACGAGTTTCTCGCCCGACTCACCTCGAACCGGGACATGCACGTCATCATCACCGCAGCTGCCGAAACCGGTGTCGGGAAGACGACCCTCGCCTTCGCCCTCGCACTGTTGTGGGACATGAGCGGGTGGACCACCGAGAAGGCGACGCTGTCTCCTCGGCAGTACGAGATGATGTACGACAAGGTGCCGCCCGGATCGGTGCTGATGCTCGACGAGGTCCAGCAGGCCGCCGATCGCCGCCGCGCCTCTTCATCCGACAACGTCGACCTTTCGCAGGCGTTCGCCACTAAGCGCTACCGACAGGTGTTCGGGATGATGACCGCCCCCAGCAAAGGGTGGGTCGACGACCGGATCGGAGGCGACAGCGCCGACTACTGGATTCAGGCCCAGGAGACTCCCGAGGGACGACCGAAGGGAGAGGCGAAAGTCTACCGACTGCGGAACAACGAGCACTACGAATCCAACTACAAGGAGCGTGTCGAGACGATCTCGTGGCCCATCCTCGACTGGCATCCGGAGTTCCAGAAGCTCGACCGGATGAAGGCCGAACGGATGGAGGGACGCACCGAGGACAAGTACGTCCACCGTGACGAGGTCCAGCGCCTGAAAGACAACTACTGGAACAAGTGTTCGAAGAAGTCCCGGTACCACTTCGTGAGAGCCATGAGCGACCAGGGCATGACCCAAGCAGAGATAGCCGAGGTACTCGGCGAGGCAGAGCGCGACTCGGATGGGGATGTCGAGGCGCTTAGCCAGCCACGGATATCTGATCTGACTCGCGCAGACAGCTTCAGTGAGGTGTATTCCTCATGATCGCGGCGTCAATATTCCACCGTAGAAAATCGCTAGACCGCAGCGGAAAATCATGTATTGATAGATGGTCGACGGCCTATAACTATATGCTATCGTGCGCTAAGGAGAAATCGAGGTCGACGCTGATACCCCGTGGGGGGCCCAGCGGCCAGATCCGTGCCGTTTTCGATCGATATCAGCAGCAGATCCAAACTCGAAGCGGGGGTCGATCATGATCAGGTCCGCGCCGATCTTCGTCCGAGAGCGGCTCCCATCGATCGAACGCGTGCGGCGAGCCTCTCGCGAGGCCACGCTGATCGCGCTGACGTTCAAGACCTTGGTCTCGCTCATCGTCTTCTGGACAGAGCTCTTCGCGCAGCACGGCATGACCGGCGAGCCGGGAGCACGGGTTATCGGGTACGGTCTGAACGCGATCGTGGTTCTGTTCCTCGTCTGGGTCGCATCCACGGCCGCGAGCCTCGTGACGGAGGTCGAGCACTGATGTCGATCGTCCGACTCGCGACAGGCTTCTCTGCCGGCACGGTCCTGCTGATCGCGTCAGTGACGATGTTGCTCTCGATGATGGTCGGTGTCAACGTCGCTTACCAAGTCGAGTCGCCCGAGAACGCGACCGTCGAGTACAACGGCACACACCTAATCTTCGCGAACGAGACCTCAGAAGTTACGCCGGCGCCCGGCGAGAGCCTCAGCGAATGGGAGCCTGATGAGAAGCCTGAAAATGATGACGCCGAGGAGATGCCCGAGGAGCTTGAGCAGCTCGACGAGGAACTCCAAGCGTTCGAGCTCGACATCCAGGTGGAGACCGTCGACAACATCGGACTCTACGTGATGCGGTCGACGTTCGAGACGACCTCCGTTCTCGGTAGTTACTACGCCGACTTCTTCGCCTCGAACCGCGATCGGATCCCGGAGCAGATCGCGCAGGTGTACGTATGGGGCTATTCAATCGGCCTCGCCGGTGTCTACTACCACACCGTCCGGAGGGCCGCGCGATGACTTCGAGCGAACGACTGCGTGAGCGTGTCGATCGCGACATCGTCGAGGCCGTCCGCGACCTCGAAGATATCGAGGACTACCTGCAGCGTCACGATCATGAGTTGGCCGACAACCTCAGCGATGTTCGCATACGAATGAACCGGGCGCTGATGAACGAGGCGTTTGAAAACCATGAGTGACACGGTCCGCGAGTACATCGGCGACTTCCACAACATCGCCCGGTACACTCGCTTCGAGGTCCGCCGGGCCCGCCGAGACGTCGGACCCATGACCGCGGCGCACGTCGCGGTCGCCGTCCCGGCGCACCTGCTCCGGCTCTGGTGGCGGGACAAGGTTCGGGGTGATTCTGATGAGTAGTTCGGCGTCGGAGCTCACCACGGTCACCGAAGAGCGTACCGAGATCTCGGTCGAGAAGGAGGAAGTCACGCTGTACGAGTGTCCGTGTTGTGAGCAGACCGTCGACGAGGACGAGCTCGTCCCTGTCGCACTCGGCGAGGAGGACACCGAGACGGTCGCGTGCGAGTACTGCGCGCGAACACTGTTCGGGTTCGATGCCGACAGCGACGACTACGACGTCGTCGACGTCGTCGGAGAGACCGCCGACAGCCTCGCCGACCGGCTCGTGCTCCCGCTCGTGAGAGTTACTGTTCCGCTGGCGTTCATGATCTGGGTGGGCAGCAGAGCGTTCGCCTCTGTGAATTCTGCAATCGAAGAGATGGGCACCGAACAAGTGATGCTAGACGTAGCTACTACGCTCCCGGATATCCTACTGGGGATATTGCCTCTCGTCTTTTTGATTATCTCCCTTTCGGCCCTGTTACGGACCGCTCCGCGCATGTGATGTTTCACGTTTCCACACTAGCGTGAAACAGGTCTCGACCGAATCAGAACAACGTACCAAGCCAATTCAGTAAATCAATCGTATAGGTGGCGTTGAAGAAGGCCGCATCAAAAAAGAAGAGAAACAGCAGTAGCAGCACTAGAGTGATCCACGGACCATGATCTTCGTCAAACCGTTTTGAGGTCTCCACCATTCCCTCAAGCGCTGTCGTATCCGTTCCGTCTTTGTCTGACATATTCATTCATCATACGGAACATGTTATCAACCTTTTCACGGCGATGGATTGAATTCTTCCAAGTACAGCTCCTTCCGCTCCAGCACGTTGGGGATCGTCCTTCGTGGAACTCCCGAGTGACGTGAAGCCTTCCGGTGCGACCAGTCCTCCTCCTCGACCGCGACGATCGCGTCGACGGCGTTGCTGAACTCGTCGGTCGGCTGGAGGTATCCGTCGTCGTCGGTCGTGAACCCGTAGGGTGGGCGCGTGGTCCACTTCCCGGCGTCTTCCGCGGCGCGGAGCCCCTCGACGACGCGCTGCCGGATCATGTCGGCCTCGAGCTCGGCGGCCATTCCGAGCGTGTTCAGGAGGATCTTGTCGCGCATGTCGAGGTCGTCGCCGGGCGGGATCTCCAGGTCATCGTTCCGCACGTAGAGCCCGCAGTTGTGATCCTCCACGATCTCGCCGACGGTTCGGTGGAGGTCGCGCATGTTCCGGGAGATGCGCGTGATCGACCGGACCACGATAGCGTCGACGGCACCGTCCTCGACGAGTTCCATCAGCTCGCGGTAGCCGGCGCGATCCGTGTCGGTCCCAGTCGACTTGTCGGCGAGGACGTGATCGGTGTCGACGTCGAGGCCGAGATCGCGTGCGTAGTCGAGCAGGTTCTCGCGCTGTGTGTCGAGCTCCTGGTCGCGGGTCGAGACCCTCGCGTAGACGGCTGCGTTTGCCATGGTGCTGCCCGCATGTCTACCTCTATTAAAAGTAGGGGGCTACTCGCCAGTTGGGCGAGAAGGACCTGCTTCTTGCCACGTTGGTTGCTTGATTTGATCCTAATTCCCAAAAGATAGCTCCATCCGACTCTAATTTCATTCATCGGGATTCAAATTCTCATATAATAGATGGATTGCTGCCTGTCGTTCTCTTTTGATGGTATCCATATATGACTGAATGGTATCTACCTCATCATCAGACGGGCCACCGGGGGAGTCTATTGCCGACCGGATATGACCTCGCACATGTTTTGCTTCAGCGTGAAATTTAATCACAGCATGTAATTCGTCTGTATTCAACAGTCCTAATTCGGATGAGACTGATTCAAACACTTGGTTGTGAAGCCAATTTCCAGCCGGAATGCCATCCCGATCAGGGTCAAGCGGCCATGCAGATAAAGCATCCATACTTTCTAATTCAGATAATAATGCACGTCTAAGCCATTCTGTCCGCTCTATTTTTTGTTTCTTTTGTAATCGATTTTGAGCGAAGTATGTTCCAACAGAACCAATGACTCCACCTATCAGACCTGCAATTAGAGTAGCTGCTTGTGTAGATAGTCCTACGTTTGAGATCATACGAGATACATCCGTTCACAGTGGATTAAATTTAGTGTAAAACGTCGTTCCATCCGGAACCATCCGGAACACTCGGGGTTCCGTTTATATCCCCTGACTGTCTCGGACTGAGACATGATAAGCGATGGAACGGTTTTCGACGATGACCACCTACCCTCCACGATCGTCGGTCGGAACAGCCACATGAACGAGGTGACCGACGCCCTCGCGCCGATCGAAGACGGTCAGCGCGCCGAGAACTGCTTTCTCTTCGGCCCCTCCGGCGCTGGGAAGACGACCGTCGCGAGAGCAGCGGTCCGCGAGCTCCGGCGCGAGGTCCTTGATGTCCCGCACGCCTACGTGAACTGCTGGCGGGACTACACCAGAAACGCGGTGCTCGAAA
>OBKM01001328.1_pt1 | contig 10151 bp, 4 predicted proteins | sample 1519691 | NCBI WGS metagenome assembly OBKM01 (sample SAMEA37050418, study PRJEB22526) | metagenome | biome: saline pan; feature: lake; material: water | place: Egypt | collected 2015 | depth 0.5 m
CTCCGCAAGTTCGTTGGAACGTTCCTCGATAGTTTCCGTATTCCACTCGGAGTAAGTAGATTCGTGCTCGGCATAACCGGGTCACCGACAATATAGGGGTTGTGGTTCCCAAACTAGTTGTTTTTATTTTATCGTTCATAGTGGAAGCTGGTTCTAAAACGAAGGTACTGGGCAGAGTAGTAATTAAATGGTCTGGCCGCATCGAATATGACAATGGGACTTGATGATTACGTCAATCCAGAAGGTAAGCGGTTGCAGGTGAAACTAACCAGAACAGACAGTGGCGAGTTGATCATCGATCCTAAGCAGGATCTAAAATGGGCGAAACATCCGGTACTGATCACAAAAGGAGAGGATAAAATATCCGATTCAGTACCTGATCATCGAGTCTTGGTTGAATTGACCGGGTTCAGTACGGCTGAGCTCACCTCTACATTCGATATAAATAGCGAATTATAATATCTGACTATCTTATAAAATAGGGAGACCGTAGGAGATCTAGGCGGTGAGGATTCTTGCTCACTATCCACGAATTATCAGAAGGAGATTCAACTTTGTATATCGTCACGCCGTGAGGGTAGTGATTCGAGCGGTGTTCTCGCTGTGATTATCCGATGCGGCCCTCGATCGTTCGGCGGAGTTGTTCGATCGATATGACTTCTTTTGATTCCAGCCGTGGTATTAGCAGGCTGACTTCGAGGTTCCAAGCGTCGTTGATTTCGTGCGCTAAGTAGGTTAAATCGCTGTAGTGTAGGAAGCCAGCAATCGGTGGCAGTATCAACTGAATACGAGACAAGTTACTGCGTTCTTGATACTTTTCAATAGTCTCTTTGATTGCTAAGACCGGTGTCCCCGTTCCGTACAGCGTTTCAATCTCAAAGACGGTGTCGCCTACTTGAACGTCTGGAATCAGGCCTTCGTTAGTTCGTTGTGCGAGCTGCGTATCGGTTTCTGTTGCGACTGAATTGAAAGTGTATCCCTCGGTTTCGATCAGCCACCGGACAGTGAAGACTTTGAGTGCGTAATGGAGATAGCTCTCGTTTCCGCGGCCCGTATCACCGACTTGGTGTGGTTGAACGACCATCGCGGGGGATTTCTTGATTGTTTCCGATTTGATGGGCGTCGTGATGCCCGTGTGAAGTTGGCTCCAGGCGCGACGCTCCGCGAGCGTGAACATATCATCGAATGTTTCGAATTCAGAGGTGGGGTCGTGGACTTCGAACTCGTTCTGTAATCCAGGATACCCCCATAATGCATCCGCTGTGGGGATAGCACGGTCGTAATAGCCCTCTTCTGTACCATACTCGTCTTTCGGTAATCGTGGTTCCAGTTCAATGATTTGAGGACGGTGAGGTCGGACGCGGGTTACGAGATCGCGCCGGAATTCTGATGCATACTCGCTAGGTAGCTGGAAAAGCAGGAATCCGAGACCTTGAGTGTCAAGTTCTTGTATCCGGCGTCGGATTTTCGACCATTGCACAGAGTTTCCTGTCACGGCATTCCCTGGCCCTCGGGTATGATCGAAGAATTCGCCATCGGACTGGTCGATGAACTCGATCCGATTCCCGGCCTGCAATCGTCGTTCGATGTCGTCGGCATCACCTCGGATCCGTCCCCGGGGAAGACCACCCTCAAATTGATGATAGAGTTCGCGGCAAAGGAGTTGCATAGTGGTTCCGAAGCGATCTTGCTGTGTCTCGTGCAAGATGATGATTAGGGGCCGATCACGCAACACCTCGCTGGGAAATGCTGCATCAGGTTGATTGAACAACTCCCCTACTAGGTCGACATTGTCCTCGCTTGAGGGGCCTAAACTAGGGGGCGTTGATGATGCCGCACTTTCGTCAGTAGTGGTTGCTGTTTTCTTTTCATCGGTCGTATTGTCTTGATCTCTCGTTGAGCCTGCCGAATGTATATCCGATGCTGTCTCATCGGTATCCACATTCACATCACGTTTGATGAGCACGTAGTCTGATTCAAACGCCTGAATAATCGGCTCAGCAATTTTTTGATGAGGCAAGCTTCTGTAGACTTCAAACTCGTCGTCGGCCAACCCGATAATCAATAAGTCACGGAAGCCATTCCGGTGTCGCTCAAGGACTCGCTGATAATACTCGCTAGTAATGATAACAATTGACGGCGGATCAATCCATATTTCCTCGTCTTCAATAAGCCACGGCGCGACAATAACTTGGATTTTCTCGTTCTCTCTCGTCAGCACATACCCTTCGTAGATCCGTCGATCCGTATTGAAATCGAGTTTCAGATCAATAACATTCGCTTGGCGTAGTCGCTTCTTGATACCCTCTATGTTGGTTACACATTCTCGTTTGGCTTCGGTAAGCCAGTCCTCTATTTCGTCGACAATGAGTGGGTTGAGAACGATTTGGTCGTCTTTCTCTGCGAGGACTCGATCAACCATCTTGAACGACATCCATGCTCCATCATCGAGGCTGAAAAGCTGATCACGAAGATCTGAACGGAATGTACTCCCGTTGTTCTCAATCAAATATTCAATCCCAGCGAGTTGTGGAATATCTTCCTCATACTCATTAAGCACCTCAATATCCAGTAGTTCGGGTTTAGTCGTCGTGGCAGCCAAGAAGCGATCCGTGTCCTGTTGAACACCCTCATACACTGCATAGACCTGCTTATGATCCGGGTTGCTATGGGAAGTGACGTAGGTGGCAGGAGAACAGATTCCAGTGGTGACGAGTAAGTCGTAGAGTGACTGGTTTGCAGATGTGGCTTCACCAAACCAGAACTCGTGATACAACTCAAACTCAGGATGAATATCGAATTCTGGACGAACCGTGTCTTCACTTCCCCACCCATGAAGGAATGTTGTGACGAGTCGTTGATCTTCACTAGAGAGATTACTTATTCGCTCTTCGATACGCTCGTCGAACTGATCTCCAAACCGACTATGGACCTGCTCTTCTTCACTGAACTTGATCAGATCAATACCAGCACGGTCGACTAGGATCCGTCTGAGAGTGTCTTTGATTTCGCCGCGTTCTGATTCAGAAAGAGAGGGATAGCGAATCTCCAGCATGTTGTTGACATCATTCCAGAGAACATCCTCTGTGTAATTATTTCTTTTCTTAGATGTACCGGTTGTCCGCTTCGCAGCAAGTGTATACAGTGCCTCTTGGAATGGGGGTTCGTATTCTGCAATTTTGTCGAAAGCTTCGTTGAGTGAGATCTGCTCGCGTTGTTTGATGAGTTCTTCGGCACGCCGAACCGAGGCATCATCAGCCTGTTCCCACTCTAATTGGTCAAACTCATTTTTCACCGCATCAAGACCGTCTACTTCGCCAATGGCGTTGAATTCACGATTAGCTTCAGGGCTTTCCACTGCTCGACCATGACAGTGATACCGATCTTGTTCGAGATGATCATCGCTAAAACCCAGCTCACGGGGGGAAGGAACGAGAACAATCTTTTTTGTGAAAATATTTTGTTCTGGATCTGATCGATCACGACCACTGATGAAAGCTGGATAGTGATACTGATTAGAACTCCAGCTCTTTTCATAGAGAATGACCAGTATTTCTTCATCCTGTTCCATTGCCTCTTCAAAATCAAAGAAGATCTGTGAGCTAACATTTTCAGCGTCATCAAGCCTGTCTTGAAGTACCGTCTGGAGTTCATGCACGGTTTCGCCAGCAATATCGAAGGCCTCAATCCGGACCGCGAGCTTGCGGCCTTGTGGAATGGCGGCACCGACATCAACAAGCTGCTGTTTCATAGCAACGGTTTCACCGGGGAAATCCCGATTCCATTCTAAAATGAGGTCCCAATAGGTTTCAAAAGCAGTTTGACAGGCTTCCCGATCAAACGATAACCAGTTTGCCAATCGCTCTCGATGCTGACTGAGCAGTCCATCAAGATCGATTCCGAACGCATTTCGATCAATATCGATACCGGCTTGCTTCAGATCTCGGATAACGGTGTCAGTTCGGGATTCATCGAGATAGTATGAAAGAACTTCGTTGAAATCACTACAACGGATAGCCGTGTCAGTATTGATTTGCAGTAATTCTGCAACGGCCTCTCCCTCGGCGGTTGCCAATCCTTTTAGATATGATTCGTCTTCGAGAAGCCTACTGATCTCATCATAGACTTCGTCCGGAAGGCTTCCGAGACGGTTGATCACAGAGCGAATGTTCAATCTCGCTTGGATCGTCTCATCGGTGAAGACGACCGGGAGAAATCGAAGAGGCTCTTCAAACTGGCCGCTATGCTCTTGAAGATACCAGCTGAAGTCATTCTCATTCGAGTCGGCAAGCCACAAGAGTCGTTGTAAGATTTGATCATCCGATACGGCATCGGTGATGTATGCCGCGAGTTGTTCGCTCACGGTCGTTTGCATATCTTCCGCCTGTCTGACTTGTTCACGACCTTCGGCGGTCAATTCAAAGGGGTTCGCGTCTCGCTGATTCCGGATGAATGGGCCTTTGAGTTCTGCATAGAGTTCGCTTACGTCATCGCTATCAGCGATCGTGTGTTCATAGAGTCGCTTTGATTGGAACCCAGAGAGTTCAAATACCGTATCATTCCGTTCAATGAACCACAAAAACGTCAGAAGATGCAATTCGTCATCGGATGGGGGTGGTGTATCGCCGTCTTCTCCATCGGGATCTCCATCACCACCCTCTCCGTTATTCGGTGGATCACGGTCTGTTTCTGGGTCATCCTGCTCAGACTCTTCCACTCCCCCCTGAGGTGCCTGATCATTACCGCCGATGGTCGTTGTCTCAGATCCTGATTGGTCTATAACCGACTCTTCTCTCTCATTGTCCTCACGATGCCGTTCTTCCGTTTCCCTGGATTCATCGACAGGCATTATGGAATACAAGACAAGGCTAAAACAAGAAGGTACTCTCCGCGTTCCAGAGCGGCATATAGGGGCAGACACACGATTAAATTCGTCATCATAGAATAACTATGAGTGATTTGAGGGGTAATTTTTTGAGGGTCGTCTGATAGCATGAGGTATGTTCAATTCTGAGGATGAATCATATTACCGAGGACTCTTTCTGGCTAATCGATATAGAGAACGAGACTCCCCATCTTGGTCGAGTCTTAGAGATGCTGCCGAACAGACAACTCGTGTGATTCGAGAAACGGTAGAGAGTTTGGTAAACCATCGAGACCGGATAGGGGATCTGGAGTTGAAGACCCTGTATCACTTATGTCAAAACTGTACTGATGGGCATTCTGCCGATGAGAAGCGAGAGCTCGTCCGAAAGTTAGAGTTACCGGATGATGATACTGAGAAAATAGTTGGGATTATTGATGATTCTGTTGGGAGCGTCGGGAAAAGCATGACGGACCCCCCAATTCATGTAGGTGGAAAGGATGAGACTTTTCCAGAGTTGGAGCGCGAACTTCACGAGTGTTTTTCACGAATTATTGCTGATTATGAGGCCGAGTCAGAACTAGTTGATGCTGTCCATGATATTTTGGGAATCGATTTCTATGGTGTGCAATCCGGACGTATCTCCCCGATTTTTCACTACTTAGCGCCTGAGACGTTTCCGGTGATTAATGGACGATCATGTGCCGGGATGGAATTAGTAACTGGCGAGACTGTTAGTCAAAATTTGAGCCAGTACTTGGATGAGCGCGAATCATTTTTAGATGTACGTGAAGCCCTTTCATTCGATAAGCATCTCCGGGAGTTGGATTACTTCCTGCACTGGATACAGTCGGACGGTGAGATCTGGACGAGAGATCTTCGAGAAGATATTAACCGTGAAGTGTGGCAGGTACAACCTGGGCGGACGGAGTATTCTTTCCCCGAAGTACTCTGGCCGATTTGGGTAGAGAGAAACATCATTTCTATTGGTTGGGACATTCCACCGGAGAAACGACATTCGGATGAGTTAAGCACTCAACCCGCAGATTTCGCTAATGCGATTGAGCCAGGAGATATTATTATCGCAAAAGGTGGACATAATAGATTACTCGGTATTGGGGTTGCCTCACCAGATGGATTCGAGTACGTTGGGGGCACTGATAGGGAAATCGAGTTCACCAATAATGGAGAGTCAAAAACGAATCCGAGTATTCGGCATGTTGATTGGGCGTTCACTCGGGAAGTAGCGGACGCAATCGACACTAGTGAGTGGAGTTCGAAGCAATTCCATACAAAGACGATTGCTCGATACAGCTCATTCGAAGAGTTCAGAACAAATCTCACCCAGCGATTTTCTGACGAACTGGTTCCAGCCCTAAAACAACTTGAAGAACTAAGCGTAGAGTACGCAACTCGTTCGTATTTCATTCTCCAGACGGGAAGTGATGAGTGGGAAGACGATGTCACTGAACAGTATCATTTCAAGCTTGGGAATCCAGGCACACGTCGGTTATACGAAGCGGGCACGGCACAGGTCGTCTTTTTGGAAGATGGAAAGTTATACGCGACAGCCCAGGTTGTCGATATTTCTGAGGAAGATCGTGACGGTGATACACATTGTTTCGCCGAAATTGAAGGATATAATGAGTTTGAGCCAGTCGAATTTACCTCGGTTATCGGAGAGCTAGAGAGTTCGATCTCGCAACAGCACTCTATCATTCAAATCACGGGGGAAGATTACCGGACGATCGTGGACCAAGAGTCGACCACCCGGTATTTCTGGGTGAATGCATCGAAGACACATTGGCATGAGGAAGGTAAGGAAGTGTTTTACAGCATAACTAGTTCCGATGGTGGATTACGGCGGAACGTTGAAGCGTATGAACGGGCTCTTGCTGGGGATGAAGTACTAATATACCAGATGTCGCCAGAGAAGCAGATTGTTGGACGTGCCCGGGTGGTGGAAGGGCTCCATGGGAAAGAGCAGAGTGATGGTGAGGCTGTTGAAGGAATCACGCTTCGGTGGGTCGAGTCACTGGACGGTGCGACATGGAGTGAAGTGACGGCCGACGCCGAGTTGGCCGGATGCCGGGTTGTAGAGTCAGATAATGCGTTCGTTGTGACAGAGTTGACCGAGCAGGAGTATAGACGAATTGTGGAGATAGGAAAGATGACGAAATACGCGGATTTTACTGAAGAGCTCTCAGTCCCTACTGGTGAAATCTCAGTAGAACGGGATGGGTTGTATTTCCGTGAGAAGGAGTGGGATCGGATCAGTTCTCGCGTGATCGAAGCGCTGGCGGCTGGGAACCATGTGTTATTGTTTGGACCGCCTGGAACAGGAAAGACCAAACTGGCTCGACAAGTATGTAAGGAGACAGTCGGTTCTGACCAGTTTGAGTTAGTGACGGCCTCGGCGGACTGGTCGACCTTTGATACAGTAGGTGGGTATCAGACAACAGCAGAGAACAGGTTAGAATTCCAGTCCGGTGTGGTGTTGGATCGATTCCAGCGTGACGCGGATGGGACGCCAGCAAACGAGTGGCTCATAATCGACGAACTGAATCGGGCAGATATTGACAAGGCTTTTGGATCGTTGTTTTCGGCGTTGACGGGCGAGAGTGTTACATTACCGTTCGACGGGTCAAACGGTGATCCAATCGAGATTCTCGACGCTTCACGACGCGAAGAGCAGGTAAAGCCGGACAAGTTCTTCATTCCAGAGGATTGGCGGATGTTGGCGACGATGAATACGTTGGATAAGACTTCATTATATGAGATGAGTTATGCATTTATGCGGCGATGGGCGTTTATTCCTGTCGGGATTCCAGAATTCCCAGAGGATGGTGATGGTGAAGAATTGGCTGAACTCGTTAAAAAGTATGTTGCTGCGTGGAATGATGGTGAGGTGCCGGACGATGACGGCCAGTATGAGACTATCGGACGCCTGTGGCGCGCTGTGAATGAAGTACGAGCGATTGGACCGGCGATCGTCGAGGATGTGTACGAACACGTGGCCGGGACTTCCGATAGTGGGGATCCTGATTACGTGTCGCCGCTTATTATGTATGTGTTCCCTCAGTTGGAAGGATTGCGGCGAGACCAGTTAGAGCAGGTTCTCAGAGAACTTGATACAATTATCGATGGTGACACGGACGAGTTATGGACAGTTGCGCGAGATTTCTACCAAGTGAAGCTGCAGCGTGACACCGGTGAGTGAGAATGGTAAAGGCGAGCCCCGAAGAGTTACTGGAAGCGGTGGCGGATGATTTCCACACGTTTCTGCGTCGTGGTGTGCGGTTCGAGCGGGTAATCGGGTCAGCACACACGAATTTAGATATTGATGATGTTGAGACGTTGCTGCGTGTACATTTTGTGTTGACTGAATCTAATGAGGATAGGTCAGTTGGAGTTTTAGATTTTATGCGACATCTTGAGGATCGGGTACGACAAATGAAGACGACGACGGCCCCGCAGTCGCGTGAATACCGTGGAGAGGTTCGCGGGCGGATTGACTGGCAAGGAACCGTTAAGTCGAGAGCACGAAAGGGTCGGTTAGATGAGCCGGTGTTCGTGTGCTCTGAGCCGGAAGAACACTATAATATCGATGAGAATCTTGTATTAAAACGATTGCTGACCGTGATCCGCGAGATCGTAACCGAAGATCTCGAATACGCGGTTGAGAATCCAGAGGGGTATGAGTGGTTGTCAGCGTGGACATCGCCGCTTGATGGATCATCAAGTCGGGATGCGGAGTCAGCAGTTGATGTGTTGAAACGGGTATACGAGCGGAATGTGTATTTACAACGGATCAGCGTCGATGAGGGGGAAGTAACAGATCGGACTATCGAGTCTGTAAAGCGTTCCAGATCAGTCTTTTACCAAGAGGCAGCAGAGTTATTGGATCAATACCGACAGTTGATGCGGCACGAACTTGATGCTGAAGAGGCGCGGGATATTTTGAACCACACAATTATCGCGCCGGAGAAAACGGAGACACTGTTCGAGTTGTACTGGGTTTTCAGTCTGCTCAACACATTTGACTCCGCTGAATACCGTGTGTTGGCGGAATGGCGGGAAAGCCCTTCTACAGTTGCGCAGTGGGAGCAGGACGAATCAAGGTTTGTTCTGTCGCATGATTCGACAGGAGAAGCACTCACATTCCATGAGAAATTGGAATCTCAGAAAATTGAATCAGATGGGTATCTGTTCCGATTAAAAGAGGTGTTGACCCGGTGGCAGCTATTGTCAAAAGAATTACTGGATCGTGGTGGGAGTGATTCACTGTGGGGCGGGCGTCCTGATATTGTTCTAGAACGGTTCGAAAAAAATGCTGACGAGGAGTGGGTGGTTGAAGACGTGTTTATTGGAGAGGTGAAGTACACGCAGGATACCGATTACGTAGCGACGGGGTTGCGCGAGCTACTGGAGTACATGGCGTTTGTGAGACACGCGGATGGAAATCAAGATTACGTTGAGGATATGGAGCATGTGTTAGAGTCGATTACCGTGCGAGGACTGTTGTTCACCGACGCTCTTGATATAGAGTCACCCGACGTTGAGGAAGGAATTCGTATTATTGAGTACCCAGAACAACCGGATATTGGGTATTGAAGTCTCTGTGAAACCACTTTCTCGAAGGCACTGTCTAGTTGAGCACCTCCTCGGCAGGTGTTTGTCCGTCGAGAGCTTGATTAGGTCGCTGTCGATTGTAATGGTATTTGAACCGGTTCAGCCAGCGGCGTGCGCTGGCTGAACTTCCCATCCAGATCGAGTGAAAGCGGTCGATTCGCATTGTCACCGTTTGGAACCATTTCTCGATGTAGTTACGGTCTTTGTAGTCGAGATGACCGCTGAGATTGTGCCGAGCAAGAGCAGTCAGATAACCCATGCCGTCGACGAGGAATTCAGCGTCGTCGAGCTCATGAATTTCAGTAAGTCGATGGAGAAACGCCGCCGCGGGATCGGTCCCGCGGCGGCTGTATGCGTCGATTTCGAGTAGTAACTTCGACTCTGTATCGATTGCTGCGTACAACCACTTCTCTTCACCATCGACCTCGTTTTGTTTTTCATCGACGGCGACCCGCGACGGCGCTGCCGTCGGCGGGTCGGCCTGCGACTCAGCGAGATCGTGCGTCCAGTTCCAGACCGCTCCATGGGAGCGGTCAACGCCTAAGATTCCCAAGACGGCGGCAGCTTCCCGCACCGACAACCCCATCGAATGCAGCCGGACCCCGAACACCCTGACGGGTGTCGGGGTCCGCTCATTCTCCCAAACCTCATCACA
>OBKM01001329.1_pt1 | contig 10147 bp, 11 predicted proteins | sample 1519691 | NCBI WGS metagenome assembly OBKM01 (sample SAMEA37050418, study PRJEB22526) | metagenome | biome: saline pan; feature: lake; material: water | place: Egypt | collected 2015 | depth 0.5 m
CCGTCATCGTGATCGTCGCCGCACAAGAGCGTCTGCTGGCGTGGTGGGCGCAACGGTCGGCCGGCGACGACAGTGCGGGCGACTCCGGAACGGCCGGCCCCGACGTGGATGCCGCCGACGCCGACAGGGCGTCCGCCGACGTTAATGTGGACGTCGCCGACGACGAGGCGTCCGGACGGTACGCCCGCGCGAAGCGGGTCGGTGAACGCTACGGGCTCGCCGGACTCGCACTGGGTGGACCGCCGCTCGTCGGTCTCCATCTCATGGCGGTCGTCGGGACCGCGATCGGTCCGAACCGTCGGACGACGATCGGCTGGTTAACAGCTGGACTCGCCGTCTGGACTGCGCTCCTCGTCGTCGGATCCGTCGGTGGATTCGCCGCCGTCGAGTCGGTTGCCGGTCGATAACGGCCCGATCGGAACTGCCGCTTTTGGCGCGATCACTTATATACGCCTCCGCTACCGCCGAGTCCGGCACACACGCCGCTGCGCCAACGGTCCCGACGAAGCCTGGCACTCGTGTGCCGAGACAACCGATCGGCAGCACGCGCCGTGACGGAGCGGTGTATAACTCGCCCGGCTCGGCTGATATATAACTCGCTCGGCGCGGGTAGTATATAAGTTCCTGACCGCGCTGTGCATCCCCGCTTACGGGGCGAGCGCGACGAGCGCGAACGTCTCCGTCCGGGTCGTGGCCTGAACGACTTCGAACCCTCCCTCCTCGAGCGCGGCGACCGCGTCGTCGACGCCGAAGCGCTCGTCCGTCGGCGGGCCCGCCTCGCCGTCCCCGTCGGCCGACCAGTCGAACACTGCGAGTCGCGCACCGGGCCGAAGCACGCGCGCCAGCTCGGCGACGGCAGCGTCGCTCGCGAACTCGTGGTACGTCATCGTCGAGAACGCGGCGTCAAGCGCGTCCGCGTCGAACGGGAGGTCAGCCACGTCGCTCTCGACGAACTCGACGGTCGCGGGCGCACCCTTCTCACGATACAACTCGTGCATCTCCGCCTGGAGGTCGACCGCGTACGCCGTCGCGACGTGCGGCGCGACCGCGTCGGTATAAAAGCCGGTGCCGCTTCCCAGGTCCGCGACGATGTCGTCGGGAGCCGGATCGACCGCGCCGACGAGCTCCTCGGCGGAGACCCAGCGATACCGGTCGGGGTCCTCTAATCCCTCCGCGCGCTCGACGTCGAACGTGTGGAATCCCATGCGTTAATATTGTATGGGGAAGACAAAAGTGGGTCGATCCACACGCGGGGACGGTCCGAGTCCCTGTCGCTCGTCGTTCGCGGTCACCACTCCTCGCGAAGCGCGTCGGCGACGGCGTCGACCTCCCGTTGCGTCGAGACCGCGTGGATCGACACCCGGAGCCCGTCGGGTCCCGGCAGGTCGCGCACCACGATCCCGCGGTCCGCGAGGCGCTCCACGGTCGCCGCCGGCTCCGTGACGTCGACCGTCACGAGTCCGGATTCGTACTCGCGTGGACTCATGAGCCGTTCGTCGGGGATCGCCGACTTGAACCGGTCGGTGAGCGACGCGATCCGGTCTTCGACCGTCTCGATCCCGATCGCCTCGATCGCGTCGATCCCCTCCAGTAACCCGACGTGTGCGGCCGCGGTCGCCGTGCCCACCTCGAACCGTTTCGCGCCGGGTTCGTACTCGATCTCGGGCGTGGTCGGCGTCCGGACGCCACGGTAGCCGACGGTCCCAGGCGTCAACCCCTCCGCGACCGCGCGGTCGACGTAGAGGAATCCGGCCCCCCACGGGCCGAGCAGCCACTTGTGACCCGCGGCCGCGACCGCGTCCGCGCCCCACCGGTTCACGTCGACGTCGACCTGCCCGGGCGACTGGACGGCGTCGACGAGGGTGAACGCCCCGGCGTCGTTCGCGATCTCGACGAGCTCGGCCACGGGGAGCCGCGTCCCGTGCGTCCAGGTGATCGCGCTGAAACAGACGAGTCTGGCGTCCGCAACTGCCTCGGCGAACGCGTCGGTGTCGACACGCCCGGCGTCCGTCTCGACGACCCGGACCTCGACACCTGCCGACTCCAGCTGCTTCCAGGGCAACACGCCTGCGGGGTGTTCGAGGTCGGTCCGCACGACGATGTCGCCGGGCTCCCAGTCGATCGCGGCCGCGATCCGCCCGATCCCGTCGGTCGTGCTCTCGGTGAGTGCGATCTCGGCAGGCTCCGCCCCGACGAACGCCCCGATCCGCTCACGGACCGCGTCGTAGGTCCCGAACGCGTGGCCGTACGGGTCCGTTTTCGCAGCGTCGTACTCGTGATCGGCGATGAACCCCCCGGCGGCCTCGACGACGTACTTCGGGCTTGGCCCGTGTGCGCCGTAGTTGAGGTACGCCGTTCCCTCACCGAGTGCGGGAATGTCCGCGCGCAGCTCGCGCGGCGTCATCTCAGTCGAGCTGCGTCTCGACGGCACTCCGGAGTGTCTCTTCCGTCTGTGCGCCGACCATGCGGTTCACGAGCTCGCCGTCCGCGAACACGAGCAGCGTGGGGATCCCCTGGACGCCGTACTCGCTGGCGAGCGCTTGGAAGCGGTCCACGTCGACTTTGAGGACCGCCGCGTCAGTCTCGGCCGCAACCGACTCGATCGACGGTTCCATCATCTGACAGGGGCCACACCAGTCGGCGTAGAAGTCGACGAGCACGACGTCGTAGCCGGTTACGTGGTCGTCGAATGCGTCGTCGTCGAGGGCTATCGGTTCGGTCGGAACGGGTTCGGTTGTCTGCGTCATCACTCGTCCGTACGGTCCCTGCCGTGATAATGGTTTTGGAAACTTTGTACAATACTAACTGTGGCAAGGACGGGATCCACTCCGAGGGCGATCCGTCTAGGCCGGGACGCGGCGCGTTCGGCGCACCGCGAGCGCGCCGTGATAGAGGATGGTCGCACAGACGAACAACGCGGAACCGATGAGCAGCACGAAGCTCGCCCGATCGAGTACCGGCATCGCGAGCCACTCGGCGAGCTCGCCCAGCCCCACCGCGAGACTGGCGACGAGCAGCATGATCCCGAAGTATATCGTCACGTCGTCCTCGTTCACGTACGCGGTCGCGCTCGACCCGATCCGCGCGCCGAGCGAGCTCCCGATCAGGAGCGCGGTGACGATCCCGAGATCGATGACCCCGGCTCGGCCGTAGGTGAACGCGCCGACCGCGCCGGACATCAGTCCGCCGAAGAGGCTCGTCCCGACAGCGGCCGCCAGCGAGGTCCCGATCACGTAATAGATCGCCGGCATCCGGACGAACCCGCCGCCGACGCCGAGGAACCCGGAAACGAGCCCGACCCCGCCACCGACCCCAGAGATCGTCCACAGCGACGCTTTGCTCCCGTCGGCGAGCGTCATCATCGGCGGGAGGTTGTACGACTTGATCTTCCGGGCGATCGCCGGGACCTCGTCGTCCGTGCCCCCGTCCTCGTCCGAGTCGGCATCGTCGTCACCCTGATTCAGTGCGCTCCGCGTGAACAGCACGCCGATGACAGCCAGCAGAACGACGTACGCGACGCCGACGACCACGCTCGCGATCCCCAACACCTCCAGACCGAACACGAGTCGGCTCCCGAGCTCGATCCCGACGGTGATACCGACGAACATCAACGCGCCGAGCCGGTAGTCGACCTGCCCGGCGTCGTGGTGTTTCATCGTCGCGATGACTGCCGTCCCGAAGACGAACGCCATCGAGCTGCCGATCGCCACTGGCGCCGAATAGCCGAGGATCAACAGCGCGGGGGTGACGAGAAACGACCCACCCATCCCGAAGAAGCCGAAGAACACGCCGACCATGAACCCGAAGGCGACGAACAACACGATCAGCTCCGTCCCGAGTCCGAGCAGCTCGAACGCGAGGATCGATTCGATCATCTATCGCTTCACGAGGCTGTCCAAGACGGCCGGTCCGACGGCTTCCTCGATAGCCCCGTACCCAATATAAAGGACGATCGCCTCGAGGAGCACTATCGTGATCACTGCGAGCGCCTGTATCGACGGTGACGCGCCGACCAGGACCTCGGTTCCGGTCATCGGATACCACCAGCGATACGCTCCATCTCAGGGGGGATCACTCGATCGATAGTAGTCATGTACCTTACCGTAGCCGGCGAATGGATATAACGGTTTTGGGTCTATCGCACAATACTATATCCGCATAGGGGACGAGACACGATAGATAACGTTTGTATAACTTATCGACCGACCGAGTCCGACCGCCGGTACTCACAAACACCCCCGTCCTGTCATCGATTTGGCTCCTATCGTCACGTATCGAATGGGACCGGCCGTGTTCATCGGTTCGATGGTGCCGACCAGTGGGATGTTCTCGGCACTTTTGATCATGTGACGCTTGAACGCTACTCACACGACACGCTTCGCCGTTCCATGCCGATGGGAATCCGCGTCAGGTCATTAATACGTTCTCCACGTAGGAGAGGGTATGAGCCATCAGTCCGGACCATCGCATCGGCGTCTCGATTCGGCGTTCAAAGCGTTCGGCGCGGTCGCGATCCTGATCGCCGTCCTGCTGTCCGTCGCCGTGGTCGCACTCACCGATCCGCTCGGGGAGCTCGTTATCGCCACTCCGGCGGTGGCCGGAACTCTCTCGTTCGGCGCGCTACTCGTTGCTGTCGGCTACGCGACGTACGTGCTTCGCCGGCGGTGAGCGACTGACCTCGGAGAGAACGAAACCCGACTCCTCGACGGCCTCTCCGGACGGGAGAGGAGTGGCTCGATCGACCTCAGCTCGATGCTGTGGCCGACTCGGTAGCGCTGGCCCCTTCGTACTTGTCCTCGAACTCCTGGATCAGCTGCCCCATCTTCGCGTACCAGTCGTTCAACATCCGCTGCATCTCCCCGGATATCTTCTCGGGATCGGTCGGCTGATACACGTGGTAGTAGCCGCCCTGATCGTAGTTGATCTGCTCTTTGTTGATGAACCCAGTCTGGAGGAGCCGCTGTACCGCCCGGTATGCGGTCGACCGCTCCCGGTCGACCGCCTCTCCGATCTCGTCTATCGTCAGCGGTTCGTCGCTCTCGACGAGCACCTGAAAACACTCCCTGTCGAGCGGTTTGAGCCCGTGGAAGCATTCGAGCAGTCCCTCACACTCCATGTCGCTCCGGAGTTGTTCAGCCAGTGAATCGGGCATATTCTGACTCGTGTATACGGGACCTGCTGATAAAAGGCTTGTGTATAGTATACACAATTCCGCTGGATACGACGTTCGCGCTCAGATGCTCGTCGTTCGGGTCGCCCGCACCTCCTGGTCGATCACGGTCGAACGACCGCCGTCCCGGCAGTCATCGAGGTCAGACCGACCGGGGCGGGGGGACGAGGAACACGTTTCCCGTCGCATTGGCGACAACGTCCTCCGAGACGTTGCCGAGGAGCAGTCGCCGAAGCCGGCTTCGACCGCGCGATCCGATGAGGATGGTGCTCGGGTCGTGTTCACGCTCCGCCGCGAGGATCTCCTGGGCAGGGTCACCCCGCCTGATGTCGACCCGCGCGTCGAGCCCCCAGTCGTCGAGCCGCTCGATCAGTGGCTGCATCCGGGATTCGACATCGGTGACGTCGCCGGTATCGTCCTTCGGCGATCGGACGTGTGTCAACGTTACCTCCCGCGTGGCGTGCCGGAGGTACTCGAACGTCTCGAAGGCGCGCTCGGCGTTCTCGGAGAAGTCGGTGGCGAACAGCGTCCGCTCGAACAGGTGTCGGCGGATGGTGTTCGGATCGTCGACGCCGCGCTCGATCCGGTCGACCAACAGGGGGACAACCGTCGTCCGGGCGAGGTTCCGCGCCGTCGACCCGATCACACGGTTCTCGAGCGGGCTCTTCCCCCGCGAGCCGACGAGGATCAGGTCGGCTCCGACCGCCCCGGCGATGCCGTTGATCCGGCGATGTGGCGTGCCGCGGACCACGTGGGTCTCGACCGTGAACCCCGCGTCCGCTATCGTCGATCGATATCGCCGAAGCGCGCGTTTCCGCCGCTTTTCGAAGTCGATCCCGGGCATCCCCGAGTGGACGTTCGACGGGACGACAGTGACGAGATGTATCCGCTCGACCCCGATCCGGTCGAGACAGCTCAACCCCGTCTCGGACTCGATGATCGTCTCGCTCGCTATTGAGAGGTCGGTCGCTAACACCGCCGACTTCCCGGTCATCGCCACGCCCCCGTGAGAGCTACCGCACGGCGGGAGACAGTATTCCACATGATATACAATATTATCTGTGCGGACATAAAGCCCGCGGTCGGCACGGTAGGTCCCGGGATCGGACACAGGCCTCATCCACGGAGCAGCTCCGGCCACCGGGACAGCGAACCGTCAGTCGTCGTCGGCCGGTACTGCGGGGTTTCTGTCGCCCCCAACGAGGACGCCACGCTCGTTCGCGCGGGCCGCGACCTCCGGCCGAAACGCCCACGCGGCAGCGACGAGGATCGGGACCATCGTGAGCGCGGTGATCGCGTAGCCGACGTGGAGGTTCGGAAGGAACGGTGCGGCGAAAACCAGCGGATACACCACGCCACCGACGGTTCCGACTCCACCGACCACCCCCGCGACGCTGCCCGAGCTGTCCGGGAACATCGCCGGCACCTGTGCGAAGATCGCGCCCTCGGAGAACGCACAGGCCGTTCCAACGAGGAATGCGGCCACCACGGCGAGACGGATCTCCCCCGTGAGCCCGGCTAACGTCATTCCGACCATCGAGACGACGACGAACACAAGGGTGAGGAAGGTCCACTGCTCGCGATACCGGCCGCCGAACACCGGCAGTAGCGTCAGCTCCCTGCGGGCGACGAGATCGCTCACGTATCCACCGATCGGGCGGAGGAGCCCCGCGGCGATCGAGAACGTCGCGGCGAAGGTTGCTGCGATCACGAGGTCGCCCTCGTCGAACGCTTCGCGGTAGTACGTCCCGAGCCACCCGTTCATGGCGAGCTCCAACCCGAACGTCATCACGTACGCCGCCGACAACACGATCGCGCCGTACCGGGTGGCGACGAACAGGAACCCGTCGAACCCGGCGTTCTCGCGGGTTGCAGCGCGTTTCTCGGCCGATCGGGCCGGCTCCGCGAAACGGAGGTACACCACTCCCACGACGACGGCGAGGACGCCGGTGTAGAAGAACGCCGCCCGCCAGTTCGACGCGAAGATCGGCCCGGACCAGTTCTCGTCGAACACTCGCGGGAGCGTGAAGTACGCCCCGATCCCTGCCCCCGCGTTGCCGATCCCGGCGTAGATCCCTTCGGCGGTCCCGAGCTCGTCGGCCTCGAACCACTCCGAGACGTGTTGGATCCCGATGACGAACGTCACGCCGGCGAGCGAGGCGACGATGCGTGAGGCGATGAACACCTCGTAACTCCACGCGAACGCGCTCACGACGGCGAACACGCCGACCGTACACATCGTTACACAGGCGACGACGGGCGCGCCGTACCGGTCCGTGAGCGGACCGACGACGATCCGGCCGAGCGGAACCGCGACGATCGCCGCGCTGGCAACGATCCCGAGGTCCTCGACTGATAACGCGAACTCCTCGGCGATGGCTCCGGTGAACGGCGCGAACGAGAACCAGATCACGAACCCGAGGTTGAACATCGCAGTCGCCAACACGAGGTTCTTCCATTTCCCCGTCATCGGGTCCACCCCTCGTCGGCACCCGCCCGTCGTGGGGTCGGTTCTCCCGTCGGATCGCCCTGCGCCGACATCACCGATCCGGATGGGTTTCGGGTGTTTAGGCCCCGGCCGGATTCTCACCAGCTGGGAGTCCAGCGGCTGGTCGTTGTTCGTTCGCTGTCCGTCTGCTCACTGTCCGCCCGCTTGCCGCCGACAGGTTCAATCACACTCCGACAGTATTCACACACGATGTCGGACGGAACCGGGAACGGCGAGCCAACACGGACGACCTGTGGTCGTTGTGCGGTCGGGTGCGGGCTCCAAACGACCGCCACGTCTACCGATGAACCCTCCGAAACACCCCCTTCGATCCGTGTGACCGGCGACCCCGGACACCCCGTCAGTCGCGGGCGCGCTTGTCGGCGCGGGGTCGAGGAGACCGCCGGATCCCGGTCAGGTGCTGATCGGATACGCCGCCCGCTAGTCCGTCGCAACGGCGACCTGACTCCCGTCTCGTGGGAGGTCGCTCTCGACGCTGTCACGACCCGGCTCCGCCCACGGCTCGATACGGAGCCGGACCGGATCGGCGTGTTCGGCTCCGGACAGACGACGACCGAAGCGGCGTACCTGTTGGGCAAGACCGCCCGCGGCGTGATCGGGACCCGCAACTACGACGCCAACACGACGCTGTGTATGGCGTCGGCGGTGACGGCCTATCGCGGCGCGTTCGGGGCGGATGCCCCACCCCCAACGTACGCTGACATTCCGCGAGCGGACACGCACGTCGTCTGGGGTGCGAACCCCGCCGTTTCTCATCCCGTCCTCTTCTCGTGGATCCGTGAGAGCACCGCGGACGACGGAAGCGAGCTGATCGTCGTCGACCCGGTGAGGACGCGGACGGCCGACGGCGCCGACCGACATGTCCAACTCGATCCGGACACCGATATCGCGCTCGCACGAGCCGTTCTCGCCACGGTCGTCGCGCGCGGTGACGTGGCCGACGAGTTCGTCGAGACACACACGACCGGGTTCGCGGCGCTTCGCGATCGGCTCCCGGACCCGGAGACGGCGGCCGAGACGGCGGGCGTCGATCCCGCATCGGTCTCGCACCTCGCGGATGCCCTGACCCACCCGACCCTCGTCTCCTGGGGAATGGGTATCAACCAGTCGGTTCAGGGGACTGCAGCCGCCCGTGCGCTCATCGATCTCTGTCTCGCGACCGGGAACCTCGGCCCTGGGACCGGCCCGTTCTCGCTGACCGGGCAAGCGAACTCCATGGGCGCTCGACTCGGCGCATCGAAGGGTCGGCTGCCCGGGGGGGCCGCGTTCAACGACCCCTCCGCCCGGCAGCGTGTCGCGACGGCGTGGGAGGTTCCGCCCGCCCGCCTCCCGACGGATCCCGGGCCCGGCCCGGTCGGCTTGTTCGAGTCGATCGCGGCGGGCGAGGTCGACACCCTCTGGACCGTCGCCGCCAATCCCGCCGTCGGGATGCCGAATACCACCCCCGTCAGGACGGCGCTCGACGACGTCTTCCTCGTCGTTCAGGACGCGTTCCGTACCCCGACGGTCGAGTACGCCGATGTCGTCCTCCCTGCGGCCACGTGGGGTGAAACGAGCGGGACGCTCGTGAGCATGGACCGCACCGTCTCCCGCGTCCGGCCGAGCTGTGACCCGCCGGGTGACGCCCGCCGGGACGCGTCGATCATCGCGGAGGTCGCGGGGCGGATCCGGCCGAACTCCGTCGACGAGACGGTCGATCCAGCGGCGCTGTTCGCCGAGCTCGCCGGGTTGACCGCGGGGACGCCGGTCGATTGCACCCACGTGACCTACGCGCGACTGGCGTCCGACGGGCCGGTCCGCTGGCCCCGGACCGCAGCTGTGGGGTTCGACCGCGACGACAGCCCCTCCCAGCGCTCCGAGTACCGGTATCGTGACCCCGACGGCGGGTTCACGTTCCCGACGGCCGACGGCTCGGCACGTTTCTCGACCGGCCGACACCGGTCACCGCCGGAACCTCCCGACGACCGGTTTCCGCTCGTGCTCACGACGGCACGACGATCGGACGCGTACAACACCGGCGTCCGGTCCGGTGGCGACGGCGAACTCCTCCCGGTCCGGGTCGCGCCTACTACTCGTAACGCGTTCACCGACGGTATCGACGAGGCGGATCGGGCTGCCGTCGTCTCCCGACGGGGGCGTGTCGACGCCCGCGTCGTTGCTGACGACCGGGTCCCCAGCGGCGTCGTCTGGGCACCGATCCACCATCCGGACACGAACGTCCTCACGCTGGATGCGGTCGACCCCGACTCCGGCGAGCCCGCATATAAGTCGTGTGCGGTCCGGCTCGACCGGAACTGACGGGTAGACGTGCCTCTTCGAGGGATATAACCCTCCTTGGAAGAAACACACAGGCATGACCGACGACCTCGAAACGGCAGTCGAACGGTTCCTCGACGAAACGGAGACGGCGCTCGGGGAGTACGACCAGGGATACGTCGACGCCGACGCGACGCTGTCGGTGATCCGGA
>OBKM01001330.1_pt1 | contig 10146 bp, 11 predicted proteins | sample 1519691 | NCBI WGS metagenome assembly OBKM01 (sample SAMEA37050418, study PRJEB22526) | metagenome | biome: saline pan; feature: lake; material: water | place: Egypt | collected 2015 | depth 0.5 m
CGTTCGAGGGTGTGTCGTTCTGACATTGTATCACGTTTCTCGGACGGGCGAGTCGGCTCGACGACGCGTGTCGCCCGCGACGCGCGGCGGCACGGCTCCTCGTGCTTGGAACAACGGCTCATCGAGCCGCGAACACCGCCGTCGTCGTGGGCGACCCGTCGTCGGTCGCCGTTCACCCGTAACCGAGGCTATATGTATGAGAGGGATTCTCACTGATAAGCATGTCGCCCGTTCGCACGGCACACTCTCGGCGAATCGCCGCCGATTCCGGCGGTTTTAGCTCCGGTACGCGTCGGTTTCGGGCTTCTTCTCGGTGCGAAATCACAATCGATTACGCCCGCCGCCGGATGAGACCCCGACGCCGAATTTCGAGGTCAGCCGAGGACCGTCGTCGCAGGACAAGCCGAGAACCGTCGTCGCAGGGGCACCGCGGAAACCGGAAACGTCGCCCCCGGAGCGTACGCTTTTAGCGCTCGATCACCCAGCACCGACGTGACGTTCAGCATCTGCGTTCGCGAGCGATACACCGACGACGACGGCGACGACCAGATCCGATACGGCGTGGCAGTGACCACGCGGCTGCCCGGCGTCGGGACGCTGTGCCCGTTCGCCTCCGCCAACGGCGCCGTTGCGACGCAGTCGCTCGTCAACGTCGAGCTCGGACGGAAGGGAATCGAGTACCTCGGCGACGGACTCGCCGTCGACGACGCGCTGGAAGCCCTGTTAAACGCCGACGAGGGTCGCGAGCAGCGACAGCTCCACGGCGTCGACGCCCACGGGACCTTCGCCTTCTCGGGCGACGAGTGTCAGGAGTGGTACGGCCACGTCGTCGGCGAGAACTACACCGTCGCCGGCAACCTCCTGACCGGCGAAGCCGTGATCGACGACACCGCGGCCGCCTACGAGTCGGACGCGCACGGCGAGGCGCCGCTCGCGGAGCGACTGGTCGACGCGCTCGCGGCGGGCCACGCCGCCGGCGGCGACAAACGCGAGGACCTCCCGGTCCAGTCCGCGGCGCTGCGGGTGGTGACGACCGAGGGCGACGAGACGGAGGATCCCTACTACAACGATCTCCGTGTCGACGCCACGGAGACGCCGATCGCGGACCTCCGGGAGACGTACGAGACGGCCAAGCGCGGATACGAGGCGGTGTTAGCGAAGTACGCCGACGAGGGTGATGAGCCGGACGAGACCGGCGACGGAGACGAGTTGGCCGAGCCCGACGAGCTGAACGAGCCCGACGAGCCGAGCGCCCCAGACGAGCCGAGCGCCCCAGACGACCGGTGAGCCGCCGCGGCGGGCGTCCGACCTACAGCGACGCCCGCGTCAGGATCGGCAGGTGATCCGAGGGGTACCGCCCCCGGTCGTCACGGTCGGCGAGGGTCGCGAACGCCTCGACCCCGAGCTCGGCCGAGACGAGCGCGTGGTCGATGCGCCGCCCGTCGATCAGCCGTGCGAAGTCGGTGAGGCTCGTCTTCGGGCCGTGCCGGAGGTCGGCGACGGCGGCGGCGTCGCGGAGCGTGAGCCGGTCGTCCGCGGCCGAGTCGGCGGCGCCTCCGGCTCGACCATCGGTGCTCGCGGCCGAGTCGGCGGCGGCGGCTCCGGGATCGTCACCGAGGAGTATCCGATGGGGGTCGGACCCCGGCGTGCAGTTGAGATCGCCGACGAGAACGACCGGAACCCGCTCGCCGCCGCTTTCCGTGTCTTCGCGCGCCAGCGTCGGGAGTCGCGTGCGGAGCAGCCGCGCGGACTCGCGGCGCGCACGAGCGCTGACGTGGTCGAAGTGCGTGTTGACGACGAGCAGTTCCGCGGGACCGTCGGCAGCAGCGATCCGCGCCCACGTCGCGATCCGCGGATGCGTCGCGCCCCAGTCCGTCGACGGCTCCGCGGGGGTCGCCGAGAGCCAAAAGGTGCCGTCGTCGACGAACTCCCAGCGGTCGTCGTCGACCGCGATCGGACACCCCTCTCCGTCGCCGTTCGCCTCGCGGCCGCGACCGACGAACTCGTAGCCGGGGAGCCGGTCGCGGAGGTCGCGGCGCTGCTTCGCCACCGGTTCCTGAAAGGCGGCGACGTCCGGCCGATGGAACCGGACGAGCCGCGCGACGGCGTCCCGGCGCTCGTGCCACGCGTCGTGGTGGTCACCGCGGTTGGCGTAGCGGACGTTGTAGCTCAACACCCCGATGTCGGTCATTACGCAAGGGCTCGCAGGCGAGCCGATTAAAAGACGCGGAGCGGTCGCGAGTTCGACGGATTCGGCCTCGACGGGGATGGTGTTGACGCTCCACCCGCTCGTTTATAAGCGATTTGTCGTCGATCGGCGGTCAACACTCACAAAGCCCCAGCCGCTCGGTTATAAATAATCGAAGGTAAACCGGCGGTCAACACTCACAAAGCCCCAGCCGCGAGGGCGGCGCACGCTCGCTGCGCTCCTCGTCACTCGCCTCGCTCGCTCCTGCGGTGCTTGTGTCGCCTGCGCCGCCCTCGCGGCTGCCCCTTTGAGTCCACCCGACCGCAACCGCACCTCACGCCTCCCCAGCCTCGTCGCGGTCGCTCGCGAGCGACCGCGACTCCCTCGCGCGCGCTCCTCGTGGCCTACCGGCCACTCGGCGGCACGCGCCACCACAGTTCTACTCGTATCGAATCTCTCTGTCTACACCGAGAACTCGTACAGCTCGTCGCCGACGTGGTGGATCGACTCGACGACCTTTCCGCTGTCGCCGACCATCTCGTCGCCGTCGACGAGCGCGCGTCCGACCGCGAGCGCTTTGCCGTGGGTCTCCTCCGCGATCACGACGAGGTCGCCGGCGCGGATCGCGTCGTCGGCCTTCACGATCCCGGGCCGCATCACGCCTGCACCATCGGAGACGAACGAGATGGCGCCGGCGTCGACCGTGACGACCCCCGTCTCCGGCTCGTAATCGTTCGCGCCGCGGACGGTGAGGAACGGCTCGTCGTCGTCGACGTAGAAGACGGCGGGCTCGCCGTCGACCAAGACGAGCTCGTAGCGCGCGCTGACGAACTCGACCGATTCGAAGATGTCGCCGTCGATATCGACGCCGAGGTGGTCGGCGACCGCCTCGCGGATCTCCTGGATGTCGTCGCTCCGGAGGTGATGCCGTGATTTCACTTGCATAGCCGACTTCTCGACTGCTTGGCGAATAAATGGTCCGCTCTGCCATACCCGACCGGTTCGTCTTGTTGACGGCTCTGGTCGCTCTCACGGGGTTGGACCGATCAAAACGGCCTTAAACCACCTCTTCATATCCGTTTGTATGCTGAACCCACTGGCGATCGTGGTCGCGACGATCGTGAATCCGCCCGCGATCGTGATCGCGGCGATCGCGACGCTGCTCATCGTCTTCGTCAGCTCACTGAAAGGGACGGGGTGGGAGCCGACGACGGACATCTCGGACGAGGTGCTCGAACAGCGCGCGGCGTCCGTTCCGGAGACCGAATTTCCGGAGCCCGGTAGCCGGGCGGTCGGTGGCGGGAGCGGCGGCGGCGCGATTCCCGCCGGCGGCGACGGCGGCGAGGGCGAGCTGGACGACGGGAGCTCGGTGAGCACCGGCCCTGCCGACATCCCGGACGACGAAATCGAACATTACGAGGTCGAGTTCGTCAAACAGGGGACGACCATCGAACTCGCCAACAACGAGACGATCCTCGACCAGGGCGAAGACGAGGGGTGGGACCTCCCGTACGCCTGCCGACAGGGCCAGTGCGTCTCCTGTGCCGGTCACATCGCTGACGGCCCCGCCGAGGACTTCGTCGAGCACGACAACCAGCAGATGCTCGAAGAGGCGGAGCTGGACGACGGCTACACGCTGACCTGCGTCGCGTACCCCCGCGACTCGTTCAGCATCGAGACGGGCGAAGCACCGTAGTCGGGCTCTACCCGCCCCCGTTCTCGACACCCTTTTTCGCCTCACGGCCGAACCGATCCTATGTCCTTCGCTACCGCGGTCGGCGGCGGCGTCGCCCTCGGCGTCATCGCGCTCGTCGCTGCGGCCGTCTACCGAGACGCCGCCCGCGTCGGGGTCGATCTCGGCTCGCCGCTCCTGTGGGCCGGGTTCATCGTTCTCACCTCCGGTGCCGCGCTGATCACCGCGCTGCTCGTTCCCGACGCGCCGATCCCCGGCGTCCTCGTGTTGGCCGCGCTCGGCCCGCTGTTGTACGTGCTCGAACGCGACGACTCGATGCACGGCGACGACCCCGCCGACCCCACGCTGCTCCCGAGCGAGGCCAGCGGACCGGAGGCGACCGGCGACGGTGAGAGCGCTCCGGAGTCGGACGCGGCGACCGACTCGAACCGAACCGACGACCGCGAAGAGTGACTCCAGCCGGTCCCGTCCGTCTCCCCTGTCTATCACGTCGGCGTGTTCTCTCTACAACGACGATGACACAGTTCGTTTCGACCGTTCGAAGCGCTCCCAAACCGCAAGCTTCCATACGTTCGGGTGTGAATGAGAGCCAATGAGCGACGAGAGCCTCGCAGACCGGGTCGAGCAGTGGATGGTCGGACAGATGCCGATCATCCAGATGCACGGCGGCACCAGCGTCGTCCGCGAGGCCGACCCGGAGAGCGGTGAGGTCGTCGTCGAGCTCGGCGGCACCTGCTCCGGCTGCGGCATCTCGAACATCACCGCGGACAACATTCGCCGCGACCTGATCATGGACTTCGACGAGGTGACGGACGTGACGGTTCGGACCGCCTCCTCCGGCGATAACGGCGCGTCAACCGTCGAGGGCGGCCGCGGCGGCGAGCTCAAACACGAGACGGAGAGCGCCGGCCACTTCTAAGGCCAGATCGCTGCGCCGCTGCTCGTTATAAAGCGTTCTCCAGCGCCGTCGCGACGCTCCGGGCCTTCTCCGCGAGCGCCTCTGGGGTGTTGCCGGCCGCCACCGACTCCTGGAGGACGCCGTCGTCGACGCGCTCGACGGTTCCGTCCACGTGTTTCACCACGTCGACGTGCAAGTCGACGTATCTCACGGCGTCGGAGAACACCTCCACGGGCGTACAGACGTTGACGTACGTTCCACGGACCGCTCCGTCTCGCCCTCGGTACGTCGTCGGGTACCACCACCGGCCCTCTTTTAGATTCGTCTCCGCGATATCGCCGGCCTCGCGCGACACTCCCAACCCGTCGTAGGTGCCGCCGCCGGTCATCTCCCGCTCGACGGTGACCGAACCATCGGCCTCGACCGCGGTCACCGTCGCCTCCCCGAGGGTGATCATCCGTCCGTCGGGCTTGCCGTGTTCGAGCCTGACCGTGTCGCCATCGGCGGGCCCGAACGCGTCGGTCACGACCTCGAACGGGAACGCGGCGTCCGGATCCGGGTCGCAGAGCGCCTCCGCGAAGTCGACTCCCGCGGACGCGTCGGCCGCGCCCGCCTTCACGCGATGGTGTCCGGGCATCGTCGCGGTCACCTCGCGCCGCCGGTCGTCGAGCGCGAACCGGCTCTCGCGGCCGAACCACACCCAGGCGCCGGCGTTCGGCATCGCCACCGGTTCGTCGCGGAGGCGTGACGCCTCCTCGAGGACGCCGGTTCCGCCCGCCGCCTCGACGGCCGCGTCGAGTCCGTCGGCGGCGTCGACGGCGCGTGAGAGCCCCGACTCCAGCTCGTCTGTCCCCGCGTCGACCGCTGCCGGCTTCCACACCGCTCGCCATCCCTCTGGCGGGTCCAATCCGAGCAGATCGACCATCCCCGCCAGTTCCCGACCGGCCTCGTCGTCACGGACGTCGACGCGCGTCCCCGATCCCGGTTCGAGCGCGACGAGCCCGCCGCCGGCGCGCAGTTCGCCGGAGAGCTCGGGGCGCCGGTCGACCCACGGGGCCGCCGACTCGCGAACCTGCACGCGAACCGGATCACCCGTCTCGACCCGGTCGTCGACGCTTCCGTACGGGAGATACCCCTCGACGGCTCCCGACGCGTCGCCCGCGCCAGCACCCTCGTCACCGCTCGCGGTGCGGAGCGACACGACGGCGCCGCCGCCGAGCGTTCCGGTCACCTCACCGTCGAGGACGGCGCCGGGCGGGGTCGGGTCGGGCCACGCCAACGCGTCAATCGCCACACCGGTGAGCAGGTCTCGCAGGGCGTCGACCTGTTCAGGATCTCCGCTCGCTCCGACGCCCTGACGGTCGGTCGTCGTCGACACGCGAGCGTCGGGTGCGGCGGTCGGGAATGACCCGTCGAACCGGCGTCGGATCGGCGGCGACGCGTCGACCACCTCGTGGCCCGCGTCCAGCAGGATCCGGGTGAGCGCCGTGGTGTAGATGCCGCGAACGCGGACGTTCATAGCTCGCCACCGTCGCGCGCGAAGCGAACCCGGTCGTGGATCGTCGGCCCCAGCGTGAGTTCGACGAGGACGGGCCGACCGGTCTCCTCGCTCGTCTCCGCGTCGTCCTCGGCCGCGGTCCGGAGCACCCGCCCGTCCTCGACCGGGACTCCCCACCCGTCCAGCGAGAGGTATCCGCGCAGGTCGCTTCCGTGCGTGAACAGTTCGACGTCCGCCGTCGGATGCGTCTGCGTCTCAGCCGTGCTGTGTGCCAGTTCCATATCCGAGTGGAACGGTCCGTCGTCGGCGAAGAACTCGCGGAGCCGCTCGGCGTCGCGGTCGACGAGTTCGGCGACTCGGTCGGCGGCCGCGGCGATCGCGTCCGCGTCCAATCCGGACTCGCGGAGCGCCTGCTGTGTCCGTCCGTCGAAGTGCATGGTCGCCGTTTCGGGGGCCGTGGTTTCAACTCCATCGGCTTGGCGCCTGCCACGGCTTAAGTTATCCCGGTCCGAACCCGTCGGTATGCCATCCCGGTCGGACCCGGTCGAGTCCCGCGCGGACGACGACCGCGACCTCTACGACATCGCCACGTGGGAGGAGCGGACCTCCCTCGACGGGCTCTCGGTCGCCCTGTACTGGCTCATCACCCGATCGGCGAAGGCGCTCGTCGTGCTCGTCGCGTTCGTCGCGCTCCTGCTCATCCTCGGCTCGTTCGGGCTCGGACTCCTCTTCGATCCCGCCGTCGCGATGCTCGTCGGGCTCTCGGCGATTCCGGCGTTCGGCCTCGCCGCGTACGTGTACGTCTCGGACGTCACCACGGGGGAGCCGCTCTCGCTGCTCGTTGCGACGTTCCTCCTCTCGATTCTGACCGCGACGTTCGCGGCCATACTCAACAGCGTCACGCAGCCGTACTTCGAGCCGCTCGGTTTCCTCGGGCTCGTCCTCTTCTTTTTCGTCATCGTCGGGCCGGTCGAGGAGACGGTGAAACTGCTGGCGGTCCGGCTGTACGCGTACACGGACGACCGGTTCGACGCGGTCATCGACGGGGCGGTGTACGGCGCGATCGCCGGGCTCGGCTTCGTCGTCATCGAGAACCTCGTCTACATCGCACAGACCGTCGAACTCGAGGAGCTGACCTTCGGCGTCTCCGCGCTCACGGCGGGCGACGGCATCACGGCCATCCGCGCGCTGGCCGGACCGGGTCACGTCATCTACTCGGCGTTTGCGGGCTACTACCTCGGACTCGCGAAGTTCAATCCCGAACACCGCGGGCCGATCATCGTGAAAGGGCTCGTCGTCGCCGCCGCGATCCACGCGCTGTACAACACCCTCGTCGGCCCGGTCGTCTCGGTGGTATCCGCCGTCACCGGGCTCCCGCGAGTCCCATCGCTTCTCCTCTTCGTCCTCGCGTTTCAGGGCGCGTTCGGGTACGTTCTTCTCCGGAAGATCTGGCGATACCGGGACGCGTACAGAGAGACGCGCGACGCGGTCGCGCCGACGGTCGAGCCCGAACTGACTGAGTTCGAGGACTGATCGACGAGCCGCCGCTCACTTCGGCGGCGTCTCGACCCGTGATCGGTCGCCAGTTCCGCCGGTGAGCGCGCTCGCGAGCGCTCCCTTGACGACCACCTCGTCGCCGAGTTCGGTGAGCCGGATTTCGGGCACGTTGATAAACACCATCTCGGCGAGCTTCTCGCGTACCGGATCGAGAACCCGCTCGGGGTTGTTGAGCGCGACGGCCCCGCCGACGCTCACGACGATCGGGGCGTACGCGTGGATCACGTTCGCGATCCCCATCGCGTTCCAGTGGGCGACCTGTGCGACCACGTGGTCCGCGAACGTGTCCTCGCCCGCCGCTTCGAAGACGTCGACCGCGGAGAAGTCGGGATCCTCGATCGGGAGTACCGTCTCGATGGGGTCCTCCTCGTGGAGTTCGCGGGCGTACTTCGGGATGTTGTTTCCCGAGCAGTACCCTTCCCAGTGGCCGTCGAGCCCGCAGCCGCAGGTCATGAAGCCGTGCGGGTCGACGGTCATGTGACCCACCTCGCCCGCGTTGCCGTCCCAGCCGGAGAGCACGTTGCCGTCGACGGCGACTCCGGCGCCGATCCCCGAGGAGATGGTGAGATACACCATGTCGTCGGGGTTGCGCTCCATGTGGAACCGCTCGCCGATGACGCCCGCGATCGTGTCGTTGTGGAGGTAGACCTCGTCGGTGCCGAGCAGCTGTGAGACCGGACCGACGAGGGGGATGCGGTCGACGGTGTCTGGGAAGTTCGCCGGCCCCTGAACCACCCCGGCGGCGAGGTCGAGCGGACCGATCGACCCGATCCCGGCAGCGACGACCGACGACGGCGCGACGCCGGCGTCCGTACACGCGCTCCGAACGACGCTCAACACGGCTTCCGTCACGGCGATCCCGTTCGGACCGCGAGGGGTCCCCCTCGACTCAGACCCGAGAATCGTCGCGGTCTCGTCGCCGACGACAGCTCGGACGTTCGTCGCCCCGAGGTCGACGCCCACGTAATACATCGGGTAAACCCGCGAACCGGCGTTACTTAAGCGGGACGTTTTCCGGAACGTCTTGTCCCGTTCCGACTCCGCTCACGGGATCCCTCGGTACAAAAACAGCGCGCGGAGGACGTCGATCGCCGCGACTACGCGGCCGCATCGCGGACGAACGTCACGGGGCACGGCGCCGAGAGCATGACGTCCTGTGCGACGCTGCCGAACATCGCCTTCCCGGCCGGCGAGCGGCGTCGACCGCCGACGACGACGCGGTCGGCTCCGACGGCTTCCGCCGCGGCGACGACCTCGTCAGCGTGGTCGCCGACCGCGCCGCGAACGGAGTGTGTGACCCCCGCGGCGTCCAGGGCTTTCGAGAGCTCCCGGGTCGTCGTGTGACGCTCGGCGACCGCGTCCGGCGTCGAACTCTCGCTTTTGTCGTCGACCCCGAGTCGCGACCTGACGTCGTCGAACTCCTCGTCGGTGAACACGTGCGTCAACACGACTTCCGCCCCTGCCGGCTCCGCGATCGCGATCGCTTCCCGCGCGAGCTGTTCAGTTCCCTTTTCATCTTCGGTCCCGACCGCCAGCAGTACTGTTTCGATGCTCATACCTCCCTTTCGTCACCCGCGGGGATAAGGCTGTCGAATTATTAACTCAGTTCTGAATAAACTTTACCCAGATCGATCCTGACAGTCCGACACGCCGGACGAGACGGTGTCTCCGCCGTTCGTCGGGCGCAGGGAGGGATCACAGAAATATGAGGAGGAAGCCCACGACTTCAGTCGTGGGTTACTGACACGCGGGGTCTGGCTCGCGAAGCCGTCGCTCACGGTCCGAGCCGCTCGGCCGCTCGGCTCCGGGCGAACGAGGCGGGAGCGCGCCGAAGAGCGCGATCGGCAACGAACAGGAATTCGACGTCCGCGGCGCCGTCTCAGTAGTCGGGCGCGTCGTCTTCGACTTCTCGCTTCAGGGAGTCGCGGCGAGACTTCGCGTCGCGACCGGTCGCCTCCAGCAGGAACTCGTTTTTCGCGTCGACAGCGTCGGCGGCCGCGTCCGCGTTGCCCTCGGCGATGACGTCCTCGGCGGGACGTTCCTCGAAGTGGACCGCGAGCTTGTCCTTCTTGCTCCCGTACTCGGCGGCACCGGCGACGATCCGATCGAACACCGGGTTGTCGGGGTCCTCGACGACGTACAGCTCGTGTCCCTCCCACTCCTCGGTGCCCGTGACCTCGCCGAAGTACTCCTCGATGGAGCCTTTCAGGTCGGGCATGCGGTCGTCCAGATGCTCGCCGCGTCGCATCTTGTACTCCTTCATGTCGCCACCGTTCGACAGGGGTGCGTAAACCAGTTTCGTCACGGGGTCT
>OBKM01001331.1_pt1 | contig 10131 bp, 9 predicted proteins | sample 1519691 | NCBI WGS metagenome assembly OBKM01 (sample SAMEA37050418, study PRJEB22526) | metagenome | biome: saline pan; feature: lake; material: water | place: Egypt | collected 2015 | depth 0.5 m
CGTAGACGATGGCGCGCTCGCTCGTGGCGAGGACGGAGCGGAGGTTGCCCTCGACATGGGCGGACCCCTCGACCTCCGAGACGGACCGAATCGTGAACTCAGCGCCCTCGCGCGTGGCGTCGATGAGGTCTTCGGTGGGACGCTCGGGGTAGTAGACGCTCAGGTGCTCGTCGGGCAGGGTCGCGCTCATAACCAGCACGGGGACCTCCAGGGCGCGCAAGACGCGCATGAGCTGCTCGATGTTGGCCTGCACGACGTCGTCGTAGAAGTCGCACTCGTCAATGATGAGGCAGCTGTGGGCTAGGTTAGCAAAGCGGAGGTGGTCTTCCTCGCGGCGCCCTGTAAGACAGGTAAGCACCTGGTCGATGGTGGTAACGGTGAGTGGGTAGAGGAACTGACGAGCCATCGCTAGCTTTTCGAAGTGTCGATCCTCCTCCGCGACTTGCTGCCACGCGCTGGAGTGGTAGAGGCCTGTCTCGACGTCTCCCGAGACGTCACCAGCCAGCGAGTTCGAGGTAAATCGCGTGGGGAGCGCAATGATGGCCCGTCGGGCGCGCTGATTGCGGACTTGCTCTCGGGTCCAAAGAAGCGACGCCGCGGTTTTGCCAGAGCCTGTTTCAGCGCGCAAGGCGAGCACGTCTCTAGCCGCATGCTCGACGGCTTTCTGCTGAACGGGGCGCATCTCCCACTCCCTCGGAAATTGATATCTGAAAGGCCGAAGCGGAAGCGGGTCAGGGCTGGTAGGGTCTTCAATCTGACTCGCGCGGCGGTCGGCGAGCTGGAGGAGGCCGCGCACGACGTCATACTCGTACCGACGAAGTGCGAGCTGTGCGAGATGCTTCTCTCCCTCTTTCCGTCCTTCCCGCTGCAGGCGGCGCATTTCGTTCCAGTAGCGAGTGTGGTCGTCATAGCCGGGTCCGCCCTCACTCCAGCGCCTCTCGTGGAAGTGTGAAAGCTTATTGTGGTGGGCTCCAATGGCAACGCGCACGGTGTTGTGCGCAGAACGGCCTTCCTCATCAAGCATACGAAGGGTGGCAAGCTCGTGGCGCAGGCCAACCTTTCGAAGCGTTCCCTCTCGGGCGTGACGCTGCCAGCGCGGGTGTCTCTTGCCTTTATCATGATGCACCGCGGCCTTGAGCAGGCGATCGCGGAGACTAGCTCCCACAAGCCGCTTGTACTTGGTGTGATAGCGCAGGCGCGCCAGCACACACTCGGCCTCTGCCACAACGTCCTCCGTATGCTCCTGAAGCGTCAGGGGCGGGTCTGTCTTTGCGAGATAGGTCTCGGACATGCTAAGAAAGGTTTGCGCCACTAAGGTTTGCGCCACTAGGGTACGATTGAAAGGGAGACGCGCGACATCTACCTGGTGAGCAAGTGGCCATTTCAACGCCACTAAGGTACGATTGAAAGTAGGTGAATGTCGAGGTCGGCGCCGTCGCCGGGCATATTTCAACGCCACTGAGGTACGATTGAAAGAAGTGGGCTCGAGGGCTGGGACGTGAGTAGCGTGAATTTCAACGCCACTGAGGTACGATTGAAAGACGTCTCCAGCGTGACGGATATGTCGGTGATGTTCTTATTTCAACGCCACTGAGGTACGATTGAAAGCCTGTCAGATGGCTGCAGAAGCCATTTCTCGGTGATGTCGGTCGAAACGCAGGCTAAATTACATGTCTTAGACATCTCTTTTGGTCGTCAGCCTCCCAGTCGTTCTGCAGGACCGACGGGTGACGACTCGGCTAACTGCCTGCCTTCTTTGGCTCGAAGTCGCGCAACTCCTCCAACGCTTCGAAAGTTTCTGCATAATCCATCGTATCATCTGCCCAGTCTACGATGCCTTGCTCGCGGAGCTGGTCGAGGGCTTCGCCGTATGCCTCGCGTACGCTTTTGGCCTCAGGGTCACGATCGTCGCCTTCGACGTAGAACGCATTCCGCTCGTCAAGTTCGGCTCTGAGGCGCTCGCGTTCAGTATCGCCCATCGCAAAGTACCGAGCCCCTTTACGTGAAAGGCGTGAGTCGAGCGCAATGAAGACCCGCTGCGGCTCTCCTGTCACAGCATTTCGCGCCTGGCTGGCATAATCGCTAAGCATGCGCGTAGCTTCCAGGAAAAGCCTTGCGCGGCGCTCGCGCTCCTCGGGCGAGACGTGCCGCACGTGCTCCGTCCCTACGTGCAAGCCACGCCCGTCCTCGCTCGTGGGTTCGTATGTGTAGCGCTGGCTCGTGGAGAGGGCCGTGCAGTCGAGATGGAAGGCGGATCGCATCTGATCCTCTTGACTTAGCTCCTGCGTCACGGGGGTGGGCTCGGCGTCGCCCGACTGATCGAGGCGCAGGAGAAGATCGCGAACCGTCGTGCTTTCGTCGAGGGCGACCGCAGGCGTAGCCGACACGGGTCCCGTGCGGCGCCCTGGCTCTCCGTCGATATCGGTAATCAAAAAGCCTCCGAGGTCGGCGCGCAAGTCTTTCTCTACCAAGAAAGTGGTAGCGTCGCCGTTGCTTACGAACGTGCCGTCAGGGGCCTCAGGATCGGTGCGATTAAGGTACTTGATGGCTTCGAAAAGCGCGTGGCGCTGCATTTGACCTGAGATGTAGACGCGATCGTCAGGGCGACACTTAATAGCGCTTACGTTGCCAAGCTCGTTTTGACCGCTGTTGGCGCGGTGCATCTCCATTGGAGCAACGCTTGCTACAAGGATTGAATGTATTGGCATGGCGTGGTTGCGATTAAATTTAAAGGTTAGCGATTTCGGAGTCAGGGTCGTACGAGCCTGTAGAGGGGTCTGTGGCGGCATCTGAAGGGGGCGCATCAGTGGTCGCCTCGGTGCCGCTTTCCCCCGTCGTGCCTGTAGCCTCGGCGCGTTCCGTGCCCCGCAGCCGCATATAGGCAAGGAGCAGGTTGCGCGCCTTCTTGACGGAAAGCCCGTTGTCATCGACGGTTGCGTCGAAAAACGGCGTGGATGCATGCGGGAAGTCGCTCCCTGTGAGGCGACCGACTTGCGTGGTGAGACGGGCAATCATCTCGGCCCCGTCGTCGCAGTCATAAAGCATGCTCTCAAGGCTTGCGAGGATGGTCTGCTTGTTTTTCCGACGGGTCTCTTTCTTTTTCCCATCTGCCGCGTGCCACGCTTGACTGTTTACATGCTGACCCGTGGCTCGGGCAGATTCGATAAGAGAAGGCTCGTGTGTTTCCATAAAGTAGGTGTTGAGGATTGGTGTGAAAGAGGACGGATAGGTAGCGCGGACAGCGAGGAAGTTTTGGAAGGAGGACGGAGTAAAAAGAAGAAGCCAGCGCCGAAGCGTACGTTGAAGCTCTTCTTCCCTAGCCTCGGTGCGGATTCGCCAGGCATCGTCGAGGGCCGCGCGGAGGGCTCCTTTCCGAGCGAGTTGTGCTACATGCGAACCTCCTGATTCTACGCGATTGTCGTCGCCCGAGGTGTCGATGACGTAGACTCGCGTGGTTGCAAGGCGCTTGAGAATGGGCTCCGCGTCCTCGAAAAGGTCGTTTTTTCGTGCCCAGCTCCCAATACCTGCGACAACGCCCAGCGTACCGAAAGACCAACCTGGCGGCGGGTCGGGGAACGTGCCCCAATTTTGGAGGAGATACGGTTTGCCGTCGTCTCCTGTACGGGCCCTCGTGGGAGCGGGAAGACTGGGAAGCATCTCCATGTAGAGATCCAAATACGTGATCAGATCACCGATCGGAAGATCGGGGATTACACCTGCGCGGTCGCTTCCCCCTGTGCGGCGAGCAGCCTTCAGTGGCGTTAGGCTCGCAATTGTGCACGCGAGTCCAAAAAGAGGCGTCTTTCGCACATTACTCGCGCTTGATTTTCCTACGGACAGCCTCGTTGCTGGCGGATAGTAGCGTTGGAGAAGCTTCTTGTCGGGGATGGGATTTTCGATTAGTCCGTTCGGCCCATTTAATCTTCCATCGGTCACCATGACGTGCGGGCGCACGTAGTACCCATGTTCGGCGATCTGCTCCCCAGCCGTGCCGTCGGGATCGCGCACGAGGTCTCCGTCTTCTTCACTGTTCGGGGGGTACTCAGGACGAGGAAAGTGAACCCGAACCTCACGAAGCAAGTCGCGCACACGCTCCTCGCACGCATGGACTAACTCCTCGCGGCTCAATTCGCGAAGGGCAGCCTCTGCGGCTTCAGGCCGCCGCGCTCCGAGTCGCATATATAGAGCGTCGGCGAGGCCATATCGGGCGTAGTAGTAAGCGAGCACGTCGTCTGGCATGGCTATGTCTCGTCGAATTGAAAAGAAGCGTCAACCCAGCCGTCACTCGTGCCGAGATAGAGCGGCCCGCGCGGCGCCTCCAGGGCCTCGCGTAGTGCAGCGCCAGCGCGGGGCGTAGTCTGAACCTGGAAGATCCAGGGCCCGTTGGGAAGAACGTATTCGCGTTGGATGGGCGACTTGCCGTATCCGTATCGACCAGGCCTTTCACCCGTGCCACGCCAGTCGTGGTGCGTTGCCGAGTTGCGCACTTGTGACGTGTCCCGCCATTTGTGGATCCACTGCGTATCGTCGTAGGTCTCGACGTCGGGATCTGTCTTCACGGAGAGCGTGTAGTACGGCGCCACAAGCGGCTGGAAAAAGCGCACGTCTCCTCGCCTGCCGCTGATCGATATGTCGGCCTCAGAGGCCTCGGCAATTTTTCGCTTGAGCTTATATCCGAACTCGCCCCGCTTCCATCCGAAGTGCAACCCGAAGGCGTTTTCAATCATCCCGTAGATCTGCCGAGGGGGAGGCGTCGTTTCGGACTGAAAATGCTTCCCTGGCACACTTCGGTTCATGGAAAGTGGAGCTAGAGCCTCGATGGTAAGCTCCCCGCGGGACGACGCTTCGGATGGATCGTCCAGCAAGAATGTAAGATCGATTGCAGGCATTGGGCTAAAGCAGTCCAGCTGACAGGATCTAGGCGACAGGCCAGTCACGAGCGCGCATACGACATCGGAATGATAGCACCCATTCCCATAGCGGTGAGCCCGCCAACTCCTACGCTCATCACGTAGTCATGTAGTTCAGAAGTCGGGGCCGCAACCTCAACAGGACAGACGTTGCCGCGAAACTTAGCCTCTCCGACGGGCACGACCTTCGTCTTGGCGCCATCAAATTCCGCAAACCGCACCTCGACGTCGCGAGCGGTCCTGTGGGGCACGCCAAGCGCGTCGAGTTTATCGCGGGTAATTTTCGTGAGGCGTTCGCTGGCGCGTTCCGCGTCGTGGGTCAAGTGGTCTCCGTCATCGCGCACGAGTACGGGGCTTTCAGCAAAGTAGGTGGCCGTTCCCGACGGAGGATTTACCACCGTTACGGACCCAAGCTCGATCCCTTCGAGGATTTCAGGGTCGTCCTCCACCGACGCGAGAAATTCCTTTAGCGGCCCTTTCTGAGCAACTCCTAGACTCCAAGTGGCGGGTTCGCTGAATACATACCCGTGCCGAGTCGCGTCGGCGTGACCACGAATCCACCCAATCGAATGAAGACTGAGACGGTCGTGGCGCTCGTACGACGGGGCGCGGTTATAAAAGGCGCGGCCAAGAAGCTCCCCGTAGTTGAAAGGGTGAAGCTGCGGGTCGATACGCAGGTCGAACTGAACTTTCATCGCGTCTCGTATCGTGAGAGAAAGAAGCGAAGCGCAATGGTCAGGTGTTGCGACTTGACTACGTTCAGCCGCATGCACTCCTGTAAGGTATTAACTGAACGCACGGAAGCAAAATGGCGTGTGCGCCCCGCCCAGAAGGCTAGCGCGCATGACGCTACTCAATGCTCACCATCTATTTTAAAACACGACCTCGCGCACATCGGAACCATTTCTTCCGACGTGGTCGTGCCATTTTACTATCATGCATGGTGCGATTCGCCCCTACCTCCCATCTTCTCTACGATCCATGACCGCTTCGCCCAAACCCCGTCCCTCTACGCGCAGCCGCTTCCACCGAGCGCTCTCGCGCGGGGAGCGCCTCACCCAGCAGGAGGCCGCCGATCGCCTAGGCGTGTCGACCCGACGGGTGCGCGACCTGGCCCATGAGCTCCGCGAGGAGGGCGTCCCCATCCAGGAGACGTTCGAGGACCGCGAGCGCGTCTACTACCTGGAGCCAATGGACTGGACGGCCGAGACGGTGACGCTGGACCTCTCGGAGCGCCAGTCGCTTGCCCTTCTCATTGCCACGCAGGCGGCGCGGCCCACGCTGGGCCCGACCCCGCTTGCAGGCTCGCTGGATGAGGCAGGCGCGGCCCTGGAAGAGGCGCTGGGACCGAATGTGGTATCCTTTGTGCCCGCGTTCGAGTCGGATCGGTGGCACTTCAGCAGAGCGATGTCCGTGGACCTCGACCCTGACGTCTTCTGGGCGCTCAAGCGCGCGATGGCCGACCAAAGGCCTGTCCGTATCGACTACTACTCGGCCCACCGCGACGCGTGGAGCCGCAGGCGGCACGTGGATCCGCTCCTCTTCGCCGTACGCAAGGGCGCGTGGATCTGCGCGGCCTATTGCCACCGACGCGAGGCCGTCCTCGACTTCAACCTGGTCGATATCGACGCGGTGGACGCGTTGGAAGACCGTCACTTTGAGCCGCCTGCAGGCTTCGACCGCGAGAACTACTTCGAGGGGCGCTTCGGGGCCCTGGCCAGTGGAGATGCGCATACGGTGCGCCTCCGCGTCGAGGGCGACAAGAGCGCGTACTTTCGGCGCAAGTGCTACCACCCGACCCAGACGATTCGCCCCGCGGAGGACGGGGAGGCTATTGTGGTGACCTTCGAGGTGCAGGGCCTCGACGAGATTGCGGCGTTCATTCGGTCGTGGGGCGCGGCGGTGCGGTCCTGGACCCGCCTGCACTGGCCGAGCGGATCGCGGAGGAGGCGCAGGCCGTGGCGAATCAGTATGAAGGGTAGGGGGAGCGGTGAGACGTGTCGCACCCATGAGCCTCTATCATGTATCACAGGATAAGTTATTCTGCAGCAGACGGCACAGGGACATGTCACTTCCGCACCAGGAGGAAAAAGAATGGTCTCATTTGTTGGCCTTCAGGGAGGCACTTCCTGATTTTCCCGAAGGCTCGATTGACAAGCACCAGCGGCCCGATTTTCGCGTGACGTCGCCTTCAGGGATCCTGGGCATCGAGCATACGCGGATCTACCAGAAGAGTGAGGGGCGGGGGATTCCCCAGCAGGCGCGCGAGCGCTACATGACACAGATCACAGTGCAGGCGGAGGAGCTCTACGATTCGAGAGACAATCCTGGCGTGATCGTATATCCCAGCTTCTCGTCAGGCGCGCATCTGAACGCAAGGAACGTCGACAAACTGGCGGAGAAGCTTGCCGCCGTAGTGGAGCGTAACATCCCAGCAATGGGCCAGACGGCTACGCTTAGGCAGACGTGGCGTCCACGAAGCTCCCTACCCCGCCAGTTTAGAAGCGTCCGCATCATACGGCTGAATGACCCGAGCGTAAATTTCTGGCGCCCACCGATGGGCGGCTGGATTCCTGATCTGCCAAGCTCGTACGTCCAAGAGCGGATCGACGACAAGAACGCGAAAATATCCGACTACAGGGAGCAATGTGACGCAGTCTGGCTTTTGGTCGTCATTGATGGTAGCCGCCCGTCGAGTTTCTTTGACATTTCAGAGGACACGCTGCAGCACGAGTACGACTCTCTGTTCGACCGAACCTATCTTTTCAACTTCCAAACCGAGGCCGCGCACGAGTTGTAGCTCTCGTCTGGCGCTCCTACGTGCTCCGTGTGGCGCGATCCCCGTATGGGCATATGATGACCTAGGTTCAAGGGTGCGTGCGGCAGGAGCGAAACTGAGGGCGTCTGGGATGATCTGCTTGCTCTTTGACGGAAAGGACGATGCCCCTTTACTAGCCGTGAGAATGTGAAAGGTGTTGCGTTGCGGGTGGCGGATTCTCCTCACTTGGATCGATTCGAGTGAGAATTAGTGCAGACTTGCATTGTGCGTTTGCACTAGCAGAAACTACTACCACAGCCTGAGCGGCACCGTGGACCAGTTAGCGGAAGGGATACCAGGAGACCCCCACATTCAACCGTGCAGAAGTCAGATCCAGATCAATGCCCTCGCTCTGTCCTCCCATCTCGATTTCATTGTACTGACCTAATGTGAATTGCAAGCCCCCGTTTAGAGCAAATTCTGGAGAGAAGAAGTACTGAACGCCTCCCCCCAGCGATAACCCACCTCCAGTAAAGGTCGCATCCCCGAACGCGGTGTCATAGGTGGACGCAACACCACTAATGGAGCCGTCGAGGTAGGGAACTACTGCACTGGCTCCTGACCGAAAGTTAAACCGCACGCCCAGATCGAGGTACACCAGTGTGTAGTCTCGGGCGATAAAACCCTGCGTGGTCGAATCGCCCACGCCCATCGTAGCTCCGTCGACGCCGAGGTAGAGCGTAAAGAGCGGGGTGAAACCGTATCCAAGTTTGAGTCCGAGCCCTCTTCCACTATCAGTGGCATCGTCTTCAACGGTGAGTCCATGTCCCGCTATATGACTTTGCAGAAAGAAGCCCTGTGTGTGGGAGCGAATCTCTTCCTCCTCAACCTCTTGAGCCTGGCCGTGCGCAGGAGCAGCCCAGAGCAGGCAAAGGACGACAACGGATAGGGCCGAGAAGCCTGCTGCGAGTCGCGGCGCGCGCGTGGATCGAGCCCGGGCTTGTAAAGGGGAGCGTGGAAGTCGATGGATCATAGCGTAGCCTGTTTTTGGTGTAGAGGTCGGAAGGTGGAGATACACTTGCGCGACAAGCGTCTGGCCTGCCTTGCCAGATGTTCTCAGAATACGAGCGCTGGCTCCTGGCGACTATCCCCCGAGAGCTGGATCGTCTGGGCGAAAGGGTAGTGCAGAGTCCCTAGCGGGGCTCGGTCCAGCTATGGACCGTACCGCCTGTGAACCGCACGTTCGCATGCGCATGCCGCTCGTCATAGTACCAGCTTGTCATCGGTCCCCCAGAAATGCGAAGTGGTTCGCCCAAGAGCCTGCGCACTTGGGCTTCGGTCATGTCCTCTTCGAGCTGCCGCCAGTTGGCTCGATCGCGCCAGTCGCCTCGTGCTCCAGCCTGGGCAGGAGCCTCGCTGGGATTCCCCATGGTCTCTTCCAACTGGTCCACGCGCGCCTCAAGATCCGAAACGCGCTGTTCAAGGTCGGGAGAGGAGCCACTTGTTGCGGCAGCTAGGAGAACGAAGAAAAGACCTACTGCTAGTGCTGGGGAGAGCACCGACGTGATGTACGGAGGGAGAGATCGAAGACGCATGAGCTCTGGAGGTGCATGTGGTGAGAACGGAGCGATTACGACCTAGACACGTTCCCCCGTGAAAACATAACGCCCCTCGGCGAAAAGATGGACGGGGGCATCTCCTGGAGTGAGGCGGCTCTCCCCGTTGCGGGCATATCATGTCATGAAGGCAGTCGAGGGGTGCGTGCGACAGGGGGAAACTGGGGCGTTGCGGCAGTATGCCTCGATGCAGGATCGAAAGGGCACCACCCCACACTATCTGTGGGAATGGAAGAGGGAGAGTAGCGCTACGCGTGGCGGAGCCTCCTCAGTCGGGGGTTAGTGAATTGCGAACCCTTTCCAGAACGGTCCCGACGTGCTCCGGGGGCGTGCTCGGTTGCCTATAGCTAAGAGGGTCTCGCGCTCTCTCTGGCGCTCCTACGCGCCTCGTATGGGCCGATCGGTGGCAGGCACTCATGTGCAGGGAAGAACGGAGAGTTCCTCAGCCGTCCCTTGCTCAGGTCCCCTGTCGCTCCTGTTCTCTTTGCAGAAGGAACTGATTTTCCGTATCCTATCTCCACCTTCTCGCCTACTCTTACGAACCTGGACGCAGCCGCAAGCATCGCTATGTAACAGGTACTGCTCACATATTGCGCAGATGCGCACACGGCGCTTTGCAGCGACAGGCCATAACCCATTTAGGATCAGGGACTTATCGAGGGGGACCTGAGGCGGCGCTTCTCTGGTTCGACTCCCACCCGCGCCACCCTTTCGTAGCCTCGATAAGGCCCTGCTCCCGCCGCAGCCGTCGCTGCGCGGGGGTTTTGTTGTGACCAATTTCTCTGGACTGCATCATCTGCACGAAGCGGCCAGACAAAGGTGCCGGCCGTTCTTCCCTGTCGCCCCT
>OBKM01001332.1_pt1 | contig 10128 bp, 9 predicted proteins | sample 1519691 | NCBI WGS metagenome assembly OBKM01 (sample SAMEA37050418, study PRJEB22526) | metagenome | biome: saline pan; feature: lake; material: water | place: Egypt | collected 2015 | depth 0.5 m
GTCAGCAACACACAGCCAATGTCAGGCTGGCGGCGGGCGTGGTCCAGCGCGGTGTAGAGTTCGTCGACCGTCTCCGGCCGGAAGGCGTTGCGCACCGCCGGCCGGTCGAACGCCACCCGGACCGCGGGCACGTCCACCCCGCGGTGGTACGTGATGTCCTCGAAGGAGAACCCCGAGACCGACGCCCAGCGCGAACTGTCGAACAGGTCCGAGACCATACCAGACCTGTGGTCGGGCCACGCAAAGAGGTTGCCGTCCGGTGGAACGGGTCACGCGGCCGGCAGGGTCCTTAGGTGTCCGTCGCGAGTCGCTCGATACCGACAACAGCGGCCCCGACGAGTACCGCGAGCAGGACCACCCCGACGAGCAGCGTCGAGACGACGCTGATCAGGGGGTCGAGACTGTCACGCACCGAGTTCCAGGCCAACACCGGAACCGTTCGCGTACCCGGTCCCGAGACGAAAAGCGTCATGACGAACTCCTGGAGACTGACGATAAAGGCGATAAGCGCCGCCGCGAGCAGCCCCGAGCGGATGTTCGGGGCGACCACCTCGAGGAACGCCCGGACGGGGCTCGCGCCGAGATCGAGCGCCGCCTCCCGCAGTTGCGGGTCGAATCGGGACAGACTCGCCCGGACAACCGAGAACGCAAGCGGCGTCGCCCACAGCGAGTGTGCAGCGATGATCGCAGGGTAGGTCTGCTGAAACCCGAACTCGCCGAGCAGGACGAGCAGCGAACTCCCGAGCACGACCCCCGGAACCAGAAGTGGGAGTATTGTCAACCCTGTCACCGCCGCCTCGGAGCGTCGGCCAAGATTGCTCACGCCGAGGGCCGCTGCCGTCCCGATCCCCGTCGCCACCACCGTCGTCCCGATCCCCGCGATCAGGCTGTTCATCGTCGCCTCCTGCCAGCGCTCGCTTCGGAGGAACTCCTCGTACCACCGAAACGAGAACTCCGATGGCGGCAGTGACAGCACCGACGACTCGCCGATGGACGTGATCGCAACCACCACGACCGGGGCAAGCAGGAACACGAACACACCCCCGATACCGGCTCGGAACAACCACGACCCGATTCTGAACCGACGATATCGCGACCGCCGCTCGGCCAGGGTTCGCCCGTTGCTCGTGGCAGTCTCACCAGCCCCGTCGGTTCGCGTCTCCGGCTCCTCAGGCATCGCCCAGCCCCCCGCGGCGCTGTAGCCACGCCGCCCCGGCCGCGAGTACCGCGAGCACGACCGTCGTGAGAACGATCGCGAGTGCGGCCGCGGACGGGTAATCGAAGTTGTCGCTGAGAAGTTCCTGTACCCGAACCGCGACGGTATGCTCGGAAGCGGAGCCGAGAAGCAGTGGTGCCGCGAACGCACCAGCACTCCAGGCGAAGGCGATGACACCGCCGACCGCCATCCCTGGCACCGCGTGCGGGATCACGACCTCCCGGACCGCTCGTATCGGCGATGCACCGAGATCGGCCGCCGCTTCGAGAAGACGCTCGTCGAGCCCGGTCAGAACGGAGTACACTGCCAGCACGGTGTAGGGTAACACGATATACAGCTGTCCGATCAGCACGCCGATATCGTTGTTCACCAGCGACAGCGGTTCCCCGACGAGCCCCGCCGTCAGAAGGGCGTCGTTGACAGCCCCCTCCGGCTGGAGGAGAAGCCGGGCGGCAAACAGTTTCACGACGAGTGTCGTGAACATCGACACCACGACGCCGGCCAGCAGCACCGTTCGTACAAGCCCGGAGGCCCGCCAGGCAACGTAGGCGTACAGCGTTCCGATTCCGACCGCGAGGACCGTCGAGAGAACGGCAAACTCCATCGTCGACCTGAAGATGTCCCGGGTTAGCTCCGACCCCGCCAGATGCCGGTAACTCTCGACTGACCACGTTCCTTCGACGTACGCACCACCTGCCGTATCGCGCTCGTAGAGACTGACACGGACGAGATACCCCATCGGAACCAGAAACACGAGCAGGTCGAACAACAAAATCGGGACCAGCAGCAGCTGTGTCCGGGAGAGACCGCCCATCGACACCGGGAGAACAGCCCCGACACGGTCTAGCACCCCGACTGCGTTGCTTTCCGCGTCACTCATATTCGTATCCGGGCGCCGTCCGGCCCGAAGCAGTACATATCGGCAACCGACCACGACAGTCTCGTTCGGTCGCCCGCGGACAGCTCCGGCGCCCGCTCGACCGACCGCTCGACGAACAGATCTGTGCCACCGACCGTAACACGGTACCGGAGGGTCGACCCGCGGTACACGACATCCGAGACCGTTCCAGCGAGCGCCACGCGGCTGCTTGACCCTGTCCCGGCGACGTAATCGGTCTCTGTACCGCCGTCCGTACTGGCGGCTGCGCTCTCGTGTTCCGGGGACAGGTCGACGATCTCCGGGCGAACCGACGCCGTCAGTCGCTCACCGGCGGCGAGGTCGTCCCGCGCAGGCACCTCGACGCGGCTGTCGAGCGCCGGAAACTCGACGACAATCGGCGAGGGGGCGGTGCCGTCGGTCGCCTCTGTCGCGAGACCCGTCTCGACAACCCGACCCGACAGGAGGTTAGTGCTGCCGAGAAACGATTCGACAAACCGGTCGACCGGGTCGTCGTACACCGTCTCCGGGTCGCCCACCTGGACGAGCTCGCCGTCGTTCATGATCCCGATCCGGTCCGCGAGGGTGAACGCCTCCGCCTGGTCGTGTGTGACATACACCATCGGTGTCTCGAGTTGCTCGTGAATCTCCTTGATCTCGAGTTGCATTGTTTCCCGAAGGCGCTTGTCCAGGTTCGAGAGTGGCTCGTCCAGCAGCAGAACGTCCGGGTCGACTGCGAGTGCCCGCGCCAGCGCGACGCGCTGTTTCTGTCCGCCGGAGAGCTCTGCCGGCCGGGCGTCCTCGTACTCACCCATCTCGACCGTGGCCAACTGCTCGCGGGCCTGCTCTCGACGCGTGGTCTTCGAGACGCCGGCCATCTTCCCCCCAAACGCGACGTTCTCGATGACCGTCTTGTTCGGGAACAGGGCCCAGTCCTGGAACACCGTCGCACAGTCACGACTGTACGGCGGCAGGTCGGTCACGTCCTCGCCGTCGAGACGGACCCGCCCCGCGTCGGGTGACTCGAACCCCGCAATCGTTCGGAGTGTCGTTGTCTTTCCACAGCCAGAGGGCCCGAGCAGACAGAACAACTCGCCGTCACGGACCGACAGCGAGAGGTCACTGACGGCGGTCGACGAGCCGTACTCGACACGGACCCCATCCAGCGCGACGACACTACTCATACCCGGACACCCTGGGGACCAGCTCCGATAGACGCGGGGCGAACCACGCTCTGACACACCGACACAGCCTGGGGCGCTCCCCGGACCGTTCGTGCGGCACGTTCGCGCCTGTCGTGTCTCATGAGTTACGTGAGTGGCCCCTCAGAACTCCCTCGTGAACTCCGTGTACCGGTCGTTGAGGTCCTCGGCGACATCGGCGACCTCCTGGAACTGCTTGAAGATGACGTCCTCGCCGATTTCGTCGTTTTCGATCGGCACCTCCGCTGCGGTCCGTTCCGGGTGGCTGGCGTTCTCGTTTGCCATGCCGAGGTTGAACTCCTCGGCGTATGCCGTCTGGACATCCTCTCTCAGCAGGAAGTTGATGAACTCCTCGGCCTCCTCCCGGTTGCTGGTGCCACGGGCCACCTGGTAGTGGTCGACGTAGCCGAGTGTCAACTCCGGCACACGGAACTCCAGGTTCAGGTCCGGGTCCTGGTCGTCCCGCAGGAGGCTGTAGGCGTAGAAGTACTGTGCCACGTCGGCAGTGCCGCCAGACATCAGCCCCCACAGGTCCTCGGCCCCCTCGTAGAACGCCTCGACAGGCATCTCGCCCACCGTGTCGAAGATCCGATCGTGACCCTCCTCGCTGTACAGCTCCTCGTCTCTCGTGGTCTGGTCGTGAGCGATCGCACCCATCAGGATCGTGTTGAAAAAGTACGACCCCGGGAGCGCGAGGTCCATATCGACGTCCTCGGTGACGAGGTCACTCCACGAGTCTAGCTGGAGCTCGATCTCGTCCGCGTCGAACACGTAGCCCATCACCCCGTACGCCACCGGTACACCGCTATCACTCTCCAAGTTTGCGGCGACGGCGGGCTTGATGCTGTCGGCGTTCGGGACGTTGTCGTACCGGATCGGCTCCCACAGGTCGCTCTGGGCGCCGTTGTAGTGGTCCTGACTACTCCCGACGGTCAGGTCGTACGGGGGGTCGTCGTCCGGTGAGTCCCGGAGCTGCCCGACGATGTTCGTCCAGTTGCCGACGAGTTCGATGTCGGTGTCGAACTCGTCCTCGTACATCGGGATGATGGTGTCCTCGAACACGTCGACGTTGGCGCCACTCCAGGTCGAGACGGTCAACGTCTCGTCGTCACTCCCACCGAGACAACCGGCAAGCGCTGCTGTCGCGCCGGCCCCACCGGCGGCCAGCACCGCCCGGCGACTCACCGCACGAGTTCCCGTTCGGCTCGCGCGATTGTCACCGGCGCTCGCGTCGGGAGTTTCGCCCGCGATATCGGTCATACGTCTACTACGGTTTTACCGTGATAAACGGTGCGATATCGGGAGACAGAACAGACACGCGTCGGGCGCACAACGCGACACGCACTTGTGACTGTCGGCGATACCTCTCGTGTGGAGTTCGACGCGTTTCGTCTCGCCGCGAGCACGGCCAGCCTGGACGCGGAGCCGGCGGCCCGTGCACACGCCGACCTCGTCGAGTTCCGTCTCGACCTCGCGACGACGGGCGTCGAGGCGCTCGCCACGTACGACGGGGACCTGCCGGTGCTGGTCACGAACCGCGTGGAGAGCGAGGGCGGGGCCGCCCCCGAGGGACCGGCGCGACTCGATGCGCTGGAGCGGGCGGTCGAACACGACCCGGTGGTCGCGGTCGATGTCGAACTCGCGGCGGTCCGCGAGGGCGAGGGCCGACGCGTCGTCGAGCGGGCCCGCGAGCACGGCGCGACCGTCGTCGTCTCGGTCCACGACTTCGAGGGCACGCCCGCCCGCGGGCGGATGCGGTCACTGCTGCGGGCGGCGGGCGACCACGGCGACGTGGCAAAGCTCGCCGTGACCGCCACCGACCGCGGGGACGTGCTCGACCTGCTCGCGGTGACCGCCGAGGTCGACAGCCGGGTTGCGACGGTGGCGATGGGCGAGGCCGGTCGTCACTCGCGCGCGGTCGCGCCACTCTACGGCTCCCGCATCGGCTACGCGCCGGTCGACCCGGCCGACGCGACCGCCCCCGGCCAGTACGACCTGGCGACGCTGCGGACCCTCGTCGACGGGCTCCGGGGCCGGTCGACCCAGAACACAACATAGAGGTGGGCGGCCCCGGAACGTCGGCACATGGGCGAGGATACCGACGACGAGGGAACGCGACGACCGCTGGGTGCCGCCGCACTCGGGGCGGTGGTGCCCGGACTCGGACACGTGTACGCCCGGGCCCGGGTCCGCGCGCTTCTGTGGATGACCCTCGTTCTCACCTCGCTGTGGGTGCTCGGCGTCGACGGCTTCTCGACGACGACACTCGCGGACCTCTACAGCGACTCGCCGAATCTGCTCGCGCTCACGGTCGCCATCTGGCTGATGAACGTCGTCGACGCGTACGTCACCGCCGGGCGAGCGAACGAGCGCGCACGGGGGGGGCCGCGCTGTCCCAACTGCGGCAAGGAACTCGACGGCGACCTCGATTTCTGTCACTGGTGTACGACCTCGCTCGCCGAGGCCGACGAGCAGTGAGGACGGCTCTCACCGCTCGATGATCGACTCCTCGACGCTCTCGCCGAAGTGGCGGGCGTCGTCCTCGTAGTGGACGAGCACCTCGTCGCCAACCTCGAGGTCAGTGACGGCGGTCCGTCCGTCGCGGGTGTGGAGCTTGATCGTCTCGGCGTTTTGCAACAGCGTCTCGACGTGGTCGTCGCCGACGCGGGCCCGCACGCGGAACATTGGCCGGCGCTCGATCTTCGCGCGACCGACGACCGTCTCCCGCGTCACGCCGTCCGTGTCGACGACCTGGACCGGGTCGCCACCGCCCAGTTCCGAGAGATACTGTGTTCTATTGTCGGGCGCGCGAACGTACGCGTGAACCGCGCCCGCGTTCACGCGAAACGGCCGGGAGTCGACGTACGGCGAGTCGGCCGTCTCCGCGTGCACGAAAAAGAGCCCCCGCGACATCGACCCGACGAGCATCCCCTCGTCGTCGTCCATCAGCGACCCCGTGTCGATACAGACCCGGTCTGCCGACCCGGTCTGGCCGATATCCGTGATCTCGGCCCACGCCAGGTCGAGCGTCTCCCGCTCCAGCGAGTCACGGACCGCGACGGTCCGGCGTATCTCGTCGGGGTCGTCGGTGTCGAGCAAAACACCGTCGACACCGCGTTCGAGCGTCTCGAAGGCCGTCTGTGCCTCCTCGGCGGTCGTGACACCGGCAACCAGTGACGTCTCGTCGCCGATGCGCGCGATGAGGTTCTCAAGGGGGATGATCTGCCAGTCGGCCCCGACGACGACCGTGTAGTCGGCCGCCCGGGCGACCGCCTCCGCGAAGGACTCGTAGGGCTCGCCGAGAATGCGGACGTACCCGGCCGACGGGCCGCCGCTCCGGCGCAGCGCCGAGAGGTCGGACGACCCCGAGAAATCGGAGGGCAGGTCGACGGTTCCATCGCCCTCGGTGTGCTTGCCGACGACGGTCACGTCGGCGTCGCCGCCGCTCGACTCGGCGTTCATCACGTGTACGTCGTCGGCAAACGCCGCGGTGTCGACGCGGCCGAGTTGCTGTACCCGTTCGACGTCCTCGCGGTCGACGAGCACGCGGTCGATACCAGCCTCGATTCCGGCGGTGATACGTCGCTTGCGGGTCTCCCAGGGGCCGACCTCGTCGTCGGCTTTCAGCCAGACCGAGCGTGTCATACCGTGAGTCTCGGCCGGCGGTGATTTCAACGTGGCGACTTTGCCGTCAGGCGAACGCGATCGGCGTGCCGGCCGTGTCGTCCTCGTCGCTGACCTTCGCCAGGGCATCGCGGAAGTCGGCCATCCGGACGGCGGTGCGGTCGTCACGGATGGCGAACATCCCCGACTCGGTGGCGAGCGAGGCGAGTTCCGCCCCGGTGAAGCCGTCTGTCTCCGTTGCGAGTTCCGCGAGGTCGACATCGTCGTCGAGGTTCATCTCGCGGGTGTGGATGGTGAGAATCTGCTCACGGCCGTCCCAGTCGGGTTCGGGCACCTCGATGAGACGGTCGAACCGGCCGGGCCGGAGAATCGCCTGGTCCAGCATGTCGAAGCGGTTCGTCGCGGCGATGATGCGCACCTCGCCACGGTCCTCGAACCCGTCCATCTCCGAGAGCAACTGCATCATCGTCCGCTGGACCTCCGCGTCACCCGAGGTCTTCGACTCGGTTCGCCGTGCCGCGATCGCGTCTATCTCGTCGATGAACACCACGGCAGGCTGGTGTTCGGCCGCGAGGTCGAACAGGTCGCGGACGAGTTTCGCACCCTCGCCGATGAACTTCTGGACGAGTTCCGACCCGGCCATCTTGATGAACGTGGCGTCGGTCTCGTTGGCGACGGCTTTGGCCAGCATCGTCTTGCCAGTCCCCGGCGGGCCGTGCAACAGCACGCCCGAGGGCGGGTCGATACCGACCGCGTCGAACTGGTCCGAGCGAACGAGCGGTTGCTCGACCGCCTCGCGAACCTCCTGGAGTTGCTCGTCGAGACCGCCGATGTCGCCGTAGGTCGTCTCGGGACGCTGGTCGACCTGCATCGCCTGCGCCCGGGCGTCGGTCTCGGCCTCGAGCACCGTCTTGACCGCGAAGGAATCGTTGACCGCCACCCGGTCCCCAGCCTCTAGCTGCTCCCGGAGCGTCGGCGACACCTCCGTCAGCACCTCCTGGTTGTTGCCGTGTTGCTTGATGACGACACCGTCCTCGAGCAGTTCCTCCGCCGTGGCGACGTACAGCGACGAGGTCTTCAGCGTCTCGTTCTCCCGCTTCAGCCGGTCGACCCTGCCGGTGAGTTGCTTCTGGCGTCGCTCGGCCGTGTCGAGTTGCTGCTTGAGCTTTGCGTTCACGCGCAACACGTCGCTGTAGTGCTCTCGGAGCGCCTCGAGTCGTTCCCCGGGTGTCATCTCGGGGTCGAGGTCGAGTCGCGGGCGCTCCGGAAGCGATGGACTCCGGGACATCTGACCACCGATAGTTAGGAACCACCGATTATATGCCCTTCGCCACGGCGTGACACGCCGGTCGCCCAACCTTTTTGTGGAAGGGCGAGACACTCACCATCGATGGGGTTATCAGAGATCGCCGCCGGGCTGGAGGTCACGGAGCGCCAGCAGGCCCGCGGTGTCGCAACCGTCGACACGACGGGCGCGGGGCTCGCCGAGCGCCTGGAGCCGTTCGCCGAGGAGTTACCGTGCGCGCCCGGCGAGGCGGCGGTCGTCCTGGAGCGATACGCCGGGGGTGGGTCGGTCGGTGCGGCCGCGCGGGCGGCCGGTGTCGCACCCGTGACCGCGGCGAAGACGCTGCATCTGCTCGGGGAGTCGGTCTCGCCGCTCGGTCCGACGGGGCGGGCGGTCGTCCGTGACTGGATCGCCGGCGAACTCTCGCGGACCGAGGCCCTGGAACTGACCCGTGTCGGCGAGACCGAGTTCGCGCTCGCGGCCTACGTCGAGACCCACGACCCGATCGAGAAGGCGTGTGCCGCCGTCGAGGGCGTGCTCGCGGCCGACCGCCTCCCCGACGGGTCGCCGCTCGGGGACGCCCAGTGACGCGTGAACGCGTCAGGCCGACTCGACAAACGAGGCCACGTCCTCGACAAGTGTCTCCGCAACCGGGCTCTCGGGGTCGAAGTACTCGGTCCGGGTGCGCTCGCCCTCGCTGACCTGGAACCGGTGGTTGAGGTCGTCGTAGACCTCCACCGCGACGTTCGCCGCGCCATCGAGCGCCTCCTCCCAGATCGGGAGGTCGTCCTCGACGGTGACCTGGAAGTCCTGTCCGCCCTGGAAGAGCCCGATCGGCAGGTCGAGCGCGGCCGCCTGCCCGGTGTGGTCGTACCCGGCGAGGCTCTCGTAGTACTCGCGGCCGCCGAGTTCGTTGACCACCTCGTCGTCTGCGATATCCAGGGTGCGTATCTGCTCTGCGATGGCCTCGACCTCCGCGAGTGCCTGCTCGCGCTGGTCGTCGGTGAGTGTCTCCTCGAGCGAGAGCAGATGCTCCTGCTGGGCGACGATGGTGTCGGCCATCGGCCGCGCCGGCCCGGGCGCGAGCATAACCACTCCCGCGAGGTCCCCGTCACGGTGGGCGATGCGGGGTGCAAGCAACCCGCCGAGGCTGTGCCCGGCGACGAACACCTCGCCGACGCCGTCCTGCTCGCGTAGACGCGCGACGGCGGTCAGCGCGTCGTCGGTTGTCACGTCGTCTATCGTCACGTTCGCCAACTCGACATCGCAGGCGAAGGTCCGCTTCTCGTAACGCAGGACCGCAATCCCCCGGGTCGCGAGCCCCCAGGCGAGTTCCTGGTACGTCCGGTTCGGCCCGACGGTTCCGTTCCGGTCTATCGGGCCACTGCCGTGCACGATGACGACACCCGGCACGGGTTCTTCCTCGCCAGCCCCCTCGGGCATCGTCAGCGTCGCGCCGAGCGAGCACTCCCCCGGCGCGTCGAGTTCGAGGTCGGTCTCGGTGAACGCAGCCTCGTCGACGTAGGCCGGGGCGGTCCACTCGGCCTGGCGGAAGAAGAAGCCGGCGACGCCATCCGTCGTGCAGGCCACGCCGAACTGCTGGGTGCGCTCCTCGAACGCCGCGGTGACGGTGAATTCGGCGATGCCCTCCTCGACACCCTCGAACTCGACGCCGACGATCTCGACGAGGTCACCGAGCGGCGCGACGTTCGTCTCCCAGGCGTTCGCCAGCACCGGCGCGCTCAGTTCCTCGACCACCGCCGGGTCGACACGGTCTTCGGCCGCCTCGAACTCTCCCCCGTCGAGCAACTCGACGAACGCCGCCGCTCGTGGCCCGAGGTCCTCGGGGTCGAGTTCCTCGCCGTCGTCTCCGTCGGGGTCGCCGTTGTCGCCGTTGTCGCCGTTCGACTCGTCGTCGGGGTCG